>VFQP010000071.1_pt1 | contig 299403 bp, 266 predicted proteins | sample 3512351 | NCBI WGS metagenome assembly VFQP01 (sample SAMN10412372, study PRJNA504923) | tailings metagenome | isolation source: Relicate 1 Philex TSF1 revegetated site | place: Philippines: Tuba, Benguet | collected 2017-08-29
AGATGTTCTCGGCGATGTTGGTCGCGTGGTCGCCGATGCGCTCGATGTTCTTGGCCATGAACAGCAGGTGCGTGCACGGCGTGATGTTGCGCGGGTCTTCCATCATGTACGTGAGCAGCTCGCGGAACATGCTCGTGTAGAGCACGTCGAGCTCCTCGTCGCGGGCCCAGGCGAGCAGGGCGCGGTCGGCGTCGCGATCGTGGTAGGCCGCGAGCACCTCGCGGATCAGGTCGGCGGCGATCTCGGACAGGCGCGGCAGCGCGTAGACGGGACGCACGGGAGCGACCTGGTTGAGCGCGATCGCGCGCTTGGCCACGTTGGCCGCGTAGTCGCCGATGCGTTCGATGTCCGAGGCGATGCGCAGCGCCGCCATGACCTCGCGCAGGTCGCGCGCCATCGGCTGGCGCAGCGCGAGCAGGCGGATGACGTCGTGGCTGACCTCGAGCTCGAGCGCGTCGACCTCGGCATCGCTCTTGACGATGCGCTCGGCCGCTTCGGTGTCGCGCTCGATCACGGCCGCGATCGCGGCTTCGAGTTCGGTCAGCGCGAGGTCGCCCATGCGCTGGATCTCGCCGGTCAGGCGCTGCAGTTCCTCGTCGTAGCTCTTCACGATGTGGTCGCCGGTTGCGGTGGTCATGATGGTGTCGTCCTCAGCCGAAGCGGCCGGTGATGTAGTCCTCGGTCTGCTGCTTCACGGGCTTGGTGAAGAGCTTCTCGGTCTCGCCGAATTCGACGAGCTCGCCGAGGTACATGAAGGCCGTGTAGTCCGAGCAGCGCGCCGCCTGCTGCATGTTGTGGGTCACGATCGCGATCGTGTAGTGGTCCTTGAGCTCGGCGACGAGCTGTTCGATCTTGCCGGTCGCGATCGGGTCGAGCGCCGAGGTCGGCTCGTCGAGCAGAAGCACGTCGGGCTTGAGCGCGACGGCGCGCGCGATGCACAGGCGCTGCTGCTGGCCGCCGGAGAGGCCGAGCGCGCTCTGCTTGAGCTTGTCCTTGACCTCGTTCCACAGCGCGCCCTGATGCAGCGCCTGCTCGACGCGCACGTCCATCTCGGCCTTCGAGAGCTTCTCGTAATGGCGGATCGCGTAGGCGATGTTCTCGTAGATCGACATCGGGAACGGCACCGGCTTCTGGAACACCATGCCGACCTTGCTGCGCAGGCGGTTGAGCGGGTACTTGGCGTCGAGGATGTTCTCGCCGTCGAGCATGACCTCGCCGCGTGCCTCGAGCTTCGGGTAGATCGCGTAGATGCGGTTGAAGATGCGCAGCAGCGTCGACTTGCCGCAACCCGACGGGCCGATCAGCGCGGTGACGCGCTTCTCGGCGATGTCGAGGTTGACGTCCTTGAGGGCGTGGAAGCCGTCGTAGTAGAAGTTGAGGTTGCGCGCCGACATCTTGGGCGCCGCAGCCGCATCGGCGGGACGCGACGCCGAGCCGACGACCGGGGTCGAGAGGGCGAGTTGGCTAGTCATGGCTGATCTTGTTCCTGAGGAGGATGGCGCGCGCGAGGAGGCTCAGCAGCAGGACGAACACGGTGAGCACGAGCGCACCGGCCCATGCGAGCGTCTGCCACGATTCGTAGGGGCTGCCGGCGAACTGGTTCATGACCACCGGTACGCTGGCCATCGGCCGCGTCAGGTCCATGCTCCAGTACTGGTTGCCGAAGGCGGTGAAGAGCAGCGGCGCGGTCTCGCCGCTGATGCGGGCCAGGGCGAGCAGGATGCCGGTGACGATGCCGGCCGAGGCGCCGCGATAGAGCACCTGCACGATGACCTTCCACTGCGGGATGCCGAGCGACAGCGCGGCCTCGCGCATCTGCGAGGGCACCAGGCGCAGCATCTCGTCGGTGGTGCGCACGACCACCGGCAGCACGATGAAGGCCAGCGCGATCGAGCCCGCGAGCGCCGAGAAGCTGCCGCCCATCTGCGCGACCACGATCGTGTAGACGAACAGGCCGAGCACGATCGACGGTGCCGACAGCAGGATGTCGTTGACGAAGCGGATCACCGTGCCGATCTTGCGCGCGCCGGCGTACTCGGCGAGCCAGGTGCCGGCGGCGATGCCGAGCGGCGTGCCGATCAGGATCGCGAGCAGGCACATGACCGCACTGCCGAAGAACGCATTCGCGAGGCCGCCTTCTTCCATCGGCGGCGGCGTCGTCTGCGTGAACAGCGCGAGGCTGATGCCGCCCATGCCCTTGCTGATCGTGGTCCAGAGGATCCAGGTCAGGAAGAACAGGCCGAACAGCGCAGCCGTGCACGACAGCACGAGGGCGACGCGGTTGACGATCGCGCGGCGGCGGTAGAGGCGGCGCGCGACGGGTGAATCGACGATCGACGGTACAGCGCTCATCGCGCACCCTCCCTGCGGGACATCTGGAGCAGCATGAGGCGGGCCGCGGCGAGCACGATGAACGTCACGATGAACAGGACGAAGCCGAGCAGCAGCAGCGCCGAGCGGTAGGTGTCGGTGGCTTCGGCGAAGTCGTTCGCGATGAGGGCCGCGATCGTCGTGCCGGGCTCGAGCAGCGACGGCGAGAAGCGCACGGTGTTGCCGATCACGAACGCGACGGCCATGGTTTCGCCGAGTGCACGGCCGAGGCCGAGGAACACGCCGCCGATGACCGCCGAGCGCGTGTACGGGAGCACGACGTCCCAGACCACTTCCCACTTGGTCGCGCCGAGCGCGTAGGCCGATTCCTTGAGGCGCGTCGGCACGGTCAGGAACACCTCGCGCATGACCGACGAGATGAACGGAATGACCATGATCGCGAGCACGAAGCCCGCGGTGAGCATGCCGATACCGAGCGGCGGGCCCTGGAACATGGGGCCGATCACCGGCAGCGTGCCGATGTGGTCGTTGAGCCAGGGTGTCACGTGTTCGGTCATGACCGGCACGAGCACGAACAGGCCCCACATGCCGTAGATGATCGAGGGGATGCCGGCGAGCAGTTCGATCGCCGAGCCGACCGGTCCGCGCAGCCACGTCGGGGCGACCTCGGTCAGGTAGAGCGCGATGCCGAAGCTGATCGGCACCGCGATGATCATCGCCACGAGCGCGGTCACGAGCGTGCCGTAGATCGGCACGAGCGCACCGTAGCGGTTTTCGACCGGGTTCCACTCGGTCGAGAAGAAGAAGCGCCAGCCCTCCAGGGCGAGCACCTCGCGGCCACCCCACAGCATCGACAGCGCGGCACCGGCCAGCGCGATCAGGACGAGGAAGGCGGTGATGGCGAGGATCCAGCGGAAGCCGCGGTCCTGGGATTCGTCGCGCTTGGCGCGGGCGTGGATCGGTAGGGCAGGAGCGGCTGTCGTCGTCATGGCATCCGCGGCCGGGGCAGGCCTGGGTGAAGGGTAGGCGGAAGGAGCGGACGGGTGTGCGAAAGCGCCGCCGCCCTCACGGGGCGGCGGCGCCGGTGGTGCGGGTTACTGCTTGATCTTCGCGGCCCAGTAGGCCTTGACCTGCGTGACGAGCGCTTCCGGCAGCGGGACGTAGTCGAGCGCGGTGGCCTGCGACTTGCCGCTCTCGTACGCCCACGAGAAGAACTCGAGGGCCGACTTCGAACGCTCGGCGTTCTTCGGCTGCGCGTGCATGAGGATGAAGTTGGTCGCCGTGATCGGCCACGCTTCGTCGCCCGGGGCGTTCGTGATGACGAGGCTGAAGTCGGTCGCGTTGGCCCAGTCGGCGCTGGCCGCTGCGGCCGCGAACGACTCGGCGCTCGGCGAGACGAACTTGCCGGCGGCGTTCTGCATCTGCGTGTACGTCATCTTGTTCTGCAGCGCGTACGACAGCTCGACGTAGCCGATCGAGTTCTTGACCTGCTTGACGTAGGCGGCGACGCCTTCGTTGCCCTTGCCGCCGAGGCCGGCCGGCCACTGCACCGAGGTGCCTTCACCGACGGAGCTCTTCCACTCCGGGCTGACCTTCGACAGGTAGTTGACGAAGTTGAACGTCGTGCCCGAACCGTCCGAGCGGTGGACGATCGTGATCTTGGTGTCCGGCAGGGTCGTGCCGTCGTTGAGCGCGACGATCGAGGCATCGTTCCACTTGGTGACCTTGCCGAGGAAGATGTCGGCGAGGATCGGGCCGCTGAGCTTGAGCTTGCCCGGCTCGACGCCGGCGACGTTGATCACCGGCACCACGCCGCCGATCGTCGACGGGAACTGCACGAGGCCGGCCGAGGCGAGGTCTTCCGGCTTCAGCGGGGCGTCGGACGAGCCGAAGTCGACGGTGCCGCCCTTGATCTGGGCGATGCCGCCGCTCGAGCCGATCGACTGGTAGTTGACCTTGTGGCCCTTGGCGGCGCTGTAGTCGGCCGACCACTTGGACATGAGGGGGAACACGAACGAGGCGCCGGCGCCGGTGACGTCGGCCGCGTTCGCGTTGCTGGCGCCGATGACGGTGGCGAGGCCGAACGCGAGGACGCGCAGGGAGGTCGGGAAGGACACGCGGCAACTCCTTGGATGACGGAATGGGGCGGAGGAAACGCCGCCTTTGTAGTCGTCCCGGGTTGCAGAACCATGATTGTAATATTTCAGTCGTGTTACAGCCGTCACGCTCGGGCGTCGGCCTCAGTCACCCGTGATGATGTCCGGTCCCTTGCCGGCCGTCTTCTCGTAAACCCCTTTGCCGGCGCGGCGATACTGGGTGTAGCCGTGCTTGGCGACGTGGCTTTCCTTGAGCCGGTGAGCCCCGCCCATGACCACGCTCGGTGCACCGAGAACACGCTCGATCGCCCCCCCGCAGGCCTCGCAATGTGTCAGCGGTGCGTCGGCGAGGCGTTGCAGGATCTCGAGGCCGTCCCGGCAGGTGGGGCAGGCTTCGGCGAGCGGGGCGTAAGCGTAGATCGGCATGGGGAAAGGGTGGGGCGACCGGCGTGCCGCTTCAAGCCGACTGGGCGGGCAGCCAGCTCTCGAGCGCGGCGGGTGGTGCGGCGGCGTCCTCGAGCTGCTTCCAGCGGTTGACGATGCGACAGAACAGTTCGGCGGTGCGCTCGGTGTCGTACACGGCCGAATGGGCCTGGCTGCCGTCCCATTCCAGCCCGGCTGCGGCGACGGCACGGCCGAGCACGGTCTGCCCGTAGGCGAGGCCGGCCAGCGTCACCGTATCGAAGTTGCTGAACGGGTGGAACGGGCTGCGCTTGTAGCCCGTGCGGCGCAGTGCGGCGTTGAGGAAGCCGAGGTCGAACGCGGCGTTGTGGCCGACCAGGATCGCGCGCTGGCAATCCGCCTCGCGCACCGCCTTGCGCACGGGCGCGAAGACGTGCTCGAGGGCGGCGCGCTCCTCGAGCGCATTGCGGAACGGATGGTCCGGATCGATCCCGGTGATCTCGAGTGCACGCGGGTCGAGGTTGGCGCCCGGGAACGGCACCACATGCGTCGACACGATCGGTGCCGGGTGCACGAAGCCCTCGGCGTCCATCGTGACGACGCAGACGGCGATCTCGAGCAGCGCATCGCGCTCGGAATCGAAACCGCCGGTCTCGACGTCGACGACGACAGGCAGGAAACCGCGGAAACGCTCGGCGATGCGGGGGGTATCGGAAGCAGGCATCCGCCGAGCATAGCGGATCGGGCCGCCTGGCGAAGTGCGTCAGGGCACGCCGTGGCGCTGCGTCGCGGGCCGCGTGCCGATCACGATGCCGCGCGCGGCGAGGCCACGCAGCATGTCGCGCCCCGCCGTACGCAAGGCTTCGTCGTCGCGGCCGAGTTCGTCGAGCAGGCGGTCGAGGCAGGCGCCGCCGGAGAGCTCCGTGTTCGCGACCAGGCGCTCGAACAGCATCGCCGTGAGCGGTTCGACTTCGAGGAATCGCACCGTGTCGTCACCATCGCGCGACAGCAGGATCAACGTCGGTGCGTCGGGTAGCCCTGCGGGGCGAAATGCCGGACCGATCGCGTGCACCGGAAAACGGTACGCGAGCAAGCGCGCCAGCGGCGACACCACCGGAACACCTTCCACGACATCGCCATCGGGGTCGTGCGCGACGTCGTCGACCTGCGCGGTATCGAGCATGAGGGCGAGCTCGCTCCACTCGTAGTGGGCGAGTTCGACGAACCATTCGGGATCGCCGGCAGCAGCGACCGCGCGTGTCTCGAGGAAGCGGATGAACTCGCGTGCGACCTCGGTGAACAACGGCGTGTGGCTGCGGTGATCGCGCAGGAAGGCGCGCACGAGGTCGAGCCATGCCGGCGTGTCGTGCAGGCTGCGCAGCACGGGAAAGTTGCTCGCCAGCAGGTCCTCGATCGTGTTGAACACGAGCTCGCGATAGACCGCGACGCGCCGGTCTTCGAGCCCTTCGGGCGCGGCGACATGGTCGGGGTCGCGCAGGTGCGCTGCGAAGGCGACCTGCAGCGCCGCCGTGGCGCCTGCCTCAGGCGCGGTGGGCGAGGAAGTCGACACGGGGCGAAGAATCGTGACGGGACTGCAGTGTGCGCACGCGTGCGACTTCATCGAGAAGCTCGTCGAGTGGCGGCAGGTTGAAATCGCGCTCGACCAGCGTGGGAAGCGGGCCCAGGCGTGCGTACGTGCGCTCCAGCAGCGCCCAGACATGGTCACAGACATCGGCGCCGTGCGTGTCGACGAGCAGGTCGGGAGCCTCCTCGTAATGCCCCGCGACATGCAGGTAGGCCACGCGATCGGCCGGCATCGCGGCGATGAACGCGTCGCCATCGTAGCCGTGGTTGATGCTGTTGACGTACACGTTGTTGACGTCGAGGAGAAGATCGCAATCGGCGCGTTCGAGGATCGCGGTGACGAAGTCGATCTCGCTCATGTGCGCGCCCGGCGCGAGGTAGTACGACGCGTTCTCGACCGCGATGCGCCTGCCGAGGATGTCCTGCGCGCGGCGGATGCGCTCCGCGACGTGTTCGATCGCCTCTTCGGTGAACGGGATCGGCAACAGGTCGTAGAGGTGGCCATCGTCCGCGCACCAGGAGAGGTGCTCGGAGTAGACACCGATGCCGTGCGCGTCGAGGAACCGCCGGATCCGCACGAGCAGCGTTTCGTCGAGCGGAGCAGGGCCGCCGAGCGAGAGGGACAGCCCATGGCAGGCGAACGCATGGCGCTCGGTGAGTTCGCGCAGCTGTCGGCCCATCCGGCCACCGACGCCGATCCAGTTTTCCGGCGCGATCTCGAGGAAGTCGAGCGCCACGTCGGGACGCGACTGCAACGGGCCCAGCAGGGCCCGTCGCAGTCCGAGGCCTGCGCCGTGAATCACGTCACGCAGACGCTGCATCGGCGGCCGTCAGGACTTCTTCGAGCCGCACTTGCCTTCGCCGCACTTGCCTTCCTTGCCCTTGTGCGCGGCGTCCCACTCGGCCTGGGTGACCTTGCCGTCGCCGTCGGCGTCGAGCTTGGCCCACTTGTCGGCCTTGTCGGGCTTGGCAGCCGTCCACTCGGCAGCCGTGATGGTGCCGTCGCCGTTGGTGTCGAGCTTCGAGAAGCCGCACTTGCCTTCGCCGCACTTGCCTTCCTTCGCCTTGTCGCCGGCCATCGCGACCGCGTAACCAGAGCCGAGGTCGGCCGCCTTGAAGCCGTCGCTCGCGACAGCGAGCTGGCCGAGCGAAATCGTGCCGAGCAGGGCCGTGCCGAGCGCGACGCCGATGGGTTTGACATGGTTGGACATGAAGACTCTCCGTTGCGTGTTGGGAGCGGACCCGTCCGCTGGGGCCGGCGCGGGACAGGGCGCCGCACCGACCGATCGACTGTGGCGGCATGAGCATGAAGCGGAATGGAATATCGCGCGCTGCACTGCGCCAAATCCGTATCGCGGACTGTCATCGAACCGTCGCAATCGCGCAATGCAGATGCAACAGGACGGGCAGAGACTGCGCGCCGCCTCCCCCGTTAACGAGAATCCAACAATGAACCGCTTCACTCCACGGCTCCTGGTCCTGGCTGTCGCCGCCGCCATCGCCGCACCGGCGCACGCGGAAATCGCCCTCGACGTCATCTTCGGCAGCGAAGTCAGCCTCGAAGGCCTCATGCAGGCCGACGGCAACTGGTTCGACAACGACGTCGCCGACCTCAACGGCGACAGCATCAACGGCAAGGACAGCGAGTTCGAAATGCGCCGCTCCGAGGTCATCCTCAAGGGCAAGGGCACGACGTTCGACTGGACGCTGGGCTACGACGGCAAGGCCGACAAGTTCCTCGACGTCAACGTCAAGTGGAAGCTCGGCTCCAACGCGTTGACCTTCGGCCAGTTCAAGCAGCCGAACAGCCTCGAGGAGCTGACCAGCACGCGCCACAACGACTTCATCTCCAAGGCCATGGTGACGAACCTGTTCGGCATCGCGCGCCGTACCGGTATCGGCTACAGCGACGACGCCGGCGACTGGGGTTACTCGGTCAGCTACTTCGGTCGCGAACTGACCCGCAATCTCGCGCAGGGCCAGGGCTTCGGTGGCCGCTTCTACTACGCGCCGATGCGCGAGACCGGCAACATCCTGCACTTCGGCATCTCGGCCGTCGATTACGACACCGACGCCGACACGCAGCGCTGGCGCGTGCGTCCGGACGCGGACCTCGCGACCGTCCGCCTGCTCGACACGGGCAACATCCTCAATGCCGACCGCAACCGCACCTACGGCCTCGAAGGCCTCTGGGTCGGCGGTCCGTTCAAGGTGCAGGGCGAGTACATGCGTGGTCGCACGAAGCGCACGGACAACACCACCGCGCCGGATTTCGAAGGCGACAGCTGGTACCTGTACGGCGTGTGGAATCTGACCGGCGAGACGTGGAGCTACAAGGGCGGCCTGCCGTCCACGCCGCTTCCCGAGAATCCCGAGACCGGCATGTGGCAGCTCGGCCTGCGCTACGACAAGACCAACCTCAACGACGGCGCGATCCTCGGCGGCGAAGGCGACAACATCACCGCCGGCGTGAACTGGTACTGGCGCTCGAACTTCAAGTTCGCGGTCAACTACGTCGCCGCCACGAGCACGCGTCGCGGCGTCAACGACGATCCGAACATCGTCGAGGCGCGCGCGCAGTTCTACTGGTAAGCGCGCCCGCGACACCGCGGCAACGATCTCTCCCACGGACGCGATGTCGGCGTCATTTGATGCAGCACCCCGCGAGGGGTGCTGCTTTTTTTTTGCGCGCAGGGCGATGCCGGCAAGAAAGGCCGCTGTCGTCCGACTGCAGGTGCGCTGCAGCGGAGTCCCGAGGCGGCTTGATCGTCGCGCTCAGATGCGCGAGACGCTCCACGATACGGGCTTGCCGTCCCTGTAGGGCATCACGCCGTGGAACGCGCGCGGATCGTCGTCGAACACGAGCGGCAGGAAGTGGCGGTCGCCGTCCCACATCGGCAGGTCCATGAGACGGTCGAGCTCGATCCACTCGAGCGTACCCTCGGGATTGCTCTCGGCGGCGACGCCCTCGAACGCGTCGATCACGAATACGAAGCCGAGCCAGTCCTCGCCGTGCTTGCCGAAGCCGGGCCAGCTGATCGTGCCGCGCAGGCGCATCGCCGTGCAGTGGATGCCCGCTTCCTCGTGGATTTCGCGACGCATGCAGGCGACGACATCTTCGTCGGGATCCATCTTGCCGCCGAGTCCGTTGTACTTGCCGAGATGATGATCGTCGGGGCGCGTGTTCCGGTGGATCATGAGCACCTTCGTACGGTCCGGCGAAAGCACGTAGCCGAGCGTGGCGACGATGGGCGTGTAGGGCATGGCGGGAGCAGCGGCAGCGTGGCAACGCGGCAGTCTCGCAGATCGCGTGCGAAGCGTGAAGCGCGTACGGACACAGGGTGCAGGTCGGGGTGCTCCGTACAGGCATGCATCGCCGATGCTTGCGCGCGCGAGGTGGCCGTCTAGACTGCGCCGCGTCCGCCCTCGACGATCGGCCATGCACGCTGCCCCCGGAACGCCTCCCGCCACCTCCGCGACCCTGCACGGCATCGCCGCGATCGTGCTGTGGTCGTCGCTCGCCGTGCTCGCGCTCGGCACGTCCGCGTTGCCGCCGTTCCAGGTGCTCGCGACGAGTTTCGGCATCGCCGGCGTGGTCGGCACGCTCGCGCTCGTCGCGAAGGGGAGGGCGGGGCTCGCGGTCCTGCGCCAGCCGATCGGTGCGTTCGTGCTCGCGACCGTGGCGCTCTACGGCTACCACGCGCTGTACTTCGTCGCGTTCCGTCACGCGCCGGCACTCGAGGCCAATCTCGTCAATTACCTGTGGCCGCTGCTGATCGTCGTGTTCGCGGCACTGTTGCCTGGTGAGCGTCTGCGGGCAGGGGCCGTGGCGGGCACGCTGCTCGGCCTCGCCGGTGTCGTCGTGATGCTGACGCGCGGGCAGTCGCTCGCGCTCGATCCCGCGCATCGTGCGGGATATCTGGCTGCGTTCGCGGCAGCACTGACGTGGGCGGCGTATTCGGTCCTGAATCGCCGCTACCGCGACGTGCCGAGTGCCGCGGTGTTCGCGCCGTGCGTGGTCGTCGCGATGCTCGCCCTCGCCACGCATCTCGCCTTCGAGACGAGCGTCGCGCCGACGTCGACGCAATGGGGCATGCTCGTGCTGATGGGGCTCGGCCCAGGCGGCGCTGCATTCTGGCTGTGGGATTCGGGCACCAAGCGCGGCAACCTCGCCTTGCTCGGCACGCTCTCGTATGCCGCGCCGCTGTTGTCGACGCTGTTGCTGCTCGCGAGCGGGCGCGTCGAGGCGCATCCGGCGCAGGCCGTCGCGGTCGTGCTGCTCGTGCTCGGTGCGTGGATCAGCGTGCGCTCGACACGCGCGCCCTAGCAGGGTTCATCGCGCGGTGGGTTGCAGCGGCTCGATGTGGGGCGCCGCCGTGACGGGCGATGCGGGCACGAGCAGGACCTCCACGACCTGGTTCCTTTCGAGATCGGGCGACTTGTGCGCCTTGATTCTGGCCGACGAGAACGCTCCCGACGCGACGGCACGCGTGAGCAGTTCCTCGAACGCGCGCCCGTCGCGGTGCCTGAGCTCCACGAGGAAACCGTCCGCCTCGAGGCGGTACGCCGTGGTGTTCATGTCCTTCGGGAAGCTCGGCAGGAGCCGCTTCACGAGGACACGCTCCTCCGCCTCGCGCCGCAGGGCGCGCTCCCGTCTCGTCGCTTCCTGCGCCTCCCTGTCCGCGTTTTCCTCCGCGGTCGGAGCGAAGCGGAACGTGACGACGAACACCTTGAGCGGAGACGACGCATCGATCCGGAGGTCATCGACCAGCAGCTCGCCCGAGGTCTGCAGTGCATCCTGCATCGCGGGCACGCTCCCGCTGCCGCCCTGCAAGGTGGCGCTCCACTGGCCGCCACCGGTGCCCGCGATGCGGACCAGCCTGAGCTGCGGCGGCAACAGCGGCGCGAGGCGACGCGCGGCCGCGCCTTCCGGCGTGCCGTCATCGGCCTGCCGGCTTTCCGGGTCGATCGGAGACGGGTCATCGGCAACGGCCGGCCAGCGTGACCACCGGTGATGCGTGCGGCCCGTGAACGGAAGGGGTATGGATGCGCATCCGTCCCCGCACCATACGGAGAAGCTTTCCCAGCTGCGGATGTTCGTGCGTATGACGAGCTCGCCCAGCGTGTTCCTGGCGAAACTCATGGACTTCTCCGCATCGGCACCCGAAGGGATTCCGTCCGCCGTCCGGTCGAGCGGGAAACGCCCGTGAGGCCACTCGGTCTGCAGCCAACCGTCGCTGCAGGTGTAATCGATACCGCGGAGGCGCCTGATCGGCGATGCGTCGCGCACGGACCCCGGGTAACGGACGGTGACCTCGATCGCGTGTGCGGCGTCGCCGGACAGCGTGATCGTCTGCCACGAGGCGCCGGGGCTCGCCGGCGGGCCGCCGAGCATGACGTAGGCCGGGTCGTCGAGGACCACGTAGGTGCCGCCGATGTCGGGACAGTCATCGCCCGATGCCGTGAGGACGTCCTTCCATGCTTCGCCGGAGTCGGTGGACATGCCGCACCCCGCGAGCGCCATCGACACGGTGACGAGCTGCAGCAACCTGACGATCATGGAAAGAGCGTTCCCTGGCGGTTCGGAGAAGCGGCCGGACTCGAACATGCCGCGCATCGGGCCTGACGAAAACCCGGGTGGTCGCTGCGTGCCCGACCGAGGAGCGCAGGCCCGTCACGCGAGCCCGATGGGAGGGCATCGCGCCGGCGCGGCAGGCGTCGACGCATGCGGCCGCTCAACCGTGCGGCGGATGGCGCTTCTGCGCCGCCTCGAACGCGGCGAGCTGCTCGGGCGTGGCTTCTCGCTGGTGCCTTGCCTTCCAGTCCGCGAAAGGCTCGCCGTAGACGTGCTCGCGGGCGGTCTCCTTGTCCATCGCGACGCCACGTTCGGCCGCGGCTTCCCGATACCAGTCGGCGAGGCAGTTCCGGCAGAAACCGGCCAACGTCATGAGATCGATGTTCTGGACGTCGGTGCGGCGGCCGAGATGGGCGAGCAGGCGACGGAACGCCGCGGCCTCGGATTCGGTGGTGGCGTCGGACATGGCGGACTCCGCTGGAACGGGAGCGCCATGCTAGTGCAGCGGGCGGCCCGATGGAGGTCGCGTGTGCGGACGCCCTTGCCATCGCCCCGTTCGCGCCATGGCGCCGCCGTGGTACCGTGCCGGCCCCTCCCGAGACCGCACGACGACGCCCGCGCATGAGCATCAAGTCCGACCGTTGGATCCGCCGCATGGCCGAAGGCGAGCGCATGATCGAGCCGTTCGAACCGGGTCAGGTCAAGCTCGGGCAGGATGGCGGGAGGCTCATCTCCTACGGCACGTCGAGCTACGGCTACGACGTGCGCTGCGCCAACGAGTTCAAGATCTTCACCAACATCAACTCGACGATCGTCGATCCGAAGGCGTTCGATTCGCGCAACTTCGTCGACTTCACCGGCGAGGTCTGCATCATCCCGCCCAATTCGTTCGCACTCGCGCGGACGGTCGAGTACTTCCGCATCCCGCGTCGCGTGCTGACGATCTGCCTCGGCAAGTCGACCTACGCGCGCTGCGGCATCATCGTCAACGTGACGCCGCTGGAACCCGAGTGGGAAGGCCATGTCACGCTCGAGTTCTCGAACACGACGCCGCTGCCGGCGCGCATCTACGCCAACGAGGGCGTCGCCCAGATGCTGTTCCTGGAGTCGGACGAAGACTGCGAGACGAGCTACAAGGATCGTGGCGGCAAGTACATGGGCCAGCAGGGCGTGACACTGCCGCGTACCTGATGCGTCGCCCGGCCGTGGCCACCGCACGGCCATCGAGCCGCCACGCGGCGCGCGGCGTACGGTGGTAATCTTGCCGCCCCACGAGACGTCGTCAGGAGAGTTGCCCATGCCGTTGGTTGCCCGGAATCGTTCCCTGCGCATCGTCGTCGTCGCCATGCTGCTGGCCCTGCTCGCGGCCTGTGGCGGCAAGGGGGCGAAGCCGGACGCGGTCGCGGGTGACGTGCCGTCGCAGTTCGACGTCGTGCTCGTCGCCGAGAAGGACGACCAGTTCGACTACCGCGAGGTGCCGCTGAGCGTCGAAGAGCTGCGCAGCGCGCTGCGCTACCGTCAGGAGCAGGGCCAGTCGACGTCGACGGTACTGCTCAAGCGCGGCGAGAAGCAGAAGGTCAAGGATTCGCACGTCGTGGCGCTCGCCCGCATCGCGGTCGAGATGAAGTTCACGGCGTACGTGCAGGAGAAGGACGGCATCAGCCGCATCCAGGCCACCACCAAGTCCGAATGACGGAGACACGCGCCATGATCAACCGCTTCAAGACGATGCGTCTCGCCCTCGGCGCGCTGCTCGCCGCCTTCTTCCTGGCCGGCGCCGTACAGGCCGCCGACGTCAAGGACGGTCGCGCGATGGTCACGCCTGCCAAGGATGACCGCTACTCGATCGACGGTTTCACGTTCGGCAAGGCCGAACTGTTCGGCTACATCAGTGATCTCAAGGACACCAAGAAGATCACCGGCATCGTGCTCAAGAACGGCAAGAAGGCCAGCGACGAGCAGAAGCGCGTGATCGGCAGCGTCGGCAAGGGTCTGCAGATCGAGGCGTTCTTCCTCGACGGCAAGCAGCTGGTGCCGATCGTCGCGGAGTAGTCGTCCTCAATGCCATGCGCGGCGCGTCGGGGTCCGCGCCACGCATGGTCCAGCCCCATCAGGTCCCAGCGCATGTCGATTCCCCTACGCCTCATCGTCTTCGCCGTGCTCGCCGCCGCAGCGTCGCCCGCGCGCGCCGACAACTTCTTCGTCGAGTGGAAGGAGCGCCTGTTCGGCGCGAAGCCTTCGGCGCCCGACGTCAAGCAGGCGCCCGATGACGGTCCCGTCGTCCTCGGCCTCGAGCGGCCGGAGCGCTTCAAGGTCGGTCCTGAATCCGAACAGCGCGATTTCCCGCAGGGCCGCAGCCGTTTCCGCGAGGTGGAGCTGCAGCGCGAGTTCGACAATATCGCGGTGCGCATCCAGGTCGTCGCCGAGAAGGCGCGCAAGGGCCGCGGCAACACCGTGTTCAAGCCGATCCTCTACGTGCTCGACGACGAGGGCAAGGTGCGTGACGCCAAGCCGGTCGAGCCGCTCTACCTCGACATCCGCCCGTTCAAGCCGACGCGCCTGCTCGCCTGCATCTCGCTCGAGAAGGTGCGCCGCTTCGCGGTCGCGACGACGCCCGAGGATGTCGGCAAGACCTACGACTCCAAGGCGCGCGACAAGATCAAGGCACCTACGCGTGCGGGTTTCTACTACTCGACCGATCCGGTCACCGTGAAACTCCCTTACGTCGACACCGGACAGCTCGTCGTGGAGCTCGTCAAGGAGAACGACAAGGGCAGCGGCTGCTGACGTTCGTGCGACGCACGTCAGTGCGTCGCACCTCCGGCGACGACGAGATCCACGCGCGTGACGATCGCCGTCTCGATCGCCGCACGTATCGCGACCACCATGGCGTCGATCGGCAGGCAGGGTTGGCCGGGATGGCAGATCGCCTGCTCGGACGACCACGGAACGTGGATGAAGCCTCCGCGCACGTCGCCGCCGTCGCGCGCGAGGCGGTGCGCGAGCGCGTAGGCCACCTGGTTGCAGACGTAGCTGCCCGCGGTCAGCGACAGCGAGGACGTGATGCCCAGCGCCTGCAGGCGCGCGAGCATCGCCTTGACCGGCAGTGTCGTGAAGTACGCCGGAGGGCCGCCCACGACCACCTCGACATCGACCGGCTGGTCACCGAGGTTGTCGGCGATGCGGGCGTCGACGAGGTTGACCGCCACGCGTTCGAGCGTGATGCCGTCGCGGCCTCCGGCCTGGCCGAGCGCGACGACGAGTGACGGCGCGTGCGCGTCGATGGCGGCTTCGAGAACGGCCGGCGCTTCCGCGAACGCGACCGGCAGGATCGCGCCGGCGACGCGATGACCCGCGATCCGTTCGCCGTCGAGGCGCCGCACGATCTCGAGCGACGGGTTCGACGCCTCGCCGCCGAACGCCTCGAAGCCGGTGAGCAGGACGATCGGCGTCATCGGAACACCAGCACGGCCATGAGCCCGACATTGACGACGATGAGCGCGAGTGCCGTGGCGACCTGCTTGCGGATCACGCCATAGGGATCGGGCAGTTCGAGCAGCACGGCCGGCACGATGTTGAAATTCGCCGCCATCGGCGTCAGCAGCGTGCCGCAGTAGCCGGTCAGCATGCCGATCGCGCCGAGGATCGCCGGATCGGCGCCGTGACGGTGCACGAGCAGCGGCAGGCCGATGCCGGCCATCATGACCGGAAACGCCGCGAAGGCATTGCCCATGATCATCGTGAAACCGACCATGCCGAACGCGAACGCGAGCAGGCAGGCGATGCGGTTGTCGACCGGGATCACTGCCGAGGCGATCGCGGCGATCGCATCGCCGACGCCGGTCGCCGCGAATACGCTGCCGAGCGTGGCGAGCACCATCGGCAGCATGACCGCCCAGCCGAGCGCATCGAGCAGGCGACGGCCTTCACCGATCGCCGCCAGCGGCGTCGCGCGCGTCGTCCACAAACCGATCGCGAGCGCGATCAGGCTCGCCAGGCCGAGCGCGGTCAACGTGACCGCTTTCGCGTCGAGCAGCGTGGTCCCGCCGAGCACGATGTGGCGGCCACCGAAGTACAGCACGAGGGTCAGCGCGGGGATCGCGAGTGCGGGCAGGAACAGGCGGTTGCCGAGCGTCGTCGCCGAGCGCTCGCGTGCGGCCACGACCTCGGCGCTGTCGGTCGACGGGCGCAGTGGATTCCGTGCGGCGAGCACGCCGAGCAGGAGCACGCCGATACCCATCGCCTGGGCCGGCCATGCGTGACCGGCCGCGAGCGCCGCGAGGATCGTGTCGCCGACGAGGAAGGGCAGGGCGAGGATCGCCCAGAACGCCGCCATCGACGCGCGCCGTGCACGCAGGTTCATCCACGCCGCGACGAGCAGGAACGCGCCGACGACGAGGTAGAGGTGCTCAACCTTCAGCACGCTTCACCTCCGTCGCGGCACGCGCGCGCCGCATCCGGCGCTGCATGAGCCACAACCGCGTCGCGTGGATCGCGAACGCGAAGATCGCGGTCGGCAGCGCCCACAGCGCGATCGACAGCGGTTCGAGCTCGATGCCGTTGCGCGCGTAGAAACCCTGGATCAGCAGCACCGCGCCGAAGGCGATGAAGACGTCCTCGCCGAAGAACAGACCGACGTTGTCGGTCGCCGCGGCCATCGCGCGCACGTCGTGCTTCTCGTCGTCGCGCAGTCCGGGCACTTCGCCCGTGTCGCCGGCGAGGCTGCGCGCGGCAGCAGCTTCGCTCATCGGCGCGACGAGCGGCCGCACGGTCTGCACGTGGCCGGCGACCTGGGTCAGGCCGACCATGCCGAGCAACTGGCGCAGGCCGAGGTAGGTGGTCAGGAACCGCACAAGGGTGAGGCCGCGGAAGCCGCCGATCCACGCACGTGCGCGCTCGCGCAGGCCATGGCGCTCGAGCAGGCCGATGACCGGGAACGTCAGCAGCAGCAACAGCAGCAGGCGGTTTTCGATGAAGGCCCCACCGAGCAGCGCGAGGAGCTCCGGTATCGGCTTGCCCGAGGCGAGCCCGCTGACGACGCCTGCGGTGACCACCACGAGGACCGGATTGCGCCGCAACGCGAAGCCCGCGACGACGACGCCGACACCGAGCAGCGGCCAGTACGAGATCGGTTCCGCCATCGCGCGTCCGCCTTGGGAGATCGCGCATCCTAGCTGGCTGCGAGCCTGCATGCCCACTACCAGACGTGAGGGCTGCATACCGTGGCAACGCGGGTTTGTCGGTGCCCACCGCGAGACGATGCGCATCATGGTGGCCGCGGTTACGATCCGGTTCATCGCGTGAACGCTTCCATACGGATCCCGCCCTCACGAACCGAAGCCCGATGCCGACCGACGCCCGATCGCCGAGCTTCATCATCGTCATGAACGCAGGTTCGGGGCGCGACGACGCCACACTGGCCCGCGAGCGTATCGACGCACGCTTCCGCGAGGCCGGGATCGAGCACCGCTTCGAACTCATCGAGGATGCCTCGAAGCTCGCGGAAGTCGCTGCATCCGCGGCACGTCAGGCGGCTGAGCTCGATGCGACGCTCGTCGCGTCGGGAGGCGACGGCACGATCAGCGCGGTCAGTGCCGCCGCCCTCGAAGCCAGTGTGCGTTTCGGCGTGCTGCCGCAGGGCACGTTCAATTTCTTCGGGCGTGCGCACGGCATTCCTTCCGATCTCGACGCGGCACTCGACCTGCTGCTGACCTCGCCCGAGCGTTCCGCGCAGGTCGGTCGCGTCAACGGCCATGTGTTCCTCGTCAACGCGAGCCTCGGCCTCTACCCCGAAGTCCTCGAGGATCGCGAGGCCTGGAAGCAGCGTTTCGGCAGGCGCCGGATCGTCGCGCTGTGGTCGGGTCTCATGACGATGCTGCGCGAGCACCGGCCGGTCACGATGGTCGTCGACGACGGCGACGGTGCCAAACCCTTGCGCACGCCCACGCTGGTCGTCGGCAACAATGCCTTGCAGCTCGAGCGCATCGGCATCGCCGAGGCCGATGCGGTGCGCGATGGCCGGCTCGTCGCGATCAGTCTGCGTCCGATCGGCAAGTGGCGCATGCTGGGGCTCATCTTCGGCGGTGCGATGGGACGCCTCGGCGAGGCCGACGACGTGCTCACGCACACGTTCCGCAAGCTCGTGGCGCGTCCGCGACATGGTGCGCAGGGACGGCGCGTCAAGCTCGCCCTCGACGGCGAGATCACGTGGACGCATTTCCCGCTCACGTTCGAGGTGCATCCGCGCCCGCTGCGCCTGATCGCGCCGCCGGGTCGCCACGCGGATCCCGGATGAGCGTGCTGCTGCACATCTCGGATCCGCATTTCGGCACCGAGCAGCCCGAGGTCGTCGAAGCGCTGGTCGATCTGGAGCATCGTCTCGCACCATGGCTCGTCGTCCTCACGGGCGACGTCACCCAGCGTGCGCGGCGGTCCCAGTTCGCGGCTGCTGCCGCGTTCCTCGCGCGCCTGCGCGCACCGGTGCTCGCCGTGCCCGGCAACCACGACATGCCGCTGTTCAATCTGCCGGCACGCCTGTTCCAGCCGTACGCGGGCTACGCGCGTGCGTTCGGGCACGAGCGCGCGCCGGTGCGGGCCGGCGAGGATTTCCATGTGATCGGCGTGGACTCCACCGATCCCGCACGCCACAAGGATGGCCACCTCGATGCGGTGGAGGTCGAGCGCGTGGCGACGGCGTTGCGGACGGTGCCCGCAGCGTGCGTGCGTGTCGTCGCCTTGCACCACCCCGTGCATGCGATCACGCCGGACGACGAAGCCAACGTCGTGCACGGGCACGAGCACGCCGTGCGCACGTGGGCCGACGCGGGTGCCGACCTGATCCTCGGCGGACACATCCATCTGCCCTACGTGCGTCCCCTCCGCGAGCGCTTCGCCGACCTGCCGCGCGACGTCTGGACCGTGCAGGCCGGTACCGCGGTGTCACAACGTACGCGCGGCGGCATCCCGAACTCGGTCAACGTGTTGCGCCACGATGCGGCACTCGGCGGCGGCTGCGACCTGGAGCGCTGGGACCACGATGCCGTTGCCGGCGCATTCGCCTGCGTGCATGCCGTGCGCATGACGCCCGACCGTGCCGTGGCGGCCTGAGGTGCAGGACGCCGCGCGCGCCATCGTCGACGGATACGCCGGACTCTGGCTGCTCGTCGTGGTCGGCCTCGCGATCGTCGCGTTCGCGCGCGTGCGCCGGCAACGGCCCGTGGCCGGGATTCAGCCCGCGTCGCGTATCGCGATCGTCGTGGCCGTGGCGTGCGCGACGGGCTTCGCCGGCCTTGCGTTGGCGATCCACGCGGGCGAGCGTATCCCGGGCTGGGACGCCGCCGTGCATCGCGGCCTCGGCGAGCGCCTGGATCCGATGACGCTCGCGTTCGCGCTCGCGATCACGCGGCTCGGCGACACCGTGTTCGTGATTCCGTTCGCGCTCGCGGTGGCCTGCGTGCTGGCCTGGCGCCGTGCCGGAGCGCTGCTCGGAGCGTGGCTGTTCGTCACGCTCGCGAACGGTTTCGCGATCCGTGCGTTCAAGCATGCGTTCACGCGCGAGCGCCCGATCCACGAGCACGGCTGGCTCGTCGAGACAGGCTGGAGTTTCCCGAGTGGCCATGCCGCGGGCGCGCTCGCGGTGTACGGCCTGCTCGCGTGGATGCTCGCGCGCCACGCATCACCGCGCACGGCGTGGATCGTCGCGGTCGCCGGTGGCGTGCTCGTGCTCGCGGTCGGCACGAGCCGCGTGGTGCTGCAGGTGCACCACCCGAGCGACATCGTCGGTGGCTTCCTGCTCGCCGGTACGTGGCTCGGGCTCGGCGTGGCTGCGCTGGAGAGGCTCGGCGCGGTCGGCACATTGCGCCGGAGCGCGCCGACGGGCTAGGTTGTACCGATCACGAAGGGGAGTTCCGGCGTCATGCTTTCGATCCGTTGCTGCGCGCTCGCCGCGCTGTTCGCCGTGCCCGCGTCCGCGGCGACGCTCGAAGGCTCGCTCGAGTTGCGCTGGGGTGATCCGTCCGAGGCGAGCGGCGCGGCACCGCGATTCGACGTCGTGCTGCGTGGCGACGACGGCACGGCCACGCCCCTCGACGCCGATCGCGCGCTCGTCGCGGCGGCGGACCTGCATGCGCTGTTCGGGCGTCGCGTCCTCGTCGAGGGCGAAGGGCAGGCGACGCGCGGGCTCGCCGCGACCGCCGTCGTGGCCGCCGACGGCGCGCGCGACACGCTGCGTCCCGCGATCACGGGCACGACGGTGTGGGTGACGGTCATGTGCAAGTTCGCGGATATCGCCGACGAGCAGCAGCCGCTGTCGTTCTTCGCGGGGCAGTACGGCGAGAACCCGGGGCAACTGGGCCACTTCTGGCGCGACGTCTCCTACGACATGATCAACCTCGCGGGCAGCATGGCGAAGGGCTGGTACGTCCTGCCACATCCGCGCTCGCACTACGTGTCCGACACGAGCGCCGACCTCGATGCGCTGTGGCACGACTGCACCGCGGCCGCCGATGCCGATGTCGACTACGCGGCGAACGGCGGCGTGCAGGGCATCAACCTCATGTTCAACGGCGAGCTCGACGGCTACGCCTGGGGCGGCGGGCTGTGCGGCGAACTCGACGGCCTCTTCCGGTGCTGGAGTTCGACGTGGAACCCGCCGTGGTCGTTCCAGAACCTCGCGCCGCTCGGCCACGAGATGGGTCACGGTTACGGCCTGCCGCATGCCAACAACTCCGACGGCGACACCGACCCGTACGACAACCCCTGGGACGTCATGAGCGGCGCCTGGTCGAACGCGACGTTCGACACGACCTACGGCATCCTCGCCAAACACCTGTCGACATGGCACCGCGAGCAGCTCGGCTGGATCGCGCCCGCGCGCAAGCTCGCGATCACGGCCGACGGCACCCATGCCGGCCTGCAGCTCGATCGTGCGAGCCTGCACGGCTCGACGCGCCTGCAGATGATCACGGTGACCGAGTCGGATGCGCCGGACGCGCCGACGATCACGATCGAGGCACGCCAGCGCACCGGCATCTACGAAGGCAACCTCGCCGGCAGTGCGGTGATCCTGCACCGCGTGATCACCGACCGGCCCGAACCCGCGTGGAGCATCGACGCCGACGTGCCGCCCGCGAACGTCGCCGACAACGAGGGCTCGATGTTCAAGGTCGGCGAGTCGTGGCAGTCACCGAACGGTGTCGTGCGCATCGACATCACCGCGGCGACGGCCGAGGGCTTCGTCGTGCGCGTCGTGCGCATCGGCGACCGCCTGTTCGCGAACGGGTTCGACTGAGGCTCACAGCAGGCGCAGGTCGAGCGGCCGGGAGCCCGGGAGCACGCGATCCAGCGCGTCGCCGCGCAGGCCCCACAGCCGCGCGAACAACCCGGCGTGGAGGTCGCGCGCGTCGTTGAGCACGCGATAGTCGCGGTCCTCGAGCAGTTTGGCGCGCTCGACCGCGACCTGCTCGCCCGCGATACGCCCGCCGCGCAGGCCGCCGCCGAGGATCCAGTACGTGGTGCCATGACCGTGGTCGGTGCCGCGGTTGCCGTTCTCGCGGAACGTGCGTCCGAACTCCGAGGCCACGACGACGACGGTGTCGGCCCAGGCGTCGCCGAGGCTGTTCGCGAGTGCGGCGAGGCCGGCGCCGAGCGAGGCGAGGTTGTCGGCGAGCAGTCCCGTCGCGCCGCCTTGGTTGACGTGCGTGTCCCATCCGCCGACATCGACGAAACCGAGACGGTAACGGTCGCGCATGAGCGTGCCGATGCGTGTCGCTTCACGCTCGAAACCGCGTACGCCGAGCGCGCCGCGACTCGCGGACGGATCCTGCCCGGCGAACTCGCTCGCCAACTCGTCACGCAGCTCGAGGCCGCGTCGCACGTCGGCGGCGAGCGGATCGTCGCCGTACAGCGCCACGATGCGCTCGGCCTGTGCAGGCGCGACGGCAGCGCGCAGGCGGCCGCGCAACGACAGGTTCGGGATCTTCGGACCGCCCTCGAACGCGAGCGGCAGCGCGTCGGTGAACGCCATCGCGTCGATGCCGTCGAGCTCGGCGGCGAGGCGCGCGAGGAAACCCGTGCGGCGGCCCTTTGCACCCGTGTCGCCGTAGCCGGCCTCGAAGTGCGCCTGCGTCTCGAAATGGCTGCGTGAGAGATCAGGCGTACCGGCGAACGGCACGAAGGCAACCTGCCCGGCCTCGTACATCGGCGCCATCGACGCGCGCAAGGCCGGTGCGAGCGCCCATTCGGCGTCGAGCCGCAACGCGCTGGTTTCGTCGTCGCGTCGAGGTAGGGCGATCGCAAGGTTGGGCCGAGCGCTGCGGTAGAAGTCGCTCGCGTACGGTACGAGCGCCGCGTTCGCGTCGTAGCCGCCGCGCAGGAACACGAGCAGGAAGCGCGCCGGCGACGAGGGAGCCGCGTACAGCCGACCGCCGCAGGCCAGGGTGAGCGAGGCGGCGAATCCACGCAGGAGATCGCGACGATGCATGGTGGATGTCCTCCGGAGCTCAGTAGCGGTTGAACGCAGGCGATGCGAGCTGCAGTGCACGTTTCTCGCGAGCTGTCGGTGCCGAGGCGACGACGGCCCTGGCCTCGGCGTCGAGGCGTGGCCCGACGATCGTGTCGAGCAGGCTCGATACCGATGGGGCCGGCAGGCGTGCGGCGAGTGCACCTGCGATCTCGAAGCGCTTTGCGAGCTGCCCGGGCGATGTCCAGGCGGTCGAGACCAGCGGATGGCCGTCGGGCGTGAGGCGCGTGAACGGTGCCTGGCCGAGTGCCTCGAGCCACGTCACCGCCTGGTCTGCGTCGATGTCGGCATCGGTCGCGCGAAGCGACGAGACGACGAACCGGTACGGATCCTTGTAGCGCGTGCCCGTCGACGCGGCGAACGCCTCGTCGGTCAGCAGCGTGCGCATCACGGCACCGATATCGCCGCGCGTACGCTGGAACGTCGCCGCCATGCGCGTGACGAGTGCCTCGGGCGGGGCGTCGGCGACGAAGGCCTGCGCGATCCTCGTCGAGACGAAGCGCGCGCACGCGGGCTGGGCGACGAGCAGGTCGACCGCGTGCTCGATCTCGTCGATGCCGCCGCCGCGGATCGTGGTGCCGAGCAGGGTCTTGTCGCCACGCACGTGCCGTCTCGGCACGAATCCGCTTTCGACGTCGTCCGCGTCGGGCAGCGTGAGCCCGCTGAGGATGCGCGCGAGCTGCTGCACGTCGGCCTGCGTGTAGCCTGCATCGACGCCGAGCACATGCAGTTCCATGAGCTCGCGCGCGAAGTTCTCGTTGGGCTTGCCGGCGCGGTTGCGTGCGTTGTCGAGGTACACGAGCATCGCCGGATGGCGCAGCGTGGCGAGCACGAGATCGCGGAAGCGGCCCAGTGCATGCGGACGGATCGCGTGTTCGGCGTAGTCGCCGACGAACCATGCGGTCGCAGCCTTGCCGCGGAACACGCTGAACTGGTCGAGCCAGAACGTCGTCATGCGCTCCTGCAGCTGAGCCGGCGAATGCACGCTGCGCAGCACACGCACCTGGGCCGCCTCGGAGGCGAGCGCGAGTCCACGTTGCCGTGCCTCGCGTCGCAGGCGTGCCCGCGCGTCGTCGTCGGCAGCCGCGCGGATCGCGGCCTGTCGCGACGCGAATTCGGCGAGCACGGCGGCCAGGTCGAGCCGCGACACTGCGAGGGCGTCGACGTCGGCTGCTGCAGATGGCGGAAGCGCGTCGTCGCGGGCGGCGAGCTGCTCGTCGAGGAAGCGGGCCCTTCCGATCGCGCGCAGGCGCTCGAGACTGCGGGTATCGGCGCCGAACGTGACGCGATCGAGCCAGGCGAGGTCGTCCGTCGTGCCGGTACGCGTCGCCACAGGGGAAAGCGGCGCGGCCACGGGTGGAGCAGCATCGGCCTCGGAACGGGGTGTCGGCGACCCGGAAGCCCATACGGGGGCGACGAACGCGAAGCTGATGCAGAGCAACGGGCGCGGATCGCGGGACATCACGATCTCCACGAAGGCGCACGGGGCGCGATCGTCACCTCAACGCATGGACGCGGAATCGGTTGACGCCGATGCTCGCCCGTCGAGTCGGCCACACCGCTGAACGGGGCGGGTGAACCACCGCGTGGCGCCGTTGCGGGTTCGCCTAGGCGCGCGCGTGCACATCGAGAGGCGCGACCGACACACCCGCGGCGACGATGCCTTCGCGCAACGCCCGCGCGAACATCGCGGCATCGGCGCGATCGCCGTGCACGCACAGCGTGTCCGCGGCCAGCATGATCGACGTGCCGTCGACGGTCGTGATCGGCCGGCCCGTCGCGATCGCGATCGCCTGCGCGACCGCGTCGGCGACGTCCTCGATCACGGCACCGGGTGTGCCGCGTGCGGCGAGGCTGCCGTCGGCGCGGTAGCGGCGGTCGGCGAACGCCTCGTGCGCGACACGCAGCCCGGCGCGGACGCCGGCCGAGGTGAGCTCACTGGCCGCGAGGCCGACCAGCACGAGCCTGGCGTCGACATCGCGCACGGCCGCGGCGATCGCTTCGGCCAGCGTGCGGTCGCGCGCCGCCATGTTGTACAGCGCGCCGTGCGGTTTGACGTGGACGAGGTGCGTGCCGGCGGCGCGTGCGAACGCGGCGAGTGCGCCGACCTGGTACACGACGAGCGCGTATGCCTCCTCGGTACCGATGCGCATTTCGCGGCGACCGAAGCCCTGCAGGTCCGGCAGCGACGGATGCGCGCCGATCGCGACGCCGTGCGCGACGGCCGCGGCGACGGTGGCGCGCATCGTCGCGGGATCGCCGGCGTGGAAGCCGCAGGCGACGTTGGCCGAGGTCACGTGCGGCAGCACGCCGAGGTCGTCGCCCATGCGCCATGCGCCGAACGATTCGCCGAGGTCGCAGTTGAGGTCGAGGGTCATGGGCGTCGTTCGCGGATCGCGCGCAGCAGCGCGTCGAGTTGCAGGCGTCGGGCAATGTAGCGCGATTGGGCCTGCGCCGCGGTCCTCGCGACGAAGCGCACGCCGTCGCCGGGCCGGCGCTGGGCGAGACGGCCCGCGTCGACCGCGGCGACCTGGCCGATCAACGGATAGCCGCCGGTCACCGGATGTTCGGCCATGAGCACGATCGGCGTGCCGCCGGGCGGCAGCTGCAACGTGCCGCGCGTGACGGGACCGGACACGAGTTCGATCGGCGCGGCGAGCCTGAGCGGGACACCTTCGAGCCTGTAGCCGACGCGGTTGGAATCGTTGCCGATGCGGAAGGCCTCGCCGAAAAGCGCCTCGCGCGATCGCCCATCGAGTGCGTCGGCGTGTGCGCCCGGCACGAACGCGATCGGCATGCGCGGATCGGCATCGAACCATGGCGCGGGATCGAGTCCCCAGCTTGCGCCGGGCGGTGGATCGGCAGCGTCGCCGAGCGCGAGCGTGTCGCCGTCGCGCAGGGCGGGCGGGCCGAGGCCGGCGTTGAGATCCGACGAGGCGCTGCCGAGCACGCGTGGCACGTCGAGACCGCCCGCGATCGCGAGCACGGCACGCGCACCGTGGCGCAGGCGCGAGGCGTCGACGAGGCTGCCGGCCTCGACACGCAGGCGACGCCACGTCGGTCGCGCGACACCGTCGATGCGCAGGTCCATGTCGGCACCGCAGACCGCGATCGATGCCGCACGCGAAAAGCGCAGGCGTGGCCCGACCAGCGTCATCTCGAGCGCGGGCGCATCCGCAGCATTGCCGACGAGGGCGTTGGCGAGTTCGAGCGCTTCGGTATCCATCGCGCCGGCACGACCGACGCCGGCGCCCGCGTGACCGGCGCGGCCGCCGTCCTGCACGCTCGTGAGCACGCCCGCGCGGACGACCTCGATGCTCATGCGGGCACGAAGCGCACGCGGTCGCCCGCACGCAGCAGGGCCGGCGAGGGACGCGAGGCGTCGAACAGCACGAGCGGCGTGCGTCCGACGAGGCGCCAGCCGCCGGGCAGGGCGCTCGGGTAGATGCCGGTCTGCGCACCGCCGATCGCGACCGACCCGGCCGGCACGCGCGTGCGCGGCGACGCGAGACGCGGTGCATGCAGCGCGGCATCGAGGCCGAGCAGGTAGGGAAATCCAGGAGCGAAGCCGAGCATCGCGACGCGGTAGGTCACCGCGGCATGGCGCGCGATCGCGTCGTCGACCGAGAGCCCGGCAGCCGCGGCCAGTTCGGGCAGATCGGGACCGTCATCGCCGCCGTAGTGCACAGGCACCTCGACGAGGCGCCCGTCGTCCTCGTCGACCGTCGTCACGCGCGCGACGATCTCGCCCACGCGTGCGGCGAGACGCGACGAGGCCGGTTCGGCCTCGTCGTCGTGCGAGCGCCACGTCGTCGCGGTGATCCATGCGAGCGGGTCGTAGTGGATCGCGAGCGAGGCGTAGGCCGGCACGAGGTCGCGCACGCCCGGCAGCGCCGCGTCGCGCAGCGCGGCGGCCACGGCGTGGACGCGGGCATTGAGCGCGAGGTCGACGCGCTCGTCGAAACGCAGCACGAGCACGCTCTCGCCGAGCGGTTCGATCACGGGCGTCGTGATCGCCACGCGCGGATCAGGGCGCGCCGAGCGCGGCACGCAGCGCGGCGACGCGTGCCGCGGCATCGTCCGGCGTGTACGCCTCGCGCGTGCCGTGGCCCCACACCGGCGCGGGCCAGGCTGCGTCGCCGACGCAGCGCTGGATCACGTGCACGTGCAGTTGCGCGACGACATTGCCGAGCGTGGCGACGTTGAGCTTGTCGCCCGGTGCAACCGCACGCAGCGCGGCGGCGGCATGGTTGATCTCGTCGAGCAGGCGCCGCTGCACGTCGGCGGGCAGGTCGGTCAAGTCGCGCGCATCGGCCACGCGTGGCACGAGGATGAGCCAGGCGAAGCGCGCATCGTCCATGAGCAGCAGGCGACTCAGAGGCAGTTCGGCGACCGCGTGTGTGTCGCCGGCGAGGCGCGCGTCGAGCGTGAACACGCCGCTCATGCCGCACCGCCGAGATGGCGCGCGAAGAACGCCAGCGTGCGCTCCCGGGCCAGCGCCGCGCTCGCCGGCTCGTGGTCGGCGCGCACATCGCAGTGGAAGCCGTGTCCGGCCGGGTAGGTGTACAGCTCGGCCTCGGGCAGCGTGTCGCGGTGACGCTGCACCGCTTCGGGCGGAATCGACGCATCGCGCTCGCCGAAGTGGAACTGCAGCGGCGCACGCGCGGGTTCGTCGAGGAACTGCACGTTGCGCGCGCCGTAGAAACTCACCGCGGGCAGGCCGAGCCGGGTCGCTGCGAGCAGCGCGACCGTGCCGCCCCAGCAGTAGCCGACCACGCCGACGCGGCCGGCCGAGGCGATCGCTTCGGCCGCGCTGCCGACATCCTCGACGGCGCGCTCGAGGCCGAGTTCGGTGATCAGCGCACGGCCGCGCGCGATGCCGGCCTCGTCGTAGCCGAGTTCGACGCCTTCCTCGAGATGGTCGAAGAACGCAGGGGCGATCGCGACGTAACCGGCGCGTGCGAAGCGGTCGACGAGGCTGCGGACGTGCGCGTTGACGCCGAAGATCTCCTGCGCGACGACGATGCCGCCGATCGGCGTGCCGTCCGGATCGGCGCGGTAGGCCCCGATGCACTGCATGCGGGAGGTGGTGAGGCGGAGCGTCTGTCCCATGCGGGCCTCCTCGGGGCGGAAGTATCGCGCACGGGCGCGGGCGGGTAGACTGGCGGGCTGATTCATCCGCAGATCGGCAGGCACGCATGTCACGTCGCGCACCCAAGGTCGGCTTCGTCAGTCTCGGTTGTCCGAAGGCGCTGGTCGATTCCGAACGCATCCTCACCCAGTTGCGGGTGGAAGGCTACACGATCGTCCCGCAGTACGACGACGCCGACGTGGTGGTCGTCAACACCTGCGGCTTCATCGAGGCCGCGGTCGAGGAATCGCTCGACGCGATCGGCGAGGCGCTCGCCGAGAACGGCAAGGTCATCGTGACGGGCTGCCTCGGCAAGCGCGCGGACCTGATCCGCGAGACCCATCCCGACGTGCTCGCGATCACCGGTCCGCAGGACTACGCGAGCGTGGTCGGCGCGGTGCACGAGATCCTGCCGCCGAAGCACGAGCCGTTCCTCGACCTCGTGCCGCCGGCCGGCCTCAAGCTCACGCCCAAGCATTACGCCTACCTCAAGATTTCCGAGGGCTGCAACCACCGCTGCACGTTCTGCATCATCCCGTCGATGCGCGGCGACCTCGTGTCGCGTCCGGTCGACGAGGTGCTCGGCGAGGCCGAGCGCCTCGTGCGTGGCGGCGTCAAGGAGCTGCTCGTGATCTCGCAGGACACCAGCGCCTACGGCGTCGACGTGAAGTACGCCGAGCGCAGCTGGCGCGGCAAGCCGTACCAGACGCGCATGAAGGCGCTCTGCGAAGGCCTGTCCGAACTCGGTGTGTGGACGCGCCTGCACTACGTCTACCCGTACCCGCACGTCGACGACGTGATCCCGCTGATGGCCGAGGGCAAGCTGCTGCCGTACCTCGACATCCCGTTCCAGCACGCGAGCCCGCGCATCCTGCGCCTCATGAAGCGCCCGGGCGCGGTCGACAAGGTGCTCGCGCGCGTGCGCAACTGGCGCGTGATGTGCCCGGACCTGACGATCCGCAGCACCTTCATCGTCGGCTTTCCGGGCGAGACCGAAGCCGAGTTCGAGGAGCTGCTCGACTTCCTGCGCGAGGCCGAGCTCGATCGCGTCGGCGCGTTCGCGTACTCGCCCGTCGACGGCGCCAAGGCCAACGACCTGCCGGATCCCGTGCCCGAAGAGGTCAAGCAGGAACGCCTCGAGCGCTTCATGGAGGTGCAGGCCGAGATCTCGGCGGTGCGCCTCGGCCGCAAGATCGGCACGCGCCAGCGCGTGCTCGTCGACGCGGTCCACGACGGTCTCGCGGTCGCGCGTTCGATGGCCGATGCGCCCGAGATCGACGGTGTCGTCCACATCGAGGACGGCGGCAAGCTCAAGCCCGGCCAGTTCGTCGACGTCGACGTGGTCACCGCGGACGACCACGACCTGTTCGCGCGCATCGCGCCGAAGTCCGACGCGCGCCTGCCGCCGATCGTCTCGACGCGCTGAGCGCCGCGCGACGGTGCGCTTCGTCGCCCCGCCACCCGACGCGGTCGCCGACGCCGTCTGGACGCGAGCGCCGCTCGACGACTGGTCGGACGCGTTCGGCGCGTGGCTGCCGCGCCCGCACTGGCCTTCGATCGAGGTGCTCGACGCCGCGCGCGCGGCGGCCCAGCGATGCGACGGCATCGTGCGCCCGCGCATCGTCGCGCAGGATCGCGCCCTGCTCGACGACGGCCTGCACTACGAGCAGCGCATCGCCGCGGGCCTGCTCGCGACGCGCGAGGCCAGCTGGCACGACCTCTTCAATGCGCTGGTCTGGTTGCGCTTCCCGCGCATCAAGCGCGCACTCAACGCCGGGCAGGTCGCCGGCATCGCCGCGGTCGGCACGCGCGAGCGCACGCGTGCGCAGTGCGCGTTGACGCATTTCGACGAAGCCGGCGCGATCGTGCTCTGCGACGACGACGAACTCATCGCCTGCTGGGACGCGCACGACTGGAAGGGGCTTTTCCACGCGCAACGTAACGCTTGGGGCTCTCGCATCGCCGTGCACGTGTTCGGCCACGCGCTGCTCGAGCACGCGCTGTGCCGCGACATGCCGGCCGTGGCCAAGGCCGTCGTGCTGCGCGTGCCGTACGGTGACGTGGCGGCGTGCTCGTCCGCGCAGGCACGCGACGGGCTCGACGCGCGCGTCGCGGCGGCGATCACGGGCGGAGCGCTGCTCGACGACCCGCAGCATCTGCGCCCGCTGCCGCTCGCGGGCGTGCCGGGATGGCATGCCCGCGGTGGCGAAGCCGCGTTCTACGACGAAACGCCGTGCTTCCGCCCGTTGCGCGAAGGGCGCTGTTATCCCGCGCCGCAACACGAACCGGCCTGATCGCGCGGGGAACTTTCCGCGGCCTTTGCTGTACATTGCGCAGCGCTCGCGCACCCCCTCGGCGTCCCGCGCCTGGTTCCCGACCCATCGGAGCCACGGCATGGCCGTGCCGACGGTGCGCCTCGCGTCGCGTCCCCGGCGCGATCTTTCCACATGCCACATCAGGATCAGGGTGAGCCGATGATCGAAACCCACGCACTCGGAAAACGCTACGGCGAGTTCACCGCCGTCGACGGAATCACGTTCAAGGTCGAACCCGGGCAGGTGCTCGGCTTCCTCGGACCGAACGGTGCCGGCAAGTCGACCACGATGAAGATGATCGCGGGCTTCCTCGCGCCGACATCCGGCACGGCGAAGGTCTGCGGCTTCGACATCGCCTCGCAGGCGCTCGAGGCCAAGCGCGTGCTCGGTTACCTGCCCGAGGGCGCGCCGAGCTACGGCGAGATGAGCGTGCGGCAGTTCCTCGATTTCATCGCCGACATGCGCGGCGTCGACAAGGGCGTGCGCGATCGCCGCCTCGACGACGCGATCGGCCGCCTGCAGCTCGAAGCGGTGCTCGAGCAGCCGATCGACACGCTGTCGAAGGGCTTCAAGCGCCGCGTCGGCCTCGCCCAGGCGATCGTGCACGATCCGAAGGTGCTGATCCTCGACGAGCCGACCGACGGCCTCGATCCGAACCAGAAGCACGAGGTGCGCACGCTGATCAACGCGATGTCGCGCGACAAGACCATCATCGTGTCCACGCACGTGCTCGAGGAAGTCCACGCCGTGTGCAACCGCGCGATCATCATCGCGCGCGGCCGCATCCTCGCCGACGCGACGCCGGCCGAACTCGAGGCGCGCTCGCGTTACCACCAGGCCGTGTCGCTGACCGCCGGCAACCTCATGGCCGCGCGCGAGGCGCTGTCGCGCGTGCCCGACGTCGCCGCGATCGAGGTCGATGCGCAGGACGGTCGCCTCACCGCCTTCCCGAAGCCCGGTCGCCAGATCTTCACGGCCGTCAGCGACGCGCTGCGCGAGCAGAACATCGTCGTTCGCGAGCTCGCGCTCGAAGGCGGCCGCCTCGACGAGGTGTTCCGCACGATCACCCAGGGCGCGGCGACGAAGGAGGCCACCGCATGAGCGCGATCACCGGCGTGTTCAAGCGCGAGCTGCGCAGCTACTTCGCGACGCCCGTCGCGTACGTGTTCATCGTGATCTTCCTCGTGCTGTCGAGCGCGTTCACGTTCTACCTCGGCAACTTCTACGAGCGCGGCCAGGCCGACCTGATGCCGTTCTTCAACTTCCATCCGTGGCTGTACCTGTTCCTCGTGCCCGCGGTGTCGATGCGCCTGTGGTCGGAGGAGCGCAAGAGCGGCACGATCGAGCTGCTGCTGACGCTGCCGATCACGATGTGGCAGGCGGTGGTCGGCAAGTTCCTCGCCGCGTGGGCGTTCATCGGCATCGCACTCGCGCTGACGTTCCCGCTGTGGATCACGGTGACCTACCTCGGCAACCCGGACCACGGCGTCATCGTCGCGAGCTACATCGGTTCGATGCTCATGGCCGGCGCGTTCCTGTCGATCGGATCGTGCATCTCGGCGTCGACGCGCAACCAGGTCGTCGCGTTCATCCTCACGGTCGTCGTGTGCTTCGCGCTCGTCATGGCGGGCTTCCCGCTCGTGCTCGACGCGTTCCGAGCGTGGGCGCCGCAAGGCCTCGTCGACGCGATCGCGGGCCTGAGCTTCCTGACCCACTTCGCGTCGATCAGCAAGGGCGTGATCGACCTGCGCGACCTGCTGTATTTCCTGCTCATGATCGGCTTCTGGTTGTACGCGAGCGCGATCGTCATCGATCTCAAGAAGGCCGACTGAGGGAACGCCGACATGACCTTCAACCGCAAGACCCTCTCCGGCGGCGCGCTCGTCGTGCTGATCGTGCTGTTCGTCGCGCTGATGCTCGTCGTCAACGTGCTGTTCCGCGGCGCGCGCCTGGACCTCACCCAGAACAACCTCTACACGCTGTCGTCGGGCACCAAGGAGATCCTCGCCTCGATCGACGAACCCGTGAACCTGTACCTGTTCTACTCCGACAAGGGCACGCAGGGCTTCCCGCAGCTGCGCACCTACGCGCAACGCGTGCGCGAGCTGCTCGAGGAGATGGCCGCGCGCGCCAAGGGCAAGATCAACCTCGAGGTGATCGACCCGCTGCCGTTCTCCGAGGACGAGGACCGCGCCTCGGGTTACGGCCTGCAGGCGCTGCCGGTGGGCACGTCGGGCGAGACCGTGTTCTTCGGCCTCGCCGGCACGAACTCGACCAACGGCCGCGCGGTGATCCCGTTCCTGCAGCCCGACAAGGAGTCGTTCCTCGAGTACGACGTCGCCAAGCTCGTCAACGAGCTCGCGACCGTCAAGAAGCCCGTCATCGGCCTCGTCTCGAGCCTGCCGATCGGTGCCGGCTTCGATCCGCAGACGCGCCAGATGCGCGAGCCCTGGGCCGTGCAGCAGCAGCTCTCGCAGTCGTTCGAGGTGCGTGAACTCAATGCGGGCGGCCTGACCACGATCGATCCCGAGATCGGCGTGCTCGTGCTCGTGCATCCCAAGCAGCTGTCGGACGCGGCACAGTACGCGATCGACCAGTTCGTGCTGCGCGGCGGCCACCTGCTCGCATTCGTCGATCCCGACGCCGAACTCGACACGGCCGGTGCCGATCCCGAGAACCCGCAGGCGGCGATGTTCGCCGACCGCACTTCGGACCTGCCGAAGCTGTTCAAGGCCTGGGGCATCGAGTACGACCCCAAGAACATCGTGCTCGACCGCGCGCGCGCCGTCGCGGTCAGCGTGGGGCAGGGCCGTGCACCCGTGCGCCACGCCGGCATCCTCGGCCTGACCGCGGCCGACCTCAACCACGACGACGTCGTCACCGCGAACCTCGAGTCGATCAACCTGTCGAGCGCCGGTCATTTCACGCTCGCCAAGGATTCGGGCTACACCCTCGTGCCGCTCATGCAGAGTTCGGGCGACGCGATGGTCGCGCCGGCCGAGCGCCTGCGCATGCTGCCCGACCCGGGCGAACTGCTGTCGGGCTTCGCGCCGAGCGGCGAGCGCTACGTGCTCGCGGGCCGCGTCGAGGGCACGTTCAAGACCGCGTTCCCGGAGCGCAGTGGCGAGGGCCATCTCGCCGAGGGCAAGGCGCCGGGCCAGGTCGTGATCGTGGCCGACACCGATCTGCTCGCCGACCGCCTGTGGGTGCAGGTGCAGAACTTCCTCGGCCAGCGCCTCATGAACGCGTTCGCCAACAACGGCGACTTCGCGCTCAACGCGGTCGACAACCTCACGGGCTCGTCGGCGCTGATCTCGATCCGCGGCCGCGCGACCTCACAGCGTCCGTTCACCACGGTCGAGGAGATCCGCCGCGGCGCCGACGACCGCTTCCGCGCCAAGGAGCAGGAGCTGCAGGGCGAACTGCAGGAAACCGAGCGCAAGCTCGTCGAGCTGCAGAGCGCGAAGTCGCAGGACCAGGCGATGATCCTGTCGCCCGAGCAGAAGGCCGAGCTCGACAACTTCACCGCGCGCAAGGCCGAGATCCGCAAGGAGTTGCGCGACGTGCGCCGCTCGCTCGACGCCGACATCGAAGCCCTCGGCACGAAGCTCAAGTTCCTCAACATCGTGCTGATGCCGCTGCTCGTGACGCTGGTCGCGGTCGGTTTCGCGGTGTGGCAGGTGCGTCGCCGCAAGGCGGCCTGAGCGCGCAAGGAGAATCGACACGATGAACCAGAAGACCCTCATTGGCCTCGGCGCGGTCACCCTCGTCGCCGCGATCGCCGCGTTCGCGATCCACCATGCGCGTCGCCCTGCGAGCGACGTCGGCGCCCAGGCCGGCCTGCTCGTGCCGGGCCTGCGCGAACACGTCAACGACGTGAAGAAGCTCACCCTGACCGGCGCCAACAACCAGCCCGTCGCGACGCTCGAGCGCACCGACGGAATCTGGAAGGTCGCGCAGAAAGGCGGCTATCCGGCGGACTTCGGCAAGCTGCGCGACTACCTGCTGCGCGTCGCCGACGCGACGCTGGTCGAGCGCAAGACGGCGAACAAGGAACGCTACGCGACGCTCGGTGTCGAGGACGTCACCGCGCCCGATGCGAAGGGCACGCTCGTCGAGATCGACGGCCTCGCCGAACCCGCACGCATCGTCGTCGGCCTGTTCGACGGGCAGGGCGGCAGTGGCACGTTCGTGCGCCGCGCCGCCGAGGAGCAGAGCTGGCTCGCCAAGGGCACGCTGTCGCCCGACAAGACCGCCGCCGACTGGGTGCGCAAGGATCTCGCCAACATCGCCTCGGACCGCATCGCCTCGGTGACGATCACGCGCGCCGACGGCAAGCGCCTGCACGTGTCGAAGGATTCGGCTGGCGACGGTCCGTTCAAGGTCGCCGACGTGCCGAAGGGCCGCGCGGTGAGCTCCGAGTACGTGGCCAACGGCCTCGCCTCGGTGCTGGCCGAGCTTCGCCTCGAGGACGTCGTGCCGGCCGCGGAGTCGCCGCGTCCCGACAAGACGCTGGCCGCACGCTACGTGACATTCGACGGCCTCGTCGTCGAGGCCGCGATGTGGCCGGTCGGCGAGAAGCAGCATGTCGCGTTCAAGGCCTCGCTCGACGAAGCTGCCGCGACTGCGCATGTCGAACGCGAGCAGGCGAAGGCCGTGGCCGAGCACGCCGCGATCAAGCCTGCCGAAGCGGTCGAAGGTGCACCGCCTCCGGCCGCGACGGAGCCGCCGCCCGCGGTCTCCGATCCGGCCGCGGACCGCACGCAGCGCCTCGAGGCCGCGAAGAAGGAAGCGGCCGAACTCGCCGCGACATTCGACGGCTGGGTCTTCGTGCTGCCGGCGCACAAGGTGTCCAACATCGACAAGTCGCTCGAGGACATGCTCGCACCGGTCGAGGCCAAGCCGGCCAAGGGTTCGTGAGCATCCTCAGCCTCTTCGCGCCGGCATCGTCCGCATGACGATGCCGGTGTCGCGTTTCGCCGGCATGGCCGGCGGTGTTGCCGGCGCGCTCGCGGTCGCCGCGGGTGCGTTCGGTTCGCATGCACTGCGCGCGCGTCTCGATGCCGACGCGCTGCGCCTCTGGCAGATCGCGGTCGACTACCAGTTCTGGCATGCCCTTGCGCTGCTCGCGGTCGCGCTGCTGCCGTTCGCCTCGCGCGGCTCGCGTGTCGCGGCGATCGCGTTCGGCGTCGGCATCGTGCTGTTCTCGGGCAGCCTCTACGCGCTCGCGCTCGGTGCGCCACGCATGGTCGGTGCGATCACGCCGTTCGGCGGCGTCGCGTTCCTGGTCGGCTGGACCGCGTTGATCGTCGCGTTCGCGCGCCGTCGTTGAGCGAGGTCACGTGGCGCGTTCTTGCGCCGCAGTAGATGCAGCGCACAACAGGATTTCCTGAACCCGTTGGCATACTCCGTCGAACAAGCGTTTGACGCTGACAACGACGAAGAAGGGGATTCCATGCTCACCACCACCGAACGGCGCGCCCGGACGCGGCGCAGCCTGCTCGCGTTCTGCCTCGCCTGCGCGATGGCCACGCCTGCGTTCGCGCAGACCCTCAACGCGCCGGGCCTGTCGGCCCCGGGGCGCATCTCGTGGGACGCCGAGGGCGTGCCGACGATCGAGGCCGCCACCGACAACGACGCGGCGTTCCTGCAGGGCTACGCGCATGCGCGCGACCGCTTCTTCCAGATGGACCTCACGCGCCGCTCGGTGAGCGGCACGCTGGCCGAGCTCGTCGGCACCTCGCAGCTCGCCAACGACGTGCAGGCGCGTACGCTCGGCCTGCGCCGCGGCGCCGTGAAGACCTGGGCGGCGATGTCCGACGATTCACGCGGCTGGCTGCGCGCCTACGCCGACGGCGTCAATTTCTGGCTGTCCAGCAACCCGCTGCCGCCCGAGTACGCCGCGCTGCAGCTCAGCAAGGCCGAACCGTGGACGCCGGTCGATTCGCTGTGCGTCGGCAAGGGCCTCGCGTTCCAGCTCTCGTTCGACCTCGACATCGATCCGACCATCAAGGTCGGTGCCTATCAGCAGGCCGGCGCCGCCGCGGGTTTCGACGGCAGCGTGCTGTACTTCGGTGACACCCACCGCATCGCACCGGCCGACGACCGCGTCTCGGTGCCGGGCTTCCAGCCGGGTGGCGGCACGAGTGCCGCGGCGACGGCGGGTTATGCGAAGTCGACCTCGCCGCACGACGTGCCGCCCGCGGTCGACACGATCGACGCGCAGACCATCGACATGGCGCGCCAGCTGCGCGAATCGCTCGAAGGCCATCCGCTGCTCGGCCGCGCGCTCGAAGGCCGCGACACGCCGATCGGCAGCAACGAGTGGGCCGTCGCGGGACGTCACACGGTGTCGGGCAAGGCGATCATGGCCAACGATCCGCACCTCGGCCTCGACGTGCCGCCCGTGTTCATGGAGATGCATCTGCTGTCGCGCGAGCAGCGCGCCGGCGCCATCCTCGACGCGACCGGCGTCAGCGTGCCGGGTGCGCCCGGCATCATCCAGGGCTGCAACCAGCGCCAGTGCTGGGGCACGACGACGAACTCGCTCGACGTCACCGACGTGTTCCAGGAAAAGCTCGTGCTCAACAGCTACGGCCTGCCGTACGCGACCGTGCACAGCGGCCAGGAAGAGCCCGTGCAGTGGATCTTCCAGAACTACTACGTCAACCGCATGAACGGCACGCCCGACACGGTGACGCGCGAGAACTCGATCGGCTACACCAACGGCGGCGTCAGCGTGATCGTGCCGCGCCGCAACGGCGGTGCGCTCGCGAGCATCACGGGCACCACGGGCCTGTCGATCGCGTACACGGGCTGGGGCGCGACGTTCGAGATCGAGTCGTTCCGCCGCATCAACCGTGCCGGCAACCTCGCGCAGTTCCAGGACGCGCTGACGTACTTCGACTTCGGCTCGCAGAACTTCGCCTACGCCGACGTCGACGGGAACATCGCCTATTTCGTGACCGCTGAAGCACCGGTGCGCCGCGACCTGCAGACGCAGAATGCGCCGGCCGGCGGGCGTCCGCCGTGGCTCATCCGCGACGGCTCGATCGGCCTGCACGACTGGATGCCGGTGCAGAACCGTCAGCCCAACCAGGCGACCCCGTTCGAGATCCTGCCCGCGAACGAGATGCCGCACGTCATCAATCCGGAGCGCGGCTACTTCGCCAACGCGAACAACGATCCGATCGGCTTCTCGCTCGACAACAACGCGCTCAACCAGCTGCGTCCGGGCGGCGGCATCTACTACCTCGACGTCGGCGGCGCTTCGGCGTACCGCATGGGCCGCATCGACCGCGAGCTGCAGCGCCTCATCGCGTCGGGCAACAAGATCAGCATGGCCGACATGCAGCGCCTGCAGGCCAACACGCAGTTGCTCGATGCGGAGCTCACGCTGCCGTACCTGCTCGCCGCGTACGACAACGCGCGTGCGTCCGGTGCGTGGGCGACGCTCGCCGCACTCGGTGCCGATGCGCGCGTGACCGAGGCGATCGGTCGCCTGCGCACGTGGAACTACTCCGCCCCGACCGGCATCCCGCAGGGCTACGACGCTGGCGACAACCCGCTCGCGCTCGGCAACCCGAGCCAGGCCGAGATCGACGCGAGCATCTCGGCGTCGATCTTCGCGGCGTGGCGCAGCGCGGCGATCCGCTCGACGATCGACACCACGCTCACGCGTGTCGGCCTCGCCAACTACCGTCCGGGCAGCCGCGACGCGCAGGCGAGCTTCAAGTTCCTGCTCGACAACTACGCCGCGCTCGGCGGCAAGGGCGTCTCGGGCCTGAACTTCTTCACCGTCGACGGTGCACCGAACGCGGCCGCCGCGCGCGACACGCTGCTGCTCAAGGCGCTCGCCGACGGCCTCACGATGCTCGCCAGCGAGGCGTTCACGCCCGCGTTCGGCGGCTCGACCAACCAGTCCGATTACCGCTGGGGCCGCCTGCACCGCATCGTGTTCGATCACCCGCTCGGCGGGCCGTTCAACCTGCCGGGCGCGAACCCGTACGGCTTCACGAACCTCGGCGACGGCCTGCCGGGCATCGCGCGCCCGGGTGGCTTCGAAGCAGTCGACGCCTCGAGCCACGACGTACGCGGCACCGGCGTCAACAGCTTCATGTTCGGCTCCGGCCCGGCCCGCCGCTTCGTCGGCGAGATGACGCCCGTGATCAACGCCCAGCAGATCCTGCCCGGCGGCCAGAGCGGCGTCCTCGGCAGCCCGCACTACGCGAGCCAGCTCGGCCGCTGGCTGACCAACCAGTACAAGCCGCTGCCCGTGCCCGCGACCGCGGCGCTCGCGCAAGGCGTCACGGTGGTGAACTTCCAGCCGCGTTGAAGGTGACGAGCGACCCGCGGCGTGAGCCGCGGGTCAGTTCCCGGACGTTGCGGATTCGCCGATGACGCGGATCAAGTTGACGATCCCAGTCACGAGTTGCTGAGCGAGACCCTGGTGGTGTCGCGGCCTTCGAGAAGCTAGGTCGTGGGCCCTCGTCGCATCCTGCTGTGTTCAAGCGCCTTGACCAAGTTTGACATCATGACAGGCCGTCTACTTGCCTGAGCTCCTGATGTCCTCAACGGCTACGGCTAAGGCCAACCGGTGGCGGCATCGCATCTTCTTGCACCCTCCTGATTTATGCGTATAGTATACGTATAAATCAGGAGGCGGCCATGAAGAGTAAGCTTAAGCAGTTTCGAGTTGGCGCGGGATTCACTCAGGCGAAGTTGGCTGAAGCGGTTGGAGTATCGCAACCCAATTACCAACGATGGGAGGCTGGATCCGCACCTATTCCTGAGGACAAACTTAAGAAGCTAGCAAGCGTCCTGAAAACGAACCCTGATGCACTTCTTGGTAGGCATCCTCCAATTGACGCGGGCTTCTATGACGACTCCGTCGGTGAAGACCTCAATTATTATGGTGAGGTTTCCGTCTATTTCCGTAGTGGTGAGGCACCGCTTCTGCTGTCGATATCCGATGGTGCGTTTCGTCGTTTACACGCAGACTTGCAGCGTGGCCAAGCATTCGTCACGGTGGAGAGTCTATCTAATCAAACTGCTATCCTTAGAACTAAAGCGATCGCTGATTTGTATTTCTCTAGCGAGGCATATGACGACTGTGGGCCTGATGGTGAAGTTTTTAAGGACTACCCAGAGCATGTGAATATTCAAATGCCGGACGCGCGCGACTGGGAGATTGTTGAGGCTCTGGCATCAGATGGGATTGGTCTGGAAGATTTTGATTCAGCCGATATACAACGAGTGACGCAGCGAGTCATGATAACAGACGAGCAATATGATCAGCTCGTGGCTGACGGATTAATTAAGTCAGAAGACCTCGAAAGGGAGCGAGAGAAAAATCAAAGGGTAACCGACCGAGTTTTCGCTCTTGCTACTAATATGGTTTACCGGCTTTCTTCCGGTCAGCGGCGTAGTATATACGTTGATGATCCCGAAGCGCTTTATAAAGCTTTCTACGAGCTTATTGATCATGGCGATGAAGAAGATTTCGACGACATGATCGTTCTTTCCGCCGAGAGCTGGGATCGGACAATCTTTATAAATAAAGGTGCGTTGGAATACGCAGTTTTACCGACGCATCAGTATATTGAGGGCATGGCCGAATTCGAATCGGAAATCTTGGATTCTTAGTGATGTGAAAGCAAGAGAAAATTACTTAAGGATGGCACTACATGGCTCTGAATTGACTAATGCTTGTTCGGTTATCTTGGTGTTGGCCGCCAGCACCAATGCCAGGGCTCGTACGCGATCCCATGCGCATTCCCGCGCGGATACGACAGCGCGTAGCTGAAGCGTGCGGCATGTCGCATGAGCCACGCGAACGCGGGCGAGTGCTCGAATACTTCTTCCAGGGCGTCGAAGCCCGGCGTCGTGATGTCGAGGGCGCGTCCGGAGTGGTGCTCGCTGTAGCCCGGTGCGGCGCTGACGCGCAGGATGGCGTCCATGGCCTGGCCGCGTTCGAGTTTCCTGCGCACGATGCCGAGCTGGTACTCGGCGGAGCGGAACGCCGAGACGATCTCGAGCACGATGCCGTCCGCTGCGGCAGCGGCGTGCATGCGTCGCCATGCGGCGGCCGCGCGCGGCGCGAGCCATTGCTCGCGGGCGTGGATGTCGCGACCGATCGAGGCCAGTTCGCGCGGTTCGCGCACGATCGGCAGGCCGCGCACGCGGCCGTAGTCGCGTGGCACGCCGAGCGCGAACGCCTCGGCGACGATCGCGCGGCGTCGCGCGGTATCGCAGCGTGCGGGAGGCGCAGGGGTGGTGTCGGCCATCGGCGCAGCTTAGCCGATCGCGCACGCGACGCCGGCAGCGTGGCGCGCGGTGCGATGCTTCGCGGTCAGTGCGCGGCGATCCAGCTGGCGATGTCGGCGATCACCTTCGCGTCGACGTTGGCCTTGGCGTGGTAGTCGCGCGGGCCGGGTGGATCGCCGGCCGGCATGAACGTGTGACCGAGCAGCGGGTAGTCGACGAGCGTCACGCGCGCGTGGTCGGCGAAGGCTTCGCGCCAGCGCACGAAGTCGTCGGCCGGCGTGACCTGGTAGTCGCGGCCGCCCTGCAGCACGAGCATCGGCTGGGCGAGCGTGCGTGAGACGGCGACCGGATCGTAGCCGGCGAGGTCGCGCCAGTACGCGGCCGGAAGGCCGAGCATGAGCGGCGTGTCGGCCGGCGTGGCCGCGTCGAGCGCCTTGACCGCGTCGCGCTGGCGCTCGATCTCGGCGAGCGAGGCGTCGACGTCGCCCGCAGGCGCCGCGTCGAGCGTGGCGATGTGGCGCATCTGGCGCACGACCGTGTCCTCGAGCGGCAGCGTCGGCGCGGCGAGCAGCACGAGGCCGGCGAGGGTGCCGTCGCGCTGGCCGATACGCGGCGCGGCGAGTGCGCCGAGGCTGTGCCCGGCCACGAACACGCGGCGTGCGTCGATGCCGGCCTGCGCACGCAGCGTGGCGACCGCGGCGAGTGCATCGTCTACGGTCTCGTCGTCGAGCGTGAAGGCCTTGCTGACGTAGGTCTCCGGATGCGCCTTGGTGCGCTTCTCGTAGCGCAGCACCGCGATACCACGTTCGGCGAGGCCGTGGGCGAGGTCGCGGAACGGCGCGTTGGGGCCGAGCGTCTCGTCGCGATCCTGCGGGCCGGATCCGTGGACGAGCACGACGCCCGCGAACGGGCCTGCACCGCGCGGCAGCGTCAGCGTGGCGGGCAGGGCGGTCGCGCCGTCGCCGACGGCGAGCTCGCGTTCGTGCCACGCGTTCGACGTTTCGACGACCGGTGCCTGCGCAGGTGCCTGGGCGGGCACGAGCCAGAAGCCCGCGATCGCCTCGCCCTCGAAGACCATGCGCGCATCGAGGGCGAGCATCGCGAACGCGAGCGTCGAGGTCACGAACGGCTGCCCGCCGGCGGTCTCGCCGCGCGCCGGGCTGCGCGATGTGCGCGCACCGAGCTGTTTCGGCAAGGACTGCCAGAGTTCCGCGAGCTTTCCGGCGAGGCCTTCCTGCATCTTCGGTGTCGTCATCGCGAGTGCCTCGTCGAAGCGATCCGCGTCGAGCAGGTCGAGGAAGGCTTCGGCGCGTGCGGCCTGCGCGGGATCGAGCGGTGCGGTGCTGGCCGGTGCCGGTGTCAACGCACGCATGAGGAACCAGCCGCCCGCGCCGATCGCGGCGGTGACGAGCACGATGACGAGGACGACGCGCTTCATCGGGCGATCCTCAGCGCGGACGCTTGAAGAACAGCAGGATCGGCTGCAGCGGGCCGGTCTGCAGGGCGTTGACGAGCTCCCAGCCGTCGCGGCCCTCGCGCTGCAGCGCCGCGTCGAGCGTTTCGGTGTCGAAGGTGCCGAGCAGGCTCGGCTTGATGCGCACGGTGCGGTAATCCCAGCGTCGCGAAGCGTCGGACACGGTCGGTCTCCAGGGTCAGCTTTCGTCGTCGACCGGCTCCGCAGGCGGAGCCGGCTTGAGGCGCCCGTTGCGACGCAGCGCGTCGCGCAGCACGTACTCGATCTGCGCGTTGAGCGAGCGCAGCTCGTCGTCGGACCAGCGTTGCATGGCCTCGATGACGGCGGCGCTGATGCGCAGCGGGTAGGCTTTCTTGTCGCTCACGGGCGCGGCGTTCGTTCTCAGTACAACGAGCCGGCATTGACGACCGGTTGCGTCGCACGATCGCCGCACAGCACGACGAGCAGGTTGCTCACCATCGTCGCGCGGCGCTCGTTGTCGAGCTCGACCACGCCACGCTGGTTGAGCTGTTCGAGTGCGAGCTCGACCATGCCGACCGCACCTTCGACGATGCGCGTGCGCGCGGCGACGATTGCACTGGCCTGCTGGCGCTGCAGCATCGCCTGGGCGATCTCCTGCGCGTAGGCGAGGTGGCTGATGCGGGCCTCGACGACGTCGACGCCGGCCTTGGCGAGGCGCTCCTGGATCTCGTCGCGCAGGTGCGCGTTGACTTCCTTGCCGTGGCTGCGCAGCGCGATGCCGCCGTCGTCGTGGGCGTCGTAGGGATAGCTCGTCGCCATCTGGCGCAGCGCGGCCTCGGCCTGGATATGCACGAAGTTTTCGTAGTCGTCGACCATGAACACGGCTTCGGCCGTATCGACGACCTGCCAGACGACGATCGCGCCGATCTCGATCGGGTTGCCGTCGCTGTCGTTGACCTTGAGCTTGCCCGATTCGAAGTTGCGCACGCGCAGCGACACCGGCTTGTGCGTGTAGAGCGGGTTGGTCCAGCGCAGGCCTTGCGCGCGCACGGTGCCCGCATAGCGGCCGAACAGCTGCATGACGCGGCCGACGTTCGGCTGAACCGCGAACAGGCCCTTGAAGAGGAAGACGAGCAGCGCGAGCAGCAGCACGATCGGAATCACCTGACCGGGCGCCGGATCGCCACCGGGCGCGCCGCGGATGACCGACACGAGCCACGCCACGGTCGCGCCCGTACCGACGAGCAGCGCGAGGAACGTGGGGATGCCGGGAAGCGAGAAGGCGATGCGTTCATTCATGGCGAAGGTCTCCGTTCGGCGCGCTCGGGGCGCAGGCCGGAACCGTCCGGCCTGGAAGAAAGATATCAAATTGATATCTATTTGCAAGATGGCGCGGTGCGCCGCCCGGACACCGACCATCGGCCCGTGTCCATGCTCATCCCTTCCGCCCGTCATACGTCGGCATGCATGCTGAAGCACGCCAAAGCTTTGGTAGGGCGGAACCCGCGCAGCGGATTCCGCCGTGGGGTGTACGAAGAAGAGACGTGGAGGGTTCGAGATGACGCGTGTCGGGGCGTCGCTCGGACGTTCGCCGATGGCGCAGGTCACGGCGGAATCGCCTGCGGCGGTTCCGCCCTACGTGAGGGATCGGATCGCATGCCGGTGGTGCTTCGGCTCACATGCGTAAGCGGGTCGAGTCGTCGGTAGGGCGGAACCCGCGAAGCGGATTCCGCCGTGGGGGGTGTACGAAGAAGAGACGTGGAGGGTTCGAGATGACGCGCGTCGGTGCGTCGCTCGGACGTTCGCCGATGGCGCAGGTCACGGCGGAATCGCCTGCGGCGGTTCCGCCCTAAGCGGGGATCGGATCGCCTGCCGGTGGTGCTTCGGCACACATGCGCAAGCGAGTCGAAGCTTGGGTAGGGCGGAACCCGCAAAGCGGATTCCGCCGCGGGCATTGATCGACCGGGGCGCAGCCAAAGCGGGCACGACGGATGTCATGCCTGCCACGCCGGTGATCAGGGACGCGGCACCTCGAAACGCAGCCACGGTGCAGGCACGTGCTCGCCGCTGACGTAGAACGTCGCCGCCTCCGCATCGAAGCCGATCGCCTCGGCCTGCGGGATCGGCGGCAGCACGATGCGCTGCGGCGTCGACGCGAAGGCCTTCGCCCAGTCCTGTCCTCGCGTGCGCGTGAAGAGCCATGCATCGCGGTAGGTCAGCACGATCGCGCGCGTGCCGGCGGCATCGATGTCCATGCCGGTCGGCCAGCCGCCGTAGCGCGCAGCCGGGTAGCTTGCCTGGCGTTCCTGCGCGGTGGGACGCGGGATCGCGGTGATGTCGACGACATGCCGTGCCACCTGCACGCGGCCGTCTCCTGGTCCGAGCGGGAGGGCATAGACCTGCGGCACGGGCGTGCGCTTGGTGATCACGAGGATCTCGCGCGCGGCGACGTCGACGGAGAAGGCTTCGGCATCGTGCGGCGCGTCGGGATAGCGGAACCGCAGGCGCCAGTCCGGGCGCACGTGGATCGTCGTGCCGGCAGCAGGTGCGGGCGGCTCGCGCAAGGCGATGATCTCGACATCCTTGCGCACGCCACCGTTGTCGCCGATGTCGCCGATCAGCAGCCACGGCTCGCCGTCGATCACGTACGAGGCGACGTCTTCCCAGTCGACCGCGCGCACGCCGTCGACGATGAGCGTGCCGAGTGCACGACCCTGCGCGTCGAGCGCCCGCAGCGCGGCCGGGCGCGGCCAGTCGTTGTGGACCCAGAAGCGATCGGGATCGCGCCGCGACACCGCGAGGCCACTGATTTCGTCGAGCGAGGGATCGGTGACGAAGCCGACCAGTTGCGGCGTGTCAGGCGTCGGACCCGACGTCTGCGCGGGCTTCGGCGATACGGGGTCGGCGTGCGACGACGGCATCACGAGCGCGACGACGAGGGCGCACAGCGCGCCTGCCGTCGCGACGCCCGCGGCGCGTCGCGTGCTCAGTGCGCCGCGTCCGCCGGCAGCGCCTCGAGGTGCCGGATCTCGATGCGGCCGAGCAGGTCGAGGGCCTGGTAGAAGCGCCACGGATCGCCGTCGCCGGCCGAGAAGGCGATGTGGCCGGCATCGAATCCGGCGAGCGCGGCGTCGTAGCTGCGCCAGTGGTCGCCGGTCCAGGCCTGCACCCAGGCATGCGGCACGAACACGTTCTTCGCGCCGGCGAAGCCGGGCGCATAGGCGAGCCCGTCGACGACGCGCGTGGCGATGCCGACCGAGCGACCGAGTGCGGCGAGCAGCACGGCATGCTCGGTGCAATCGCCACGCGGATCGCGCACGACCTCGAGCGCCGACGCGTAGCCGACGCCGAGGTTCTTGTCGGTGATGTAGCCACGCACGAAGGTCTCGAGCGCGAGCATGCGGGCGGCGTCGCCTTCGACGCCTTCGGTGGCCTTGCGTGCGAGCGCGACGACTTCGGGCGCATCGCTCTGCAGCCAGTCGTTGGCCGCGCGGTCGGCGGCTTCGGGAGGTGTGCCGAAGCCCGTTCGCGCGTCGCGGCGCACGTCGACGACGAGCTGCGATCCCTTGCGCTTCACGGTCTGCTCGGCGGTGTCGCCGAGCGCGAGCGGCGCGCCGCGGTCGCGCGGCTTGAGCATGTAGCGCACACCGTTCGCGAGTTCCTCGCGGCGCAGCGTGCGCGGTGCGTGCACGAGCGTGCGCTCGAACACGTCGGAGGACTGGTTCGGCGCGTTCGCGCAGGCCTCGTCGCACTCGAGCATGACGAGCTCCACGCCCATCATCGGCGTCGACAGCTTGCGGATGCGGCGCTCGTCGTCGACCCACGCCGTGCTGACGACGCCGGAACCCGGGAACTCGAAGGCCTGCTCGACGCGATGCAGGCGCGCGCGGCCGGTGGCCAGCGTGACGGTCTCGAGTGCGCCGACCGTGCTCGTGATCGCGATCGCCGAGAGACTCGACGACATGAAGGACAGCTGGCGGTCGCTCGCACCCTTCTCGAGCGGTGCCGCGAGGCCCGCCAGGCGCAGTCCTTCGGGCAGACGTGCGCCTTGCGGCCATGCGATCTCGCGCTCCTGCCATTCACCGGCGGTGCGGATGCGCACCTGCGCGCGACCGTTCGCGACGCGGCCTTCGATGCGTGTCTCGTTGCCGGTCAGGTGCGAGGCGTTCGTGAACGCGATCGGCTCGCCTGCGGGCGTTTCCTCGCTGACTTCGGTACTGCTCATCGCGACCTTGGTGCCGGCGCGGTCGAGTTCGATGTCGAGCTGCTGGGTGGTCACGACACGGTCGTCGCGGACTTCACGCGTGTTGTGGAAACGGCCGATCTTGCGACCGTCGAGCAGCACCGTGAACCACTGGTCTTCCGCGGGAGCGGCATGGACCCCGAGCGGGGCGAGCAGGAGCAGGACGAGGAGAAGGCGTGGCATGGACGGTGTCATGGGGGCGAATCCCGATTGTGCCAGCCGTGCGCGCCGCGTGCGCGGCCCACCGCGGTGCGCTGTACTACACTCGCGCCCCCGTCCACGGAACCCGCGCATGAAACCGTTCGGCACCCCGCACACCGATACCGCGATCCGCGCCCTGCTGCTCGGCTCGGGCGAACTCGGCAAGGAGGTCGCGCTCGAGCTGCAGCGCTTCGCCGTCGAGGTCGTCGCCGTGGATCGTTACGCGAATGCCCCGGCCATGCAGGTCGCGCACCGCAGCCATGTCGTCGACATGCTCGACGGCGCCGAGATCCGCCGCCTCGTCGAGCTCGAGAAGCCCGACCTCGTCGTGCCCGAGATCGAAGCCATCCACACGCCGACGCTGGTCGAGCTCGAGCGCGAAGGTCTGCATGTGGTGCCGACCGCACGCGCGGCATGGCTCACGATGAACCGCGAGGGCATCCGCCGCCTCGCCGCCGAGGAACTCGGCCTGCCGACCTCGCCGTACCGCTTCGTCGACACGCGCGAGGCCTATGCCGAGGCTGCGGCGGCGCTCGGCTTCCCGTTCGTGATCAAGCCGGTCATGAGTTCGTCGGGCAAGGGCCAGAGCATCGTGCGCGAGGCCTCGCAGCTCGATGCCGCGTGGGATTACGCGCAGTCGGGCGGCCGTGCCGGCAAGGGCCGCTGCATCGTCGAGGGCTTCGTCGACTTCGATTACGAGATCACGCTGCTGACCGTGCGCCATGCCGGCGGCACCACGTTCTGTGCGCCGATCGGTCATCGCCAGGAAGCCGGCGACTATCGTGAATCGTGGCAGCCTCAGGCGATGCCGGCCGCGGCGCTGGCCGAGGCCGAGCGCCAGGCCCAGGCCGTCACGGCCGCGCTCGGCGGCTATGGCCTGTTCGGCGTCGAATTCTTCGTCAAGGGCGATGCGGTGGTGTTCTCGGAAGTCAGTCCGCGTCCGCACGACACGGGCCTGGTCACACTGGTCTCGCAGGACCTGTCCGAGTTCGCGCTGCACGCGCGCGCGATCCTCGGCCTGCCGATTCCTTCACTGCGTGCGCTCGGCCCGTCGGCCTCGTGCGCCGTGCTCGTCGAGGGTGATGGCGACCGCATCGTGTTCGACGGGGTGGCCGAGGCGCTCGCCGAGCCCGATACCGCGCTGCGCCTGTTCGGCAAGCCCGAAGTGCGCGGCCAGCGTCGCCTCGCGGTCACGCTCGCACGCGCAGACAGCATCGACGAGGCGCGCGCCAAGGCCGTCCGGGCGGCCTCGAAACTGCGTGCGACGGTCGGCTGATCGCGCGCGCTCAGTCCATGTCCAGCGATTCGATGTTGCGCCAGTTGCCGAGGTGCAGCACCTCGAGCGGGCGAAAGCGCGCCTTGTAGTCCATCTTCGGGTGGTTGCGGATCCAGAAGCCGAGATAGACGTGCTCGATGCCCCATTCGGCGGCGAGGCGGATCTGGCTCAGGATCGCGAACGTGCCGAGGCCGCGGGCGTGCTCGTCCGGATCGAAGAACGTGTAGACGGCCGACAGGCCGCTCGCGCAGACGTCGGTGACGGCGACGCCGACGAGGCGGCCTTCGACGCGGAACTCGACGAAGCGCGTCGGGCTCCAGGTCGTGAACAGGAAGCGCGGGAAATCCTCGGGATGGACGTCGTCCATGCCGCCGTCGCGGTGGCGGGCCTGCAGGTAGCGCCCGTACAGCGCATAGCGTTCGTCGTTGATGCCGGCTTCGCAGACCGACACCTCGACGTCGGCGTTGCGGCGCAGGCAGCGGCGCTGGCTGCGGTCGGGCTCGAACGTGGCCACCGGGATGCGGCAGGCGACGCAGGCACGGCAACCCATGCAATGCGGCACGTAGACGTGGCCGCCGGCGCGGCGGTAGCCGCGCTGCAGCCCGTGCTCGTAGAGCGCCGGCAACTGCGGCACGCTGGGGTCGATGACGAGGTTCTGTGCGGTGCGGTCGGCGAAGTAGCCGCAGGGGTGCGGCAGGGTCTGGAACAGGCGGACGACGTCGGAGCGCATGGGGCGATTCTAATCGCGCCGCGGCCCGCAACTGCGATCAGGACGACAGATACGAAATGCCGATCAGCACGACCACGCCCGCGATCAGGCCGAGCAGGACCATGCGCAGGCGTGTCGAGCTGGCGCGGTGTCGGCGCACGGTGTCGAGCGTGCGCGCGGCGGCCAGTTCGTCGGCGAACCGCGTCGCGGGCTCCAGGCCGGCCTCGCGGAGGACCTCGCGGGCGCGCGCCTGGTCGTTGGCGTGGGTGACCCAGACCTGCGGCCAGGCTTCGCCGTCCTTGCGCTCGGAGTAGCTGAACCGCTTCCAGGCGCCGCCCTGCCACGAGTTGCGGTTCTGGATCGAGGTTTCGATCCCGGCCTCGCCGAGCAGCGCGACCACGCGCTTGACGTTCTCCTGGCGGGGCGAGGTGTAGATCTGGCGCATCGTCGGGTCCTCAGGCTTCGGGCGTGACGCGGATCATGCCTTCCTGCGCCGTCGAGGCGACGAGCGTGCCGTCGCGCGTGTAGATCATGCCGCGGGCGAGGCCGCGCGAGCCTTGTGCGCTCGGGCTGTCGCAGCTGTAGAGCAGCCATTCGTCGACCCGGAACGGCCGATGGAACCACAGCGCGTGGTCGAGGCTGGCCATGCGCACGTTCGCCTGCAGGTAGGAGATCGCGTGCGGGAAGGTGGTGGTGCCGATCAGGTGGAAATCCGAGGCGTAGGCGAGCAGCGAGCGGTGCAGCACGTCGCCCTCGGGCACCTCGTCCACGAGGCGGAACCAGACATTCTGGTACGGCGGCTGGCGCGTCGGGTTGGCCTCGTTGCGCGGATGCACGTGGCGGAACTCGAACGGCCCCGCATTGCTGAGCCAGCGCCTGCTCTGGGCCGGCACGCGCGCGAGGTCCTCGGGCGGGATCAGATCGACGACCGGCAGCTCCTCGGGCTTGGGCACGAGCGGCATCGGGAACTGGTGCTCGGCGCCGGGCTGGGCGACGTGGAACGACGCCGTCATCGCGAAGATCGTCTGGCCGTGCTGGACCGCGACGACGCGGCGCGCCGAGAAACTGCCGCCGTCGCGCGTGCGTTCGACGGAGTAGATGATCGGCGCCTCGACGTCGCCGGCGCGCAGGAAGTACGCGTGCAGCGAATGCGCCGAGCGGTCGCCGTCGACGGTCTGCTGGGCGGCCGACAAGGCCTGGCCGAGCACCTGGCCGCCGAACACGTAGCGTGTGCCGATGTCGCGGCTCTGGCCGCGGAACAGGTTGTCCTCGAGCCGCTCGAGCTGCAGCAGCGTGATGAGTTCGCGGACGACGGGAACGGCCATGGAGCCTGCGCACGGATGGGCGGGCCAGTATAGCGGCTGTGCCGCACGGGCTCCCGCCGGACGGTGGGGCGAATCGGCGCGGCGCGTCGTCGTCCGCGCACCGGCGGCGGCACGAGCCGGTGCGTGGCGGGCATCAGTCGCCGCTGTCGGGCACGAGCTTCCTGAGGCCGCTTTCGGCCAGCACGCGCGGCCACGGGAACAACGGGCCCGGATCGACGCGGCGTGGCAGCTGGATCGCGGGATCGTCGCTGGCCGGCTCGGTGCGGCGATCGAGTTCGTCGTGGCCGGCGATCCAGCGCAGGTTCGGGTGGTCGGCGCGCAGTCGCGCGAGCAGTGCGAGCAGGGCGTCGATCTGGGCGGCGGTGTAGGGCTCGGTGAACGCCTGGTGGCGCGAATCGGTCCAGTCCGGATAACGCCCGAGGTTGACCATCTCGATGCCGATCGAGCGCGGGTTGAAGCCGGCCGTGTGGTGGGCGACGCGCGTGTCGGCGACGAAGCGGAACGTGCTGCCGTCACGGTCGACGTAGTAATGCCCGCTGTTGCCGGTCTGCGAGACCTCGTAACGCACGCGCTCGCCGTACTCGCGGGCGATCGCGAGGTCCGGCAGCTCCGTGCAGTGCATGACGACGAGGTCGACCGCGCCGCGTGTACGCGCATCGAGACGCGCCTCGTAGGGCAGGGGCCAGTCCTGGATCGCGAGTTCGCTCATGCGCGGCAGTGTCGCATGCGGGTGCGGCCTGCCGCGATGCATCGGAACCCCGATCCTCGACCGACGAGGTTCTGGCATGCTGCGCGCCGACGGGGAGCACGTGCCGATGGCGATCGACCGTATCGAACTCAATGGCGAGGTCGCCGACACGGCGGCGCTCGCGCGGCTTGCGCAGGTCAATTACGGGCACTTCACCTCGATGCAGGTGCGCGACGGCGGCGTGAGCGGGCTCGACCTGCATCTCGCGCGGCTCGATGCCGCGACGCGCGAACTGTTCGGCACGCCGCTCGATCCCGACGTGGTACGCGCGCTGCTGCGTCAGGCGATCGCCGGCGACGCCGACCTGTCGCTGCGCGTGACCGTGTTCTCGCGGGCGTTCGACCGCACGCGCCCCGAGCGCGCATCCGCGCCGGACGTGCTCGTCGCGGCCTCGTCTCCTCGCGGACCGCACGACACGCCGTTGCGCTTGCGCTCGGCTGTGCACGAGCGCGCCGCGGCGCATATCAAGCACGTCGGCACGTTCGACCTGTTCCACCACGTGCGCGAAGCGCGCCTGGCCGGCGCCGACGACGTGCTGTTCACGACACGCGATGGCGCGGTCTCGGAGGCGTCGATCTGGAACGTCGGCTTCCGGGACGGCGCGCGCGTGGTCTGGCCGAATGCGCCGGCGCTGCACGGCATCACCCAGCAGGTGATCACGCGCGGCCTGCGTGCGCGAGGCACCGAGGTGCTGTCGCGCACGGTGACGCTCGACGAGGCGAAGGGTTTCCAGGCCGCGTTCGTCTGCAACTCGTCGACACCGGCTTGCGCGATCGCTGCGATCGACGGTGTCGTGCTGGCCGGCGACGACGCCACGCTCGGGCTCGTGCGCGACGCGTATGCCTCCCAACCCCTGGAGCAGCCATGAGTGATCGTGGGGATCGCCTGCGGCGTATCGCGGCCGCGCTCGTCGCGGTGACGGCCGCATTCGCGCTCGGCTTGCAGTACGGGCTGCTCGTCGCCGCGAAGCGCGAGACGACCGGTATCGCGCTCGCCACGCTCGAGTTCCTGAGCTACTTCACGATCCTGAGCAACCTCATGGTCGCCGTCGTGACGACGGCCGCGGTCGTCGGCCGGCCCGCGCGTCTGCTCGGCGAGGGCGTGCGCGGTGCGGTCGCGGTCTACATCGGCGTGACCGGACTCATCTACGTGACGGTGCTCGCCGCGCTGTGGCAGCCGACCGGCTGGCAGCACGTCGCCGACACCTTGCTGCACGCGGTCGTGCCGCTGGCCTACCTCGCATGGTGGGCGTGCTCGCGGCCGTGCGGCGGACTGCGCCTCGCGCACGTTGGGTGGTGGCTGGCCTGGCCGGCCGCCTACCTCGTGATGGTCCTCGCACGCGGGGCCTGGCTCGGCGCGTATCCGTACCCGTTCATCGACGTCGGCGTGCTCGGCGCGGGCCGGGCGTTCGTCAATGCACTGGCCGTGGCCGGGGTATTCCTGGTCGTCGGCGTGGTCGTGTTCGGGCTGGATCGCCTGCGCGCGCGTGCAGGCGGCTGAGGTTCGCTGGTACTGTGGGCGGACCTCCGTCCGCCGAGCGTCCATGCCGCCGTTGTCTTCCATCCCACGCATCGCCTTCGCGTTCGCGCTGATCCTCATCAACACCACGCTGCACTGCATCCCGCTGTTCGCGCTCGCGATCGTCAAGCTGCTGCTGCCGGTTCCAGGCGTGCGGCGCGCGCTGTCGCTGGCGATCGCGGCGATCGGCGAGAGCTGGATCGCGGTCAACAGTGCGCTGATCGCGAGCCTCGGTGGTACGCGCATCCGCGTCGAAGGTGGCGAAGGCCTGCGCCACGACGGCTGGTACCTCGTGCTCTGCAATCACCAGAGCTGGGTCGACATCCCGGTGCTGCAGAAGGCGTTCAACCGCCGCATTCCGCTGCTGCGCTTCTTCCTCAAGAGCGAGCTCGTGTGGGTGCCGATCCTCGGCCTTGCGTGGTGGGCGCTCGATTTCCCGTTCATGAAGCGCTACTCGCGCGCGCTGCTCGAGAAGCGCCCGGAGCTGCGCGGCAAGGACACCGAGGCGACGCGGCGCGCCTGTGCGAAGTATCGCCAGCTGCCCGTCTCGGTCATGAATTTCGTCGAAGGCACGCGCTTCACGCCGGCCAAGCACGACCAGCAGGCGTCGCCGTACACGCACCTGCTGAAACCGCGCGCGGGCGGCATCGGACTCGTGCTCGGCGCGATGGGCGACATGCTCGAGGCGATCGTCGACGTCACGATCGTCTATCCGCACGGCCAGCCCAGCGTGGTCGATCTCATGGCCGGCCGTGTACGCGACGTCGTCGTGCACGTCGACGTGCAGCCGGTCCCGGCCGAATTCGTCGGTGCGGACTACGAGAACGACGAGGCGTTCCGCGAACGCTTCCAGGGCTGGGTCAACGCGCTGTGGGCCGCCAAGGACGCGCGCATCGCGGCGCTGCAGTCCCGCGGGACCGCATCCGCATCGGCGCCTTGACCACCCCGGTCTTCCGCGCAACCTGAACCGCCTGCGCGTCCCGGTGTGATGCGCGTCACGTTCCTGCCGATCGCGCATGGCGGGGTGCATCCGCATCGCGGCACGGCGCGTACGCCTCCCTGATGACCCGCGCGGGGCGCGGGGCGTCGCCCGTCCTCACCAGGGAGTGCGCCATGCCGATCCACCGTGTCGTCACGACACCCGTTTCCACGCTCGTTTCGCTGCGCAGCCGTTGCGCCTTGCTCGTCGCGTTCCTGTTCGGCGGCGATGCGTTCGCCCAGGAGCTGCTCGGCCTCACCGATGCCAACGTGCTGGTGCGGTTCTCGGCCTCGTTGCCGGCATCGGCGCCCTCGGCGCAGCCGATCGCAGGCCTCGCCGCCGGCGACGACCTCGTCGGCATCGACATCCGGCCGGCCACGGGCGTGCTGTACGGCCTGGCGTCGTCTGGCAACCTCTACACGATCGATCCCTCGACCGCGCAGGCGACCCAGGTCGCGGTACTGACGCAGGCGCCGAGTGGCACGCGGTTCGGCGTCGACTTCAATCCGGTCGCCGACCGTCTGCGCGTGGTCAGCGACAACGGCCAGAGCCTTCGCATCGATGTGGGCACCGGTGCGACGACGGTGGACGGTTCGATCAACCCGGCCGGCCCGCAGGTCGTGTCGGTCGGCTACACGAACAGTGTCGCGGGTGCGACGACGACGGCGCTGTACGACATCGATCGCGCCGGCAATCAGCTGCTGCTGCAGGCGCCGCCGAACGACGGTACGGTCAGCGTGGTCGGTCCGCTCGGCGTGACCATCGAGGACGGCACCGGCATGGACGTGCTGTCGGTCGGTGGCGGCAACACGGCGTACGCCGTGTTGCGCGTCGCCGGCACGACGGCGCTGTACACGATCGATCTCGCAAACGGCGCGGCGACCGTGGTCGGCAACCTCGCCGGCAATCCGGTGATCGTGGGGCTGACGTCGAGTCCGTCGCCGGTCGCCGGCGCGCCCGTGCTGTCGGGTACCGCGGTCGGTCTCGACGCGGCCAACGGCCTCGTGCGTTTCCCGACCATGTCGCCCGCGAGCGCGGGATCGGTGCTTCCGATCACGGGCCTGGCAGGCGGTGACACGCTGGTCGACATCGATTTCCGTCCTGCCACCGGACAGCTCTACGCGCTCGCCTCATCGGGTCGCCTCTACGTGGTCGATCCCGCGACCGGCGTGGCCACTCCGGGCGCTCAGCTGTCGGTCACGCCGAACGGTGGCGTGTTCGCGATCGACTTCAATCCCACCGTGGACCGCCTGCGCGTGGTCAGCAACACGGGGCAGAACCTGCGCGTGAACGTCGACACGGGCGATGCCATCGTCGACGGCCCGATCAATCCGGCGAACCCGCAGATCGCCGGAGCGGCCTACACCTTCAGCGCACCCGGTGCGACGAGCACGGGCCTGTACGTGCTCGATGCCGGCAGTGACGGACTGTTCCTGCAGAGTCCGCCCAATGCAGGCACGCTCGTGCCGATCGGTGCCCTCGGTGCCGCGTTCGATGCACCGGGCGGGTTCGACATCCTCAGCGACGGGGCGACGAACACCGCGTACGCGGCGCTCGCCAGCGGCGGCACGACGACGTTCCACGTCATCGACCTGATCTCGGGTGCGGCCACGCCTGTCGGTGCGGTCGGCGGCAATCCTGCGCTGCGCGGCCTCGCCGTGACGAGCGCGGTCATCGGCGGGCCAGGCGGTCCCGGTGGCGACGCCGTGCCGCTGCCGCTCGATGCGCGTTGGGCGATGCTCGCGCTCGTCACGCTGCTGATGGCGGGAGGAGCCTTCACGCTGCGTCGACACGCGTCGACACGCCGAGGCTGATGCCGTCACCCGGTCGCGCCACACGGCGCGGCCGGGGAGGCGTCACCAGTCTAGCGTGCCGCGGATCGCGATCACGCAGCGGCCGCCGATCCAGGCCTCGCCGTCGGCGTCGATGCCGACCTCGACCACGCCGTCACGGCCGACTTCGCGGCCCTGGCTCGCGCGATAGGGATTGCCGACGCTTGCGAGCGCGCCGTCCGCCGCGAGCAGCGCGCCGATCGCCGCGTTCGCGCTGCCGGTGACGGGATCCTCGGGAATGCCGTCGGCCGGGCAGAACGCACGTACGACCACGGCTGGATCGCCGCCGGTCACGGCGTACACGGCGACGCCGACCGCGGGGTTGCCGAGCGTGAACGCGGCCATCGCGGCCAGATCGGGTACGAGGCCGCGTACCGCGGCTTCGTCGCGCATCGCGACGCACCACCACAGCGGGCCGTTGTCGACGAGGCGTGGCGTGCCGACGTCCGCGCCCGCGAGTGTGATGCGCAGGCCTTCGCGTTCGGCGGCGTCGGCGTCGCGCCAGCTCGCGCGCGGTGCGCGCACGTGCACGCGACGCGAGGTGCCTTCACCGTCGACGCGCACGGGCAACAGGCCGGCCGCGCACTGCTGCACGAGGCGGCCGTCACGCGGCATGACGATGCCGGCGTCGAGCGCCGCGAACGCGCTGCCGACGCTCGGATGGCCCGCGAACGACAGCTCCTGGCGCGGCGTGAAGATGCGCACGCGGTAGTCTGCATCCGCCTCGGTCGGCGGCAGCAGGAACGTGGTCTCGGACAGGTTGGTCCAGGTCGCGAAGCGCTGCATCGCGGCGTCGTCGAGGCCGTGTCCGTCGAGCACGACCGCGAGCGCGTTGCCGGCGCCGGCGCGGTCGGTGAACACGTCGAGTTGCAGGAACGGACGCGGTGGCATGGTTCGGCTCGGCAGGATCGGGCCGGCATCATGCCATCCGCCACGCGCCGTCAGCCTGCGTCGAAGGTCCCGACGAACACCTCGTCGGTCGGCGCGATCGGCGTGCAGCCACCCGCATCGAAGCGGGCCGTGATGTCGGCGACCATCTGCAGGTAGACCGGGAAGGCCTGGTCGTTGATGCCGACACCGCCGCGGATCATGAACGCGCCGTAGAGGCCGCGAGAGGTGTCGAACCACGGGAAGAAGCCGAACGCGCCGAGGCTGTGCGAGAACGTCGCCTCACCCTGCGGCCCGGGCGCGATCCAGTTGCCGAGACCGTAGCGGATCGGCGCCACGGCGTTGTTCGGCGCGTAGGCGATCGGCCGGTCGCCGACCTGGTCCTCGACGATGAGCCGCACGCTGGCGGGCTTCAGCACACGCACGCCATCGCCACGGCCGCGGTTGGCGAGCATGTGCAGCAGGCGTCCGTAGTCGGGCAGGCTGCTCTGGCCGCTGCCCGAGATGCGGTAGTTCGCGGTCGGACCGAGGCCTTGCCAGTCGATCGTCGTGATGCCGAGCGGTGTGCCGACCTCGCTGCGCCAGCGCTGCTCCCAGTCGCCGCCGCCGACCACTTCGGCGACGCGCCCGGCGACGTGCATCGAGATGCCGCCATAGGCGAACTGGCCACCCATCGTGTAGCCGGGTTCGAACGGCCGGCAGCAGGCGATGCGTTGCACGGCCTCGGCGAGCGTGATCGTGTCGTCGCCGAGCACGGGGGCGGACTCGTCGCCGCCGTAGCCGGCCGTGTGGCTGAACATGCGGCGCAGCGTCATCGTGCCTTTCTCGCCCGTGAAGGCGGGGAGATAGGTCGATACGGGCGTGTCCAGCCCGGCCTCGCCGCGCTCGATCACCTGCGCGATGCGCACCGCGCTCGCGAGCTTGCTCGCCGAGGCGAGCGCGATCACGGTCTGCGGCGTATAGCTGCCAAGATAGCGCTCGGCGAGCACGCCCTGCGTCGTGCCGACGAGCATGCCGCCGCCAGGGAGGCCCTCGCTCGCGACGAGGGTGGCGAAGCGCGCATGGGCGTCGTCGAAGCGGCACTCCGCGGCATGCGCGGACGACGTGGCGAGAGCGAGCAGGATCCACAGCGGGACACGGGGCATCGGCGCGACTCCTTGGCGGGATGTCGTCAGGCAACGCTCGGACGCGGTTTCGGTTGACGCGAAAGGCGACGCTGGGTGGAGCGCGCGTCCTTGCATGCGCTCAGCGGCGACGCGGCGTCGTCGTCGTGCGGGCCACGTTCCTCGCATTCGCACGCGTCGCGACCCACACGCGATGGCGCGAGCCACGCCCCGCGTGTGCGCGCACGGGAACCTCGTCGACCGCGAAGCCGGCCTGGCGCAGGCGCGCCGTGAAGGCGGGATCCGCGTGCGCCGACCACACGGCGAGCACGCCGCCGTCGCGCAGCGCGGCATGTGCGGCGGCGAGTCCCGCTACCGAATAGATCGCGTCGTTGTCGCGGCGCGTGAGGCCTTCGGGGCCGTTGTCGACGTCGAGCAGGATCGCGTCCCACGCGCGCGTCGACGAACGGATGAGGCGGCCGACGTCACTTTCGACGACGCGCGTGCGCGGATCGTCCAGCGGCCGGCCGGCATGCTCGCCGAGCTCGCCGCGGTTCCATGCGACCACACCGGGCACAAGCTCGGCGACCGTCACCTCGGCGTCGTCGCGCAGGTCGCCCAGCGCGGCCGCGAGCGTGAAGCCCATGCCGAGCCCGCCGACGAGCACGCGTGCACCGGCGCGCGACGCGATCGGTGCGCAGCCGATGTGGGCGAGTGCATCCTCCGAGCCGTGCATGCGCGTCGACATGAGGTCGCCGCCATGGCCCGCGATCTTGATCGTGAAGTGCGCGCCGTCGCGGAACAGGCGCAGCTCGCCGCCGCCCGGAATCGGCGCGGTGTCGAGCAGGGGCATGCGGGCGCTGGGCATCGGCGACGGGGGTCTTGGCAGGGGGCGCGATGTTACGCGACGCGCAAGCCGGGCGTTCCCGAGGGTGGACATTCCGCGCCGGGGCGGCTACACAGGCGCGCGCACCGTCTCATCGGAAACCTTGTCGTGAAGAAGTCTTCCGCCGGCCTGCTGGCCGGCCTCGTCCTGCTCCTCGCCGCCTGCGGCACCACCCCGCGTCGTGACGCGCCTCCTGCATCCTCTGCTGCGGCCCCGCTCAAGATCGCGAGCTGGAACATGGAGCACCTCGCCGAGACCGACGGCACCGGCTGCAAGCCGCGCACCGAGCCCGACTACGCCGCGTTGCGCGCGTATACGGCGACGCTCGACGCCGATGTCGTGGTGTTCCAGGAGGTCGAATCCCAGGCCGCGGCCGAGCGCGTGTTCACGCCGGATCGCTACGTCGTCGTCATGTCCACGCGTCCCGACAGCGGCCGCCACGGGCCGTGCCGCCGTGGCGGCGATGCCGGTGGTCTGACGATCCGTCGCCAGAGCGTCGGCTTCGCGATCCGCAAGGGCATCGCGTTCGCGCGTAATCCCGACCTCGACGCGCTCGGCGTCGGCAACCCGGACCTGCGCTGGGGCGTCGACGTGACGATCGCGCGCGGCGAGCCGGTGCGCCTGCTCGGCGTGCATCTCAAGAGCGGCTGCGCGCGCGGTGACAGCGGCGAGGCCTGTGAGGTGCTGTTCGACCAGGTGCCGGTGCTGCAGCGCTGGATCGAGGCGCGCGCGGCCGAAGGCACCGCGTTCGCGATCCTCGGCGACTGGAACCGTCGCCTCGCGCTGCCGGGCGACCCGGTCTGGAAGCAGCTCGGTGAAGCCATGCCGGCCGGTCGTGCGTTGACCGACGCCGCGGGTGGCCGCGGTGCTACCTGCAAGCAGCGATTCCCCGACTACATCGACCACATCGTGCTCGATCCGCAGGCCGCCGCACGCATGCAGGCCGGCTCGTTCGAGGAGTTCGCCTACGGTGTGCCCGAGGCCGAGCACCCGTCGGATCATTGCCCGATTGCGGTCCGCCTCGACTGACGCGGTCGCGCGCACTGGAGAAGCGCGCCGCGACTGGCTACCCTTGCGCCCCGTTTCCGGCCGGTGGCCGCGCGACCGCGCGTGCCGCCCGCTCCGCCACCGACACCGAGCAGGTATTCCCATGGGCAGAGGCCCGAGCATCGAAGGCCGCAAGAACGCCGAGGACGCGCGTCGCGGCAAGATCTTCACCAAGCTGATCCGCGAGATCACGGTCGCCGCGCGCCAGGGCGCCGATCCGTCCGCGAACGCGCGCCTGCGCATCGCGATCGACAAGGCGCTGTCGTCGAACATGTCCAAGGACACGATCGAACGCGCGGTCAAGCGCGGCTCGGGTGCCGACGGCGCCGACAACATGCAGGAGCTGCGCTACGAGGGCTACGGCCCGTCGGGCGTCGCGCTGATCATCGACACGATGACCGACAACCCCGTGCGCACCGTGGCCGACGTGCGCCACGCGCTCGGCAAGCACGGCGGCAACCTCGGCACCAGCGGCTCGGTCGCGTTCCAGTTCGCGCGCGTCGGCGAGATCGTCGTCGACACCTCGGCCGAAGGTGCCGAGGACCGCGTCCTGGAACTCGCTCTCGACGCCGGTGCCGACGACGTGCAGGCCGAGGTCGGGCAGAGCACGGTGCTGTGTGCGCCGGACCAGTTCGAAGCGGTCAAGAAGGCGCTCGTCGATGCCGGCATCGAGCCGGCCTCGGCCGATGTGGTCATGCGTCCCGAGAACCGCGTCGCGGTGACCGGCGAGGCCGCCGAGACGATGGCCGACCTGCTCGAGTGGCTCGACGAGCTCGACGACGTCCAGGACGTCTACCACAACGCGACGCTGCCGCAATAAGCGACGGTCTCAGGCACCTGACGCGCGCGGGCGCAGCGCGAACAGCGTGATCGCGCCCGCGACAAGACCCCAGAAGGCCGAGCCGACGCCCCACAGCACGAGGCCCGAAGCGGTCACGAGGAAGGTCACGAGCGCGGCCTCGCGCGCGCTGTCCTCGTGCAGGGCCGCGGCGAGGCTGTTGCCGATCGTGCCGAGCAGGGCGATGCCGGCGATGGCCATGACGAGTTCCTTCGGGAATGCCGCGAACAGCGCGGCCACGGTCGCTCCGAACAGGCCGACGACGATGTAGAACGCGCCGGCCGCGACCGCGGCGACGTAGCGGCGCGACGGATCCTCGTGCGCCTCGCGACCCATGCAGATCGCCGCGGTGATCGCGGCGAGGTTGAGCGCGTAGGCGCCGAACGGCGCGAGCACTGCATTGGTCACGCCGATCCAGCCGATCGTCGGCGACACCGGTACCGCGTAGCCCGAGGCGCGGATCACCGCGACGCCGGGCACGTTCTGCGAGGCCATCGTCACGACGAACAGCGGCAGCGCGATGCCGATCATGGCCTGCCACGAGAACGCCGGCAGCGTGAACACGGGGTGCGCGAGCTCGAGGTGGACGGCCTCGACATGCAGCGTGCCGTCGAGCGCCGTGATGACGACGCCGACCGCGAGCGTCGCGATCACCGCATAGCGCGGCGACAGCCGCCGCATTGCGAGCCAGGTCCCGAACATTGCCAGAGCGAGGCCCGGACGCGCCTGCATCGCGCCGAACAGGTCGAGTCCGAAGCGCAGCAGCACGCCCGCGAGCATGCCCGAGGCCAGCGCGATCGGGATGTGCCGCATCGCGCGCTCGAACACGCCCGAGAAGCCGCAGGCCGCCATGAGCACGGCGCAGGCGAGGAACGCTCCCGTCGCCTCGGCCAATGGCACGGCAGTGGCGGTGCCGATCAGCATCGCCGCGCCGGGCGTCGACCACGCGGTCACCACCGGCATGCGATGGCGCAGCGACAGGCCGATACAGGTGACGCCCATGCCGAGGCCCAGCGCCCACATCCACGAGGCGATCGTCGCGTCGTCCGCACCGAGCGACCGCGCGGCCTGGAACACGATCACGGCCGAGCTCGCGAAGCCGACGAGGACGGTGACGAAACCGGCGACGATCGCGGACGGCGAGGTGTCGCGCAGCAGGCTCGGTCGACTCAAGGTGGATTCCCTGAAAAATGCGCATTGTCCGCGCAGGCGCGTCACGTCGCCAGCGGCGTGGTGCCGCGTGACGCAGCCGCAACGCCGCGCCAACGTTTCGTGAACGAACGCGCTGCGAGCATCGCCGCCCCGCCACATGGATGGCTCAGACGAGAGGATGCGTGCTTGCCCACGCGCACGACGAGATGGACGGCCGGCGCACTCGCGCTCGCAGCCGTGATGGCACCCGACGCGGCATCCGCGCAGCAGAATGATGCGGTGTTCGCAGACGGCTTCGAGCCTGCCGGTGCGGGCGACACGTGGTCGGAGGTGCTCGCGATCCACAACGATGCGCGCGAGCTCGTGTCGCCGCCGGCCGCCCCGGCCCTGGAACCGCTGCGCTGGGATGCCGCCATAGCGGCGACCGCCCAGGCCTCCGCCGATCGCTGCCAGTGGTCGCACAGCAGCACCCCCGGCGTGGGCGAGAACCTCTACGCGCGCACCGGTGACGTGCGGCTGCCCGGCGAGGCGGCGCTGGCGTGGGTCGCCGAGGCCTCGGACTACGACTACGCGAGCAACAGCTGCGCGAGCGGCGAGACCTGCGGGCACTACACGCAGGTCGTGTGGCGATCGACGACATCGCTGGGCTGCGCGATGCAGGTCTGTCCGAGCGGCGGGCCGTGGAGCGGCACGTGGACGATCTACGTCTGCCAGTACGCGCCGCGCGGCAACTACCTCGGCGAACGACCGTACTGACTCAGCGCGACGCGGAGGAGGCCGGTGCGTGCGCGACGACGCGGTTGCGGCCTTGCCGTTTGGCGTCGTAGAGCGCCCGGTCGGCCGCGCCCACGGCGCCTTCGATGCGGCCCGTCGAGGCATTCCACTCCGCCACGCCGATGCTCACGCTGACCATGACGTCGCGGAAGTCCGCGGTCGCGACGGCCGCGCGCAGGCGCTCGCCGAGCACGACGCCCTGCTGCACGCCGGTGTCGTAGAGGATCACCGCGAACTCCTCGCCGCCGTACCGGAACAGTGCGACGCCGGGATCGAGGATGCGACCGAGCTCCGCGGCGGTCTCGGTGATGATGCGGTCGCCGACGAGATGGCCGTGCTCGTCGTTGATCGCCTTGAAGTGGTCGATGTCGATGAGCAGGAACGTGCAGCGGCTGGCGGGGCCGGCGTTGTCGGCGAGCTGGTCGATCGCCTCGTTGAACGTGCGCCGGTTGAGGCAGTTGGTCAGCGCGTCGTGGTCGGAGTGGAAGCGCAGCAGGGCTCCGGCACGCTCCTGCAGCAAGGCGTAGGTGTAGATGAAGCAGACGAGCAGGCCGTAGCCGCTCGCGAAGCGCACGACGTCGATCGGCGCCACCTGCTGGACGAGGAATGCGCAGGTGTACAGGCCGTACAGGACCATGCCGGTGAGGGCGCGCCCGCTGCCGAGCAGGAACACGAGCAGGGGCGGGAAGATGTAGGCCCAGTGCTGCATGGGCTTCTCGTGCATTGCACCGAACGGGATCACGACGACGAGCACCGTGCCGATGACGCTGAAGAAGATCGTCGCGCCGAGTTGGCGAGGCAGGGTCAGCAGGCCGATCACGCAGGCCCCCGAGGCGAGGAAGATGCCGCCGGCGAGCCACGCCGTGTCGGTGTAGCCGAGGCTCGTGTTGAGCGTGCCGAGCGCGACCATGAGCACGGTGATGAGCACACCGAGCACGAGCGCGACGCGCCAACGCATCGTCTCGCGCAGGATCGAAAACGAATCGCGACGCCTCGTGGCTGCCACGGTGCTCCCCCGGAACCGGGGGTCATGCTAGCGCAAAGACGATGATCGGGGCCTGCGCGGAACAGCCCGCGACACGCTTCCTGACGTTGCAATCGTTTACGTGGGTGGAGCCCGGGCGCAGGGCGCTGCCGAGGCCTGTCCGGAGACCGGCGGCAGGGCACGGACGGCCGGTGCGGCGACTGCGCAGGCAGCGTCCGGCAGCCCCGCATGCGATCATGCGGGATGACCGACTTCAGCTCGCTTTCCCTTCCTCCCGACCTGCTGCGTGCCGTCGCCGCGGCCGACTACGCCGTGATGACGCCCGTGCAGGCCGCGGCCCTGCCGCCGGCACTCGAGGGCCGCGACGTCGTCGCCCAGGCCCGCACCGGCAGCGGCAAGACCGCGGCGTTCGCGCTCGCGCTGCTGGCGCGCCTCGATCTCGCCGTCGTGGCGCCGCAGGCCATCGTGCTGTGTCCGACCCGTGAACTCGCCGACCAGGTGTCGCGCGAGATCCGCCGCCTCGGCGCGTTCCTTCCGAACCTCAAGCTGTCGACGTTCTGCGGTGGCATCCCGCTGCGTCCGCACCTGGCCTCGCTGGCGCATCCTCCGCACGTCGTCGTCGGTACGCCGGGGCGCGTGCAGGAGCTCGTCGACCACGGCGCGCTCGCACTCGACGGCGTGCGCTGCCTGGTCCTCGACGAGGCCGACCGCATGCTCGACATGGGCTTCCTCGAAGCGATCGAAGGGCTGGTCGTGACGATGCCGCGCGAACGCCAGACGCTGCTGTTCTCGGCGACGATCCCGGAGTCGATCCGAGCCGTCAGCGCGCGCCTGCAGCGCGATCCCGCGAGCGTGACCGTCGACGAAGGCGAGGCGTCCGCCGACGTCGAGCAGCGTTTCCACGAGGTCGACGCGCGCCGGCGTTTCGACGCACTCGAGCGCGTGCTCGGTGCCGAGCGTCCGGAGTCGGCGCTCGTGTTCTGCAACACGCGCCGCGACGTGCAGGACCTTGCCGACGGACTCGTCGCGAAGGGATTCTCGGCGCTCGCGCTGCACGGCGACCTCGAGCAGCGCGATCGCGACGAGACGCTCGTGCGCTTCGCCAACCGCAGCTGCAGCGTGCTCGTCGCGACCGATGTCGCCGCGCGTGGCCTCGACATCGACGACCTGCCGCTGGTCGTCAACTGGGAGGTCTCCACCGATCCCGACGTGCACGTGCACCGCATCGGCCGTACCGGACGGGCAGGGCGTCAGGGCGTCGCGGTGAGCCTCGTCGCGCCGGCCGAGATGCCGCGCATCGGCGCGATCGAGTCACGCACCGGTACGCGCGTGCGCTGGACGCCGTTGCCGGCGTCGAGCGGTGGTCCGCTCGTCGCCTCGATGGCGACGTTGCGCATCGACGGTGGCCGCCAGGACAAGCTGCGTCCCGGCGACATCCTCGGCGCGTTGACCGGCGATGCGGGCGTCGACGGCAAGGCGGTCGGCAAGATCGCCGTGTTCCCGACGCGCTCCTACGTGGCGATCCGCGCCGACCTCGCCGCGACTGCGCTCAAGCGCCTGCGTGCGGGGCGCATCAAGGCGCGCACGTTCCGCGTGCAGGCGCTCTGACGAGGTCGCAGAAAAGGAAGGCGCGAGTCGCCGTCTCGGGGTTGTCGTACCTCGCCTCGCTGGAGTGCCCAGGGAGGACCGCCTGCACGGCGCTAGCGTGGCGCGTGCGGGCTACCGATCCGGTGCGGTCACCCGAGCAGCGAAAGCAGCCGCATGCCGATCGCCGCGACGCCTGCGGTGAGCAGCGCGAGCAGGACCGCGATCGTCGTGAGCAGCGTCGCGCGACGTCGTGCGGCGTCACCGCGGAGGATCGGCGTATCGCGCACGACGCGTGCGCCGAGGGGCGGCCACTGCCCGCTAGCGCGAGTGCGCCGTGCGCTTCGCGCCGAATGCCATGCGAGCGCGGCGAGGCACATCGCGCTCGCCAGGAGTGCGAGTCCGGTCATCGCCCGCACGTGGAGGATCAGGGTAGGGATGTCGGCGGTTTCGCTCGCCGCGCTGAACCAGCGATGGAACGCGACGACGGCGATCGCGAGCAGCAGCGCGGCCACGGCGAGCACGACGATCGTCGTGCGGCGCAGGCGCGTGTCGGCGTGCAGGATCTCGTGATGCATGCCTGGTCCCCGTCGGCGAAGCGTGCAGCATAGCGGCGCAGCGTCGAAGGTCCGTGCCGTATATCGCCCAATCCCTGCGCCGGTCTATCCTTGCGTGATGAACGCCACGCTTCCGCGCGCCTGCGCACTCTTCGCCCTCGTCGCCGCGCTCGCTGCCTGCGGCAGCTTGCCGGGACGATCGTCGGGCAAGGCCGTCTCCACAGCCGGACCGACGCCCGACCTCGTCGGCACCTACGACAATCACGAACAGGTCTGGCAGGCCGGCGCAGCGGCGATGCCGCGCGTGCGCATCGAGGTGGTGCCGCTGTCGCGCGAGGGCTGGTACGGCTGGACGACACGCTTCGAAGGCTCCGGCGCGCTCGTGTCGACGCTCGTGCTGCGTGTCGATACCGGCGGCGATGCCGTGACCGTGGTGCCGCATCGCGGTGCCGGGGCGCCCCTCGGCAAGGCCTTCGATCCCGCAAAATGGACCGCGCTCGACGCCTGTGCCCTGCGTGGCCATGCGCAGCCCGGCAAGCTGCGCGTCGACGCCGACGCGACGGCGTGCGCCTCGATCGCGGCCGGACTCGGCGCCGAGGCCGCCCTGCTGCCGTTGTCGATCGAGCGCGAAGGCGACTGGCTGCGCACGCGCCTGTACGCCGACCAGGCGCGCGGCGCCGAAGCGCGCAGCGAGGCACGACGCGTGGTCGCATTCACGGGTTGGGCCGCCGTCAACGGCGCGGGTCGCGAGGCGACCGCCGGCAGTTCCGACTGGCACATGTCGCGCGACCTGCAGCTCGACAACGAGGGCGGTCGCGTGGCGTTGGCGTGGCGTGACGGCAAACCGTCGGGCTATTCATTGCTGCTCGAGCGCCTGACCTACCGCGAGAGCGGTACCGACATGCTCAAGCTGTCGGTGGTCGAGGATGCGAGCGGTGCAGTCGTGGTCTACGCCTGGGCCGATCCGACCTCGTCGCGCATCGGCGTCAACCTGGGCTGGGTGCAGGTCGGCCTCGAGCGCACCGCTGCGGTGGAGGCAAGGCGATGAGCACGGACGCCGCTGTGCCCGTCGAGACGATCACGTGGGGCGACTTCGAGAAGGTGCTCATCGTCGCGGGCACGGTCGTGCGTGCCGAGGTGTTCGCCGAGGCGCGCAAGCCCGCGCACAAGGTCTGGGTCGATTTCGGCCCGTACGGCGAGAAGAAGACGAGCGCACAGGTCGCGCACCTCTACACGCCGGAAGATCTCGTCGGCAGGCAGGTCATCGGCGTGATCAACTTCCCCGAGAAGCAGATCGGGCCGTTCCGTTCGCAATTCCTGCTGACCGGCTTCCCGACCGACGACGGCATCGTGCTCGCCGCGCTCGAACGCCCGGTGCCGAACGGTACGCGGCTCGCGTAAGTCCGGTCGGGTCATCGCCGCTGGTCCGATGCCTCCGCAGGCATCGGACCAGGCTGGCGAGGTGGATCAGAGCGCTTCGAAGATGCCCGCCGCGCCCATGCCGGTGCCGATGCACATCGTCACCATGCCGTACTTCTGCTTGCGGCGGCGCAGGCCGTGGATCAGCGTGGCGGCACGGATCGCACCGGTCGCACCGAGCGGATGGCCGAGCGCGATCGCGCCGCCGAGGGGGTTGATCTTCGACGCGTCGAGGTCGACGTCGCGGATCACCGCGAGCGCCTGCGCGGCGAACGCCTCGTTGAGCTCGATCCAGTCGAGCTGGTCCTTGGTCAGCCCGGCCAGCGAGAGCGCCTTCGGGATCGCCGCGATCGGGCCGATGCCCATGACCTCGGGGCGCACGCCGGCGACCGCGAACGACACGTAGCGCGCGATCGGCGTGAGGTTGTACTCCTTGATCGCCTTCTCGCTCGCGAGCAGCAGCGCACCGGCGCCGTCGGACATCTGCGAGGCGTTGCCGGCCGTCACGCTGCCGCCGGCCTTGAACACCGTGCGCAGCTTGGCGAGGCCTTCGGCGGTCGTATCGGCACGCGGGCCTTCGTCTGCATCGATCGTGCGCGTGTCGGCCTTGATCGTGCGCCTGGCGAGGTCGGGGTAGCGGTCGTCGAGCGTGAACGGCACGATCTCGTCCTTGAACTCGCCGGCGGCCTGAGCGGTGAGCGCTTTCTGGTGCGAGGCGAGCGCGAACGCGTCCTGGTCCTCGCGGCTGACCTTCCACTCGCTGGCGACGTTCTCGGCCGTGATGCCCATGCCGTAGGCGATCGCGATGTTCTCGTCGCGGAACGCGGCCGGGTTCATCGCGATGCGATGGCCCATCATCGGCACCATGCTCATGCTCTCGGTGCCGCCGGCGAGCATGAGGTCGGCATCGCCGGTGCGGATGCGGTCGGCGGCGAGCGCGATCGCCTGCACGCCGGACGAGCAGAAGCGGTTGATCGTCTGCGCGGCGACCGTGTTGGGCAGGCCGGCGAGCAGCACGCCGATGCGTGCGACGTTCATGCCTTGCTCGGCTTCGGGCATCGCGCAGCCGATCACGGCGTCCTCGATGCGCGAGAGGTCGAGCCCGGGTGAGCCGGCGACGGCGGCACGCACGACGTGCGCGAGCAGGTCGTCGGGCCGCGTGTTGCGGAACACGCCGCGCGGCGCCTTGCCGACCGGCGTGCGCACGGCGGAGACGATGTAGGCATCCTGGAGCTGCTTGGTCATGCGTGATCTCCGGCGCGCATGCCGGCAGGCACGCGGCGCGTCAGGAAGAGGGAAGAGGTGAGGTGACGGGCGTCTCGCGTCGTGCGCATCGTCAGTTCCTCAGCGGCTTGCCGGTGGTGAGCGTGTGCGCGATGCGGTCCTGCGTCTTGGCCATCTGCGCGAGCTCGACGAAATGCTTGCGCTCCAGGTCGAGCAGCCAGCGCTCGTCGACCTGCGAACCGCGCTCGACCGCGCCACCCGACAAGGTGTCGGCGATGCGGCTCGCGATCTCGAAATCGTGCGGCGAGATGAAGCGGCCCTCGAGCATGTTGACGAGCATCATCTTGAGCGTGGCCGTGCCGACGTCGCCGGCGACCGTGATGTCGCGCGCCGGCAGCGGCGGACGCCAGCCCGAATCGGCGAGCTGCGCAGCCGTGCCGATCGCCACGTGCAGCAGCTCGTAGGCGTTGAACACGACGATGTCGTCGGGGCGCAGCAGGCCGAGCTGCTTGGCCTCCAGCGCGCTGCCCGAGACCTTGGCCATCGCGATCGTCTCGAACATCTTCTTGATGCCGTCGAACGCGTCGCCGGTCGGGTTGCGCGAGGCGCGCAAGGCGAGTTCCTTGAGGCCGCCGCCCGCGGGCAGCAGGCCGACGCCGGCCTCGACGAGGCCGATGTAGCTCTCGAGCGCGGCGACCGTGCGGGCCGCGTGCATCTGGAACTCGCAGCCGCCACCGAACGCCATGCCGCGCACCGCGGCGACGACCGGCACCAGCGCGTACTTGATGCGCATGCTCGTGGCCTGGAAGTTCGACACCATCGCATCGAACGCGTCGACCTTGCCGGCCTGCAGCAGGCCGAGCGCGCCCTTGAGGTCGGCGCCGGCCGAGAACGGCTCGCCGCTCTGCCAGATCACGACGCCCTTGAAGGTCTTCTCGGCTTCCTCGATCGCGCGCTGCACGCCGTCGAGGACCGCGTCGTTGACCGTGTTCATCTTGGTCTTGAACGACAGGATGCCGATGTCGCCACCGCGCGACCACAGGCGCACGCCGTCGTTCTCCCACGCGGTCGTGCCGGTGTCGAAGCGCTCGCCGAGCAGCGGATCCGGGAAGTACTGGCGTGCGTAGACCGGCGCCGTCGAGCGCGGCACGTCGGCGCCCGTCGCGGGCGAGAACGAGCCGTCCTTGCCGTGCACGCCGTCGCGGCCGTCGGTGACCCAGGCCGGCAGCGGCGCTTCGCTCATCGCCTTGCCGGCCGCGATGTCCTCGGCGATCCACTGCGCGACCTGCTTCCAGCCTGCGGCCTGCCAGGTCTCGAACGGACCGAGCTTCCAGCCGTAGCCCCAGCGGATCGCGAAATCGACGTGGCGCGCGGTGTCGGCGATGTCGGCCAGGTGGTAGGCCGTGTAATGGAACAGGTCGCGGAACATCGCCCACAGGAACTGCGCCTGCGGATCCTGCGAAGCGCGCAGCGCGGCGAACTTCTCGGCCGGCGCCTTGATCGCGAGGATCTTCGCGACCTCGTCGCTCGCGCCTTCGGTGGCCGGACGGTAGTCCTGCTTCGCGAGGTCGACGACGTGGATGTCCTTGCCGACCTTGCGGAAGAAGCCCGCGCCGGTCTTCTGGCCGAGCGCGCCCTTGTCGATGAGCGCCTTGAGCCATGCCGGCGCCTGGAAGTACCGGTGCCAGGGATCGTCCGGCAGCGTGTCGTGCATCGTCTTGATGACGTGAGCCATCGTGTCGAGGCCGACCACGTCCGAGGTGCGGTAGGTGGCGCTCTTCGGACGGCCGATCGCCGGACCCGTGATCGCGTCGACCGCGTCGAAGCCGAGCTTGAACTGTTCGGTGTGGTGCATCGTGGCGAGGATCGAGAACACGCCGATGCGGTTGCCGATGAAGTTCGGCGTGTCCTTGGCGTAGACGACGCCCTTGCCGAGCGTCGTGGTCAGGAAGGCTTCGAGGCCGGCCAGCAGCGACGCGTCGGTGTCCTTCGCCGGGATCAGCTCGACCAGGTGCATGTAGCGCGGCGGATTGAAGAAGTGGATGCCGCTGAAGCGCGGGCGCAGCGCGGCCGGCAGCGCCTCGGCGAGCGCGTTGATCGACAGGCCCGAGGTGTTGCTCGCGACGAACGCCGAATCGGACACATGCGGCGCGATCTTCGTGTAGAGGTCGAGCTTCCAGTCCAGGCGTTCGGCGATCGCCTCGATGATGAGGTCGCACTCGCCGAGCAGATCGAGGTGCTCGTCGTAGTTGGCCGGGATGATCGCCGCGGCGCGCGTGCCGTCGGCCAGCGGAGCCGGCGACAGCTTGGCGAGGTTGGCGATGGCCTTGAGGGCGATGCCGCTCTTGGGACCTTCCTTGGCAGGCAGGTCGAACAGCACGGTTTCGACGTTGGCGTTGGTCAGGTGCGCGGCGATCTGCGCGCCCATGACGCCGGCACCGAGCACGGCAGCCTTGCGGATGCGAAGCGGATGGGTCATGTGGTACCTCGGGGAGGGACAGCGGTCGGACGGGACGCGGACGCGTCCCGGGTCGGGCGGAAACGGGATGCGTGGGTCTTCACTCGGCGCGCAGGCCGGCGGCGGCGAAGCGGATCAGGTGCTCGGCGGCGCGCTCTCGGTAGGTCTGCTCGCTCATGCTCGCGCGGCGCTTGATGACGCCGAAGTCGGCCATCGCATAGGTCAGTGCGCCGGCGATGATGTCGATGCGCCAGTACAGTTCTTCCTTGTCCAGGTGCGGCAGGCGGGCACCGAGGGCGACGGCGAACGCCTTGAGTGCCTGGCCGTAGTTGTCGGACAGGAACTTGCGCAGGCGTTCGTTGTGCTCGGCGTAGGCGCGTGCGAGCACGCGCACGAACGTCGCGCCACCGGGCTTGTCGATCGACAGCGAGAGGGCAGGCCGGATGAACGCCGCGAGCAGGTCCTCGAGCGTGTGCGCGGGCTTCGCGAGCACGTCGTCGAGCGCCGCGAGGCGCTCGCTGTTGAGTTCGTCGAGGCGGCGGCGGAACACCTCGTTGACGAGGTTGTCCTTGGAACCGTAGTGGTAGTTGACCGCGGCGAGATTGACCTTGGCCGCGGCGGTGAGCTCGCGCAGCGAGGCTCCCGCGAAGCCGTTGCGCGCGAACAGTTCCTCGGCAGCGTCGAGGATGCGCTCCTTGGTCGAGAAGTGCGGGGCGTTCATGCGGGTGTGGGCGTGGATCCGGGGTCCAAACGATCGTTTGAATCATACGCCCGCCGGAGGCCTCCGGCAAACCCGAAAGGCGAACAAAATCGCAGTCTTGGGGTGCAAGCCGGCGCGGAAACCAGCTAGAATGCGCAGCGGATTTGTCCGCTAACTGCCCGGATTGTCACCGCTTTGCGTTGCAGCAAAGGTGTCGGTCCATCGTTTCCCCGCAAAAATCAAGGCTCAAGAACCATGGCGCTGGAGCGCACCCTTTCGATCATCAAGCCCGATGCCGTCGCCAAGAACGTCATCGGCGACATCTATTCCCGCTTCGAGAAGGCCGGCCTCAAGGTCGTGGCCGCCCGCATGAAGCAGCTGTCGCGCGCCGAGGCCGAGGGCTTCTACGCCGTCCACCGCGAGCGCCCGTTCTTCAATGCGCTGGTCGAGTTCATGATCTCGGGCCCGGTCATGATCCAGGCGCTGGAAGGCGAGAACGCGATCGCCAAGAACCGCGAGCTCATGGGCGCGACGGATCCGAAGAAGGCCGACAAGGGCACGATCCGCGCCGATCACGCCGACTCGATCGACGCGAACGCCGTGCACGGTTCCGACGCTGCCGAGACGGCCGCGGTCGAGATCGCGTACTTCTTCGCCAGCACCGACGTCGTCTCGCGCTGAGGCCGTCGCGGTGAGTGATCCACGCACCAACCTGTTCGGCCTGGATCGCCAGGGCCTGCGCGATTTCTTCGCGCAGGCCGGCGAGAAGCCGTATCGCGCCGATCAGGTCATGAAGTGGATGTATCACCGCCACGTTACCGAGTTCGCGCTCATGACGGACGTGGGCAAGGCCTTGCGCACCAAGCTCGAGGCCATTGCCGAGATCGTCCCGCCGAACGTCGTGTTCGAGAAGCAGTCCAGCGACGGCACCCACAAGTGGCTGCTCGGCATGGACGGCGCGAACGCGATCGAGACCGTGTTCATCCCCGACGGCACACGCGGCACGCTGTGCGTCTCCTCGCAGGTCGGCTGCGGCCTCAACTGCCAGTTCTGCTCGACCGCCACGCAGGGCTTCAACCGCAATCTGTCGACCGCCGAGATCATCGGCCAGGTCTGGGTCGCGGCGCGTCACCTCGGCAACGTCCCGCATCACCAGCGCAAGCTCACCAACGTCGTCATGATGGGCATGGGCGAGCCGCTGCTCAATTTCGACAACGTCGTGCGCGCGATGAGCATCATGCGCGACGACCTCGGCTTCGGCCTCGCCAACAAGCGCGTCACGCTGTCGACCGCCGGCCTCGTGCCGATGATCGACCGTCTTTCCGACGAGAGCGACGTGTCGCTCGCGGTGTCGCTGCATGCGCCGACCGACGAGCTGCGCACGCAACTCGTGCCGCTCAACAAGAAGTACCCGATCGCGGAGCTCATCGAGGCCTGCGTGCGCTATGCGCAGCGCCGCCCACGCACCTCGATCACGTTCGAATACACGATGATGAAGGGCGTCAACGACCAGCCCGAGCACGCGCGCCAGCTCATCAAGCTCATGCGCAAGGTGCCGAGCAAGGTCAACCTGATCCCGTTCAATCCGTTCACCGGCACGCGCTTCGAGCGCTCCGAGGAATCGGCGATCCGCGCGTTCCAGAAGATCCTGCTCGACGCCAACGTGCTCACGATGGTCCGCCGTACGCGCGGCGACGACATCGACGCGGCCTGCGGCCAGCTCAAGGGCCAGGTCCTCGACCGTACGCGTCGCCAGGCCGAGTTCCGCCGCAGCCTCGACGGGAAGGTGTCCGATGCCGCGTGATGCCCTGCGTTCCGTGCTCGCGGCCGGCGTGCTCGCCATCCTGGTGTCCGGCTGTGCGACAGAAGGTGGCGTGAAGCCGGCACCGAGCGCACGCTCCGGCAGCGGTTCGGTCAAGGAAGTCGGTTCCGAGAGGACCGAAGCCGCGCGCGTCAACACCGAGCTCGGCCAGAAGTACATGGCGCAGGGCAAGCTCGAACTCGCGCTCGAGAAGCTCACGCGCGCGCTCGAGAACGATCCGCGCTACGTCGACGCGCACACGGTCATCGCGGTGCTCTACGAGACGATCAACGAGCAGGCGCTCGCCGAGGAGCACTACCGGCGCGCGACCCAGCTCAAGCCCAAGTCGGGTTCCGAGGCGAACAACTACGGCGCTTACCTGTGCAAGCTGGGGCGCTTCGACGAGGCGGCGACGTATTTCGAGCGCGCCGTCACGGATCCGTTCTACCAGACGCCTGTCGTGGCCTTGACCAATGCAGGCACGTGTGCGATCAAAGGCGGCAAGTTCGATGCGGCCGAGAGGGATCTCAAGCTCGCGTTGGATCGGGGTCCGGACAATGCCGAAGCGCTGTTCCAGATGGCGACGGTGCTGTACCGCAAGGACGATTTCTTCCGGGCCCGTGCGTTCATCCAGCGCTACGAGTCGCTCGGCCAGCCGAGTCCCGAATCGCTGATGCTCGGACGCAACATCGAGCTGCGGTTGGGGAATGCGGACGCCGCCACGGACTACACGCGGCGCCTGCGGCAGAACTTTCCGGAATCGGAACAGGCGCGTTCGCTCGACGCACCGTCCTCGTCATGACCGCCTCGGGCCATCCGGGGCAGGACACGGCGGGAGTGCGTGGCGCAGGGCGCGGCAACGACCATCACGAAGAACAGCTCGATCTGCTGTTCGGTGCGGAGACTGAAGTCGTGAGTGAGACCGGCAACGACAACCTGGACTCGAACGCGGACACGGGAGAGGCCGTCGTCGCGGCGCCACCCGTCACGGACGCGGACGCCAGCGTCGGCCAGCGCCTGCGCGCCGCGCGCGAGCGCCGTGGCTGGAGCCGCGAGGACGTCGCCGGTCGGCTCAAGCTGCAGATCAGCGTCATCCGCCGCATCGAGGAAGACGACTACAGCGGCATCGCGCACTCGGTCTACCTGCGCGGCTACCTCACCAGCTACTCGCGTCTGCTCGGACTGCCTGCCGGCCTCGCCGACGAGATCGTCTCGACGCGCGGCGAAGAGGCGCCGCTGGTCTCCACCGGCACGGTATCGCGTTCGCGCTACCTGCTCGACCGCTACTCCGTCAGCGCGACCTACCTCATCCTGACCGGGCTCGTCGTCGGTCCGGCCGTATGGCTCGCCACGCACGGTGGCCTCGAGCAGAACTTCGCGCGCACCGAGCTGCTCGACGTCGCGCCGCCGCAGACGACGCTCGCGCGCGAGCAGGCGCGCAACGAACTCACGATCGAGCCGGTCGTCGCGGACCAGGCGGCGTCGGTCCCGTCGGCGGCCGCTGCGGTCGAGGAAGCGCCGCCGATCATCGCGTCGATGGCGCCGTTTTCGAGCATGTCGTCCGCGCCGGCGACCCCTCCGGCGCCTGTCGCTGCGACGCCGGCCGCCACAGGTGCACACACGCTGACGCTCCGGCTCAAGCAGGCGAGCTGGGTCGAGATCCTTTCGGCTTCGGGCGAGAAGCTCGAGTACGGCCTGCTGCCGGCCGGTGCGGAACGTTCGTACGCGTCCGCTGGTGCGATCTCGGTGCGACTCGGCAACGCCGAAGGTGCCGAAGTGGTCGCGGACGGCGAGGCGATCGACCTCGCGCCGTTCCGCCGCGCCAACGTGGCCCATCTCAAGGTGTTCGGCGACGGCGCGCCCGCCTCGCGCGTGGAGTGATACGGGCGGCTTTCTCCCGATTTCCTGCACGCGTTTTTTACGGGCACATCCCGGTTTCCTGATACGCTACCGCCCCCCGCGCCGCGTCCGCCGCCTGTCGGCGGTCTTTCGCGTCCGCGCCCCAATCTGGTGATGCGCAATGGCTTTTGAAGTCCTCGACGAACACGAACAAGGTGAAGTGGTGCGCAAGTGGTTGCGCGCCAATGCGATGTCGATCGCGATCGGCATCGCGATCGGTCTGCTGATGATCTTCGGCTGGCAGCAATGGAAGGCCCGCGACCTGCGCGCGCAAGGCGAGGCCGCCGTCCAGTACAAGGCCTTCACCGATGCGGTCGAGGCCAAGCGTGACGACGAGGTCGCGTCGATCGCGGCCGCGCTGCGCAAGGATCATGCGAAGAGCCCGTTCGCCGTGTTCGCCGCGCTGCACACGGCCGAGAAAGCTGCCGGCAAGGGCGAATTCGATGCCGCCGCGGCCGATCTGCAGTGGGCCCAGTCCAACGTCAAGGACGAGTCGATCAAGGCGCTCGCCTCGCTCCGCCTCGCCCGCGTGACGCTCGCCAAGGGCGACGCCGATGCGGCGCTCAAGCTGGCCGATGGCGTCAAGGATGCATCCTATGCAGCCACCCGCGACGAGCTGCGTGGCGATGCGCTCGCCAAGCTCGGCCGTGCCGACGAGGCACGTACCGCCTACACGGCTGCGCTCGGCAAGCTCGACGCGATGACCCCGGGTCGCGACGTCGTCGAGATGAAGCTCGCCGACCTGCCGGCTTCCGCCGCGCCGGCGGCTGCACCCGCTGCGACGCCGGCCCCCGCCGAGAAGCAGAACTCATGAGGCGCGCCTTCGTGCTCGTGGCCGCCGTCTCGGTGGCACTCGGCGGCTGCAACTGGCTCAAGAACCTCGGCAAGAAGGACAACGTCGAACCGCCGACGCCGCTCGTCGACATCACGTCGACGGCCAACGTGTCGCGCGTGTGGAGCACGGGCACCGGCAAGGGTGCCGGCCAGTCTGGCGCGCACATGCGTCCTGCGCTCGAGGGTGATCGCCTCTACGTCGCCGGCGTCGACGGCAGCGTGCAGGCACTCGATGCTTCCAGCGGCAAGACGCTGTGGAGCGTGCGCGAGAAGAAGATCCGCTGGAGCGGCGGTCCGGCCGTGCAGGGCGACCTCGTCGTCGTCGGTGCGCTCGACGGCACGGTCCGTGGCCTGTCGGCGAGCGACGGCAGCGAGCGTTGGACGTTCAAGATCAACTCCGAGGTCATCACCGCGCCCGCGATCGCCGACGGTCTCGTCGCGGTGCGCGCCCAGGATGGTCGCCTCTACGGCGTCGATCCTGCCGACGGCACGCGCAAGTGGGTCTACGAGCAGGCCGTGCCGATCCTCAGCCTGCGCGGCAACGCCTCGCCGCTGATCGGCGGCGGCTTCGTCTTCGGCGGTTACGACAGCGGCCGCGTGGTCGCGGTGCGCACGACCGACGGCGCGCAGGCCTGGACGCAGATGCTCTCGGTCGGCGAGGGTCGCACCGAAGTCGAGCGCCTCTCGGATGCCGACGGCAATCTCGTGCTCGACGGCAACGAACTGTTCGCCGCCGGTTACCGCGGCCAGCTCGCCGTGTTCTACGCCGACAGCGGTCGTCCGGCCTGGGGACGCGAGCTGTCCAGCTACGCCGGTGTCGCCGTCGCCCCGAATGCCGTCGTCGCGAGTGACGCGGAAGGCAATGTCTGGGCCTTCGATCGCCAGAGTGGCGCCAACCTCTGGAAGCAGGAGGCGCTCAAGCACCGCTGGCTCGGTTCGCCCGCGATCGTCGGCAATTACGCGGTGATGGGCGACCTCGAAGGCTACGTCCACTGGCTGCGCCTCGACGACGGTGCGATCGCCGCGCGCGAGCGCCTCGGCAAGAAGCCGATCGAGAGTGCGCCGGTCGTCTCCGGCGACATGGTCTACATCGAGGATGTCGCCGGCCACGTCGGCGCCTACCGCACGCAGTAAGCACATGCGTGCGGCGCGAGGCGCCGCACGCCACCGCCTCGCGGCGACGCCGCCCGCGCGATGCGCGGGCGGGTCGCCGCAAGGCGTTTCTGTGAACCACCCCGGCGGCGCCGGGATCGCACATCCGCACACGCGGGCCGGTCATGGCCGCGGCGGAACGCGACCGCGCCACCCCCAACGGAGCGCCCGCGATGCTGCCCGTCGTCGCTTTGGTCGGACGCCCGAACGTCGGCAAGTCGACCCTTTTCAACGTCCTCACGCGCACGCGTGACGCGCTCGTCGCCGATCTCCCCGGCGTCACGCGCGATCGCCACTACGGCATCTGCCGCCTCGCCGAGCGCCATTTCGTCGTCGTCGACACGGGCGGTCTCGCCGACAGCGAGGAGGGCCTCGCCGGCCTGACCGCGCGCCAGGTCGAGCTCGCGATCGGTGAAGCCGACGTCGTGCTGTTCGTCGTCGACGCGCGTGACGGCTTGCTGCCGACCGACCAGGCGATCCTCGCGCGCCTGCGTCGCGCGGCCAAGCCGGTGCTGCTCGCGGTCAACAAGGTCGACGGCCTCGACGAGACGGTCGCGACCGCGGACTTCGCCGCGCTCGGTTTCGCGAATGCGTTGCCGCTCGCGGCGTCGCACGGCCGCGGCGTGCTGCCGCTGATCGAGGCGATCGATCCGCTGCTGCCCGCGTACGAACCCGAGCCGGCCAGCGACGCCGACACCTCCGGCGTGCGCGTCGCGATCGTCGGTCGGCCGAACGTCGGCAAGTCGACCCTCGTCAACCGCCTGATCGGCGAGGACCGCGTCGTCGTGTCCGACGTCGCCGGAACCACGCGCGATTCGATCCGCGTGCCGATGGAGCGCGATGGCCGCCGCTACACGCTCATCGACACGGCCGGCGTGCGTCGCCGCGCGCGCATCGAGGATGCAGTCGAGAAGTTCAGCGTCATCAAGACACTGCAGTCGATCGAGGCGGCGAATGTCGTCATCATGCTGCTCGACGCGAACGAGGGCGTGACCGAACAGGATGCCGGGCTCGTCGGCCACGTGCTCGATGCGGGGCGTGCGCTCGTCGTCGCGGTCAACAAGTGGGACGGCCTCAAGACCTACGATCGCGAGCAGTGCCGCAATTCGCTCGTGCGCCGCCTCGACTTCGTCGCGTGGGCACAGCAGGTGACGATCTCGGCGCTGCACGGCAGCGGCATCGGCGAGCTCATGAAGGCGGTCAACCGCGCCTATGCATCGGCCAACCGCAACTTCACGTCGTCCGAACTCACGCGCGCGCTCGAGGCCGCCTACACGGCCTACCAGCCGCCGCTCGTGCGCGGCCATGCGCCCAAGCTCAAGTACGCGCACCCGGGCGGCAGCAATCCGCCCAACATCGTCATCCACGGCTCGCGCACGAAGCACCTCGCCGAAGCCTACCGGCGCTATCTCGAGAACTTCTTCCGCAAGCGCTACAAGCTCGTCGGCACGCCCGTGCGCCTGACCTTCGCCGAAAGCGACAACCCGTACGCAGGCAAGAAGAACGTGCTGACCGAAGGCCAGCAGAAGCGCCGCCAGCGCATGATCCGCAACGCCAAGCGCGGCAAGCGCTGACGGAGCGCGCGTGGCGTCCGCGCTGACGTACGCGATCCTCGCCGGGGGCGCGGCGACGCGCCTGGACGGCCGCGACAAGGGTCTCGAGCCGGCCGCGGGACGCGTCCTGGTCGAACGCGTCCTCGCGGGTCTCGGCGACGATGGAGCGAAACTCGTGGTGGCGAACCGCAATCTCGAGACGTACGCAGGATTCGCGCACGTCATCACGGATGCCTTGCCGGGCCACCGCGGCCCGCTCGCCGGCATCGCCGCGGCGCTCGCGCACGTCGACACGCCGTGGCTCGTGACCGTGCCCGTCGACTGCCCCGATCCGCCGCCGCGGTTCGCCGCGCGGCTGCTCGCCGTGGTCGATGGCGAAGGTGTCGTTTCCGCCGTCGCCCACGACGGCGAGCGTCGCCAGCCGCTCTTCGCGATCTATGCGCGATCACTCGCCGCGTCCGCCGCCGAGGCCGCCGCGCGAGGCGAGGGGGCCTGGCAGTGGCAGCGGGCGATCGGCGCGCGCGAGGTTGATTTCAGCGAGGCGCGCGCGCATTTCGCCAATCTCAACACGCCCGGCGAATTCGCCGCGTACGCGGAGCGATTGCGTTGAACGACGTCCCGACCTTCCTCTCCGTGGTCGACGCGCAGGCGGCGATCCTCGCGTGCTGCACCGGTCGCGTCCTCGACGCCGAGCCGGTCGCCCTGCAACACGCGGCCGCGCGCGTGTTGCGTACCGACGTCGTGGCCGGTGCCGACGTTCCGGCCTTCGCCAATTCCGCGATGGACGGTTTCGCGGTCGCCTCGGCCGATCTTCCGGGCGAAAGCGAGCGCCGCCTGCGCATCGCCGACACGCGCTTCGCGGGCGACACGCGCGAAGCGCGCATCACCGCGGGTGAGGCCCTGCGCATCACCACGGGCGCGCCGCTGCCGGCCGGCGCCGACACGGTCGTCATCAAGGAGCGCGTGCGCGTCGAAGGCAACGACGTCGTCATTCCTTCCGGCGAAGTGGCCGGCGCCAACGTGCGCCCCGCCGGCGAGGACTACCGTCGCGGCGATGTCGCGTTGCGTGCCGGCGAACACCTCGGTGCGGCGCAGCTCGGCGTGCTCGCCTCGCTCGGCCATGCGTCCATCGAGGTTGCGCGCCGCCCGCGCGTCGCGGTCGTCACGACCGGCGACGAGCTCGTGCTGCCGGGCGAGCCGCTCGGCCATGCGCAGATCCACAACAGCAACGGTTTCAGTCTCGCTGCATTGCTCGCACGCAGCGGTGCGGAGCTCGTCGCGCCGTCCGGTTCCGCGCTGCCGTTCGACCACGTGCGCGACGATCCCGCCCGCCTCGCGTCGGCGCTGCGTGCGGCGGCCGCGACCAGTGACGTCATCGTCACCTCGGGTGGCGTGTCCGCCGGCGAGGCCGATTTCCTGCCGCAGCTGCTCGCCGCGCATGGTCGTGTGCATTTCTGGAAGGTGCGCATGCGTCCGGGCATGCCGGTGCTGTTCGGCGAGCTCGACGGCGCGCTCGTCTTCGGGCTGCCCGGCAATCCGGTGTCGAGCTACGCGACGCTGCTCATGTTCGTCGCGCCCGCACTGGCCGCGCTGCAAGGCGGCCGCGACGTGCAGCCACGCACGTGGCACGCGCGGCTCGCCGCACCGGTCGCCAAGCGCCACGACCGTACCGAGTTCATGCGCGCGCGCCTCGAGTCGCGCGCCGACGGCAGCCTGTGGGCCACGCCGGTCGCCAAGCAGGGTTCGGGCATGTTGCGCGGCGTCGCCGATGCCGATGCGCTGATCGTCGTGCCCGAGGAGGCCCGCATGCTCGAGGAAGGCGCCGTCGTGGTCACGCTGCCGCTGCCGGAGCGCAGCTGACATGCCTTTGCGCCAGGACGCCGTCGAGATCGATCCCGCCGACGCGCTCGCGCTGCAGCGCGACGGCGCACTGCTGATCGACGTGCGCGAGGACGACGAGCGCGCCGCCGGCATGCCCGCGCAGGCGCTCGCGCTTCCGCTCGGCGTGCTGGGTTCGCGCATCGCCGCCGACGCGCCCGAGCGAGGCCGCACGCTGCTTGCGATCTGCGCCAGCGGACGCCGCTCGCTGCGCGCGCGCGACGAACTGCTTTCGCTCGGTTACGCCGACGTGCGCTCGGTGCGTGGCGGTTTCGCGCGCTGGCGCGCCGAGGGCCTGCCGGTCGCCGAAGGCCTGCTTGGCGCCGACGCCGCGCAGCGCTACGCGCGCCATCTGGTGCTGCCCGAAGTCGGCGTCGCGGGTCAGGCGCGACTCGGGAATTCGCGCGTCGCATTGATCGGCGCGGGCGGCCTCGGCGCGCCCGCGTCGCTGTACCTCGCCGCAGCCGGCATCGGCCACCTCACGCTCGTCGACGACGATCGTGTCGAGCGTTCGAACCTGCAGCGCCAGGTCGTGCACGCCGACGCACGCGTCGGCATGCCGAAGGTCGACTCGGCGCGCATCGCGCTCGAAGCCCTGAACCCGACGATCTCGATCGCGACGCGCGAGACGCGCATCGTCGCGGCCAACGTCGAAGAGGTCGTGGCAGGCCACGACGTCGTCATCGACGGCGCGGACAACTTCCCGACCCGCTACCTGCTCGATGCGGCATGCCGTCGCCTGGGCATCCCGCTTGTCTACGGGGCGGTCCATCGCTTCACGGGGCAGGTCAGCGTGTTCGACACGCGCGATGCCGCATCGCCGTGCTATCGCTGCCTGTTTCCCGATCCGCCGACCGCCGCCGAAGCGCCCAACTGCAGTGAAGCCGGTGTGCTCGGCGTGCTGCCCGGCACGATCGGCCTGCTGCAGGCGACCGAGGCCGTCAAGCTTCTGCTCGGCGCAGGCCGCCCGCTGGTCGGCCGCCTGCTGTGCTACGACGCGCTCGCGGCGACGTTCCGAGAGCTCGGTCTGCCGCGCGATCCGGCGTGTCCGGGCTGTGGTCCCGGCGTCGCGTTCACGGGCTACGAGGACATCGCGGCGATCTGCTCGGCCGATTGATTCGTACGGCGTGGTGCCTCCTCATCATGTGTCGTCGCGACTCCACGCCACGATCGTCGACGCGACGGCCGGATCGCTTTCCCGGGTCAGCGCCATCGACTGCATCGGCGACAATCCGACCGCTGATTCCTTGTAGAAGTGGTTCAGCGTGGGGAACCTGGCGATCCGGGTCGGTGAACCGGCGCGGGCGGCGGCCAGGCGATCGGCATGGTCGGGTGGCACCGAGTCATCGCGTCCGCCTTGCACGACGAGGACGCGCTGCTTCACGCGTGCGAGCTCGGCGACGGGGTCGTATCGGTCGACGCTGCGCAGGTAGTCGATCGAGGCCATCGGCATCGAGGCGAGCATCGTGGTCGCGGGATCGGTCCGCGCCGCATCGGGAAGCCGGTCACCGGCACGGATCGCCGCGACGGTGGCATCGAACGTCCGCATGTCGGGGGGCGGTGTCCCACGCATGGACGCGAGCACTTGCCCGCGCAGGATGTCGAAGATCGGTGAGGCCGGTCCCGACAGGCTGACGATTCCGTCGATCGACGCGGCCGCGGCCGAGGTCGCGAGCAGCGACGCGACGAGCGCGCCTTCGCTGTGGCCCGCCACGATCGTCGGGCGGCGTGGCGCCGCCTCCTGCAGCGACGCGAGCGCGGCGGCAGCGACCTCGACGCGCATGCGAAAGTCGGCATGTGCCCCGGCGAGTGCGGCATCGAACACCTCTGAACCCGTGCCGGGCCCGATCTTGGCCATGCGCAGCACCACGACGCCGTGTGCCGACAACTGGCGCGCGACGTCGGCGTAGGCGTGGGGAAACATGCCGAAAGCGGGGTAGTTGCCGTCGACATCGCTGAACAGCGATCCCGGGAGCAGCAGCACGGCACCGGACACGGCGCCGCGCGGACGCGAAAGTCGGCACGGGATCCCGACACCCGACACGCGCACCACCGTGTCGGTTTCGCGGACGTCGTCAGCGTCGACCGCCATGGCCGCCGTCACCCACGCGCCGCCCGAAGCGGCGAGGAATCCACGACGATTCATGTCACGCCTCCCCGTGCAGCACGTGCGCGGCGTAATGCGCCATCGCCGCGGCAAGGAAATCCGCGAGTTCCGGGTGCAGCGCGTCGTAGGTCTTGCGGAAGTCACCGTGCTCGACGTACAGCCGCGCCAGCCCTGCATAGGCTTCGGCGTCCGGCTGCCACGAGCGGCACACCCATGCGTGGTGACGTGCGATGAGGGCCATGGCGTCCTGTGAGGAAGGAGCGCAACCGCGCTCGATCAGCACCATCGCCTCCGCGTGGATCGCCTCGAGGCTGGCCTTGAGGTCGAGCATGCCGGCGTCGGGCAGAGCCGCGAGGCGTGCGTTGGCGTCATCGATGACGGTGCGCGTGGCGGGGCCGTACAGCGCGACCAGTTCGGCCTCCCATTCGGCCTGGCGTTGCGGCGTGATGCCTTCGAACAGGCTGCGCTCCGCGATCGGCCGGCCGGCGTCGAGTTGCCGCAGCGTGTGCTCGATCGTGCGCGACAGGTCCAGCCGGCGTTCGATGTCGGCATCCACGCGTGCCTTGAGGTCGACGAGTGCGGCACGCGCGTCGAGCGCGGGATCGTCGAGCAGCCGCGCGACCTCGGCGAGCGGGACGCCGAGTTCGCGGTAGAACAGGATGCGCTGCAGTCGCAGCAGCGTGGTCTCGTCGTAGTAGCGGTAGCCGTTGCGGCCGACGACCGGTTTGAGCAGACCGATGTGGTCGTAATGATGCAGCGCCCTGACGCTGATGCCCGCCGCCTTCGCCACCTGCTTGACCGTTCGCATCACGTGATCTCCTTGGGATGGCGGCTTTGTAAGCCGTCACGTGGCGTCAGGGTCAAGCGCCGGCTCGCGTGTTCGTCGAAACGCCTTGCCGCGGCGACCGTCATGCGGGATGGGCGGGGCAGGGGAATCGACAGGAGGGCATCCCGTGACGGAGCCGACCACCGCGGCGACACTCAAGGCCATGCTCGCCGGGTGTGGCGACGCGCACGCGGAAGCCTCGCGCATCCGCCCGCACCGTGCCATCAGCTGGCTCGCACGCGCGGAGGCCGAGGCCAGCAATTACGACGCACGGTTCGTGTTCCTGTGGATCGCGTTCAACGCGGCCTACGCGCGCGAGCTCGCGCTCGAGGGATCGGCGCGCGAGCAGCTCGACACGTTCCTTATCGCGCGTACTCGAGCTCGATGCCGACAAGCGCATCGCGGCACTGCTGCTCAGGCCGTTCAGCGGACCGATCCGCACGGTGGTGGCGAACCGCTTCGTGTTTGAAGCGTTCCGGCGCGCGCTGCGCGAGCACGATGCGAGCGCTGGAAGGAGGCCTTCGGCGGCAGTGGCCGGCTCGCCACGCGCGCCGTACTGGAGGGACGTGCCGGCGCGGTCCTGTCGATCGTGTTCGACCGCCTCTACGTGCTGCGCAACCCGCTCGTGCATGGCGGCGCGACCTGGAACAGCCGCGTGAACCGCGAGCAGGTGCGCGATGGCGTGAGCATCCTGTCGGCGCTGCTGCCGATCATCGTGGGCTCGATGCTGGACCACCCCGAAGCGGACTTCGGGGAGATCCATGACCCGGTGCTCGCGACAGGCTGACCGCGGCGGGTGCCGCGGTCCTGCGACTCCTTACGGCTTGGCCGCGGCGGGTTTGCCACCGCCGCCGCCGCGGCGACGGCGCTTCTTGTTGCCGGCCGCGTGATCGCCGCCATTGCCTCGCGGCTGCTGCGCATGCGGACGACGGGCGTGCTGCGGCGGGCGCGGACCCTGCTGCTGGCGCGGACGTGCGCCGCCGCCGGGACCGTCCAGGCGCAGCGGACGCGACGGCGCGAAGCCTTCGACGTCCTCGATCGCGATGTCCTGCTTGAGCAGCTTGCGGATGTCGCGCAGCAGGCCTTCCTCGGCGTGGCTCACCAGCGACACCGCGAGGCCTTCGGCGCCGGCGCGGCCGGTGCGGCCGATGCGGTGCACGTAGTCCTCGGCGACCATCGGCAGGTCGTAGTTGATGACCATCGGCAGCTGATCGATGTCCAGGCCGCGCGCGGCGATGTCGGTCGCCACGAGCACGCCGACGCGGCCGCTCTTGAAGTCGGCGAGCGCACGCGTGCGCTGGTTCTGGCTCTTGTTGCCGTGGATCGCCGCGGCGCGCAGGCCGGCGATCTCGAGCTGGCGCGCGAGCTTGTCCGAGCCGTGCTTGGTGCGGCAGAACACGAGCGTCTGGCGTGCATCGTTGCGCAGCAGGTGCAGCAGCAGGTCGCGCTTGGCCTCGGCATCGACCGGGTGCACGCGGTGCGTGACCGTGTTGGCGACGCTGTTCGGCTTGGCGATCTGGATCTCCTGCGGCTCACGCATGAACTGCGTCGCGAGCGCCTTGATCTCGGGCGCGAAGGTGGCCGAGAAGAGCAGCGTCTGGCGGGCCTTCGGCAGTGCCGAGAGCACGCGCTTCATCGCAGGCAGGAAGCCCATGTCGAGCATGCGGTCGGCCTCGTCGAGCACGAGGATCTCGATCGCCGACAGGTCGACCGTGCGTTGCTGCATGTGGTCGATGAGGCGGCCCGGCGTGGCCACGACGATGTCGAGGCCGCGGCGCAGCGCATCGATCTGCGGGCCCATGCCGACGCCGCCGAAGATCGTCGCCGACTTCATGCCGATGTACTTGCCGTAGGTGCGCACGCTGTCCTGCACCTGTGCGGCGAGTTCGCGCGTCGGCGTGAGGATCAGCGCGCGCGGCTTGCGCGGCGTGCCGTCGCGGCGGCCGTTCGGATAGAGGCGCTCGAGCAGCGGCAGCGTGAACGCGGCCGTCTTGCCGGTGCCGGTCTGCGCGCCGGCCATGAGGTCGTGGCTGGCGAGCACGAGCGGGATCGAGGCCGCCTGGATCGGCGTCGGCGCGGTGTAATCCTGCTCGGCGAGGGCGCGCAGCAGGGCGGGCGACAGCCCGAGGGTGTCGAAAGACATGGAGATGCTCCTGATGGAAAACCCGGAGCGTCCCTGGTGAACCGCGCTGCAGGTGGGATGTCGGATGCCGGCCAAGTGGCGGCGTGTCCGGTTTCGTGCGTCGGGGCCGAACGGCGAGGGGTCGGGAGCGGCCGCGCGGGGCGGCTGGTCCGCGATGATCCGGAAGGGAACTCGGAAATCGACGCGACGAAGCCCGTCAATCGTAGCAGGTCCACGCGGTTTTCGCGAGGGCGCGCCGTGGAGCGTCTCCTGCGTCGCGGTGCGGCGTGCATGACGAACGTGCTTTGACGCTGCCCGGTGTGCTGCGTAGATTGCGCGCGCATGCGCATCACGTTCGAACTCGAATCCGCCGACATCGACCGCTTCCGCACGGCGTTCGCACGCTCGCGCGAGGTCGCCGGCAACGCGGAGGAGATCGACGTGCTCGACGCCGCGCGCCACGCGCTCGACACCTTGTGCGTCGACGCGGTACCGAGCTACGTGCGCAAGCGCCTCGTGCACGTGCAGCGCCTCATCGTGATGCTCGAGGACGATGCCTGGTCGCTGCCCGATCCCGATCGCGCCGAAGTGCTCGCGGCGCTGGCCTACTTCGCCGATCCCGAAGACCTCATCCCCGACCATCTCGAGGTGATCGGCCTGCTCGACGATGCGGTCATGCTCGAGCTGCTCGCCCGGCGCATGCGTCACGTGCTCGAGGGTTATGCGCGCTTCTGCGCGTTCCGGGCGGCGCTCGGTGCACCTCCGGCCGATCCCGAAGGGCGCTCGCGCCATGCGCGTGCGCTGCTCGACGAGCGCAACGCCCGCGTCACCGGCGTGCAGGCACGGCGCCAGCGCATCGCCGCGTGGCTGTCCGAACAGGCCTGACGGCGTCGGTCGGATCCATCCCCTGGCCACTCGTGCAGTGCGTGCCGCGACCTGCTAGGCTCGCGCGCCCTTTTTTCGCGCCGCGCGCCCGCGCGTCGCCCCGGAGAAACCCCATGCAGATCGAGAAGAACAAGGTCGTCACGTTCCATTACACCGTCACCGACACGGCCGGTGCGACGATCGACAGTTCGCGCGAGCGCGGTCCGATGGCCGTGCTGATGGGCCACAACGGCCTCATTCCGGGACTCGAGAAGGCCTTCGAAGGCCACGCCGCGGGTGATCGTTTCGAGGTCACCGTCGCTCCGGAGGATGCCTACGGTCCGCGCGTCGAAGGCCAGCAGCAGCGCGTGCCGAAGAAGTACTTCCGCGACGCCGATCGCCTGCGTCCGGGCATGAGCACCGCGCTCGCACTGAAGGAAGGCGGCCAGCGCCCCGTCACGGTGGTGAAGGTGGGCTCGAGCGTCGTCGATGTCGACCTCAACCATCCGCTGGCCGGCCAGACACTCGCGTTCGACGTCGAGATCATCGCGGTGCGTGACGGCGACGCCGAGGAAATCGCGCATCGCCACGTGCACGGCGACGGCGGCCACGCCCACGGCTGATCGAAACGCCGGCCGCGCCGTCCGCGCGGCCGGCAGGCGTCTTCATTCGAAGATGCGCTTGCCGTAGCGGAAGCTGTCGCGCCAGCCCGCATCGTCGAGGCTGTTGAGCCTGACCGTGCCGCCACTGTTGGGGGCGTGCAAGAAGCGTCGTTCGCCGACGTAGATGCCGACGTGCGTGATGCGGCGTCCGCCGAACGCGAACAGCACGAGGTCGCCGCCACGCAGGTCGCCTGCATCGAGCTTGCGGCGTCCTTCCTCGGCGATGTCGGCCGAGGTGCGCGGCAGCGACACGCCTGCCGCGTCGCGGAACACGTAACCGACGAGTCCACTGCAGTCGAAGCCGGTCTCGGGCGTGTTGCCGCCGTAGCGGTACGGCGTGCCGACGAGTGCGAGCGCACGGAACAGCACCGCATTCGCAGCGGCCGCATGCAGGTTCGCCGTGACCGGGGAGGTCGCGGGACGGGGCGTCGCGGAGGGTTTCTTCGGTGCCGAGCCGCAGGCCGCGAGGGCGAACAGGGCAGGCAGTGCGAAAAGGATGCGGAGGCGGGTGGTCGGCGTCATCGGAGGATGACGCTGCGCGAGTGGCGCGCCGCTGTCAACGCGGGAAGAAAAAGGGCGCCGGCCGCGGATTCGTGGACGGCCGACGCCAGTGGGATGCGTGCGGCGATCAGGCCGCGGTCGTGCAGAGGGTCAGGTGCGGGCGCTTGCGGGCGACCGGCTCGGCGGCAGGCATCTCGGCGTCGCCGACGAGGGCGTCGTGCAGCATGTGCACGGCTTCCTCGAAGCGGACCAGGCGTTCCTGCGCGGCGGCGGAGACCGAAGCCGGCACTTCGCCCGCATCGAGCAGGGCACGCAGCAGCGCGCGGTGCGACGGCGAGAAGTCGTGGTCGAGCAGCGCTTCGTCGAGGGCGCAGATGACGCCGGCCAGCCAGCCGGAGGTCGGGGCGCGCAGGGCGAGGAGCAGTTCGTTGGTCGGCACGGACATCGCGGTAACCCTTCGATGGTTGGACTCTGAGAAGGATCAAGCAGGCATCGTGCCAAGCCCGGATTTCTCGTGTGCGCAGGCCGCCGGGCGGCTCGAGAGGCCCGAATCCCCGCGTGACGGCGCGATGACGGCGCCGTGGCGTCTCACCGACGGCGTTCTGGGCAGGCGGGCTGGCCGTACGCGGCGGCCCCTCCGCGTCACTTGCTGACACTGCGCGCCGACATGTCCTGCGCGCACCCGGTCGGCGCGGCGCCTCGACGCGGTGGCGCGGGCAGGGACCCCGCCTCACGTAGAATCGCGCGCCATGACTTCCCGCAATCCCGATGTCCTCGTCCTCGGCGGAGGCGTGATCGGGCTGGCCAGCGCGCTCGCGCTGCTCGAGGCCGGCCGCAGCGTGACGATCCTCGAACAGGGCGCGACCGGTCGCGGCAGTTCGCACGGCAACTGCGGCACGCTCACGCCCAGCCACGCGACGCCGCTCGCGATGCCCGGCGTGATCGGCGAGGCGCTCGCGCAGATGTTCCGCGCCGACGCGCCGTTCCGCGTCAAGCCACGCCTCGATCCGGCGCTGCTGCGCTGGTTCCTGCGCTTCGCCGGGTTCTGCAACTGGCACGAGTTCGCCCGGATCACCGCGATCAAGGCGCCGCTGCTCGGTGCCTCGCGCCGGCTCATCGAGGAGCTCGTCGCGCGCACCGGCATGGCCTGCGAGTATCGCCACGACGGCACGCTCTACGTCTTCCGCGACGCCCGTGCGTTCGAGGCTTCGCAATGGCTGCCACGCGCACTCGCCGAGGTCGGCGTGCCGATCGAGGCGCTCGACGGCGCACGCGTCGAGGCGCTCGAACCCGCGCTCAAGCCCGGCGTCGCCGGCGGCTACTTCAATCCCGACGATGCGCGCCTGCGCCCCGATCGTTATGTAGCCGAGCTCGCGCGCCTCGTGCGCGAGGCCGGTGGCGTGGTCGAGGAGGACACCGCGGTCGAGGGTTTCGAACGCGACGGCGGCCGCATCACCCACGTGCGGACCTCGCGTGGCACGTGGTCGGGCGGCGAGATCGTGTTCGCGCTCGGCGCGTGGTCGCCGCTGCTCGCGCGCCAGCTCGGCGTGTCGATTCCGATCCAGCCCGGCAAGGGCTACTCGATCACCTATGCGCGCCCGGACCGCTGTCCGCGACTGCCGCTCGTGCTCAAGGAGGTCAGCGTCTGCGTCTCGAGCTGGGATTCCGGCTATCGGCTCGGCAGCACGATGGAATTCGCGGGCTATGACCGCACGCTCAACCGCACGCGCCTCGACGCGCTGCGCCGCGGTGCCGCGCTGTACCTGCACGAACCCGAAGGTCCGGTCGAGGAAGAGCAGTGGTACGGCTGGCGCCCGATGACGCCCGACGACCTGCCGATCCTCGGGCGCGTCCCGGGTCTCGACAACCTGTGCCTGGCCACCGGTCACGGCATGCTCGGCGTCAGCATGTCGGCGATCACCGCACAGCTGGTGCGCGAAATCCTCACCGGCACCGCGCCAAGTCTCGACCTTGCGCCGTTCCGCGCGACCCGTTTCGGATGATGCTGCCGACATGACTGTTTCCCCGTTCGACCTCCTCGTCCTCGGCGCCGGCTCCGGCGGCATCGGCACCGCGATCCGCGCCGCACGCCACGGCGCACGTGTCGCGCTGCTCGATCCCGGGCCGTTCGGCGGCACCTGCGTCAATGCCGGCTGCGTGCCCAAGAAGGCGATGTGGCTCGCCGCGCGCCTGGCGAGCCTGCAGCAGACCGCACGCCAGGCGGGCTTCGCGTCCATCGCGGGCCCGCTCGACTGGCCGGCCTACGTCGCACGCCGCGACGCCTACATCGGCGACATCCATGCGAGCTATCGTGCCCAGTTCGAGGCGGCCGGCATCGAGGTGGTGCGCGAGGCCGGACGCTTCCTCGCGCCGGGCGTGGTCGCGACGCCGACGCGCGAGTTCCGCGCGGCGCACGTTGTCGTCGCGACCGGCTCGCGGCCGCGTCCCGCCGAGATCCAAGGCGGACACCACGCGATCGATTCGGACGGCTTCTTCGGCCTGCGTGCGGCCCCGCCACGTGTCGCGATCATCGGCGGCGGCTATGTCGCCTGCGAGCTCGCAGGCGTGCTGCATGCACTCGGCAGCGAGGTCGAGCTGTTCGTGCGCGGCGAGGCGCTGCTCACGCACTTCGACGCGGACATGGTCGAACACCTCGTCGGCGTCATGCGCGGACGCGGCATCGGCGTGACCTGCGGTCGCACGCTCGCGGCGATCTCGCGCAGCGATCGCGCCGGGCTCGCACTGTCGTTCGAGGAAACGGCCGCCGCCGAGAGCGGATTCGACAGCGTGATCTGGGCCGCGGGACGCGCGCCGAACACGGCGACGCTCGATCTCGCCGCGGCCGGGATCGCCGTCGATGCGACGGGCTACATCGTCGTCGACGAGCGCCAGGACACGAATGTCGCCGGCATCCACGCGGTCGGCGACGTGACCGGCCGCATCGCGCTCACGCCGGTCGCGGTCGCCGCAGGACGTCGCCTCGCCGACCGTCTGTTCGGCGGTCAGCCCGACGCCTGCATGGACTATCGCGACATCCCGAGCGTGTGTTTCGGTGCGGTGCCGGTCGGTGCCGTGGGGCTCACCGAAGCGGCGGCCCGCGAGCGCCACGGCGACGCGGTGCGCGTCTACCGCACGCGCTTCCGGCCGATGCTCAACGCGATCGTCGGCTGCGACGAGCGTGTCGCGATGAAAGTGATCTGCACCGGCGACGACGAGCGCATCGTCGGCATCCATCTCGCCGGCGACGGCGTCGACGAGATCCTGCAGGGCTTCGCGGTGGCGATGAAGGCCGGTGCGCGCAAGGCCGATCTCGATGCGACGGTCGCGATCCATCCGACCGCGGCCGAGGAACTCGTGCTGCTGCGTTGACGTGCGCGCGATGACGGTGCGCGCATCCCGATGATGTGTGGCTCCCGGCCACCGCGCGTGCGGTGGCCGGGAGTGCGGTGTCGCTTACTGCACGCCGCCGATCGCGATCTGGCCGAGCTTGAAGAACACGTCGGTGTTGTCGAACACGCCCGTGAACGCACCGGCGCCGCGGCCATAGGCCGACAGCGGGATGTCGGTCGCCGTGTGCACGGCCTGGTTGCCGCCGACCTGGCCCGTGATCAGGAAGCCCGCGCCCTGGTTGCGCACGCTCGGGTTGGCCGGCGAGGCCGACGGCGAGAACGGCTGCTGCGAGTCGAGCGTCGGGTACACGGTCGGCAGCCACGTCTCGTAGCGGTCCGCGTTCGCGCCGTAGCCGATCAGCATGCGGTTGTCGATCACGGTCGTGACCGGGTAGCCGTCACCGGCGATCGTGTACTTCGGGAACTTCGCCGCTTCGTACACACCGACGACCGACTGGCCCGCATCCGGATCGGCCTCGAGCGCCGCGGCCGTGACGGTCGCCGCACCGATGATCGCCGCGCCCGAACACTCGTGGTCGGCGGTGACGATGACGATCGTGTCGGGATTCTGCTCGGCGAAGCGCTTCGCCACCGCGATCGCGCGGTCGAACTCGATCACCTCGAGCGGCCAGCGGTCGCTGTCCATGAGGTGCGACTGCTTGTCGATCGACGCGGCCTCGATCATCGCGACGAAGCCGTTCGGGTTCTTCGCGAGCACCTTGAGCGCCTTGTCGGTCATCTCGTCGAGCATCGGCTGATCGGGAAAACCGTAGGCGTCGACGACGGTGCCGTTGCCGCGGCGTCCGGCGACCTTGTCGAACGCGACGTTCATGTTGGAGAACGCGTAGAGGCCGAGCAGCTTGTCCGGCACGCGCGTCGCGAACGCGGCTTCGAGCGCCGTGCGGTCCGGCGTGTAGGTGTAGCCGGCGCCTTCGAAGTCGGCGATGAGGTCGCGGCCCGGATCGATCGCACCGCGGCTCGCACCCCAGCCCGCGACGAGGTCGTCGGGCAGCACGTAGTCGTTCGTGCTGCGACGCTGCGAACCGTTTAGCGGCTGCGGGCTCGTGCTGTCGCCGGCGTTCGGCAGGAACCACTTGCGGCCGCCGCCCATGAGCACGGTCAGGCCCGTCAGGTGGCGGTCGTCGAGGAACTGGTCGACGATGCCGGTGCCGTTGCCGCGCGCCGAGGTGTGGATCGCGTTGGCGGCCGGCGTCGCGTCGAACACGTCCGAGGTCGTCACGATGCCGAGCGACTTGCCCTGCAACATGTGCAGGTATTCGGCGAGGTACTCGATGCGCGGGTTGTCGAACGCGTCGCGCGTGTCGTCCGGGAACACGCCTTCCTCGTTGTTGTTGCCCTTGTTGCCGTTGACGTAGTTCTGCATGCCCGGCGCGGAGTCGGTCACGATCGAGTTGAGCGACGCCGTCATGACCATGCCGCTGACCGGGAACGTGTCCATCGCGAGGCGGCCCTTGGCCTTGCCCTGCGCGTAGCCCTTGGACATGATGCGCGCCGCCGTGCGGTGCGAGGCGCCCATGCCGTCTCCGAGCATGATGATGATGTTCTTGGCGACCGTGCCGCCCGGCGTGATGCCGACGATCTCGAAGTTGCCGGTCGCGCTGATGCGCGAACCGTCGCTCTGCCACGCGACGACCTTGAGCGCGTGAACGCCGGGTTCCATGTGCGAATACGCGCGCTGCGTGACGACCGCGGTGTTCGACGGCAGGCCCGCGACGAGCTTGCAGCCCGAGGCGCCCGTGGTGCGGCCCGTGGCGTTGATGCAGGTCGCGGCGGCGCCGGTTTCGGTGACCGTGCTGCGCGCGGCGGTCGACGGGATCGTGACGAGGTCGCCGCCGATCGGGATCACCTGGTCGCGGCGCGTCGGCGCGCCGTCCACGTAGAACTCGAACGAGGTGATCGTCTGGCCCGCGTCGGGCTGGATCGTCGCCTGCAGGTCGAAGCGCTGGCCGGGCAGGAAGCGCGCGATCACCGGCGCTTCGGCGCCCGAGGCGAACAGTTCGCTCGGCGGGGTGAGGCGGGACACCGTACCGGCCAGCGCGGGCGCGCTGGACAGCAGCGAAGCGAGGGCGAGCGCGAGCGGGGCATGGCGCGAAAGCGTGGACATGGGAAGACCTCTGCGAGGGGAGGAGCGGAAAGGGATCAGGGGGCGTGCGCGAGCTTCGCGAGCGCGCGTTCGGTCTTGCGGTCGGGAACGATGCGCACGAACGAGATGCGCGTGCCTTCGTGGCTTTCCTGCGCGCCGAGCTCGAGCGTGCCGGTCACGTGGATGAGACCGCGCAGGTGCGGCAGCACCCGGTCCGGATGAGAGGGCAGCTCGACGCGCACGAGCCCGGGCGGCAGGTCGTCGGCGAGATCCTCATCGGCGTCACCGGCCGCGACCGGCAGCGGCGACAGCAGAAATCCGCCTAGCGTCGCCGGCGACTGCTGCACCATGAAACCGACCATGCGCACGCGCTTGCCGGCCGCGGCCTTGAGCGTGTCGCTCGGCTCGAGGCCGCGCGGGCCGACCGGCATCGCGAACAGATCGCGGAACTTGAGGTCGACGACGTCCTTCGGCGGCGCGCCGAGCTCCTTCTTCACGGCGAGCGCGCGTGGCGCCTCACGTGACTCGACGGGTTCGGAATGCGTATGCGCGGCGGCGCCGGCACACGACAGCAGCGCCGCGAATGCGAGTGCAGGCGCGACGAACGGATGATGCTTGGACGATGACACGTGGGCGATCCCCGGCGGGCACGCGGCACGAGCGCCGCCGTGCGTTCAGGAAAGGCTAGGAACGTGTCGTGAAAGCGGGATGACGCCGGCGTTTCAGCGTGGCGACATCAGGCGCGGCGGAGCCATCCGCGCAGACGGTCGAGATCGACGGGCGTGCCGGTGCCGTCGTCGTCGAGATGCGGGACGACCGCGAGTGCGTCGTCGAAGGTCTGCTCGCGCGTGTAGTCGTTGACCGTGACGAGCGTGGCCACTCCCGCGGCCCGCGCGGAGGCGAGCCCTGCAGACGAGTCCTCGATCGCGAGGGCGTGCGCGGCGTCGACGCCGAGTCGCGCGAGCACATGCTCGTAGATGCCCGGATCGGGCTTCTTGCGCTCGGCATCCTCGGCCGTCGCGACGACCTCGAACGCCGACAAGGGCATTGCCGAGGTCGCGAACAGCACCTCGACGTTGGCGCGTGTCGTCGTCGTCGCGATCGCGAGGCGCACGCCGGCATCGTGCGCCTCGGCGAGCAGACGCTGCACGCCGGGTCGCCAGTCGACGCGGCCTTCGCGCACGAGGCGCGCATAGTGGTGCGTCTTGCGCGCGTGCAGCTCGCGTGCGAGCTCGTCGCGTTCGGCCGCGGCGAGCTTCACGTGCTGCGTCTCGAAGAAGTGCAGCAGGCGCTCGCGTCCGCCGGTGACCGCGAGCAGGTCGCCGTAGCGCGGCACGTCCCAGAACCACGGCAGCGCGAGGTCCTCGAACGCGAGGTTGAACGCGACGCGATGGCCGTCGCGCTCGGTGTCGGCGAGCGTGCCGTCGACGTCGAACACGAGCACCTGCAGTCGTTCGACCGCAGGCGCGATGGTGGCGCGGGGAGAGGACGTCGACATGGGCTCAGTGATAGCGCCGCGCCATCGCCTCGAGCGGCACGGGCCTGATGCGATCGGATTGCCCCGCGCAGCCGAACGCCTCGAAGCGCGCCTTGCAGATGCCGCGCGCGGCCGCGGTCGCGGCCTTGAGCGCCTTGCGCGGATCGAACTCGCTGCGGTCTTCGGCGAAGGCCTTGCGCATCGCGCCGGTCATCGCGAGACGGATGTCGGTATCGATGTTGACCTTGCGCACGCCGTGGCGGATGCCGCGCTGGATCTCCTCGACCGGCACGCCGTAGGTTTCCTTGATGTCGCCACCGTGCTCGCGGATGATCGCGAGCCATTCCTGCGGCACCGAGCTCGAGCCGTGCATGACGAGGTGGGTGTCGGGCACGGCCTCGTGGATCGCGCGGATGCGGTCGATCGCGAGGATGTCGCCGGTCGGCTGGCGCGTGAACTTGTAGGCGCCGTGCGAGGTGCCGATCGCGATCGCAAGTGCGTCGACGCGTGTGCGTTCGACGAAGTCGCGTGCCTGCGCGGGATCGGTCAGCAGCATGTCGTGCGACAGCGTGCCCTCGGCGCCGACACCGTCTTCTTCACCTGCGGTGCCGGTCTCGAGCGAGCCGAGGCAGCCGAGCTCGCCTTCCACCGAAACACCGACCGCATGCGCCATGCGCGTGACGAAGCGCGTCGTCTCGACGTTGTAGGCGTAGTCCGCCGGCGTCTTCTGGTCCTCGAGCAGCGAGCCGTCCATCATCACCGAGGTGAATCCGGAGCGCAGCGACTGCTGGCATACGGCCGGCGAGGCGCCGTGGTCCTGGTGCAGCACGACCGGGATATCGGGCCAGGCCTCGACCGCGGCGAGCACCATGTGGCGCAGGAACGGTTCGCCCGCGTACTTCCGCGCGCCGGCCGAGGCCTGCAGGATCACCGGACTGCGCGTCTCTTCGGCGGCGAACATGATGGCCTGGATCTGTTCGAGGTTGTTGACGTTGAATGCGGGCACGCCGTAGTCGTGTTCGGCGGCGTGGTCGAGCAACTGGCGCAGACTGATGAAGGCCATGGTGCGGATCCTCGCGGTGACGTGATGAAGCGGATTCAGGCCGGCTCGGTCGCGATGCGGCGCGCCTCGAGCCATGCGGGCAGGGCATCGAGACCATCGAGCAGAGGGCAGCCCAGCGTCTCGGGCGGGCGACCTTCGTTGTAGCCGTGGCGCACCGCGACGATCGTGCAGCCGGCCGCGCGCGCGGCGAGCACGTCGTTGATCGAGTCGCCGACGAACAGCACCTCCGCCGGCGACACACCGAGCGCGCGGCAGGCCGACAGCAGGTGCTCGGGATGCGGCTTGGTGAACGCGACGCGGTCGCCGCCGAGCACGAGATCGAGTGGATCGGCGAGCCAGAAGCGGCCGAGCGCGGTTTCGGCGAAACGTTGCAAGGCGTTGGTCACGACGCCGAGCGCGTAGCCGCGGGCACGCAGGCGCTGCAGGCAGCGCAACGCGCCGGGAAACACTTCGGTCGATCGGCCCAGCTGCTCGGCGTAGCACGCGACGTAGCGATCGTAGACATCGTCGGTGCGAGCGCCGTCGCTGATGCCGCGCAGCGCGAGCGCGCGCTCGACGAGCACGCGCGGACCGCGACCGATCAGCGTCGCGACCGATTCGACCGCGAGCGGTGCGAGGCCTTCGGACGCGAGCGCCTGGTTCAGGGCGATCGTGATGTCGGGCGCGGTGTGCAGCAGCGTGCCGTCCATGTCGAACAGCACGGCGCGGATAGGCGGGGTCATGCGCGTCGCTCCGTCTCGAGGGCGCGGCGCAGGTGCGCCGCGACGTTGCCGGGTGTGAAACCGAACAGTTCGAACAACTGCGCGGCGGGCGCCGACTCGCCGAAGCGCGCGAGGCCGACGACGCTGCCTTGCGCGCCGACGAGGTGTTTCCATGGCAGCGGATGCCCGGCCTCGACCGCGACGCGTGGCACGCCGGGCGGCATGACGCTGTCACGATACGCCGCGTCCTGCGCCTCGAAGCGTTCGAGCGACGGCACGCTGACCACGCGCACGTCGCGGCCGTCGTCGCCGAGGCTGGCCCGCGCGGCGAGCGCGAGGGCGACTTCCGAACCGCTCGCGAGCACGACGGCGCGCGGCGTGCCCGACGTCGCCTCGGCGAGCACGTAGCCGCCACGCGTGATCGCATCGAGTTGCTCGCGCGTGCGCGGTTGCGCGGGCAGGTCCTGGCGCGACAGCACGAGGCAGGTCGGTCCGTCGCGGCGCTCGATCGCCTGGATCCACGCGGCCATGGTTTCGGCCGCGTCGCAGGGGCGCAGCACGAGCAGGTCGGGGATCAGGCGCAGCGAGGCGACGTGCTCGATCGGCTGGTGCGTCGGGCCATCCTCGCCGAGGCCGATCGAATCGTGCGTGAGCACGAAGATCACGCGCTGGCGCATCAGCGCGGCCATGCGGATCGCGTTGCGCGCGTAGTCGGAGAACACGAGAAACGTGCCACCGTACGGGATGTAGCCGCCGTGCAGGGCGAGGCCGTTCATGATCGCGGCCATGCCGAACTCGCGCACGCCGTAGTTGACGTGGCGACCCGCGGTCGGGCCTTCGCCGTCACGGCCGCGGCGCACCGGCGTGGCGCCCTTGAACTCGGTGAGGTTCGAGCTGGCGAGATCGGCCGAGCCGCCGAGCAGTTCGGGCACGAGCGCGGCGAGTCGATCGAGTGCCTGCTGCGACGCCTTGCGCGTCGCGACGTTCGGCATCGCGACCTGCACCTCGGCGAGCGCGGCACGAACCGCCGCCGGCCAGTCCACCGGCAGGTCGCCGCGCAGGCGACGTTCGAGCTCGGCGGCCTCGGCGGGCCACAGTCTTGCGTACGCATCGAGGCATTGTCGCCATTCGCCCTCGCGCGCGCGCCCTTCGGCGCGCGCGTCCCAGCGTGACCGCACATCGGCCGGGATGTCGAACGGCTTGTGCGGCCAGCCGAGCCGTTCGCGCATCGCGGCGATCTCGTCGTCGCCGAGCGGCGCGCCGTGCACGCCATGGCCGCCGGCCTTGGTCGGGCTGCCGTGGCCGATCAGGGTGCGGCAGGCGATCAGCGTCGGCTTGTCGCGCTCGCGTCGCGCCGCCTCGATCGCCGCATCGACGGCGTCTACATCGTGGCCGTCGACGTCGCGCACGACGTGCCAGCCGCAGGCCTCGAAGCGCGCCGGCGTGTCGTCGGCGAACCAGTGCTCGACTTCGCCGTCGATCGAGATGCCGTTGTCGTCGTAGAACACGGTGAGTTTGCCGAGGCCGAGCGTGCCGGCGAGCGAGATGACCTCTTGGGAGAGGCCTTCCATGAGGCAGCCGTCGCCCGCGAAGACCCAGGTGCGGTGGTCGACGACGGCATGCCCGTCGCGGTTGAACTCGCGCGCGAGCAAGGCCTCCGCGAGGGCCATGCCGACCGCGTTGGCGAGGCCTTGCCCGAGCGGTCCGGTCGTCGTCTCGACGCCGGGCGTGACACTCCATTCCGGATGACCCGGCGCCTGGCTGTGCAGCTGGCGGAAGCGCCGCAGCTCTTCGACGGGCAGGTCGTAGCCGGTCAGGTGCAGCAGCGCGTAGAGCAGCATCGAGGCGTGGCCGTTCGAGAGCACGAAACGGTCGCGGTCGGCCCAGCCCGGATGCGCGGGATTGTGGCGCAGGTGGCGCGTCCACAGCGCGACCGCGATCTCGGCCATGCCGAGCGGCGCACCCGGATGCCCCGAACGTGCCGCCTGCACGGCGTCGGCGGCGAGGAAGCGGATCGCGTGCGCGAGCGGTGCGCGATCGGGCAGGGCGGAGGTGTCGAGTCGGGCGTTCATCGGGGCTGTCCTCGGTGCGGCCTCACGCGGAGAGTGCGCGGCGCTTGCGGTCCATGAGCTGCAGGATCATCGGCGTGAAGATCAGCTGCATCGCGAGACCCATCTTTCCACCCGGCGCGACGATCGTGTTCGCGCGACTCATGAACGAATCGCTGAGCATGCCGAGCAGCCACGGGAAATCGATGCCGCGCGGGTTGGCGAAGCGGATCACGACGAAGCTCTCGTCGGGCGTCGGGATGTCGCGCGCGATGAACGGATTCGAGGTGTCCACGGTCGGCACGCGCTGGAAGTTCACGTGCGTGCGCGAGAACTGCGGACAGATGTGTGCGACGTAGTCGGGCATGCGGCGCAGGATCGTGTCCATGACCGCCTCCTGGCTGTAGCCGCGGCAGCGCTGGTCGCGATGCAGCTTCTGGATCCATTCGAGGTTGACGATCGGCACGACGCCGATGCACAAGTCGGCGTGCCGCGCGACGTCGATCGTGTCGGTCTTCGCCGCGCCGTGCAGGCCTTCGTAGAACAGCAGGTCCGAACCGGGCGGGATGTCCTCCCAGGCCGTGAACGTGCCGGGATCCTGGCCGTAGGGCTTGGCTTCCTCGTGGTCATGCAGGTACTTGCGCACGCGCCCGCGGCCACCTTCGCCGTAGTCGCGGAACAAGGCCTCGAGTTCCTCGAGCAGGTTCGCCTCGGGGCCGAAGTGGCTGAAGTTGCGGTTGCCCGCGGCTTCGGCCTCCTTCATCGCGGCGCGCATGCCGAGACGGTCGTAGCGGTGGAACGCGTCGCCCTCGACGATCTGCGCGGCAATGCCTTCGCGCCGGAACACGTTGGCGAAGCTCTGCAACACGGTCGTGGTGCCGGCGCCGGAGGAGCCGGTGACCGCGATCACCGGATGCTTGATCGACATGCGGGGTCCTCCGGTCCGGTCAGGCGCGCGCTTCGGGGCGGAACAGCGAGCGTTCGTTGAACAGCGGCGAGCTGAAGGGCACGTCGTCGCCGCAGTCGTGGTCGCGGTGGTACTGCTCGATCAGTTCGACCTCGCGGCGCGAGCCGAGGATCACCGCGATGCGCTCGTGCAGGGTCTGCGGCGAGTGCTCGAGCAGGCGTTCGCGCCCGGTCGAGGCGAGCCCGCCGGCCTGCTCCACGAGCATCGCCATCGGATTGGCCTCGTACATGAGGCGCAGGCGGCCGGCCTTCTTCGGATCCTTGGTGTCGCGCGGGTACATGAAGACGCCGCCGCGGATCAGGATGCGATGCACCTCGGCGACCATCGAGGCGATCCAGCGCATATTGAAGTCGCGCGCGCGCGGTCCCGTGCGGCCGGCCTTGCATTCGTCGACGTAGCGCTGCATCGGCGGCTCCCAGAAGCGCTGGTTCGAGGCGTTGATCGCGAACTCGCTGGTCTCCTCGGGCACGCGCAGGTTCGGATGGGTGAGGATGAAGTTGCCGATCTCGCGATCGAGCGTGAAGCCGTGCGTACCGCGTCCGACCGTGATCACGAGCAGCGTCGACGGTCCGTAGATCGCGTAGCCCGCGGCGACCTGCTCGCGGCCGCGCTTGAGGTAGTCGCCGAAGGCGGGGCGCTCGTCGCCGTCGTGGCGCAGCACCGAGAAGATCGTGCCGACCGAGACGTTGAGGTCGACGTTCGAGGACCCGTCGAGCGGGTCGAACACGAGCAGGTAGCGGCCGCGCTCATATTCGGCCGGAATGTCGAACGGTTCGTCCATCTCCTCGGATGCCATGCCGGCGACCAGGCCGCCCCATTCGCAGTGGCGCAGGATCGTCTCGTTGGTGATCACGTCGAGCTTCTTCTGCACCTCGCCCTGCACGTTGTGCGAATCGACCTCGCCGAGGTAGCCGCCGAGCGCACCCTTGGCGGCCATCGCGCTGATCGCCTTGATCGCCGCGGCGACGTCGACCAGCAGCGCGGCGAGGTCGTTGGATTCCTGCGTTTCGCGCAGGTGCTCGATGAGGAATTTCGACAGCGTGGTCCGGCCGTGCAGCAGTTCCATGGCGCGCTCCCCTAGTGGTGTGTCGTGGTGGTGGCGCTCTCGCGCCCGCCCTGGAACACGCGGCTCGCGCGCAGGTCCTCGGACGACAGCGTCATGAGGCGCTCGCGGTCCGGCGTCGTCGCGCCGTTGCCGGCCGCCGAGAACAGGCGGCTGGCCTGGCGCAGGCGCGCACGGTCGAGCGCGTTGCGCACCGAGCGCGCGTTGGCGAAATGCGGCTGGGTCACGCGCAGCGCGATGTACTCGCGCATCGCGGCGAGACCGTCCTCGTCGAAGCGGTAGTCCATGCGCGCGGCGAGCAGCTCGGCGATGCGCAGCAGCTCATCCGGCATGTAGTCGGGAAAGTCGACGTGGTGGGCGATGCGCGAGGCCATGCCGGGGTTGCTGCGGTAGAACGTTTCCATGCGGTCGCGGTAGCCGGCGAGGATCACGACGAGGTCGTCGCGCTGGTTCTCCATGACCTGCAGCAGGATCTCGATCGCCTCCTGGCCGTAGTCGCGCTCGTTCTCGGGGCGGTAGAGGTAGTAGGCCTCGTCGATGAACAGCACGCCGCCCATCGCCTTCTTGAGTGCCTCCTTGGTCTTCGGCGCGGTGTGGCCGATGTACTGGCCGACGAGGTCGTCGCGCGTCACCGCGACGACGTGGTTGCGCCGCGTGTAGCCGAGACGGTGCAGGATGTCGGCCATACGCAGCGCGACCGTCGTCTTGCCCGTGCCGGGGTTGCCTGTGAAGCTCATGTGCAGGCTCGGAGCACCGCCGCCGAGGCCGTGCGCGTGGCGTGCCTTGTCGACGAGCAGCAGTGCGGCGATGTCGCGGATGCGCGACTTGACCGGGGCGAGACCGACGAGCTCGTCGTCGAGCTGGCGCATGACCTCGCCGACGCCGCTCTCGCGGTACAGCGCGGCGAGGTCGACGCCGCCCGTGGCGACGTCCGTATCGGCGCGCGTGGCGATCGTCGTATCGGTGGCGGCGGCATCGGTCATGGCAGCCTCGCGGAGTCGTGGAGCTGTGGCACGCCGTGGCCGTCGCCGCTGGCGCGGCGTGGGCGAAAGGCGTGGCGGAAACGGGCAGGGTGGTCCTGCCCGTGCACGTCAGTAGCGCGCGCCTTCCGGGCGTGCGACGACCGCGTAGCTCTCGATCGAGTAGCGCAGCGTGCGGCCCGGTTCCTCGGTGCGCACGAGGCGGAAACCGGGCTCTTCCTTCGGCCGGTTCACGATGAACGAGAGCACGACCGATTCGACCTGGTGTGTCGAGTCGAACGCGGTGACGCGGATGTAGTGGTCCGGGAAGGTCTTCCGCGCGTTGTGGATCTCGAGCAGGATGCCGGCGGCGTCGCGCAGGTCGAACATCGGCAGGCCGAACATCTCCCAGTACGTGTTGCGCGGATGCGGATCGTCGGTGACCTCGATGCCGACCGCCCAGCCCTTGTCGATCGCGTACTGCAGCTGTTTCGTGATCTGGGCGTCGCTGAGGTCGGGCAGGTACGAGAACGTGCCTTGGGTGATGCGCATGGGATTCTCCTTGGACGTGCGTCGGATCAGACGGCGGTCGGTGTCGGCACGAAGTCCGAGGTGTCGGTCGGCGTGTAGTTGAAGCTGATGTCGCCCCAGGTATCGAGCGCGGCCTTGAGCGGACTGCACCACCTCGCCGCGTCGCGCAGGATCTGCGGACCTTCGTTGGCGATGTCCCGGCCCTCGTTGCGCGCGAGCACCATCGCCTCGAGGGCGACGCGGTTCGCGGTCGCACCGGCCTGGATGCCGTCGGGATGGCCGATCGTGCCACCGCCGAACTGCAGCACCACGTCGTCGCCGAACAGGTCGAGCAACTGGTGCATCTGGCCGGCGTGGATGCCGCCCGAGGCGACCGGCATGACCTTGCGCAGCGCGCCCCAGTCCTGCTCGAAGTGGATGCCGCGCACGAGGTCGACCTTCGTGTGCGCGTCGCGGCAGACGTTGTAGTAGCCCTGCACGGTGGCCGGATCGCCCTCGAGCTTGCCGACCGCGGTGCCGGCGTGGATGTGGTCGACGCCGAGCATGCGCATCCACTTCGCGATGACGCGGAACGACACGCCGTGGTTCTTCTGGCGCGTGTAGGTGCCGTGGCCGGCGCGGTGCAGGTGCAGGATCATGTCGTGGTCGCGGCACCAGTTCGACAGCGACTGGATGCCCGTGTAGCCGACGACCAGATCGACCATGACGATGACCGAGCCGAGTTCCTTCGCGAACGCGGCGCGCTTGTACATCTCCTCCATCGAACCCGCGGTGACGTTGAGGTAGCTGCCCTTGACCTCGCCGGTCGCGGCACTCGCCTTGTTCACCGCGTCCATCACGAACAGGTAGCGGTCGCGCCAGTGCATGAACGGCTGCGAGTTGATGTTCTCGTCGTCCTTCATGAAGTCGAGGCCGCCCTTGAGGCCTTCGTAGACGACGCGGCCGTAGTTGCGTCCCGACAGGCCGAGCTTGGGCTTGGTGGTCGCGCCGAGCAGCGGGCGGCCGAATTTGTCGAGGCGTTCGCGCTCGACGATGATGCCGGTCGGCGGGCCGCGGAACGTCTTCACGTAGGCGACCGGGAACTGCATGTCCTCGAGACGCGCCGCCTTGAGCGGCTTGAAGCTGAAGACGTTGCCGATGATCGACGCGGTCACGTTGGCGATCGAGCCTTCCTCGAACAGCGAGAGGTCGTAGGCGACCTTGCAGAACCACTGGCCCGGTATGCCCGGCACGGGCTCGACGCTGTAGGCCTTGGCGCGGTACATGTCGCAGGCGGTCAGGCGGTCGGTCCAGACCACGGTCCAGGTCGCGGTCGAGGATTCGCCGGCGACGGCCGCGGCCGCTTCGACCGGGTCGACGCCTTCCTGCGGCGTGATGCGGAACAGCGCGATGATGTCGGTCGGCTTGGGCTCGTAGTCCGGCTGCCAGTAGCCCATCTGGGCGTACTTCAGCACGCCCGCCTTGTAGCGCTTCGTGGACGTGGTGATCTCGGTGGCGGCGTCTTTCGCGAGTGCGTTCATGTCGGCTCCTGGCGTGCGTCGCGGATGCCGTCATCCGCTGCGTCGGGACCGAACGTACGCAGCGTGGAACATCAAGTACACTCACGATTTCTGAGCCGGACATAAGGTATCGCTTATGATTCGCCGGACCACGTTCCGCCAGCTGCAGGTGTTCTGCGCGGTCGCGCAGGCCTCGAGCATCGTGCGTGCGAGCGAGGCGCTGCACCTCACGCAGCCGGCCGTGTCGATGCAGCTCAAGCAGCTCGAGCAGGCGCTCGGCATCGACCTGTTCGACCGCCACGGCCGCGCGCTCTCGCTGACCGAAGCAGGCACGCTGTTCCACGAGCACGCGCTGCGCGTGCTCGCCGAACTGCACGATGCCGAGGAGACGCTCAACCAGCTCAAGGGCCTGCGCGGCGGTTCGGTCACGGTCGGCATGGTCAGCACGGCGAAGTACTTCGTACCGCGCCTGCTCGCGCGCTTCGCCGCGCAGCATCCGGCGCTCGACCTGCGCATCCTCACCGGCAACCGCGACGATCTCATCGGTTACCTGCGCCGCAACGCGATCGACCTCGCGATCATGGGTCGGCCGCCGCGCGGCCTCGAGCTCGAGACCGCCGCGTTCGCGACGCATCCCTACGTGTTCGTTGCGCCGACCACGCACCGTTTCGCGAACGCGCGCGGAATCGACCTGTTCGACCTGCGCGACGAGACGATGCTGCTGCGCGAATCGGGATCGGGCACGCGCGTGCTCAACGACGAGTACTTCCGCAAATGCCTGTTCGCGCCGAAGCGCAGCATCGAGATGGGCAGCAACGAGACGATCAAGCAGGCGATCATGGCCGGCATGGGCATCGCACTGATCTCGCGCCACACGCTCGGCCTCGAGCTGCAGCACGGCCTCGTCAGCGTGCTCGACGTGGTCGGCCTGCCGATCGTGCGCAACTGGCACGTCGCCCACAACGTCAACCGCCGGCTCGGTCCCGCGGCCAAGGCGATGCGCGAGTTCGTGTTCCAGAACGGCGCGGAGTTCCTCGTCGAGATGTTCGGGCGCGACGTGCCGCGACTGGGGCGACGCGTCGACGTTGTGACGCCGGCTGCTGCGCCGACGATCCCGCGCGCCGCGGAAATGACACCGAAGGCAAGCGCGAGGAAGGCGTCCAAGGCGCGTCGTGCGGGAGCGGCATCGATCCCCGCAGCCACGCCGACGAAGCGCAAGGCAGCGTCGAAGACGACGCGGCGCTGAGCGCCGCGTCGCGGAGGGATCACGCGCCCGGCGTGGCCATCTTGAGGCCGACGATGCCGCCGACGATGAGCAGCACGCACAGCACGCGCACGAGCGACGCGGTTTCGCCGAACAGCGCGATGCCGAGGATCACCGTGCCGACCGCGCCGATACCGGTCCATACCGCGTAAGCGGTGCCGAGCGGCAGCGCGCGCAGTGCGAGGGACAGTAGCCAGAAGCTCGCGATCATCGCGATCACGGTGCCGACGCTCGGCCACAGCCGCGTGAAGCCCTGCGTGTAGCGCAGGCCGATCGCCCAGACGATTTCGAGAAGGCCCGCGAAGGCCAGATACACCCATGCCATGGAAGATCTCCGGCAGGGTCGTCCCTGGAATCATCGGGGAAGGCTCACGGGGTCGTCCCCGCAGCGGGCACGACGGACGTCGTGCGGCGCGCACCTTAGCACCGCCCGCGCGCGATGGCCAACGCGCGGGTGGTGCAGCGTTCAGTCGGCCTGCGCGTGCGTGAGCATCTGCTTCGCGTGGGCGAGCGTCTCGCGCGTGATCTCGATGCCGCCGAGCATGCGCGCGATCTCGTCGCGGCGCTGCGCGGGCGTGAGCACCTCGATGTGCGTGCGCGTGTCGTCCTCGGTCTTGGCCTTGACCACCTTGAGGTGGGCATGACCTTGCGCGGCGACCTGGGCGAGATGCGTCACGCACAGCACCTGGCGCTGGCTGCCGAGGCGGCGCAGCTTCTGGCCGACCACTTCGGCGACCGCGCCGCCGATGCCCGAATCGACCTCGTCGAACACCATCGTGCCGATCTCGTCGAGACCGAGCGCGGCGACCTCGATGGCGAGGCTGATGCGCGAGAGTTCACCGCCCGAGGCGACCTTGCGCAGCGCACGCGGCGGCTGGCCCGGGTTCGCGCTGACGAGGAACTCGCAGCGCTCAGTGCCTTGCGCATCGGGCTCGGCGGCACCGGTCGGTTCGAGTTCGACCTCGAAACGCCCGCCGCCCATGCCGAGCTCGCCGAGCGTCGCGCCGACGGCGTCGCCGAGCGACGCGGCGGCCTTGCGGCGTGCGTCGCTCAGCGTCGCGGCCTTGCCCGCGTACGCCTTGGCGAGACGCTCGCGTTCGCGCTGCAGCTCGGCGAGGTCGCTGCCGGCCGAACGCAGTGCATCGAGTTCCGCACGCAGGCCGTCCGCATGCGCGGCCAGTTCGGCCATCGGCACGCGGTGTTTGCGCGCGAGCTCGTGGAGCTTGCCGAGCTGCGCGTCGATCTCGGCGAGGCGGTCCGGATCGAGGTCGAGCGCATCCTGCACGCGCGCGAGCGAACCGCCCGCCTCATCGACCTGGATGCGCGCCGCTTCGAGGAGCTCGGCGATCGCGGTGAAGCGCGTGTCGATCTCGCCGAGGCGCGCAGCCTCGGCCTGGGCGCGTGCGGCGAGGCGCGCGACCGTGAATTCGCCGTCGCCGTCGAGCAGGTCGGCGAGGCCGGCGCTTCCCTGCACGAGCTGGCCCGCGTTGGCGAGGCGGCGGTGGTCGTCCTCGAGCGCGGCGAGCGCGTCGGGCGCGAGCGCGTGGCGATCGAGTTCGTCGACCTGGTGGCCCAGCCATTCGATGCGCGCGGAGGCATCCTCGCCGTGCGGCAACGCCGCGATGCGCGCGTTCACCTCGCGCCACGCGCGTGCCGATTCCACGACACCGGCCAGCGCTTCGGCGTGGCCGCCGAACGCGTCGAGCAGCACGAGCTGCTGGCGGCGGTCGAGCAACGCCTGGTGTTCGTGCTGGCCGTGGATCTCGACGAGGCGTTCGCCGAGCGCCTTCATCTGCGCGAGCGACACGGGGCGGCCGTTGATCCAGGCGCGCGAGCTGCCTTCGCTGCGGATCACGCGGCGCAGCTGGCAGGCATCGTCGTCGTCGAGTTCCTCGTCGCGCAGCCAGGCGCGCAGGTCCTCGCGGCCGCCGAGGTCGAACTCGGCCGACAGTTCGGCGCGGTCGCAGCCGTGGCGCACCATGCCCGCGTCGGCGCGGTGGCCGGCGAGCAGCAGCAAGGCGTCGACGAGCAGCGACTTGCCTGCGCCGGTCTCGCCGGTGACGACGGTCATCCCTGAATCGAAAGCGATCTCGGCCTCGCCGACGACCGCGAAATCCTTGACGTACAACGTGCGCAGCATGAGCCGACCCCGGAAATCCCGCGCGAAGTGTCGGGGCAGGCGCGGACGGCCGCAAGCCTGCCGCGTGTTCCGCCACGGCGGGACGTGATGCTCGCGCGGCGGTGTCGCACGGAACGAGACGCCGCACGCGGGCGATGCGGCGAAAGATCAGTCGCGCAAACCGCCTTCGATGAGGTCGAGGCGCTCGCCGATGAAGCGTACCGCGCTGCGATCGTCGAGCCTGACGAGTGCGTCGCGCGCCGCGGCGGCATGGAAACGCGCCTGGGGATGGGCGTGCACGAGAGCGGCGTACTCGGCGCGCAGCCAGTGGCGGTGTGCGCCGAGATCGGTCAGCCCGCCGTCGCTGCGCGCGAGCCAGGCTTCGAGCAGCTCGGGATCGCGCTCGACCAGTGCCGCGTGCGAGGCCATGCCGAGCGCGATGTAGGCGCGCATCGCCGGTGGCGCGGTCGCGCTCGCGGCGACGAGGCGCGTGGCGTGCGCACGGGCGGCGTCGGCGTCCTCGCGATCGATCGCACGCCCGAGTCGCAGCAGGTCGGCGTTGAGGGCGAGCATCGGCGAATGCGCGAGGTCGCCCTCGGGCATCCACGCCTCGGGCCAGTCGCGTGAGCGGACGCCTGCGTGGCTGGCCGCGACGAGCTGGCTCATGCGCAGGTAGGCGGTCGCGGCAGGCGCGCCGCGCACGAGGTCGAGCAGGTTGAGGCCGTCGGTGCGCCAGCCCGCGACGTGGAACGGCAGCAGGTTGACCACGCCGAGCATCACGCCGGCGACCGCGAAGACATTCATGACCGCAGCGACATTGCCCCCGTCGAGGGCACGCGCGGCGACGGCGGCGGCGAGCGCGGCCACGAGGTTCGCGAGCGGCCCGCCGAGCACGTGGACGATCGAGTCCAGGCGTGAGGCGGCTTCACCCGCGCGCGGCAGCAGCATGACGAAGCCGCCGATGCCGCGCACATGGCCGCCGTGGCGCCAACGCCAGCCGGCGGGTGAGTGTTCGAGGCGCCACGGTCCGATGCCGATGGCCCACACGCGCATGCGCCGCGTGACGCCGGCGATCGCGTGGCCGCCTTCGTGCAGGACGATGTGCAGCCACAGCGACAGGAGCAGGAGGCCCGCCATGACCAGCGTCGAGGCGACGCCGTCGCCCGACACCGCGGGCAGGCGCAGGCCGGAGTTGAGGACGATCGTCATCACGACGACGCCTGCCGCGAACATGACCCAGCCGCCGCGCGATCGCGACGGCGCGGCGTCGGGCGGTGGCGCGAGCGCATGGCCGGTCGCGGTGGGGATGGCGGGCGGGAGCGGCGGCGTGTCGATCATGCGCGCAGCCTAGCGTGCGCGCGTGCCGGCAGCGATGCCGGTGCAGGCCGTGGCGACGGGCGGCCCGTGCGGGCGCACGGACGGCGTACGCGAGGCGTCGATGTCCCGTAAACCGCGCTGCAAAGCCGTTCGCGGCATTTTCCGGCGTGCGGCGCGCGTGTATGCTCGCGGGATGTCCCCGCGCCCCTCGTTCCCGCTCGATGCCCGCTCGCGCAGCCTGCTGCGCACGCTCATCGCCCAGTACATCGCCGACGGCCAGCCGGTCGGCTCGCGCACGCTCGCAAAATCGTCGGGGCTCGACGTGAGCCCGGCGACGATCCGCAACATCATGGCCGACCTCGAGGAGGCCGGTCTGGTCGCCGCGCCGCACACCTCGGCGGGCCGCATCCCGACCGCGCAGGGCTATCGCGTGTTCGTCGACAGCCTGCTCGAGGTGCGCCCGCTCGAGGAGCCGCAGGTCGAACAGCTGCGCCGCGAACTGCCGACCAGCGCGGCGACGCCGCACCTGCTCGGCAGCGCGAGCACGCTGCTGTCGGAGATGACGCGCTTCGTCGGCGTCGTCAGCGTGCCCAAGCACGACGAGTTCCCGTTCCGCCACATCGATTTCGTCGCGCTCGACACCAGCCGCCTGCTCGTGATCCTCGTGTTCACCGACGGTCAGGTGCAGAACCGCGTCATCGAGACCCAGCACGCCTACACGGCGAGCGAGCTCGAGCAGACCGCGAACTACCTCAACACGCAGTTCGCCGGCATGCGCCTGGACGAGATCCGCGCGCGTCTGCTGCGCGAGATGCGCGACGAGGGCGCGCGCCTGAACCGCCTGCTCGCCGCGGCCGTGGACGTGGCCCAGCAGGCGTTCCAGTCGCCGGCCGACAACGACATGCTGGTCAGCGGGCAGACCAACCTCATGGGCGTGCACGAGCTCGCCGAGGTCGACCGCCTGCGCGACCTGTTCGATGCGTTCCAGCGCAAGCGCGACCTGCTGCAGTTGCTCGAGCGCTGCGCGCGCGCCGACGGCGTGCGCCTGTTCATCGGCGAGGAGTCGGGTTTCGCGGCGCTGGGCGGCTATTCGCTCGTCACGGCGCCGTACGGCGTCGGCAACCGCGTGCTCGGCGTGCTCGGGGTCATCGGACCCACGCGCATGGCCTACGAGCGCGTGATCCCGGTCGTCACGGCCACGGCGCAGCTCATTTCGGGCGCCTTGAACCGGTCGGGGGCGCCCCAATAGGGGAGGCGGGACGGCACCGGGGGGTGCCACCGCCACGCCGGCCCCCTTGCGCGGGCCCGGCGACACCACATTCATGGTTTCGATGAAGGGAAGGGTCCGGCGCACCCGCGCGGGCCTTTCCGATGGATTGACTGGAGGAACGATGCAGAACAACGACCCGACGCACGACCCGGCAACCGAGCCGTTCATCGACGAGGCTGCCGACGGCGCCGACGCGTCCACGCAGGTCGCCGCCGAGTACGAGGCCAAGCTCGCCGAGATGCGCGACCACGTGCTGCGCGAGCGCGCCGAGATCGAGAACCAGCGCAAGCGCCTGCAGCGCGATCTCGAGCAGGCGCGCAAGTTCGCCAACGAGAAGCTGCTCAACGAGCTGCTGCCGGTGCTCGACAACCTGCAGCGTGCGCTCGACGCCGACAAGGGCGGCGCCTCGACGCTGCGCGCGGGCGTCGAGCTCACCGCCAAGGAGCTGCTGCGCGTCGCGCAGGCCCACGGCATCGTCGTGGTCGATCCGCTCGGCCAGCCGTTCGATCCCGAACGTCACCAGGCCATGAGCATGGTCGAGACCGCCGAGCACGCGCCCGACACGGTCGTGGTGGTGCTGCAGAAGGGCTACGTCCTCAACGACCGCCTGCTGCGCCCGGCGCTCGTGAACGTGGCCACGCAGCCGGGCTGAACCGGCATCCGATCCCGCGCAACCGCTTGAAAGCGGTCGCGTTACCCCCAGTTTTCGCGCCAGCGGCCCGAGCGGCCATCAAGATCATTTTGGGAGAGCACACAGATGGGCAAGATCATCGGTATCGACCTCGGCACGACCAACTCGTGCGTGGCGGTCATGGAAGGTGGCACGGCGCGCGTGATCGAGAACTCCGAGGGCGACCGCACGACGCCGTCGGTGGTGGCGTTCAAGGATGGTGAGGTGCTCGTGGGCGCGACCGCGCGCCGCGGTGCCGTCACGAATCCGAAGAACACGTTCTCGGCCGTGAAGCGCCTCATCGGCCGCAAGTTCAGCGACAACGAGGTCAAGAAGGACATCGACCTCGTGCCGTACAAGATCGTCGGCCACGACAATGGCGACGCATGGGTCGAGACCGCCGACGGCAGGAAGATGGCGCCGCCGGAAGTGTCCGCGCAGATCCTCATGAAGATGAAGAAGACCGCCGAGGACTACCTCGGTGAAGCGGTCACCGAGGCGGTCATCACGGTGCCGGCGTACTTCAATGACAGCCAGCGCCAGGCGACCAAGGACGCGGGCCGCATCGCCGGCCTCGAGGTCAAGCGCATCATCAACGAGCCGACCGCGGCCGCGCTCGCCTACGGCCTCGACAAGAAGGGCGGCGACCGCAAGATCGCGGTCTACGACCTCGGCGGCGGCACGTTCGACATCTCGATCATCGAGATCGCCGAAGTCGACGGCGAGAAGCAGTTCGAGGTGCTCGCCACCAACGGCGACACGTTCCTCGGCGGCGAGGACTTCGACAAGCGCGTCATCGACTACATCATCGACGAGTTCGAGAAGCAGCACGGCGTCGACCTGCGCAAGAACCCGATCCAGCTGCAGCGCGTCCGCTCGGCGGCCGAGCGCGCCAAGATCGAGCTCTCGTCGCGCCAGCAGACCGACATCAACGAACCGTTCATCACGCAGGTGAACGGCGAGGGCGTGCACCTGGAGCTGCGCCTCACGCGCGCCAAGCTCGAGTCGCTCGTCGACGACCTCATCAAGCGCACGATCGAGCCGTGCCGCACGGCGATCGCCGACGCGGGCCTCAAGGTGTCCGACATCTCCGAGGTCATCCTCGTCGGTGGCCAGACGCGCATGCCCAAGGTGCAGGACGCGGTCAAGGATTTCTTCGGCAAGGAGCCGCGCAAGGACGTCAACCCGGACGAGGCCGTCGCGATCGGCGCCGCGGTGCAGGGCGGCGTGCTCTCGGGCACCGTCAAGGACGTGCTGCTGCTCGACGTGACCCCGCTGTCGCTCGGCATCGAGACGCTCGGCGGCGTGTTCACCAAGCTCATCGACAAGAACACGACGATCCCGACCAAGAACACGCAGGTGTTCTCGACGGCCGACGACAACCAGAACGCGGTCACCGTGCACGTGCTGCAGGGCGAGCGCGAGCAGGCGCGCTTCAACAAGTCGCTGGCCAAGTTCGACCTCGCCGGCATCGACGCGGCGCCGCGCGGCATGCCGCAGATTGAGGTGACGTTCGACATCGACGCGAACGGCATCCTGCACGTGTCGGCCAAGGACAAGAAGACCGGCAAGGAACAGCGCATCGAGATCAAGGCCGGTTCGGGCCTCTCGGACGAAGAGATCCAGCGCATGGTCAGCGACGCCGAGGCCAACCGCGAGGAAGACAAGCGTTTCCAGGAGCTCGTCACGACGCGCAACAAGGCCGATCAGCTCGTCCACGCCACGCGCAGCGCGCTCAAGGAGCACGGCGGCAAGGTGCCGGCCGAGCAGCTCGGCGGCATCGAGGAAGCGCTCTCGGAGCTCGACAAGGCCATGAAGGGCGACGACAAGGCGCAGATCGAGGCGAAGATCGCGCGCGTCGAGGAAGCCGCGCAGTCGCTGTACGCGGCGGCGTCGGGTGGCCAGCCGGGTGCCGAAGGCGGCCCGCAGGCCGGCCCGTCGGCGGCCGACGACGTCGTCGACGCCGAGTTCACGGAAGTCAAGGACGACAAGAAGTAAGGCGCCAGCGCCTCGTCCGCACGACGGACGGGGCGTGATCGTGCGGTCGCCCGGAGCATCCGGGCGGCCGGCGACGCGGAGGCTTCGCGTCGTCCCGTTTCCCGCTGACGAAGCGCCACTCCGCCACGCGATACCGCCATGTCCAAGCGCTGCTACTACGAAATCCTCTCGGTCGAACGCACGGCCACCGACGACGAGCTCAAGAAGTCGTTCCGTCGCCTCGCGATGAAGTTCCATCCCGACCGCTGCCCGGACGATCCGGCCGCGCAGGACAAGTTCAAGGAGGCCAAGGAGGCCTACGAGATCCTCGGTGATGCGCAGAAGCGCGCCGCCTACGACCAGTATGGCCACGCCGCGTTCGAGAACGGCGGCATGGGCGGCGGTCGCGGGGGCGGCGGCTTCAACGGCGACGTCGGCGACATCTTCGGCGACATCTTCAGCGACATCTTCGGCATGGGCGGCAACGGGCGTGGTCGCCCGCGCCGTGGCTCGGACCTGCGCTACCTGCTCGAGCTCGACCTCGAGGAGGCCGTGTTCGGCATCGAGCGCCAGATCGAGGTGCCGACGCTGGTCGCGTGCAAGGGCTGCGACGGCTCGGGCTCGCAGGATGGCAAGACGTCCACCTGTTCGACCTGCCGCGGCCACGGCCGCGTGCGCATGCAGAATGGCATCTTCTCGGTGCAGCAGACCTGCCCGCATTGCGCGGGCACCGGCAAGACCGTGGCGAACCCGTGCAAGGACTGCAGCGGCGAAGGTCGCGTCGAGGACGAGCGCACGCTGCAGGTCAAGATTCCCGCGGGCGTCGATTCGGGTGACCGCATCCGCCTCACCGGCCAGGGCGAGGCCGGTCCGGCCGGCACCGTGCCGGGCGACCTCTACGTCGAGGTGCGCGTGCGCGAGCACGCGATCTTCACGCGCGAAGGCGACGACCTCTACTGCGAGGTGCCGATCCGCTTCGCCCAGGCCACGCTCGGTGCCGAGATCGCGGTGCCGACGCTCGGTGGTGAAGCCAGCGTGACGATCCCGCCCGAGACGCAGACCGGCAAGCTGTTCCGGCTGCGCGGCAAGGGCGTCAAGTCGGTGCGCAGCGGCCGCACGGGCGACCTGCTGTGCCGCGTCGTGCTCGAGACGCCGGTCAAGCTCACGTCGCGCCAGCGCGAGCTGCTCGAGCAGTTCGAGGCGACCTTCGCGGGCGAGGATGCGCTCGCGCACTCGCCGCGCAACCGCACCTGGTTCGACGGCGTCAAGCAGTTCTGGGACCGCGTCACCTCGTGATCCCGCCGCGCGCGCGTGCCATGCCGGCATGACGCGCGTGTGACCCCGGCGACGCCCGTCGCCTTGGGGTTTCCCCCGATGGCCTGCGACCCTGCGCAGGCCTAGCCTGCCGCTCCGAAGTGCCGTGTCGACCACGGTGCACGCCGGAGCGCGCCATGGGTCTCAACCTCGAAGGCATCGCACAGCGTGCCACGCAGTGGTTCGGCGACACCGCCGACGATCTCGCGCAGAAGGGCGGCGAGCTCGCCGGACAGGCCGCCGACGCGGCCGGTGATGCCCTGTCCGCCGCAGGCGACGGCCTGCAGTCGGCGCGCCAGTGGGCCGGCGATCGCCTCGACGATCTCGACGGCCTCCGCGCGAACGTCGGCCATGCGATCGACGGTGCGGTCGACACGGCCGAGCAGGCCGTCGACGGTTTCCGCGCCGACATCGTCGAAGTCAGCGAGCGCCATGGCGGTGTCGTCGGCGGCGCGCTCGCGCGCCAGGTGTCGGACGGCATCGGCCTCGTCGAAGGTGCGGGCCTCGCCGTCTACGACATGGGCAAGGGCGTCGTGCAACTCGCCGACGGTGCGGTCAAGCTCATCGATCCGGTGCGCTGGGCCGTGCAGCCCGAACAGAACCTCGCACGCGCCGAAAGCGTGGGCCAGGCCGCCGTCGCGATCGGCGACCTCGCCAGCCCGGCCGCGTGGCTCACGCGCCCCGAAGCCAACCTCGCCACCGCCGGCGCGCTCTGGGACGGCGTCACCGAGGGTTACCAGCAGGCGGCCGCCGACGGCGACTGGGCCAAGTTCGCGGGGCGCGGCGTCATCGACGTCGGCAGCATGTTCATCGGCGTCGGCGAGGCCAATGCCGTCGTGAAGGGTTCGCAGGGCGCCGGTGCGCTCGCGCGCGTCGGCGAGGGCGCGGCCGCGCTCGACCGTGCCGGCGATGCGGCGCGTGCGCTCGATGCCGCGAACGACGCCTCGCGCGCGGCCGATGCGCGCCTCGGCAGGCTCGACGATCTCGGCCCCGCACGCGCCACGCCGATGCGCACGGTCACGTTCGATTCGATCGACGACCTCAACGCCGCCGCCAATGCCGCACAGCCGAACACGATCTACCAGTTCGGCGAGCTGCGCTGGACCACCGATCCGCAGGCGCGCGTCGTGCGCGCCGAGGGGCGCGTCGAGCTCGATCCGGTCGGCCGCAACGATCCCGGCCTGCAACGCCAGATCGGCAACGAAGGCCGCGACACCGATGTCGGCTTCCACCTGATCGCCGACCGCTTCGGCGGCCCGACCAACCGCGTCAACGTGGTGCCCGGCAACGGCAAGCCGATCGGCGACGGCCTGCCCAATCTCAACAACGGCGCCTACAAGCGCTTCGAGAACGACATCGCCGGCCTGCTCGAGAACGGCCACGACGTGGATATGCAGGTGACCCTCGCCTACAATCCGGGCAACACGACCACGCGCCCGGATGCGTTCGTCGCGAGCTACCGCGTCGACGGCGGCGACTGGATCGACCACAGCTTCATCAACAAGTGACCGCGGATGGACGATCTCAACCAGGCCTACCAGGAGACCGTGCGCGCCGTCGCGCAGAGCGTCGTGAACGTGCGTGAAGGCGAGTGGGGCGACCGCGACTGGATGCGCATCGTCGTCAACTACGAATCGCTGCGCCACGCCACCGAAGCGCAGGAGAGCGTGCTCGCGTTCGCGATCGCCCGCCCGCCCGGCGGCACGCCCGAGAAGGTCTCGTTCCGCCTGAGCCCGCAGGCCACAGCCGGCTTCCACCGCGTCGACGACGTCATGAGCGCGACCAAGGGCCAGCACTGGACCGTCTGCGACCTCGTCATCGACCGCGACGGCCGCTACGCATTCGAGTTCTCGTACGACCCGCCGTACCGCCTCGGCGGCAACCTCAACGACACGCGCTTCAAGGACTACCTCGAGCGCTACCTCGCGGGGACTACGAAGGCGTTGGCGCAGTAGGGCGACGCCGCCGGTAATCGGTGGCATCGACATTCGAACGACTATCTCGAATGCTCACCGTGGAGCGCGACTCGCACACGGCGGCATGCGCCTGCTCGATCTTTCATCCGATCCGGAGCGTGACGCACATATATTGTGCTTGAGGGGATTCCGGCTTTCGCCGGAATGACGGATGTGTGGTGCTGACACCGAGAATTGCCTTTGCTTCTCCACGCGAATCTCGGCAAATCCAAGATGCGCGCCGCATATCGAAAAAACGCCGTCATTCCGGCGAAAGCCGGAATCCCCTTGAGCGTCGAACGAAGTCTCGATCCGTTCGATCAGTAAAGGCGCCCCGAAGCTCATTGAGCTTCCTTGGAAACGGCGTCGGCGTCAGTTGGAGGCTTTCCCTACAGAACGTCGACGCCGTCTACCGTCACGAATCCTCAACGCCCCACCGCGCCAGCCGGCATCGCCAATACCCCTCCCGGCGTCACCGCATACACCGCATCGTCGGCCTGCGCAGCGACCGGTGCGAGTCCGCACAGCGAGCCGAACGCGGGCAGCAGCGTGCGTTGCGGGCCGGACCAGAACGCCGGCAGGCGATGGCGCACGCGGCCGTCGCGCAGCACGACGCCGGGATGCACGTGGCCTGCGATCACGTGCGCACCGCGCACGAGACCCGGTGCATGACGCAGCACGAACGGTGCGTCCATGATCTCGTCGACGACCTGGAACGCGAACGCCGCGGGCACGCCGTGGCGATCGTGGTTGCCCGCGACGAGCGTGACCGGCAACGTGGCATGCGCTTCGCGCCAGCGCAGGAACGTCGCGAGCCACGCGGCATCGGCAGGCTCGTGCCCGTGCACGAGGTCGCCGAGCACGACGAGGCGTTCCGGGCGGTGGTCGGCCACGAGTGCGGCGAGGCGTTCGAGGTCGCGTGTCGTCGTGCCGCGCGGCAGCGGTGCGCCGGCCTGGCGCAGCAGGCTGGCCTTGCCGAGGTGAACGTCGGCGACGAGCAACCATCGCCGTCGCGGCCACACGAGCGCACGCCGGACGTCGAGGCGCATCGGTTCGCCGGCGATGGCGATGTCGAGCCACATCACACGCTCAGCCTCGCGCGCCGCGTGTCGAGGCGCATCGGCTCGCCGGCGATGGCGATGTCGAGCCACATCACGCGCTTACCCTCGCGTGCCGCGTGTCGAAGCGCATCGGTTCGCTGGCCAAGACGACGTCGAGCCACGTCATTCGCGCACCATGTGCGGTATGGCGAGCGTGCAAGCTCCCGCGTCCATCCATCTTGACGGACCGGCTGGAGGAAAGCCGTGGTACGCGGCGTCGCGATGGACATCACGCGCGTGCCTCGAGCTCGGCCGCGAGCCGGCGCACGCGCGTTTCCCAGTCCTCGCTCGACAGGCCGCCGCGGATCCATTCGGCCCACAGCGGGAACGCGAAGGGCGTGAAGCGCGCCGGCTGCGTCGCGACGAGCGTACGCGCGGCGAGTTCGTGCAGCGTCGCCTCGAGGCGGCGCAGGTCGAAGGTGCGCTCGAGCACCTCGTCGACCGCCTGCTCGAGCAGCAGGTGGCCGGGATCGTGCTGCGCGAGCACGTCGTAGAGCAGGCCGGTGCCGGCCTGCAGGTGGCGCAGCGAGCGCTGCGTGCCCGGCGGCGTGCCGAACACGAGGCCGGCGATGCGCGCGATCTCGCGGAACTGGCGCTTGGCGAGCTCGCCGCCCGCGATGCCGGCGAGCAGATCGGCGCGCACGCCGTCGATCGCGAGCAGGCCGCGGATCGCCTCGGCATCGAGCGTGGGCAGGCGGCGCGCCGACACGATCACGCCGTAGTCGTTCGCGCCGAACGCGAGCGTCGACGGCGCGAGTCGGCTCAGGCGCGTCGCGAGCAGCGCGCCGAGGCCTTCGTTGACGAGTCGCCCCGCGAACGTGAACACGAACAGGTGCTCGCCGTCGCGTGCCTTGGTGCGCTCGACGAGCAGTTCGTCGACGCCCGGCACGTGCGAGCGCTCGCGTTGCGTCGCGAGCAACGGCGCGAGCCGCGTCATCTCGGGCTCGCGCGCCTGCGGATCGGCGAGCACCTGCTGCATCCAGCGGCCCAGCGCGTTGGACAGCGCGAGGCGTCCGCCCGACCAGCGTGGCACGAGGCTGCGGCGCCCCTTGGCGAGGCGCACCCACGCGGTCATGTCGCGCACGCGCACGAGCTCGAGCGTGCGGCCCGCGAACAGGAAGGTCTCGCCCGGCGCGAGGCGCGCCGCGAACGTCTCCTCGACGTGGCCGATGCGACCGCCGCGCAGGTAGCGCACCTCGATCGAGCCGTCGGCCACGATCGTGCCGATGCCGTAACGGTGCAGGCGCGCGAGGCGCGGGCTCGCGATCACGTGACGGCCATCCTCGACGACGAGCTTGTGGTAATCCGGATACGCGCCGAGCGCGGGACCGCCGTGCTCGACGAAGGCGAGCACCGCGTCGAAGCGCTCGCGCGTCCAGCCCGAGTAGGCGTGTGCGGTGCGCACCTCGTCGAACATCGCATCGGCCTCGAAGCCGCCGGCCAGCGCCATCGTGACGAGGTGCTGGGCGAGCACGTCGGCGGTGCCGTCGAGCGGCGCACGGGCCTCGATCGCGCCGGCCGCGAGCGCACGGCGTGCGGCGGCGATCTCGGCGAGCTCGAGGCCGTGCGTCGGCACGCAGAGGATGCGACTGGCTTCGCCGGGGCGATGGTTCGAGCGGCCCGCACGCTGCAGCAGGCGCGCGACGCCGCGCGGGCTGCCGATCTGCACGACGGCTTCGACGCTCGCGAAGTCGACGCCGAGGTCGAGGCTCGAGGTCGCGACGACGCAGCGGATCGCACCCGTGCGCAGGCCTTCCTCGACCTGCGCGCGCAAGGCGCGATCGAGCGAGCCGTGATGGATCGCGAGCGTGTCGGGCGCGTGCGGCCACACCGAGGCCAGCGCCTCGTGCCAGAGCTCGGCCTGCGAGCGTGTGTTGGTGAAGACGAGCACCGAGCGCGGCGTCCGCGTCGCCTCGACGACGCGGCGCAGCTGCGACAGACCAAGGTGACCGGCCCAGGCGAAGCGTTCGACCTCGTCGGGCAGCGCGGTTTCGATGAGCACGCGGCGCGGCGTCGTCACGCTGACGAGGCGTCCCTCGACCTGCGGACCGAGCAGCGCCTGCATCGCCTCGTCGAGGTTGCCGAGCGTCGCCGACAGACCCCAGGTGCGCAGCGTCGGCGCGAGGCGGCGCAGGCGCGCGAGATTGAGCTCGAGCAGCACGCCGCGCTTGCCTGCGACGAGCTCGTGCCACTCGTCGACGACGACGGTCGCGAGGCCGGCGAAGCGTTGCGCAGCATCGGCGTGCGAGAGCTGCAGGGCGAGGCTTTCCGGTGTCGTGACGAGCACCTCGACCTCGCCCTTGCGCAGGCGCGTGCGTTCGCGGCTGCCGCTGTCGCCGGTACGTCGCAGCAGCCGCCACGCCACCCCGAGCTCGCGCAGCGGCGCCTCGAGCTGCACGACGAGATCGGCCGCGAGCGCGCGCAGCGGCGTGATCCACAGCAGGGTCAAACCCGGCCGCGCCGCGGGATCGCGTGCGAGCGCGTCGACGAGCGGACCACCGAACGCGGCCAGGGTCTTGCCGCTGCCGGTCGGTGCATGCACGAGGCCGCTCGCGCCGTCGCGCCACGCGCGCCAGGTCTCGCGCTGGAACGGCGCGACGCGCCCGCCGCTGCGCTCGGCGAGCCAGTCGGCGAGGCGGCGCTCAGCCGCCAGCCAGCGTCTTGAGCTGATCGAGGCTGTCGGCATCGCGTATCGAAAGGTCGGTGCGCCAGCGCAGGATGCGCGGGAAGCGCACCGCGACGCCGGACTTGTGGCGCGACGAGGCGTTGATCGCCTCGAACGCGAGTTCGAACACGTGGTGCTGCTCGACCGAACGTACTGGCCCGAAGCGCTCGAGCGTGTGTGCGCGGATCCAGCGGTCGAGGCGGCCGATCTCCTCGTCGGTCAGGCCCGAATAGGCCTTGGCCACGGGAACCAGCGCCTCGCCGTCCCAGACCGCGAACGTGTAGTCGGTGAACAGGTTCGCGCGGCGACCGTGGCCGGCCTGCGCGTAGATCAGCACGGCATCGAGCGTGTACGGCTCGACCTTCCACTTCCACCAGTCGCCGCGCTTGCGGCCGACCTGGTACGGCGATGCGAGTCGCTTGAGCATGAGGCCTTCGACGCCGCGCTCACGCGAGGCCTCGCGCTGGCGTGCGAGCGCCTCCCAGTCGTCGCCGTCGAGCGCGGGCGAGAGCTGGATCGCGGCATCGGCGCCCGCCGGCAACGTCGCGAGGTGTTGCGCGAGCCGCGCGCGGCGCTCGTGCAGCGACGACGCGCGGATGTCGATGCCGGCGTCCTCGACGAGGTCGTAGGCGAGCAGCACGACGGGTGCGTCGGCCAGCGACTTCGCACCGGGCTTGAGGCGGCCGATGCGCTTCTGCAGTGCCGTGAACGGCAGCGGCGCACCGTCGCGCCAGGCGAGGATCTCGCCGTCGATCGCGACGCCGTCAGGCAGCGTCGCCGCGGCGGCTTCGATCTCGGGGAAGCGTCCGTCGAGGCGTTCCTCTCCGCGCGACCACAACCGCGCGGCACCGGCGCGCTTGAGCAGCTGCGCGCGGATACCGTCCCACTTCCACTCGGCCAGCCAGTCGGCGCGCTCGCCGAGCGTCTCGACCGCGTGCTCGAGCGGCGAGGCGAGGAAGAACGGGTAGGGCTGGTCGACGTCGACGGCGAGCTGGCCCGCCGGATCGAGCAGGGCACGGAACGTGGCCGGCGTCGGTGTCCAGTCGCCTGTGAGCCGGTGCGCGACGAGTGCGGTATCGAGTCCGGCGACGCGCGCGAGCGCCTGCACGACGAGGCGCTGCGAGACGCCGACGCGCAGGCTGCCGGTCATGAGCTTGTTGAGCACGAAGCGCTGCGCATGCGGAAGCTCCGACCACCACGCGAGCAGGCGCACCGTGCGGCCGGCTTCGTCGAGCGACGGCAGGGGCGCGAGGCGCTGCTCGATCCAGCTCGACAGCGACAGCTCGTCGCGTGCCTCGAGCGGCGCATCGAGCAGCAGGTCGATGGTCTCGGCGAGGTCGCCGACGTGGCTGTAGCTCTCCTCGACGAGCCAGTCCGGGTAGCCGCTTGCGCGCGCGGCGAGCGCGCGAAGTTCGCCCGAGCGGATCAGGCGCTTGAGCTTGCGGCCGGTCAGCACGTGCACGGCCCAGGCCGCGTCGGCGGCGGGCACCTGCGCGAAATACGCCGCCATCGCCTCGACCTTCGCACTGGTCGCGGTCGAGGCATCGAGCTCCGCGTAGAGTTCGGCGAAGCGGCGCATCAGTCCTCGCCGCCGAAGTCGGTGCGCAGCGGCTCGGCATCGAGGCCGAGCTCGCGCAGGTAAGGCACCAGCGCATCGGTGTTGCCGTGCGTCGGCAGCACGCGTTGCGCGCCGGTCGCACGGATCGTCTCGACGAGGCCGGGCCAATCGGCGTGGTCGGAGACGACGAAGCCGCGGTCGTAGCCGCGCCGGCGCCGGTTGCCGCGAATGCGCATCCAGCCCGAGGCGAAGCCGGTCGAGGCGTTGTTGAAGCGGCGCATCCATGTCGAACCGGCCGCGGAAGGCGGCGCGAGGATCAGCTCGCCGGCGAAATCGCGGCCGCGTGCACTGTCCGAGACGGGCACGGTCGGCAGCATCGCGACGCCGAGTTCGCGGTAGCGTTCGACCAGCGCGAGCATCGCGCCGTGCAGGTGCACGGTGCGGTCGGTCGCACGCGCGAGTTCGGCGAGCAGACGCTGCGCCTTGCCGAGCGCGTAGCAGAACAGCACGGCCGGCACGCCGCGCGCGGCACAGGCGTCCCACCACGCGATCACGTCGGCGACGACGGCCTCCATCGGCGGCCAGCGGTAGACGGGCAGCGCGAACGTGGCCTCGGTCACGAATACGTCGCAGGGCACGACCTCGAACGGCGCGCAGGTCGGATCGGGATCGCGCTTGTAGTCGCCCGAGACGACGCAGACGCGGCCATCGACCTCGATACGCACCTGCGCCGAGCCGAGGATGTGGCCGGCCGGATGGAGCGAGACACGCGCCTCGCCGAAGCGGCGCACTTCGCCGTAGTCGAGCGTGTCGAGCGTCATGCCGGGCAGGCGTTCGCCGAGCAGCGGCGCGCCGACCTTGGTGCCCCAGTAGTGCTGCGAGCCCATACGCGCGTGATCGCCGTGCGCGTGCGTGATGATCGCGGTCGAGGTCGGGCGCCAGGGATCGATGTGGAAGTCGCCGGCCGGGCAGTACAAGCCCTCGGGCGTCAGCGCGACGAGATCGGACGGGCGCGTCATCGTTCGATGGGTGTCCCGCACGGCACCACTTCGCCACGGCGGGCGGCGGATCGACGCAGGAAAGACGGGCAGGGTACGCGCATCCCGCGATGGTCGCGGCGCGCGACTTAACGCCTGCCGACGCCGGCGTGTCGACGGCCGTCGTCGCCTGAACCGTTCAGCTTGCGGCGTTCATGTACTGAGACGGCGGATGCGTAAGCTGGCGCGATGCAACTCCTCGACAAGCTCGCCGTGCTCGCCGACGCGGCCAAATACGATGCCTCCTGCGCGTCCAGCGGTGCCGATCGACGGCACTCGCTCGGCACGGGCGGCATCGGCAGCACCGAGGGCATGGGCATCTGCCACTCGTACACGCCGGACGGCCGTTGCGTGTCGCTGCTCAAGATCCTGCTGACCAACTTCTGCGTGTTCGACTGCGTGTACTGCGTCAACCGCGTGTCGAGCAACGTCCGCCGCGCGCGCTTCACGCCGCAGGAGGTGGTCACGCTCACGCTCGATTTCTACAAGCGCAACTACATCGAGGGCCTGTTCCTGTCGAGCGGCATCATCCGCAACGGCGACTACACGATGGAGCAGCTCGTCGAGGTCGCGCGCAGCCTGCGCGAGGACCACAGGTTCCGCGGCTACATCCATCTCAAGACGATCCCCGATGCCTCGCCGGAGCTGCTCGCCGCGGCGGGCCGATACGCGGATCGCCTCAGCATCAACGTGGAGCTGCCGACCGAGGAGGGCCTCGCCGCGCTCGCACCCGAGAAGAAGCTGCCCGACATCCGTACCGCGATGGGCGAGCTGCGCTGGCGCATCGAGGAGAACGTCGATGCACGCAAGGCCGAGGCGAAGACGCGCGCCAAGCCGCCGCGCTTCGCGCCGGCCGGGCAGAGCACGCAGATGATCGTCGGCGCGGACGGTGCCGACGACCGCGACATCCTGCGCACGAGCACGAACCTCTACGGCAACTACCGCCTGCGCCGCGTCTACTACTCGGCCTTCAGCCCGATCCCCGATGCGTCGGCACGCCTGCCGCTGCAGGCACCGCCGCTGGTGCGCGAGCATCGCCTCTACCAGGCCGACTGGCTGCTGCGCTTCTACGGTTTCGACGTCGACGAGATCGCGCCGGCCGACGGCGCCGGCATGCTCGATCTCGACGTCGATCCGAAGACCGCGTGGGCGTTGCGTCATCCGGAGCGCTTCCCGGTCGACATCAACCGTGCGCCGCGCGAGGTGCTGCTGCGCGTGCCGGGCCTCGGCGCGCGCACGGTCGAGCGCATCCTGGGCTCGCGCCGCCACGCCCGCCTGCGCGTGGCCGATCTCACGACCCTGCGTGTACCGCTGCGCAAGGTGCTGCCGTTCGTGACGACACTGGACCACCACCCGAAACGCCGCCTCGACGATCCCGCGCGCATGCGTGCGCAGTTCGCACCACCGCCGCGCCAGGAAAGCCTGTTCGGGTGAGCACGTTCCACGCCACCGTCACGCCGCCGTGGGACGAGCGTGCGTGGCGCGACGTCGCGCGCGCCGCGTGGCGTGCCGGCATCGCGCCGGATCAGCTCACGTGGGACGGTGACGGCCAGGCGAGCCTGCTCGCCGGCGTCGATGTGACTACGCAGGCGCCGGTACGCCTCGCCCCGCACGTGTCCTCCGACTTCCTCGCGCTGGCCGGCAGCGTGCTTTGCCATCGCGATGCGCAGCGGCATGGCCTGCTGTACCGGCTGCTGTGGCGCATCGCGAGCGGCGAGCGTGCGCTGCTCGAGCGCGAGACCGATGCCGACGTGCGGCGCGCCGGCGAGCTCGCCAAGGCGGTCGGCCGCGACAGCCACAAGATGAAGGCCTTCGTGCGCTTCCGCGAAGTGCCCGGCGAACACGATGCCTTCGTCGCCTGGTTCGAACCCGAGCACTTCATCGTCGACCGCGTGGCGCTGTTCTTCGCGCGGCGCTTCGCGGGCATGCGCTGGGCCATCCTCACGCCGTACCGCAGCGCGTTCTGGGACGGCAGCGCGCTCGGCTTCGGCGGCGGTGCGACGCGTGGCGATGCACCTGCCGACGATGCGCAGGACGCGTTGTGGCGCACCTACTACGCCAACATCTTCAATCCGGCGCGGCTCAACCCGCGCATGATGACCCAGGAGATGCCGCAGAAGTACTGGAAGAACCTGCCCGAGGCGCGGCTGCTGCCGACGCTGCTCGCCGAGGCCGGCGCGCGCGTGCAGGCGATGGCCGATCGCGAGGCCGAGGCCCCGCGACGACGCATTCCCGAGCGCGTGGCCGAGCCCATGCCGCGCGCCGAAGGCCTTCCCGCATTGCGTGCGGCGGCGCGCGAATGCCGTCGCTGTGAGCTGTGGCAGCCGGCCACGCAGACCGTGTTCGGCGAGGGTCCGTCGTCGGCGCGCATCATGATCGTCGGCGAGCAACCCGGCGACGCCGAGGATCTCAGCGGCCGTCCGTTCGTCGGTCCGGCCGGCCAGCTGTTCGACCGCGCGCTCGCCGCGCACGGCATCGATCGCGCGCGCCTCTACCTCACCAATGCGGTCAAGCATTTCCGTTTCGAGCAGCGTGGCAAGCGGCGCCTGCACCGCAATCCGGCGGTCAGCCACATGCAGGCCTGCCGGCCATGGCTCGAGCGCGAGATCGCGACGGTCAAGCCGCGCATCATCGTCTGCCTCGGCGCGACCGCCGCACGCGCGGTGTTCGGTGCAGGCTTCAAGCTCATGGAGCAGCGCGCGACCTGGATGCGTCTCGACGACGGCACGCGCGCGTTCGCGACGGTGCATCCGTCATGGGTGCTGCGCCAGCCGGCAGGCGAGGCGCGCGACACGGCGTACCGGGCATTTGTCGACGACCTCGCGCTGCTCGCCGAACTCGCCGACGCCGCGCAGGACGCTTCGCCGTAAGGCACGGCCGGGCATGGCCAAGGCAGCGTGGAACCCTCGCTGGGGATTCCGCGATACCGTCGGTGCGATGCACGGAAGCGGCATGCGCGGGCACGTGGTGTCTACGCCGGGCACGGTGGAATCGTTCCACCCTACGCGCGAGACATGCGAGCGCTACCCAGCGCGATGGCTGCGACGTTCGGGCAGGGCGGAACCCGCGCAGCGGATTCCGCCGAGACGGAGACGGAACGCATCAGGCATACGTGCGCCCTCGGCGGAATCGCTGGCGTGTGCGGCTGGGGCACGGCGTCGCATGCCACCCTCGCGTCGACTCATCCTGTCGCGGAGTCCTCGAGCACCGCGACGCGGTCGCGTCCGCCGTGTTTGGCGGCGTACAGCGCGGTATCGGCATCGGACAACAGGCGTCGCGTATCGCTCGCGTCGCGCAGAGGGGCACTGGCGACACCCGCGCTGATCGTGATGTGGAACACGCGGTCCGTATCCGGCACGCCCATCGCGCTGGCGGCGACGCGCACGCGCACGCGCTCGGCGAACGCGATGGCCGCTTCGCGCGACGTGTCGGGCAGCAGGCATGCGAACTCCTCGCCGCCGTAGCGCGCGGCGAGCGTGCCCGCCGGGGCTTCGGATCGCAGGATCGCGGCCACCGCCCGAAGGGCCTCGTCGCCGGCCGGATGGCCGTAGAGGTCGTTGCAGGCCTTGAAGTGGTCGACGTCGACGAACACGAGCGAGGTCGTCTCGTCAGGCGCGCCGAACTGCGGCCGGTGTTCGAGCGCCTCGATGAAACGGCGCCGGTTGGCGAGGCCCGTCAGCGCGTCGACATACGAGAGCTCGACGAGCCGCGCATTGGCCGTGTGCAGCTCGGCCGTGCGCGCGGCGACACGGTACTCGAGCGCGCGTCGCTGCGCCTTGAGCACGTGGTTGCGCCACAGCGCGGCCGCATAGCCGAGCACCAGCAGCACGATGCCGAAGCCGACGCTGGCCCACCACGTCTGCCACCAGCGTGCCGCGATCGTCACGGGCAGTTCGATCGGCGTGCTGAGGTTGCCGGCGTAGTCGCGTCCTTCCACGCGCAGCACGTAGCGGCCGGGCGGGAGTGCATTGAAGCGCTTGGTGTTCTCGGCGGTCCAGGCGCCGGGTTCGGTGTCGTAGCCGACCAGCTGGGTGCGGAAACGCGATTCGCCTTCGCGTTGCCACGACAGCAGCGCGAACGCGATGTCGATCGCCCTGGCGCCGGCCGGCACGTCGAGCACGTCGCCTTCGTGTTCGACGCCGTCGACCTGCATGCCGACGAGGCGCAAGGGCTTGGGTTGGCGATCGACCGTACGCCGGCCCGGGTCGTGCGCGGTCAGGCCGCCGAGCGTGCCGGTCCAGAAGCGGTCGTGCGCATCGATGAACTGCGCGTTGGTGTTGCACTCCTCGTGCACCATGCCGTCGCGTCGCGTCGATACGCTGCTGGCGTAGCCGCTGCCTTCGGCGACGAGCTGCTGCACGCCGTTGTTGGTGCAGACGTAGATCACGCCGCGCGAATCGCGCATGGCGCTGTACACGGTCGGGTCGGGCGGCGCCGGGAGGTCGTCGGGAAGGATGCGCGGCCGGCGTGGATCGGTCAGGTCCGCACGGATCACGCCGGCTGTCGTCGAACCCATCCACAGGATCGGCCTGCCTCGCTCGTCGTCGAGCAGGCTGACGCCGAGCAGGATCTCGTCGGGCAGGCCGGCCGCGCGTCCGAGCAGGTCCCAACGCGTGCCGTCGAAGCGCGCAAGGCCGCGCTCGGTGGTCGCCCACAGCCAGCGCCCGCCGTCGGCAGCCGTCTGCTCGACGATGCGGTTGACGCGCCATGGCACGCCCTCGCCGGCGGCGGGGAAGGCCGTCCAGGTGCCGTCGCGCCAGCGGAAGATGCCGCCCTGGCGCAGAGCGATCCAGCGCTCCTCGTGGCCATCGATCTCGCGCTCGTAGAGATCGAGCACGGCCTCGCCGACGGACTTTGGCCAGGGCGTGGGCTCCTCGCGGAAGCGCATGCCGTCGTGCACGCGCAGCAGGAGACCCTTGCGCAGGCCGATCCAGTGCGAATGCGTCGCACGCTTCGCGCGATGCGGCACCACGAGGCTCACGCCGCTGTCGGGCAGGTCGCCGGCGGCCTGCGTGAAGTGGCGCCAGCGGCCGTCCTCGTACACGCCGAGGCCGTCGCCATTGGCACCGACCCAGAGACGTTCGCCGCCGTGGCCGTCGGGCTCGACGAGCACCGCGAACACGCCGGTCGAGCGCGTGCCCATGAGCGAGGCGGTCAGCCACGGATTGGCGGCCGGAATCGTGCGCGAGACCCCGGATTCGGTGACCAGCCACAGCGCGTCCTCGCCGTTCGGGCTGCGCCAGGCATCGAGTCCTCGAACGACGTTCGAGGGCAGGCCGTGGCGGCGGTCGAACACCTGCACGCGGTCACCGTGCACGCGCAGCAGGCCGTAGCGCGAGGCGACCCAGATCGCGAGGTCGTCGTCCGGCAGCGGGGTCTGTGCGATGTCGTAGAGCTCGTTGCTCGGAAGGTCGCCCGAGGCGACCGACCAGCTGCGCAAGCCGTCGGCGTCGAGGCGCCAGAGGCCCGCGCCGAACACGCTGATCCACAGCTCCTCACGCGTGCCACGCGTCGTCGCGAGCAGGTACTCGACCTGGGCGGCATCGAAGCCCGGCGCGCGCCAGCGCGTCCAGGCCACGCCGCCGTCCTCCCGGTACCACAGTCCGTCGTTACCGGTGCCGATCCACAGCCGCGCCGATCCGCCGAGCGTGCGCGTGCGCGCGAAGCCGAGCACCGGGCCACGGGGCAGCGAGGCGTTGCCCGCATCGGCGATCCAGCGACCGCCGTCGTGGCGCATGAGGCCGAGATCCCAGGTCAGCGCCCACAGCGTCGTGACGCCGGCGTCGTCGGTGGTCTCGGCGAAGCGGCGGATCTGCTGCGAGGGCAGGCCCGAGGCGGCATCCTCGATGTGCCAGCGGTGGCCGTCGTAGCGCGCGATGCCCTTCTGGCGGAAGCCGGCCCAGAGCGTGCCGTCGCGGTCCGTGAACAAGGTGTCGGCGCCGTGGGCCATGCCGGGATCGTCACTGGCGACCCAGCGGTGGCCGTCGTAGCGCGATACGCCGGCAGGCGAGGCGACCCAGACGAAGCCGTCGCGATCGGTGCGCGCGGCGACCGTGACCGCCTCGGGCAAGCCGTCGCGCGACGAGAAGTTCGTGAACGTGGGGGCGCCGAGGTCCTGCAGGTCGAGCGGTCGCACGGGTTCCGCACGCGCGGCCGTCCACACGGCGGCCAGCAGGCCGGATACAAGCACGACGCACGCGACGACTCTGGACATGTTGCGCTGACGATTTCCCCTGCGCGAAGTATGCCGCATCGGCGTGTCACCGCGTGGCTTCCGGCGGTGCACGTGTGCTGCATGTTGCAGCGCCAGCCCGTTCAGCTTGGGCCTCGCACACTCGCGCGACGCGACCCGAGGCCGGCACCATGCGGACCATCCCGCACAACCCTTACGACCTGCGCCGCCACGACCTTCCGGCGATCCTCGCGACGATCCACGACGAGGCCTGCGAACGCTTCGGCGAGGGCACGCTTCCGGAGGACATCCCGTCGCTGCTCGGCCAGCCACGCGAGCGTTTCGGCATGGCCGCGGTCACGCTCGACGGCGATGTGCACGCGGTCGGCGATGCACGCGTGCCGCTGGCGATCCAAAGCGTGTCGAAGGTGCACACGCTCACGATGGCGCTGCACGAGGCCGGCGACGCGTTGTGGCGGCGCGTCGGTCGCGAACCGTCGGGCGATCCGTTCAACTCGCTCGTGCAGCTCGAGTACGAGCACGGCATCCCGCGCAACCCGTTCATCAACGCCGGCGCGCTCGTCGTCGACGACGTGCTCATGTCGCTGCATGCGGATCCCGAGAACGCCTTGCTCGCGTTCCTGCGCGCGCGCACGGGCAATCCGCGCATCGGCCTCGATCCGCCGGTAGCCGTCGAGGAACGCCGCAGCGGACCGCGCAACATCGCAGTCGCGAATTTCCTGCGCAGCTTCGACAACCTCGCCTGCGACGTCGACGCCGTGCTCGACTTCTACTCGTTTCACTGCGCGCTGCGCATGGACTGCGTCGACCTCGCGCGCAGCGTGCTCTACCTTGCCAACGCCGGCGAGTGTCCGGTCTCGGGCGAGCGCGTCACGAGTGCCGAAGGTGCCACGCGCATCAACGCGGTCATGCTCACCTGCGGCACCTACGACGCGGCCGGCGATTTCGCGTTCCACGTCGGCCTGCCGGCCAAGAGCGGCGTCGGCGGTGCGATCGTCGCGGTGGTGCCCAAGGTCATGGCGCTGTGTGCGTGGTCACCGGCGCTCGATGCGAAGGGCAACTCGATGCTCGGTGGCTACGCGCTGCACCGGTTCACGCGCATGACGGGGCTGTCGGTGTTCTGATCCGCAGCGTCAGCGCGGCGCGCGTGTCAGAAGCGCGCGTCGGTGCGCAGGTAGCGCCAGGTGCCCGGTGCGATCTTCGAGAGACCGACGCTGCCGATGCGCAGGCGTCGCACCGCGACGGCCTGCAGGTCGACGAGTGCGCACATGCGTGCGATCTGCCCGGGGCGTGCGCGCTTGATCGCGATGCGCAGGCGCGTCTCGCTCTGCCAGCTGACCTGGCACGGCGGCAGCGGCCAGCCGCCGTCGAGCAGGGTGCCGCCGGCGAGCTTCGTGAGCCCGTACGGCGCGAGCGTGCCTTCGACGTCGACGATGTATTCCTGCTCGAGGTGCGCGGCGTCCTCGGTCAGGCGGCGCTTGACGCCGTGATCCTGGGTCAGCACGAGCAGGCCGCTTGCATCGTCGTCGAGGGGCATGGGCGCCTCGAGATGATGGAAATGGCGCTTGAGCACGCGTGGTGCCGAGACATCGAGTGGGCTGAGCGTCGCCGGGGTCACGAGCGCGATCGCGGCCTGGAGGTCGAGGCCGGCCGGCTTGTTCAGCAGCAGTGTCACCGGTTCGACTTCGCCGAGGCGCGCGCCGGGTGCGAGTTCGACGTGCTGGCCCTCGATCGGGTGCTGCGGCGCGTCGACCATCGCGCCGTCCACGAGCACCCAGCCGCCCTCGATGTATTGGCGCGCTTCGCCACGCGAGCAGCCGAGCAGGGCGACGAGATGCTTGTCGAGGCGGACGGGTTCGGTCATGGCGGGGCTTCGGCGACGGCCGGCGAGTGTACGCGCGGCGGCGCCGGCGTGCGCGTCAGGCCGGCGGATCCTCGCTGCGCACGGTGGCCAGGCGCAGGAAGGCTTCGTGCTGGTAGCGGCTCATGCGCAGCTGCTGGCCCGTGTCCATCGTGACGACGTGGTAGCCGTTGAACCATGGATGGATCGCCTTGACGCGACGCACGTTGATGATCGCCGAGCGGTGCACGCGGGCGAAATGCTTCGGATCCAGGCGCGTGGCGAGCGTGGCCATCGTCTCGCGCAGATCGTGTTCGCGATCGGCGAGGTGCAGGCGCACGGTGTTGCCGTTGGCACGGATCCAGACGATGTCGTCGACCTCGACGAACACGACGTGGCCGTCGACGCGCACGGGGATGCGCTCGAGGTATTCGTCGCGCGCACGTACCGCGGCCAGCGCCTCGAGCAGGCGTTCGGAGGTGGTGTCGTGCGGGGCATGGGCCGCCGCCCGTGCGGCGAGGCGAGCCTTGGCACGGCGCAGCGCTTCGGCGAAACGCTCACGGCTGAACGGCTTGACCAGGTAGTCGACCGCATTGGCCTCGAATGCGCGCACGGCGTACTGCTCGTACGCGGTCACGAACACCGTCGCCGGCATGCGTGCCGCACCGATCGCCTCGACCACGTCGACGCCGTTCATCGCCGGCATCTGGATGTCGAGGAACACGAGGTCGGGCGAGAGCTCGCGGATCGCGGTGACCGCTGATGCGCCGTCGCCGCACTCGCCGGCCAGCACGACCTCGGGATCGTCCTGGAGCATGCGCGCGATCGCGCGCCGCGCGATCGGTTCGTCGTCGACCACGAGCACGGCGAGGGTCATGCCGGGTGCGCCTCGGGACTGAACTCGGGATCGTCGCTTTCGTCGTCCATGATCCGCCATGGCACGCGCACGCGGCAGGACACGCCTTTGGGCCAGGTCATGTCGAGGCGCAGCGAGGCGGCGTCGCCGTACAGTTCGCGCAGGCGCAGCCGCGTGTTGGACAGTCCGATGCCGTGGCCGGCCGCGGCGCTGCCGCCGGCCTCGAGCGTGCTGTTGCGGTTGCGCACTTCCAGGCACAGCACGTCGCCTTCGCGACGTGCCTCGATCTCGACGTGGTCCGAGCCCACATGCTGGCCGATCCCGTGGCGGATCGCGTTCTCGACGATCGGCTGCAGGATCAGGCTCGGCACGGCCGCGTCGAGCATCTCGGGCTCGACGTAGACCTGGGTCGTGAGGCGGTCCTTGAAGCGCGTGCGCTGGATGCCGAGGTAGAGGTCGAGCAGGGCGAGCTCGCGGCGCAGCGTGATCTCCTGGCCGTCGTAGTCCTCGAGGAACGCGCGCAGCAGCTCGCTCAGGCGCAGCAGCATGTCCTCGGCCGACATCGTGTCCTCGTCGAGCAGGGTCACGATCGCGTGCAGCGTGTTGAACAGGAAATGCGGCTGCAGCTGCGTCTTGAGTACCTGCAGCCGCGACTGCGCGAGCTCGGTCGCGAGCCGGCTTGCCTCGAGTTCGCGACGCGCGGTCTCGGCGCGGTAGTGCAGGGCCTGCTGGATCGCGACGAGCGCCCAGTAGGCGAGCAGGCCGATCGCGACGTGTTTGCTCGCGAACTGCCAGACCTGGTTGCCGAACGTGCCGGGCTCGAACACGCTCGAGACGAACGCGCCGACCAGCACGGCAAGGCCCGATACGCCGAGGCTCGCCGGGATGTGCGTGCCGAGTGCGCGCAGGCGCAGCGGCGGCCGGATCGGATGGCGCGCGGCGAGGCGGAACACCAGCGGCGCGAGTGCGGCCCATGTGTACCACTGCACCATCGACCAGCGCAGGTAGTCGAACGGCGACCACGTGAAGCCGTGGTAGGCGTCGTGCAGGTAGCCTTGCACCGCGAACGCGACGACGACCATGCTCCACAGGCCGAGGTAGCGCGCGAGGCCGATCTCGTTGTCGCCGAGGCGGATCTTCATGACGGTGGCGTGGAAGGCAGGTGGCGGCGATCCTACGGCGCCCACCGGGGCCACCGGAAGCACGACGCGTGGTGGCTACGATTCGCCCCGGCCCCACGACGATTCGTCCCATTCCGGTTCCTGCGCGCGCGGGGACCGCGGTTCCATGGCAGCGACCGGGAAGGCAGCGACCGTCCCGGCACCCTTCCCAGGAGCCCCGACATGTCCCGCTTCGTCCTCGCCACGCTCGCCGTCCTCGCCAGCGCCTCGGCCTTCGCCGCGCCGTCCGCGCGCTACCTCGACCTCGTCAACACCTCGCGCGACAGCATCGCCGGCCTCGAGATGGCCGACGCGGGATCGTCCGCATTCGTGCACGTGCCGATCGGTGCCTCGTCGCTGCAGGGCGGTGGTGCCGCGCGCACGATCGGCGTTGCCGCGGGCAGCTGCCAGCGCGACGTCCGCGTCACGTTCCGCGGCGGCCGCACGGTCGTGCTCGGCAACGTCGACGTCTGCGCGAACCGCACCCTGCGTGTCGGCACGCCGCGCAGCATCACGCTGCCGGACCAGCGCACGGCCGACGCCGGCCACTGAGGCCCACGAGTCCGCCACGGCAGGCTGGGGTTCTGTCGTGGTGGGCTGCTGTGCGGGTCATGCGCATGACCCGCAAAGGCAGTCGCTCCGGAAACGCCGTTCGCCGATGCGAACGCGGGCGCGCAATGTGGTTCACCGCCGCGCGGGTGGTCCCGCGATGCCGCCGCCTCACTTCGATGCGGGCTTCGATACCGTCTTCGGCACGCGCAGCGCACGCACGTTGAGCCACGCCAGCGTCGTGAAGTAGAAGAACCCGAACGCGACCACGCGATGCGGCTGCTCGACCCACAGTCCGGTCCCGGGCAGGCCGAGGCGTGACACGAGATCGACGCCGATGCCCAGACGCGGCAGCGGCAGGATCGTCGTCGCGAAGGCCCCGAGCACGAACACCAGGATGCTCATGCCCCAGCGCGTCTGCATGGCCGCGCGCCGTTCGGCCGACGTGCGGGAAAGGTCCAGCGCGAGTACGAGCTTGCCGACCAGCAGCCAGCCGAACGCGACGAACGGCCACCACACCTGGAACACCAGCGACCACACGCTGACGAACAGCAGGTAGAACGCGCCGAAGCCGAGCACCGTGGCGACCCGCTTGCCGCGCGCGATGTCCTCGCGCAGCACGGTGGCGCCGATCATGCCGCTCGCGTGGATCACGAAGAACTCCACCATCATCACGAGCATCGCGTTCTTGACCGCATGCGGCCCGAACGCGAACGGCGCGATCCACACGACGAGGAACGCGAACGCCGAGACGCCGTCGGGAAGCGCCGCGCCGATCATGGCCCAGGTGTGGCGGGTGGGGAGTTTCATGCACGGTCCGCGTTGCCGGGGCGATGGTGTGCCGCAAGCTTGGCGGTGGTGAGTCTCGTGAATGCCATCGACGGGCTTCCGCTGTAGAGGAGCCATCATCGTCGTGTGGAGACGGTGCGGGTGCAAGATCGGCGCGGTGCAGCGTCTCAAGGCGCTAGACAACCACTCGAGCGCCGCAACCGCAACGCGTCGATCGAGCTTCTTCGTGAGTCGGCTTCAGAATTGGAGCGCGCTTCTTGCCCCGACGCTCAAGGGGATCCCGGCTTACGCCGGGATGACGTTGTCTCAGTACCGTATCGTCTTCCCGGTCCGATTCGCCGACAGCATCCATTCTTGTACACCGTCATTCCGGCGGAAGCCCACAGCTGTCCGGGGAAAGTTCGAAGCGAATGCCGGAAAGCGCTGCCGCGTCAGACTTCCGACGACGAATGCTGGGATGCCGACTCGCTCCCGCGGTAACACGGCATCGCGCACGCTCTTCCCTTCTCCCTCCGGGAGAAGGTGGCCCGAAGGGCCGGATGAGGGTCCGGGATCGCGACGATGATCCGACGTGGTCTCGATCCCGCACCCTCTCCCCAACCCCTCTCCCGGAGGGCGAGGGGCTCAAGCGCGATGCCACGGCGGGAGTACGCGTCGAGACGGTGAAGTCGCGCGACGCCTAGCGCCGGGAACCGCCATGCGACAGCTCCGCTGACGACGCGACGCGGTGCGCAGATTTTCCCCGGACAGCAGTGGGTGGAAGCCGGAATCCATTCAAGCGCTGCAGTCGTAGTGCGACCGTCGTGCTTCTTTGCGAGTACGCCTCCAGCCGTAAGTGCGCGTCATACGGTGGCGCTCAAAGGGATCCCGGCTTGACCAGCCACTCGGCTATCGAGAGCCGCCGGGATGGCGCTGTTTCGGAGACCGTCGTTGCACGGCGCAGCGAAGCTTCTCTGGTGTCGGACCTTCAGCACGTCTTTTCGAAGGCTGCCGCCGTATAAAGCGACGTACTCGTTCGCCCTCATCGATCAACCCCCAGGCACCTTCGGCATATCCCCCATCCCGCAGTTCTTCCGCTGCACGAGCGCGAGCAGGCGGGCGAAGCGCGGGTCGTCGCGCATGCGCTGCGCGAGGGCGTCGGATGCGTCGGCACTCGCGAACGAGGCCTGGTCGCGGGCGCCGCGCATGGCTTGGCTGCCCGCCGTGCCGAGCGCGACGCTCTCGGCGCTGTGTTTCGCACCGACGATGCCCTGGACGATGTTCGGCCCGGCCATCGCGGCGATCGATTCCGCGGCCTGGCGCGCTGCCATCGCCTTCGCGGCCGCGTTCTGCCGGTCGTAGGTCTCGCGCACGGCTTCGCCGGCGATGCGCGCTTTCTCGCCGAGCGCGGGGTCGATACCCGGGCCCATCGACTGCAGCTCGGCGATGAGCTGCGTGCACGTCATCGCCTCGTCGCCGGGACGTTCGCCGCCGGGCGTTGCGGAAGCATCCTGCAGCGACAGCAGCGCGGCCTTCTTGCGCTCGCAGGCCTCGACCGATAGCGTGGCGTGCTTCTGTGCCGCAAGTCCTGCGCAATCCATGCGCGTGGCCATCGCGGCCCGGCCGTGCATGCCGGCTTGCGCATGCAGCGGGGCGGGGAGTGCGCCGACGCCGATCACGGCGACCATCGAGAACGCCAGCGCGAACGCCTGGCGACGTGCAGGAGAGGAACGGGACATCGCGCAGCTCCGTACGACGGCCGCGGAAGGGCCGGATACGTCGAACCACGCAAACCGATGGCACCAGCCATCACATCACGATGACATGGATTCCCAAGCCGCCAACGCGTCCGGCGGGTAGGGCGGAACCACCGCAGGTGATTCCGCCGTGCAACGCGACGGCGTTCCGATGTGTCGAAGACGGGTTCCGCGATCACCGTCCATCATGATGTTCCCGGACGCTGGCCTGCATCTGCGGCGGAATCCGCTGCGCGGGTTCCGCCCTACATGAAGCCTGCAGCGGAATCGCTGCAGGTGATGCAGACGCGCGGTGTCGTGTGACGACCGCTCAACCCTTCTTCGCTGCCAGCTGCCGCAGCACGTACGGCAGGATGCCGCCGTGGCGGAAGAACTCGCGCTCCTTCGGGGTCAGCAGCAGCACCTTGACCGTGAACGTCTTGGTCGTGCCGTCGTCGGAGGTCGCGGTGACGGTCGCCTCGCGCGCCTTGCCGTCGTCGAGGCCGGTGACCGCGATCGTCTCGCAGCCCGTGAGGCCGTGCGTCGTGGCGTTCTCGCCGTCCTTGAACTGCAGCGGCAGCACGCCCATGCCGACGAGGTTCGAGCGGTGGATGCGCTCGAAGCTCTCGGCGACCACGGCCTTGATGCCGAGCAGCAGCGTGCCCTTGGCGGCCCAGTCGCGCGACGAGCCCGTGCCGTATTCCTTGCCCGCGAACACGACCAGCGGCGTGCCCTCGTCCTTGTACTGCATCGCGGCGTCGTAGATCGCGAGCTGCTCGCCCGTCGGCACGTGCAGCGTGTAGCCACCCTCGACGCCGTCGAGCATGAGGTTGCGGATGCGGATGTTGGCGAACGTGCCGCGCACCATCACGTCGTCGTTGCCGCGGCGCGAGCCGTACGAGTTGAAGTCGACCGGCTGCACGCCGCGCGAGATCAGGAAGCGGCCCGCAGGCGAGTCCTTCTTGATCGAGCCGGCCGGCGAGATGTGGTCGGTCGTGATCGAGTCGCCGAACACGCCGAGTACGCGCGCGCCCTCGATGTCGGCGATCGAGCCCGTCTCCATCGTCATGCCGTCGAAGTAGGGCGGGTTCTTGATGTAGGTCGAGTCCTCGTCCCAGGCGTAGAGCTCGCCCTCGGGCGCGTCGATCGCGTTCCAGCGCTCGTCGCCCTTGAAGACGTCGGCATAGTTCTTCTCGAACATCGCGGGCGTCACCGCGCCGGCCACCGTGTCGGAGATCTCCTTGTTGGTCGGCCAGATGTCCTTGAGGTAGACCGGTTCGCCGTCCTTGCCGGTGCCGAGCGGCTCCTGCGTGAGGTCGATGTCCACCGTGCCGGCGAGCGCGTAGGCGACCACGAGCGGCGGTGAGGCGAGGTAGTTCATCTTGACCTCGGGGTGCACGCGGCCCTCGAAGTTGCGGTTGCCCGACAGCACCGAGCTCACGACGAGGTCGCCCTCGGCGATGCCCTTGCTGACCTCGGGCGGCAGCGGGCCCGAGTTGCCGATGCACGTCGTGCAGCCGTAGCCGACCGTGTAGAAGCCGAGCGTGTCGAGGTCGGCGAGCACGCCGGTGTGCTCGAGGTAGTCGGTGACGACCTTCGAGCCCGGTGCGAGCGAGGTCTTGACCCAAGGCTTGGTCTTGAGGCCCTTGCGCACCGCGTTGCGCGCGAGCAGGCCCGAGGCGAGCATGACCGACGGGTTGGACGTGTTCGTGCACGAGGTGATCGCGGCGATCACGACCGCACCGTCGTCGAGCTCATAGTGCTCGCCGTCGTGTTCGACGCGCACGCGTCCGCTGACGATGTCGTTGGCCGGGTTGCCGATCGCGCCGCCGCCGCCCTCGTTGGCGAAGTCGGCGGCCGCCTGCGTCTTGCGCGGCTTGCGGTTGGCCGACAGCGGGCCGACGTTGCTGCGGTAGTTGGCCTTGACGTCGCCGAGCAGCACGCGGTCCTGCGGGCGCTTCGGGCCCGCCAGCGACGGCTTGACGTCGCCGAGATCGAGCTCGAGCGTGGTCGTGAAATCGGGCGCCGGCGTGTTCGCGTCGTGCCACAGGCCCTGCGCCTTCGCGTAGGCCTCGACCAGCGCGATGAGCTCCTCGCTGCGGCCGGACAGGCGCAGGTACGACAGCGCCTCGGCGTCGACCGGGAAGATGCCGCAGGTCGCGCCGTACTCGGGCGCCATGTTGCCGATCGTCGCGCGGTCGGCGAGGGCGAGGTTGGCCAGGCCCGGTCCGAAGAACTCGACGAACTTGCCGACCACGCCGAGCTTGCGCAGCATCTGCGTCACGGTCAGCACGAGGTCGGTCGCGGTCGCGCCTTCGGGCAGCTTGCCAGTGAGCTTGAAGCCGACCACCTGCGGAATCAGCATCGACGACGGCTGGCCGAGCATCGCGGCCTCGGCCTCGATGCCGCCGACGCCCCAGCCGAGCACGCCGATGCCGTTGATCATCGTGGTGTGCGAGTCGGTGCCGAACACGGTGTCCGGGTAGGCCCACAGCTCGCCGTCCTTGTCGGCGGCCATCACCACGCGGCCGAGGTGCTCGAGGTTGACCTGGTGGACGATGCCGGTGCGCGGCGGCACGACCTTGAAGTTGTCGAACGAGCCCTGGCCCCAGCGCAGGAACGCGTAGCGCTCCTTGTTGCGGTCGAACTCGATCTTGACGTTGAGGTCGAGCGCGCCGGCGCTGCCGAACGCATCGACCTGCACGGAATGGTCGATCACGAGCTCGACCGGCGCGAGCGGGTTGATCTGCTCGGGACGGCCGCCGAGCTTGACCACCGCGTCGCGCATCGCGGCGAGGTCGACCACGCAGGGCACGCCGGTGAAGTCCTGCAGCACGACGCGCGCGGGCATGAACGCGATCTCGGTATCAGGCTCCTTGTGCGCATCCCACTGCGCGACGGCCTCGATCTCCGCCGTGGTCACGTTGACGCCGTCTTCATGCCGCAACAGGTTCTCGAGCAGGATCTTCATCGAGTAGGGCAGGCGCGCGAGGTCGAAGCGCTTCCCGAGCTTGGCGAGGCTCGCGTAGTGGTAGGTCTTGCCGGCGAGGTCGAGTGTGCTGCGGGTGGCGAACGAGTCTTTCACGAGCGTGCTCCTGTGGCGTGTCGGTGGCGCTGGCTTCAGGCGGGACGGGTGCAGTGTGGGCGGTGGCGAGGCACTTCGCGAGTATGGGCTTGCGAAGATTATCCTCCGCTGATTGCAGCCGGCGGACGCCTGGAAGCGTCCGTGCCCGCGATATGCGGACTTGAGTACGGGCTTTAAAGTACGTATCATCCGTACATACTTTTCGGGGCATGCCGATGGAAGCGACCGTCGCCGAACGCGGGCAGATCACGCTGCCGAAAGCCGTGCGCGACGCGCTCGGACTCGTGAAGGGTTCCACACTCAAGGTGGAGCTCGAAGGCAGCCGCATCGTGCTGCGCAAGAGCGTCGACGACGCGATCTCGCGTGCGCGCGGCCGTTTCAAGCTCGACGGCTTCGAGACCACCGACGAGGCGATGCGAGCGATCCGCGGCCGCGCGCCCGACGAACCGCTCGATCCCTGATCCCGAAGCCATGATCGCGATCGATACTTCCGTGCTCGTCGACCTGCTGGCCGACGGCCCGCAGGCGGACGCCGCAGAGGCCTGCCTGCGCCAGTGCCTCACCGAAGGCCCGGTCGTGGTCTGCGAGGTCGTGCTCGCCGAGGTCTGCAGCGCGCTGCGCGACGGTGCCGAGGCGCTGGCCGTGCTCGAGGACGTCGGCATCCGCTTCAACCCGCTCGAGGCGCGCGCCGCGGTGCGTGCCGGCGAGATGCAGCGCCGCTACCGCCAGCGCGGCGGTGCGCGCACGCGCGCGGTGCCGGATTTCCTGATCGGCGCGCACGCGCTCCTGCAGTGCAGTGGCCTCATCACGCGCGACCGCACGTTCTACCGAGATTATTTCAAGGGACTCAAGCTCGTCGTCCCCGCCGCCTGACCCCGTTCACCCTTCACCGCGTTTCCCGGAGTCCTCCATGCTCGAAGCCTACCGCCAACACGTTGCCGAACGCGCCGCGCTCGGCATCCCGCCGCTGCCGCTGTCCGCCCGCCAGACCGCCGACGTCATCGAACTGCTCAAGGCGCCTCCAGCCGGCGAAGAAGCCACGCTCGTGGACCTCATCACCTACCGCGTGCCGGCCGGTGTCGACGACGCGGCCAAGGTCAAGGCCTCGTACCTCGCCGCGGTCGCCTTCGGCACCGAGGTGTGCCCGCTGATCACACGCGAGCGCGCCACCGAGCTGCTCGGCACGATGCTCGGCGGCTACAACATCCATCCGCTGATCGAGCTGCTCGACGACGCGCAGGTCGGCGCGATCGCCGCGACCGCGCTCAAGCACACGCTGCTCATGTTCGACGCATTCCACGACGTCAAGGACAAGGCCGACGCCGGCAACGTGAACGCGAAGTCGGTGCTGCAGAGCTGGGCCGACGCCGAGTGGTTCACCTCGCGTCCCGAAGTGCCGCCGAGCCTCACGATCACCGTGCTCAAGGTGACCGGCGAGACCAACACCGACGATCTCTCGCCCGCGCCCGACGCGACCACGCGCCCGGACATCCCGCTGCACGCGCTCGCGATGCTCAAGAACAAGCGCGAAGGCATCACGCCCGAGGAAGACGGCAAGCGCGGCCCGGTCGCGTTCATCGAAGGCCTCAAGCGCCAGGGCCACCTCGTCGCCTACGTCGGCGACGTCGTCGGCACGGGTTCGAGCCGCAAGTCGGCCACCAACTCGGTGCTGTGGTTCACCGGCGAGGACATCCCGTTCATCCCGAACAAGCGCTTCGGCGGCGTCTGCCTCGGCTCCAAGATCGCGCCGATCTTCTACAACACGATGGAGGACGCCGGCGCGCTGCCGATCGAACTCGACGTGTCGCAGATGAACATGGGCGACGTCGTCGAGCTGCGCCCGTACGAGGGCAAGGCGCTCAAGGACGGTGCCGTCATCGCCGAGTTCCAGGTCAAGTCCGAGGTGCTGTTCGACGAGGTGCGCGCCGGTGGCCGCATTCCGCTCATCGTCGGCCGCGGCCTCACCGCGAAGGCGCGCGAAGCGCTCGGCCTCGCGCCGTCGACGCTGTTCCGCCTGCCGCAGAACCCGGTCGATACCGGCAAGGGCTTCACGCTCGCGCAGAAGATGGTCGGCCGCGCATGCGGCCTCGCCGAAGGCCAGGGCATCCGCCCGGGCACGTACTGCGAACCGAAGATGACCTCGGTCGGCTCGCAGGACACCACCGGCCCGATGACGCGCGACGAGCTCAAGGATCTCGCCTGCCTCGGCTTCTCGGCCGACCTCGTCATGCAGTCGTTCTGCCACACCGCGGCGTATCCGAAGCCGGTCGACGTCAAGACGCACCACGAGCTTCCCGCGTTCATCGCCACGCGCGGCGGCATCCCGCTGCGTCCGGGCGACGGCATCATCCATTCGTGGCTCAACCGCATGCTGCTGCCCGACACGGTCGGCACCGGCGGCGACTCGCACACGCGCTTCCCGATCGGCATCTCGTTCCCGGCGGGCTCGGGCCTCGTCGCGTTCGCGGCGGCGACAGGCGTCATGCCGCTCGACATGCCCGAGTCGGTGCTGGTTCGCTTCAAGGGCGAGCTGCAGCCCGGCGTCACGCTGCGCGACCTCGTCAACGCGATCCCGCTGTACGCGATCAAGGCCGGTCTGCTCACGGTCGCCAAGCAGGGCAAGAAGAACATCTTCTCGGGCCGCATCCTCGAGATCGAGGGCCTGCCGAACCTCAAGGTCGAGCAGGCGTTCGAGCTCTCCGATGCCTCGGCCGAGCGCTCCGCCGCGGGCTGCACGGTGCACCTCGACAAGGCGCCGATCATCGAATACATCAACTCGAACATCGTCATGCTCAAGTGGATGATCGCGCAGGGCTACCAGGACGTGCGCAGCATCAACCGCCGCATCAAGGCGATGGAAGCGTGGCTCGCCGATCCGAAGCTGCTCGCGCCGGATGCCGACGCCGAGTACGCGGCGGTCATCGAGATCGACCTCGCCGACGTGCACGAGCCGATCGTCGCCTGCCCGAACGACCCGGACGACGTGAAGACGCTGTCGGACGTCGCCGGCGCGACCATCGACGAGGTGTTCATCGGTTCGTGCATGACCAACATCGGCCACTTCCGTGCGGCCGCCAAGCTGCTCGAAGGCAAGCGCGACATCCCGAGCAAGCTGTGGGTCGCCCCGCCGACCAAGATGGACGCCGCCGAGCTCACCAAGGAAGGCCACTACGGCACGTTCGGCACGGCCGGTGCGCGCATGGAGATGCCGGGCTGCTCGCTGTGCATGGGCAACCAGGCGCAGGTGCGCGAAGGCGCCACCGTGTTCTCGACGAGCACGCGCAACTTCCCGAACCGCCTCGGCCGCAACTCCAACGTCTACCTCGGCTCGGCCGAACTCGCCGCGATCTGCTCGCGCCTCGGCCGCATCCCGACCAAGGAGGAGTACATGACCGACATGGGCGTGCTCAGCGCCAACGGAGACAAGATCTACCGCTACATGAACTTCGACCAGATCGCCGACTACAAGGAGATCGCCGACACGGTCAACGCGTGAGCGTGACGTGGCGGGCGAGGCGAGGGCGCGACGGGTGACCGTCGGCCTTCGTGTCGCGGTTCTTGGAAAAGCCGGCCTTGTGCCGGCTTTTTCTTTTCAGGGGATGCGTCCGTTGGCCGGCATTCTGATTGCGAGAATGAGACGCTGGACGTTCCCTCGATCGCTCATCACTCGTGGGCGTTCGGATTTTGTGCAGGCTTGAATGGATGACCAGCGCTACGCGCTGTTGTGAAGCGCCTCCGGCTTCCGCCGGAATGACGGTAGGTGGGGCGCTACCCGAACTAAGCGTTGAGCTTCGCTCGGCGTCGTATCCGAAGCAGGACGCCGTGTCTGGAGTAACCGTCATCCCGGCGAAAGCCGGGATCCCCTCAAGCGTCAAGAGATGCGATGGCCTGTGGCACTCGCGCAGCCTTCGTGACGATGACCATGGCCGCGCCGTTCCGTAACGCGGACTTCCCACGCCAACGGGCCACCCATTCAGCTTGCGACGTCACAAACGCCGCCTTTTTCATGACGCAGTTCACGCTTTTGGGCGCTTTCACACGGCCCGCACGCGCACGGTGAATGTGTGGTTACAATCGGGGAAACATGTCCGACGGTGGGGCCGGCAAGGGGAGACCGGCAACCGCTCGCGACCGGCGCCCGTATGCAGTCCACATCAGGATCGATGTTTGCCCGCGAGCTGCTGCGCGTCCCCGACATGCGCGGCATGGGGCGTCTCGCGGCCGAGGAAGCGCTCGCGCGTTTCGGGCTGACCGGCTTCAACGTGATCTGGCGCAGCGACGCGACCGAGGCGGTCGGCGGCCCGGTGCTCTCCAGCTCTCCGGATGCGTGGGCGGCAGGCATCGATCCGCATGCGTTCGACGGCGAATTCGGCCTTTCCGATGCCGAGCCGCCCGACGACGTGCACGTCATCCCGCTCGCGCGCGACCTCGGTGTCGTCAACGCGCTCGCCGTGTGGCCCGAGCGTGGCAACGTCGATGCCTCGCTGCAGCCGGGCTGGAACGATTTCGTCGACGACATCGCCTGCGCGGCTGACTGGCTGCTCGAGGTCGACTGGCTCAAGCATGCCGTGCGCAAGATCGAGCGCGCCGAGCACGTCCAGCGCGCACTGTTCGCGATCGCGACGATGGCGAGCTCGGACCTCGAGATGACAGAGATGCTGCAAGGCATCCACGGCATCATCGGCCAGCTCACCTACGCCGAGAACTTCTTCATCGCGCTGTACGAGGCCGAGCGCGACAGCCTGCGCTTCCTGTACTTCGTCGACTCGGTCGACAAGACGCCGATCGACAGCAGCGACATCCCCGCCGCGACGATTCCCAACAGCCTCTCGCTCGCCGTGATCCGCACCGGCGAGTCGCAGATGGGGCCGTCGAGCGAGGTGCGCGCACGCCTCGGCATGCTGCGCGGGCAGGGCATGGGCCCCGAAAGCGAAGACTGGCTCGGCGTGCCGATGGTCGGTGCGCGCGGCATCAGCGGCGTGATCGTCGTGCAGAGCTACCTCGCCCATACGCGTTACACCGAGGACGACCGCGCGCTGCTCACCTACGTCGCCCAGCATGTTCTCACCGCACTCGAGCGCAAGCAGGCGCAGACCGATCTCGAGCGTCGCGTGCAGGAACGTACCTCGGAGCTCGCGCGCGCCAACCAGGATCTCCACCAGGAGGTCGCCGAGCGCCAGCGCGGCGAGCGCCTGCAGTCGGCGCTGTTCCGCATCGCCGAGCGCGCGAGCACGGCCGATTCGATCGACCGCTTCTACGCGTCGGTTCATGCGATCGTCGGCGAGCTCATCGACGCCCGCAATTTCTACATCGCGCTCGTCTCCGAGGACGGCAACGAGCTCGAGTTCCCGTACTCGGTCGACGAGATCGACGCCGTGCGCCCGCGCCGGCGCATGCGCGACGGCATGACCGAGTACGCCCTGCGCACCGGTCGTGCCGTGCTCGCCGACCGCGCGCAGGTGGAGGAGCTCGTGCGCCTCGGCGTCGTGCGCACCTCGGGACCGCATTCGACGTGCTGGCTCGGCGTGCCGCTGACCTGCGACGAACGTACCGTCGGCGTGCTCGCCGTGCAGAGCTACGACGAGCGCCACATCTTCACGATCCGCGACCAGGAGTTGCTGACCTTCGTCGGTTTCCACGTCGCCAGCGCGCTCGAGCGCAAGCTGGCGCAGGAATCGCTGCGCCACGCCTACGTCGAGCTCGAGGCACGCGTCGAGGCACGCACACGCGAGCTTGCGCAGGCCAACAACGACCTCGTCGCCGAGATCCGCGAACGCGAGCGCGTCGAGGCGCAGCTCATGTTCGAGGCGCTGCACGACACGCTGACCGGCCTGCCGAACCGCGCGCTGCTGCTCGAACGCCTCGACACCGCGCTCGAGCGCTACCGGCGCGATCGCCGTGATTTTGCCGTGCTGTTCCTCGATCTCGACCGCTTCAAGGTCATCAACGACAGCGTCGGCCACCTCGTCGGCGACGAGGTGCTCAAGCAGGCCGCGACGCGCCTCGCGCACGCGTGCCCTTCGGCGCTCGTGGCGCGCCTCGGCGGCGACGAATTCGCCGTGCTGCTCGAGAACCTGCCGCGCGCCGAACACGCGGTCGACGTCGCCGAGCAGCTGCTCGGCGCACTCGTCGAACCGATGCGCGTCGGCGGCAAGGAGCTCTACACCTCGGCCAGCATCGGCATCGCCTACGCGAGCCCGCAGTACCGCCGCGGCGAGGAACTCCTGCGCGACGCCGACGCTGCCATGTACCGCGCCAAGGCCGAAGGCCGCCAGCGCCACGAGATCTTCGACGAGGTGCTGCGCGCGCAGGCCGTACGTGCCCTCGAGCTGGAGGGCGAATTGCGCCACGCGCTCGCGCACGGCGGCTTCGAGGCGCATTTCCAGTCCATCGTGCGCCTCGAGGATGCACGCGTCGCCGGCTACGAGGCGCTGCTGCGCTGGCGGCATCCGGTGCGTGGTTTGCTCGCGCCCGACGAATTCCTCGCCGCGGCACAGGAAAACGGCTGCATCGAAGCGATCGACTGGCGCATGTTCGAACTCGCCTGCGAGGCCGCGACGCGCCTGCCGGGCGACAGCTACGTCTCGATCAACGTCTCGCCACGCCAGCTGCATGCGACCGGCTTCGCCGACCTCGCGCTGCACCTGATCGCCGAGACCGGCGTGTCGCCGCGCCGCGTACGCCTCGAGATCACCGAGGGCGCGCTGCTCGGCGAGTCCGAGCACGTGCACCAGACGCTTTCGCGCCTGCGCGACGCCGGCGTGCGCGTGCAGCTCGACGATTTCGGCACGGGCTACTCGTCGCTGAGCTACCTGCACCGCTTCCCGATCCACGCGCTCAAGATCGACCGCTCGTTCATCAGCAACCTCGGCGACGGCAGCCCCAGCGTCGCCGTCGTCCGCGCGATCAGCACGCTCGCGCACTCGCTCGGCATCGAGGTCATCGCCGAAGGCGTCGAGACCGAAGCCCAGCGCGCCATCCTGCTCGACCTCGGCTGCTCGATCGGACAGGGCTTCCTGTTCTCGATGCCACGCTCGCTCAACGACATCTTCGGCGTGCGCGAGCGCAGAGAGGATTACCAGGCGGTGGGGTAGGGGGGCGTCTCGTTCGAATACGACGTCGCGTTGGACTCGATGAACATGCTGGCACAATCACGCAAAGTACAGCTTCGTTGTCGATTCCCGATCGTCATGTGGGCTCTTGCATCCTGACACGCTCAAGGGGATTCCGGCTTGACCAGCCATTCGGCTGTTGAGAGCCGCCGGAATGACGAAGGAAATGAATGCTCGAGTGTCTTGCAGCGTTCTTCTGTCAAGACCTGAGGCTACGATCCAACGCTTTGGTAGCAGCACCGAAAGTGAACCTCTCCTACCCCGTCATTCCGGCGGCTCTCAACAGCCGAATGGCTGGTCAAGCCGGAATCCACTTGGGCGCTACCGACTGTGACGAGCCCGCGAGCCATCGGTGCCTTCGCAGGCATGGCTCGCGCTTCATGCCTGACAGCGAATGGCCTCGCGCCCATCGACAACGCCGGTCATCCGAACTCGACTTCGATCTCCTGCGTTGAGGTCGAGCACCCGCGATAAAGCTTCGCCGTCGTCGATAAACCCCTCAACTCCCTTCCATCAACGCGTCATACCGCCTCTGCATTTCCTCGGGGCTGACCTCCTCGATGCTGTGGCCGATGCTCCAGCGGTGGCCGAACGGGTCGCGGACGTTGCCGGAGCGTTCGCCGTAGAACGCATCGCTCGGGGCGCGCTCGAGCGTGGCACCGGCTTCGACGGCGCGTGCGATCACCGCGTCGGCATCGTCGACGTGCAGGTGCAGCGTCACACTGGTGTTGCCGATCGAGCTCGGCGAGTGCAGGCCGTACTCGGGGAACTCGTCGGCGAGCATGATCGTCGTGCCGCCGAAGTCGAGCTCGGCATGGCCGACGCGACCGGTACCGGGTTCGACGAGGCGGAACTTCTCTTTCGCGCCGAAGGCGGCGAGATAGAAGTCGATCGCCGCGGCGGCATCCTTGATGTGCAGGTACGGGAACAGCTCGTGCGTCGACATGGCGGCATCCTCGGTGTCGGGAGGCCGCAGCATGCACCCGTGCGGAAGGTCTGTCTTGAACGAAATGGAACGGGTTCTTGCCGATGCGTCCCCGGGAGGCCGTGCCGTTCCCGTGCTCGGCAGTGTCCTCGCGCGGCGAGGGCGCGACGGGTACTCACGAGTGACGGGCCCGCGAAACGTCCACGTGCCTGTGAAACGTCCGCTAGCCTTCACGCGCTCCGGATCACATGTTCCGACGCAGAGCGTGCGGAGGTTCGTATCGGAACGACGTCGGTATCCGACCGCCGTCTTGACGTGCCGTCAGGTCGTCGGCCCGTCGACCGGCACGTGATGCACCGCACGCACGCTGCGTCGCGCATACGTCGCCGGCGTCATGCCCGCCATCGCAACGAACTCGCGCTGCAAGTGCGGTTGGTCGCTGTAGCCGGCGTCGAGTGCGATCGCCGACCACGGCCGCGAGGGATCGCCCGCGCGCAGGCGCAGCGCGTCGCCGAAGCGCAGCACGCGCGCGTAGCGCTTGGGCGTGAACCCGACGGCACGTTCGAACAGCGTCGCGAAGCGCCGGTGGCTGAGCCCGCTCGCCGCCGCGGCCGCCGCGACGCGCCACGCGCCCTCGACCTCGGCGAGCGCACGCGCTATCGCGGGATGCACGCCACGCACGCGACCGACGCGTGCGAGCAGCACGCGTTCGAACACGTCGAGTGCTTTCTCCGGCGTCGCGGCCTCCTGGAGCTGCTCGCGCGCATGCGCCGCGGCCGCGCCCCACAGTGCATCGAGCGGGACATGGCGGTTCGCGAGTTCGCACGCCTCGAGTCCGAACAGCGCGCCCGCCGCGCCGGGACGCAGCTGCGCGCCGACACTCGTCGAGGCCTCGCCCGTGCCACGCACATGGAAACGGTCGCGCAGGCCAGCGACGAGGCTGGGCGAGAGGCGCGAGCCTGTCGTGTCGTCGCCCCCCTCGAACACGCGCACGCCGCGTTCCGACAACCGGATCACGAGATGCATCTCGCCCGTCGGCAACAGGTGTTCGCGCGCGTCCGTCGCACCTGTCGCCGACGCGGCGTACCAGAGGCTGCGCACGAAAGGCCGCAACGCGGGACAGGGCGGGCGTTCGAGCATCATGCGGCCATCTTACGCGCGTGGCGATCGAGGCGGCGCGTGCGCGCGCAGAGCTCCGCAGCGTTCTCGTGTCTCCGCCGGAGCGAGGTTAGTGAACGGTGTCGCCGCACCCGTTGCGGCGAGCCTCCACGGTGGTCGATGGCCATGCCGTGGATCCGTGGCACGGTGGCATCACGGGATGGACGTCATGGGCGAGGCCGACGCGGTGTCCGTGCAGGACGACATCGCGACCGACGATGGCAGCGCACGGCTTCGGACCCGCCGTGCGGCGTGCGCTTTCCGGTCCTTCCGGGTGTGCTCGGGGACGCTTCGCCCGCGGTCAGCGGTCCGACGAAGGCGTCCTGCGCGTGCCCGGCGAGGCCTTGCCGGGTGCGGTCACGCCCGGGCGGTGGCTCGGCTTGAAGACCACCTTGCCGTCCGCACCGACTTCGGTGACGACGCGGGTGATGCCGAGCACCTCGATATGGCCACCGGCTTCGCGGAACGCGGCGAGGTCGGAGGCGATGCGCTCACGCGTGATCGGCGTGACGCGTTCGTGGGACTTGCGCGGTGCGTGATAGCTCGTCGCGGGAAGAGGGTCGATCTGCTTCGGGGGGCGTGCCATGGGGCAATCTCCGTATCGGTGGCGCGTGGAAGGTGGTGCGAAAGCTCATCGTCACGCCACGGATCTCGCAGCTCCGCGGCGGTAGTGGAGCAGGCGGCCTCGACGCATCTCGCCGTCGTCGCCCTCCATGGCCGGATGCGATTCCCTGACGTCGAAACCGTACGAGGCGAGCAGGCGTGTGAACGTGCCGCTGTTGCCGCGTCCCGGATCGGTCACGAACACCTCGGCGCGTGGTCTTGCATGTCGCGACACGACGCCCGCAACCAGCTCGGCGTGGTCACGCTCGTAGAGCACGTCGCTCGCGATGATCATGTCGAAGTCGCCGAGCGTGGGCAGCGCCTCGTCCCAGCGCATGTGGCGGTAGTGCAAGGCCGGCAATCCGTTCAACGCGGCGTTGTAGGCGAGGAAGCCTTCGGTGAGCGGATGCACGTCGGACGCGACCACGTCGGCACCGCGGCGCATCAGCACGAGGCTGGCGAGGCCGATGCCGCAGCCGATCTCGAGGATGCGCTTGCCCGCGATGTCGACGCGGCCCATCGTGTCGGCGAGCAGGCGACCCGCCGGCCAGACCTGGCCGAACAGGCTCCATTGCGCGGACGAGATGCCCATGCGGGCACCGTGCCCGTCGGGATCGGAGAACTGCATCAGATCGGCGAGCACACGGAGGCGGAACGCGTCGCCATCGACGTCGACGATGATCTGGCGGGTGTGGAATCCGGACACGGCGCTTCCTGGGGAGCGTCGCCCGCGAGGGGCGATGACGCATGGGAGGAAGCGAGGGGCGCGACAGGAAACGTCGCTCAGAACGCATGTATCGGCTTGGACCCGACGGACCATCGTAACACGCGGGTGTAAAGACGCCGTTGGGGCGAGGCGGTGCGGGCGCCGACACCGTGCACGTCGCACGACGGCGAGTCGGCCCGGCCGTGGCGGCAGGAGAATATCGGCCGTCCCTCGCCGCGCTGCAAAACAGGCCTTTGGGCCGCGCGGGGTAGAATCGGGGTTTCCGTCTTTGCAAGCCGAACGCCATGAGCACCACTGCCCAGAGCCTTCCCCAGCACGAGCCGTCGACCGAAGGCGCGCCGCTGCGCTTCGTGACCGCCGCGAGCCTGTTCGACGGGCACGACGCGGCGATCAACATCATGCGGCGCCTGATCCAGTCGCAGGGTGCGGAGGTGATCCACCTCGGACACAACCGCTCGGTCGAGGATGTCGTGCGCGCGGCGCTGCAGGAGGATGCCGACGCGATCGCGCTGTCGTCGTACCAAGGCGGTCACGTCGAGTACTTCAAGTACATGGTCGACATGCTCAAGGAGCGCGGCGCGGGCCACATCCGTGTGTTCGGCGGTGGCGGTGGCACGATCACGCCGGAAGAGATCCGCGAGCTGCAGGCCTACGGCGTCGAGCGCATCTACCACCCGAACGACGGCATGAAGATGGGCCTCGTCGAGATGATCGAGGACGTCGTGCGCCGCGCGCGCGTCGGCGCCGATGCGCGCGATCCCGGCATGGCCGGCCCCGACGGCGTGGTGCCCGCCGCGGTCGACATCGACGACGAGATCGCCGTCGGCCACGCGCTCACCGCGATCGAGGAAGGCCGCCACGAGGCCGGGCTGCTCGACCGCCTGCGCAAGGAGTGGCAGCTCGCCGGCAGCCGCACGCCGGTGGTCGGCATCACCGGCACCGGCGGCGCGGGCAAGTCCAGCGTCGTCGACGAGATGCTGCTGCGCTTCCTGCACGCGTTCCCGCGCATGCGCATCGCCGTGCTCGCGGTCGACCCGACGCGCCGCCGCTCGGGTGGCGCGCTGCTCGGCGACCGCATCCGCATGAACTCGCTGCGCTCCACGCGCGTGTTCATGCGCTCGATGGCCACGCGCCGCCAGCACGCGGCGACCAGTGTCGTGCTCAAGGACTGCGTCGCGTTCCTCAAGGCGCAGGCCTACGACCTCGTCATCGTCGAGACCGCCGGCATCGGCCAGAGCGATTCGGAGATCGTCGATCTCGTCGATTTCCCGATGTACGTGATGACCAGCGACTACGGCGCGGCCAGCCAGCTCGAGAAGATCGACATGATCGACTTCGCCGAGCTCGTCGTGCTCAACAAATTCGACAAGCGCGGCGCCGAGGATGCGCTGCGCGACGTGCGCAAGCAGTGGAAGCGCAACCGCGTCGCGTTCCAGCTCAAGGACGACGAGGTGCCGGTCTACCCGACCATCGCGAGCCAGTTCAACGATCCCGGCGTGACGTGGATGTTCGTCAACCTGTGCCGCCTGCTGCGCGAGAAGGGCAGTGACACGTGGATCCAGGCGCAGGCCGCGGGCGACGTGATCCGCATGCCGCAGGCTGCTGGGAATGGCGGCCCCGACGTCGCATCGCCGGCCTGCGATTTCAAACCCGACTACGACACCTCGCTCAAGGAGCCGCGCGCGACCGTGCTGATTCCGGGCAGCCGCGTGCGCTACCTCGCCGAGATCGCCGAGCAGGGCCGCGCGATCAACGCCGGCATCGGCAAGCAGGCCGAGATCGCCGACCGCGCGCAGGCTTACTGGCATTCGCTGCGCGAACTCGAGGATCCGCGCCTGCCGAAGGCGCTCGATCTCTACGCCGGCGAGGATCTTCTTGCTGTCGCCCCGGCGCAGGCCTCTACCTCTCCCCTTGCGGGAGAGGTCGCCGCGCCGCGCGCGGCGGGAGAGGGGGCGGCGCCGCAGGCGCCTACCGTCACGATCGACCGCTCCCTCCTCACCCTGCGCCAGCGCTACAACGACGCCGTGCAGTCGCTGTCGAGCGAGAACCTCAAGCTGCTGCGCGAGTGGCCTGCGCGCCTCACCGCGATCACCGACGAGGTGACCGCGTACGAAGTGCGTGGCAAGGCGATCCGCGTCGACAACTATCGCGATTCGCTCTCGCATCAGAAGATCCCGAAGATCGCCGCGCCGACGTACAAGAGCTGGGGCGAGCTGCTGACCTTCCTCGGCAAGGAGAACCTGCCGGGCAGCTACCCGTACACGGGTGGCGTGTATCCGTACCGCCGCACGGGCGAGGATCCGATCCGCATGTTCGCGGGCGAGGGCACGCCCGAGCGCACCAACCGCCGCTTCCACTACCTCAGCGTCGGGCAACCGGCCGCGCGCCTGTCCACCGCGTTCGACAGCGTCACGCTGTACGGCGAGGATCCCGCGCCGCGCCCGGACATCTACGGCAAGATCGGCAACTCGGGCGTCAACATCCCCACGCTCGACGACATGAAGAAGCTCTACTCGGGCTTTGATCTGTGCGCGCCGACCACCTCGGTGTCGATGACGATCAACGGCCCCGCGCCGATGATCCTCGCGATGTTCATGAACTGCGCGATCGACCAGCAGGTCGAGAAATACCTCAAGGCCGACGATGCGCGCTGGGCCGAGGCGCAGGCGACCATCGCGCGCTTCTTTGAATGCCGCGAGCGCCCGCGCTATCACGGTGATCTTCCGCCGACCAACAACGGCCTCGGCCTCGGCCTGCTCGGCATCACCGGCAACCAGCTCGTCGATGCCGAGACCTATGCGCGCATCAAGGCCGAGACGCTCACCACCGTGCGCGGCACCGTGCAGGCCGACATCCTCAAGGAGGACCAGGCCCAGAACACGTGCATCTTCAGCACCGAGTTCGCGCTGCGCATGATGGGCGACATCCAGCAGTACTTCGTCGACCAGAAGGTGCGCAACTTCTACTCGGTGTCGATCTCGGGCTACCACATCGCCGAAGCCGGCGCGAACCCGATCAGCCAGCTCGCTTTCACGCTGAGCAACGGCTTCACGATCGTCGAGTACTACCTCGCGCGCGGCATGAAGATCGACGACTTCGCGCCGAACCTGTCGTTCTTCTTCTCCAACGGCATGGACCCCGAGTACACCGCGATCGGCCGCGTCGCGCGACGTATCTGGGCCCGCGCGATGCGCGAACGCTACGGCGCCAACGAGCGCAGCCAGATGATGAAGTACCACATCCAGACCTCGGGTCGCTCGCTGCACGCGCAGGAGATCCAGTTCAACGACATCCGCACCACGCTGCAGGCGCTGTACGCGCTGTTCGACAACTGCAACAGCCTGCACACTAATGCCTACGACGAGGCGATCACCACGCCGACCGAGGAAAGCGTGCGCCGCGCGGTCGCGATCCAGATGATCATCAACAAGGAAATGGGCCTCAACTTCATCGAGAACCCGTGGCAGGGCAGCTTCGCGGTCGACTACCTCACCGACCTCGTCGAGGAAGCCGTCTACAAGGAGTTCGAGGCGATCAGCGAGCGCGGCGGCGTGCTCGGCGCGATGGACACGATGTACCAGCGCGGCAAGATCCAGGAAGAGTCGATGTACTACGAGCACAAGAAGCACGACGGCTCGCTGCCGCTCGTCGGCGTCAACACGTTCCTGCCGAAGGAGCACGCCGGCGAAGTCGTCACCGAGATCGAACTGATCCGCTCGACCGAGGAAGAGAAGGGCCAGCAGATCGCCAACGTGCGCGGCTGGCAGTCCAACCGCAACGCACTCGCCCCGGCCGGCGAAACCGACCTCGGCCACATCGCCGGTGCCGAGGAACCCGAAAACATCGTCCACGACGGCCACGGCCTCGCCTACCTGCAGAAGACCGCCCGCGACCGCAGGAACGTCTTCGCCGCGCTCATGGAAGCCGTCAAGACCCACTCCCTCGGCCAGATCAGCCACGCGCTGTACGACGTGGGCGGGGAGTATCGGCGGAACATGTAAGCCGCACGGGCGCCGCATCGCGCGACGCTCGTTCTCGAGACTCCGTCATCCCGGCGAAGGCCGGGATCCATTCAAGCGCCGCAGCGATGAAACGTCGTCAACGTTCGCGAGCGGTCCTCGATTGAAGACCGCCCTGCGTCTTCGCGCCGTGCGCCCGCCCTCACAGGCTGTCATCTCGGCGCAGGCCGGAGGCGCTTCACAACAGCGCAAAGCGCTGGTCACTCCCTCAAGCAATGCGTCGCCTCATTCTTTTGACGTCATCCCGGCGCAGGCCGGGATCCAGCGCCTCTGCGTTCAAAGGAGCGCGTCGCCTCGTTTTTCTGACGTCATTCCGGCGGCTCTCAACAGCCGAATGGCTGTCCAAGCCGGAGGCGCTTCACAATAGCGCGCAGCGCTGGTCATCCCCTCAAGCCACGCGTCGCCTCATTCTTTTGACGTCATTCCGGCGAAAGCCGGAATCCCCTCACGCACATCGGTACCGTGAAGCGTCGACAGGCGAGCTGAGCCTGAAGCCCCCTTGCCGCACCGCCCCTTGCCGTAGGCGCCCATTCCGTAGTGAACTCGGCCCATCGACACCACAGGGGGTGGAGATGGGGAAGGGACTCCACGCGCATCGTGCGCGTGCTTCATGGCTTGTCGTCGGCCTGACGGCCTCGATGCTTGGCGCCTGCGCGCGCCAGGCGGATGAAGACCGCACGCCGCCGCCACGCAAACCGCAGCAAGCCGGGCAGCCGCTCGATCCGACCAAGACCGCCGCACATATCGTCGGCGCACGTGTCTCGGCCGTGCTCGGCGACCAGAAGGCCGTCGAAGGCCACGCCCGCGCCGTCGCCGAGGACATGCGCCGCTCGGCGCGATTGCCCGATGCCACACGGCCGATCAACCGCGAAGCCGCACGCGCCGCCGTGCGTCCGCTGCCTGGCGTGAAATCCGTGGTCTGGCTCGATCGCGACAACCTCATCGTCATGGTCGACGGCCAGCGCCATCGCACGATGGACATGATCGACGAGGTCTGCGTGACGCTCGAACCGCTCGGCGACACGCTCGCCGTCGTCGTCAATCTGCAGGACGCGACCGCGCGCAACGGCGACGAGGCGATGACGTTGTCGAGGAACTGCCAGTTGCCGCAAGGGCAGAGGGCGATGCTGCAGCGGAAGCGGCAGGTCGACGTGGTCGATGCGGAGACGCGCGACACCTTCAAGGCCATGCAGAAGCGATGACGCGCCGTCCCGGGAATCCTGTGGAACGAGACGCCATGCCCGCATGCATGATGCAGGAGACGAGCCGCCGACATGCCCAGGCGCGAACGAGGCCCGCCTGGTGCGAGAGGCCCCGCAGCGTGACCCAAGAACAACCGCACTCCAGGACCAACGCGTGACGACGAACACCCTTGCGATCACCCCGTGGCGTTGCCAGTTCTGCCACGGCGCCACCAGCGAAACCGCGCGCGTCCTCGCGGGCGACTCGGGCTTCATCTGCGAAGCCTGCGTGCAGCGTTGCGTCGCCGCGCTCGGCGAACACCCCGGCAAGGCGGAAACCGATGACGATGTCGGCCTGCGCTCGCGGCTCGAGCAGCACTTCGCGCCGCAGCGTCCGGAAGCGCTGCTGACCACCTCGCGATCGTTCCCGATCCGCCAGCAGGCCGATCTGCAGAAGGCCCTCGACGATCTGCTCGGCGAACGGCGCATCCCCGAGAACTTCGTCGGCGTGTTCATGCGCTACGGCGGCTACGAGTCGCTTACGTTTGCGCGCGTGCTTACGGACTCCCGCGGCGACGTGCAGGCCGCACCGGCCCAGTACGAGGAGATCGAGATCGGCCGCGACGAAACCGTGCGTTGCCTCAAGAACGGCTTGTGGCTGCTACGCGAAGGCGACATGCCTTACGTGGTCGTGCTCGGGATCAGTGGCCGGCACGGCGAGGCGGAAAACCTCTCGGTCGAAGTCGTGGCGTCGCCCGGCGATGCCGGCCTCGCGCTGTGCGAGCGCATCTTCGGCGCGCTCGAGCGCCAGCTTTCGAAGGACAGCTGCTACCGCGGACGCGTGCTGTCGCTCGACCAGCCGTATGCGTGGTCGGGCCATGCCTCGCGCATCGTCGTGCACGATCTCGATGCCGTCGAACGCGACGACCTCGTGCTGCCGGAAGCCACGCTACAGGCGCTCGAGCGCAACGTGATCGCGTTTGCCGCGCAGCGCCCGGCCTTGAAGCAGCTCGGCTTGTCCACGCAGAAGGGCTTGTTGTTCCACGGCGCACCGGGCACCGGCAAGACGCACTGCGTGCGCTACCTCGCCGGCCAACTGCCGGACCACACCACGCTACTGATCACAGCCGAAGGCGTGGCTCTGCTGCCGGAGTACATGGCACTCGCGCGCCTGCTGCAGCCGGCGCTCGTCGTCATCGAGGATGCCGACCTCATCGCACGCGACCGCGTGGATCAGAACACCTGCGGCGAGGTCATGTTGAACCGCCTGCTCAACGAACTCGACGGTCTGCGCGAGCAAGCCGACGTGTTCTTCATCATGACCACCAACCGCCCCGACAGCCTCGAACCCGCGCTCGCCAGCCGTCCCGGCCGCATCGACCAGGCGATCCTGTTCCCGCTACCCGATGAGGCCCTGCGCGCGCGCCTGATCCGCCTCTACGGCGGCGCACTGCCGATCGACGACGCTCTGATAGGCACGCTCGCCCAGCGCACCGAGCAAGCCAGCCCGGCTTTCATCAAGGAGTTCATGCGCCGCATCGCGCAGCATCATCTGGAAAGCGGTTCGGATGGTCCGGTGACGACCACGCTCGCGGAGGCAGCGCTGCACGAGATGCTGTTCTCGGGAGGGCAGTTGAACAAGGCTTTGCTGGGTAGGGAACAGGTGATCGAATAGATGCATGGATATTGTTAAAGGTAATAGTTTATTCCTTTTCACCCTACTAGATGGAGCGAAATATGAAGATCTTCGCCCAGGATGAGAAAGAGCGATATCTCGCGGAGCTTTCGGAGGACGACTTCCGAGAAAAAATAGTTCGCCGCTTGTTCAAGAGGCTTGGCTTTACAGACGGCCGTGACCTGTGCGGACCTGAAGAACAGGGGAAAGATGCTGTATTTTTTGAGGTTGATAAATTTAATACTAGATCACTCGTATGTGTGCAAACAAAGAAGGGATCAATAACCATGGCTGCTGACTCGACTAAGAGTTTGGCGGACATAAGGGCACAAGTTCGAACCGCATTGGAAGCACCATTTAAATGTGTTAAGACAAAGGTTGATATTTTTCCATCGAGAGTATATTTGATTGCTTCTGGGCGTATTAATCAGGCGGCTCGTACATGGATCACATCAAATGCAGGCAATGATGCCCGTATAATCTATCTGGATAGAGACGATCTTATTGATAGCCTTGATAAGAACTGCCCAGAAATTTGGTTGAATATAACCGCGGATGTCTTCCCGTACTTGCACGCAATTTCAAGATTGATTGATGATCAGGCGCTTATTGGGCCTACATCGAATAGTGTTGCCGGTATTAAAAGCTACTATGCTGCATCTGATAGGGCTTTTGTTGATCTTCGGCTTATTAAGTCTGTTTCGACTTCAAGAAAAGTGTCAGGAAGATTTACTGAGAAGTTTGATTTCGAAGAGGCGGACCTTGAGTACCTTACATCTCTTAGGGGCGAGCGACTGCTGCTACTAGCTGAAGCGGGGACCGGTAAATCAACCCTGCTGCTTAGGGCCGCTTATCTAATGGCTCGTGAGGGGGCCGCTGGTAAGCATAATTACCGGGTGCCGGTTCTTCTGAGAGCCAACGAAATTGTCAAAACTGATTTAATGGAAGCGATGCAGTCTGCTGTCGATGATTTGGTAGGAGCGCCCACTAACGCTTTTACAGCGGATGATTTGGAGGCTGGTCGAGTGACATTGCTAGTTGATGGACTAGACGAGGTTGCGAAGGGAGATGCGCGGTCTGCTGTAATGGATTCGCTGAATGATTTTTACAGGAAGTATCCGCGATGCTCAATCGTACTTACAACAAGGCCGTATTCTTCGATTGAGGCTATTGACGGTGTTAAAGGTTTTTCCAGAGCGCGCATTGCTAGTATGAGTATGAAGGCTGCGGAGAAGATGTTGGTTTCATATCAATCCGGAGAGGTTGATCATAAGCACACAAAGGAAATACTTAGAAGAATCGACGGCATTCATGGAATCGAACTTAATCCCTTGCTTGTAACAGTTTTCGCTCTTTCCAGCGACGCTGAGCGAAAAGATATTCCTGCAAATATTACGGAGCTCTTCAGTAAGTTTACGGAGCTCATGCTAGGTCGTTGGGATGAAAGTAAAGGGATCTCTCAACAGCACAAAGCAAAAATTAAGGCGCACTTGGTTTCTCGCTTTTCTCATAGCATTCATTCGGAACGAAGGACTCAGTTCTCGCTTGATGAGTTTAAATTATTCTCCGAGGCGTTTCTCGAAGAAATAAATAGGGCTTCTGACTCCCAAGTTCTTATCAAGGAAATCGTCGAACGCTCCGGATTGTTCAGGGAAGTAGGCGGGCTGCTCGAGTTCCGGCATCATCTGATTCAGGAATACTTCGCTGGATGTGGAATCGCATCGGTAAATCATATACACGCACTAGTCGCAGATGAGTGGTGGAGAAATCCAATAGTTTTTTACTTTGGATCGAATCCTGAGAACGTTAATGGCCTCCTTGAAGTAGCCACTTCCCTTACTACGCGAGCCAATGATGCTGCTCTTACGGTTGGGCTGGCGCTTCAAACCTGCTACCTTTCTCGATTTGAAGAACGCATAGACGTTTGGAAATGGGTTGTAGAGGCTTTGGCATGCTCAACGGAGATTATAATAAGGGATACTGAGAATGAAAGGTATCCGATATTTAATTTTATAACTCATTACGTGGCCTCCAGGGATGCTGTGGCCCTAAGCGGTATAGAGAAGAACGATGCTGCGGCAATGAACTGGGCTATTTCTGGGAATCATTTTTCTACCGCGCCTGAGATCAGGAGATTCTGGGCGTTTGTAGCACTTATTGAGAATGGAAGAATTGATTTGCTGGAAGGATTTCTTGCCAAACATCCGATTGATGAAGACCTTCTAAATTTTGCCTTAGGAATTGGTTGCTATCTTGCGGAGAAGGTTAGATCTATAAGTGACGATCAAAAGACATCAGCTGGTGCTGTCAGGAAGATGCTTTCGTCGAAGACTGCAGTTGTAACTCATCAGTTTGCAAAAGAGTATCGCAGCCAGCTTCTTGAATATCGGCAAGGAAAAATTGTGGCACTCGATGAGCCTGAGCCAGAATGATTATCACCATAATTTTCAATGTGAAACTTTTTTGTTAATTTTATTTGTATGCTAGAATCGAATTTATGAAATGTAAGTTTTCCCTCGAATGGTTCCTCAACCCTGACCACCTTCCTGTGATCGCAGGCATCGAACTCGGCTGGTTCCGCGATGCGGGGGTCGAGCTCGAGCTGCTGGTGCCGGATGATCACTACGACGGTCTCGCGGCGACGGTGAGTGGCGACATCGCGTTCGCGTGCAACGAGCCGTTGCACATGATCGATGCGCATCGACCGGGGCTGAAGGCGCTGGGCTGCTTCTTCGAGACTGATGGCGGGATCCTGCTGCAGCGTGCGGCGGGCGAGCGCCTGCTCGCGGGTGGCACGGTGCGGCTCGCGTCGCCGGTGGCGGGTGGCGTGACCGACACGATCGCGCGCGAGATCCTGGCGCGCTGGTGTGCGCAGCGCGGAGCGGCGATCTCGCCGGAGCAGGTGCAGATCGAAGGCGCCGGTTTCGAGCATCTGGCCAACCTGCGGGCCGGGTTCGACGGTGCGTGGCTGTGCTTCGCCAACTTCGAGGGCGTCGAGGCACGGCTCGAGGGCATGGACACGCACTTCATCACGAGCACCGAGGTCGGGCTGCACAACTTCTCGGCGCTGGAACTGTTCACCTCGGAGCGTTTCCTGGCCGAACACGCCGATGTCGTCGCGACGGTCACGCGGCTGATCGGGCAGGGCGCGCAGCTGTGCCGCGACGATCCGGCCCAGGCGGCGACGCTGTGGTACCGCTACAGCGGCACCGAGCCGAGCGCGCTCATGGACGCGATCCTCGCCGACACATGCCCGCGACTTGTCAGCCCCGTGCGGCGCGATGCCGAGCGCTGGCGCGGCATGTGGGAGCAGTTCCACACGCTGGGCCTGAGCGCGGTCGATGCCGAGGGTTACGCGGCGCTGTATCGCTGAGGTCGTCGGATCGCGGATATCGCGCCACGACCGGGTAGCTCGACACCGGCAATATGCCGTGTCGCCGCCATGTTGCTCCGTGGCATCGCGACAACGCATCGCGCAGGTGAGCCACGCCTCCGGCTCCGGCATCCAGAGGCCGCACACTCACGGCCACCCACTCCGGTCCGCCGCGCCATCACTCCCGCCGCAACGCCTCCATCGGGTCGAGGTTCGACGCGCGCCGCGCGGGCAGGTAGCTCGCGAGCACGCCGACCATCGCCATGAGCAGCGGCACCACGATGAACGTCGCGGCGTCGGTGGCCTGCACGCCGTAGAGGAGGGTGCCGAGCGCGCGCGTCGTGGCGAACGCGACGAGCAGGCCCATGACGAGGCCGACGCCGACCACGCGGGCGCCTTGGGCGACGACCATCGCGCGCACGCGCATCGCGTTGGCGCCGAGGGCCATGCGCACGCCGATCTCGCGGCGGCGTTCGGCGACGATGTAGGAGAGCACGGCATACAGGCCCACCGCGCCGAGCACGAGGGCGAGCAGCGCGGTGATGCCGAGCGTCAGCAGGGTGAAGTTGAGCTGCGTCATCGAGCGCTCGACCAGCGCTTCCATCGTGTTGACGCGGTACATCGGCGCCTCGGGCGCGATCTCCTTGACCAGTGCGCGGATCTGCGGCGCGATCGTGTCGGCTCGCGTGGTGCGCACGACGTAGCCGGGCGACGACACCTGGCGCTTGAAGTCGGCCGCGGGGCCGACCATCGGGAAGTAGACGAGCGCTTCGGGCTTGCCTTGCAGGCCATCCTGCAGCACGTCGTCGACCACGCCGACGACGGTTTCCCAGCTCGTCCGGCCGGCGCGCTGCAGGCGCTGGCCGACGGCATCCTTGCCGGGCCACAGCAGGTCGGCGGCGGAGCGGCTCACGATCACGTTGCCGTGTGCGCCGATCTGGTCGTCGGTGGTGAACGGGCGGCCGCCGAGCAGGGCGATGCCCATGGTCTTGAAGTAGTCGCCGGCACTGTAGGTGGCGTGCAGCGGCATGCCTTCGCCGGTATCGGCGGCGCCGGCCTCGGTGCGGATCTTGAGCGTGGCGGTGCCTTCGTCGATCGGCACGTTCTCGATCAGGCCGACCGATTGCACGCTCGGCAGCGCGGCCAGGCGCTCGAGGAAGGCGAGGTTGAAGTGCGCGTAGGTCAGCGGGCTGTTGAGCTCGGGCTGGTCCGGGGCGATCTGGAAACTCAGGATGTCGCGCGTGTCGTAGCCGGTCTTGACCTGGCGCAGCTCCCACACGCTGCGCAGCAGCAGCGCGGAGCCGATCAGCAGCACCAGCGCGAGCGCGGTCTGCCCGGCGACGAGCGCATTGCGCAGCCAGTGCTGCGCGGCGGTCGAGCCGCGTCCGCCTTCGCGCAGGCGCGACATGTCGGGCGTGGCATCACGCAATGCGGCGAGGCCGCCGCAGACCAGTGCCGACACCGCGGCGGCGAACGCCGTGAACGCGATCATCGACGCATCGACGCCCACCGCATCGAGCCGCGGGATGCCGCGCGGCGCGGCCTGCAGGAACAGCGGCAGCGTGAACGCGGCGAGCACGATCGCGACGCCGCCGGCGAGCAGCGCGATCAGCGTGGCCTCGGCCAGTTGCAGGCGCAGCAGTGCACCGCGCGAGGCGCCGAGCGCGTTGCGCACCGCGAGCTCGCGGCGGCGTCCTTCACTGCGCACGAGGAACAGGTTGGCCACGTTGGCGCAGGCGATCAGCAGCACGATCACGCTCGCGCCGAGCAGCACCCACAGCGGGCGCGCGTAGGCGCCGAGCAGTCGGTCTTCGAGCGAGCGCACCACCGCGCGGTGCTGCTCGATGGTGCGCAGGTAGGAGGGCGTGCCACCGAAGCGCTCGGGCACGCGTCGCGCCAACGTGGTCAGTTCCTCGGCGAGCGCCTGGTGCGTCGCGCCGGGCACCATGCGGCCGACCATGTCGTAATCGAAATCGCCGGTTTCCTTGATGTCGGACGCCTTCATCGTGCCCGACACCCACAGCCTCACGTCGGCGTACGGGTAGCGGAAGTCCGGCCCCATCACGCCGACGATCGTGCGGTCTTTATCCGAAACGAAGTAGCGCGCGCCGACCACGTTCGGATCGCGTCCGAACCAGTCGTTCCAGAGGCCGTAGCTGATCACCACGGCGTTGTCCTCGTCGCTGTCGAGCGGCAGGCGGCCGAGTACCGGCACCGCGCCGAGCGTCGAGAACAGCGAGTTCGTCGGCCAGCCCATGCGCACGCGCTCGACGCGATCGCCGACGCGCAGCGTGGAGGTGCCCGAGGCGCTCGTGGCACTGTCCTCGAGCAGGCGCGACTGCTCGCGGTACTGCAGGAACAGCTCCGGCGACACCTGGAACTCGGCCGGCATGTCCGAACCCGGCGCGCTGGCCGAGATGAAGACCAGGCGATCGGGGTTCGCGTAGGGCAGGCGATCCAGCAGCACCGTGTTCACCACGCTGAACATGCCCGCCGTCACGCCGATGGCGAGGCCGAGCATGCCGACCGCCATGCCGACGAAACCCGGCGTGCGGCGCAACGTACGCGCGGCACGCTGCAGATCGGCGAACCAGTGGGCAAGACGCATGGGGTGTCCTCGTGATCCGCAGGGGCCGCCAGAAGGCGTATCGATCCGCCACGCCGGGCGCGGATCATCCCCGTGCAACGCAAGCGGCGTGCCAGCGCGGGAACCGCGGCGTGGCGCGGGTGGGCGGCCCGGGTGAGCGCTTAGCTGTCCGGCCGCGCACAGGCGGCGTCCGGTGGTGAACAGTGCGGACAGGTGGTGGGCGGCCGGCGGCGTGCGGACGATCGAGGCTGTCGATGCCGTCCTGCGATGACGCCATCGCTGGCACGCCATGAAGGAGATCACTGCCGTCAGGAGACCTTCCAAGTGTGAATGAACATCGAGGTGTGAAGGGGTATCCAGATGCGAAGGGCTATCCCGGTGTGAAGGGCCTTCCACGGCGATGCCCGCTCCTCGGAGCGTACGTATTGCTCCCCTCTCCCCTTGCGGGAGAGGGGCTGGGGTAGAGGGTTACGACGGCCTGACAAGGCTCCAGCGTCGTACGGCATCGCACCCTCATCCGGCCCTTCGGGCCACCCCGTATCGGGGTACGGGGCAGGCTCTTCTCCGGGGCGGAGAACGGAGATATGCGGGGAGCATTCGAGCCGAACGTTCGCAGAGGCCGCGGCTCCTGGCGCTCGGAGATGAACATCGAGATGCCGGCTCGATCCACCGCAGCACCACGTCGGACACGTTGGCCGCGACGATCCTTCCGGGCAGGCACGACTAGCCGCTGCCTGCGCCCTCGCGGATCGTCGCCCAGTCCAGTCCGAAGCGGGCGAGATACTTCCTGAGGCGATCGGCGTCGTTGGTGCTCGAGCGCAGGGTGCGCGAGGCCGCGAAGAGTTCGCGGCCTGCTGCCGAGAGCGAGCGCGAGCGGCGGCAGACCTTCACCACGGCTTCGAGCTGCACGCGATCGAACGGGTCGATCGCCTGGGTGTCGTCGAGCAGGCCATCGAGCACCGATTCGGCGGGCGCGCCGCGCCATTGGCTGCGCAGGCGTTCGATCTCGTCGTCGACCACGTCCACCTGGATGCGGCCGGCCGTCGCGAGCGTCGACATGCGCATCACCGAGGCGCCGAGGTCACGGAAGTTGCCGCGCCAGGCGGCTTCGGCGCTGGTCGCGAACGCGAGGAAGCGTGTGCGCGCCTCCTTGTTGAACGCGACGCGCTGGCGCTGTTCGCGCGACCAGCGTTCGAGTTCGAAATCGAGGTTGGGCTCGATGTCCTCCATGCGGTCGGCGAGGCCGGGCAGGCGGTACGTCCACAGATTGAGGCGCGCGAAGAGATCCTCGCGGAAGCGTGCTTCGGCGACGGCGGCCTGCAGGTCGCGGTTGGTGCCGGCGATGAGCTGGAAATCGCTCTCGACTTCACGATCGCCACCGGCCGGGAAGAAGCGCTTTTCCTCGAGAGCGCGCAGGAGCATGGCCTGCTCGTCGAGGCCGAGTTCCCCGATCTCGTCGAGGAACAGCAGGCCCTGGTGTGCCGAGCGCAGCAGGCCGGCGCGATCGTGGAGGGCGCCCGTGTACGCGCCTTTCACGTGCCCGAACAGCGTGCTCATCGCGCCGTCGCCACGCAGCGTGGCGCAGTTCACCTCCACGAAGCCGCCGGGCAGCTGGTGCTTGAGCTTCTTGAGCTCGAACACGCGCTTGGCGAGCTGACTCTTGCCGGCGCCGGTGGGGCCCATCAGCAGCATCGGCGCACGCGACCGCGTGGCCACGATCTCGATCTGCTCGATCATGCGGTTGAAGGCCGCGTTGCGCGTCTCGATGCCGCTCTTGAGCAGGGCGCGATCCTCGAGCTGCTGCTGCGCGAAGCGCTGCGCGATCGCATCGTAGCGGGAGAGATCGAGGTCGATGATGCTGTAGGTGCCGGCGGAACCATCCTGCTTGCGCGGCGGTGACGACTGCAGCAGACGCCCGGGGAAGTGGCGGCTTTCGGTCAGCAGGAACCAGCAGATCTGCACCACGTGCGTGCCGGTGGTGATGTGGACGTAGTAGTCCTCCTCCTCGGGCTGGAAATCGTAGCCGCGCAGGAAGTCGTGCAGCGTCGCGTAGACGGTCTCGAAATCCCAGGGATCGGCGAGGTACATGTCGTGGCGGCGCACGGTGGTCTCGGGTGACACCTGCGCGATGTCCCGGACCACGCCATCGGCCATGCCGCGGTAGCGGCGCTCGTCGAACACAAGCTCGAGCCGGTCGACGAGGAAGTCCTCGTACATCGCGAGCGAGACGGTCGGGCGCCACTTCTCCCAGCGCCCCGCGCCGGAGCCGTGGTCGAGCTGGGTGCCGAGCATGCCGATGACGACGTGCCGCTTGCTCATGATCCTTTCCGATAAAATAGGATACGGAAGTATATGTTCTGTCGGCATGCTGTGGGCAATGGCAATCCGTTGGTGATCTCCAATGCATTGATTAAGAAGCGATTTCCGTCGGGCGGCGTGTGCTGGCACGGCCGTTGCCATGATGTAGGCATGGCAGGCCTTTCCTGCAGGAGCACGACCATGGCGAACATCAGCCTCTTCGAATCGATACGCGGCGTACGCGTACCGGATGCCGATACCCGCAATGCGGAAGGCGCTCCGGCGTATCGCCGCTCGCCCGAAGCCGCGCTTGCGCTGTATGCGGCGACCGGTTGCCTCAACGGCACCTTCTATGCGTCGGATGAGGAACAACTCGCGACGGTGCTGATGCTGGCGGCCCAGGTGCCGGCGTCGTTCGTTGCCCGCGTTGCGGTGCATGCTCATGAGGTCGGGCATATGAAGGACATGCCGGCGCTGCTGCTCGCGACCTTGAGCGTGCGCGATCCGGACGTGTTCGCCGAGGCGTTCCCGCGCGTGGTCACCAACGGCCGCATGCTGCGCAACGTGGTGCAGATCCTGCGCAGCGGCCGGGTGGGACGGAAGTCGCTGGGCTCGCGTCCGAAGCGGCTCGTGCAGCAGTGGCTGGCGAAGGCGTCCACCGGGGCGCTCGTCGCCGCGGCGATCGGCCGGCAGCCGTCACTGGCGGACGTGATCCGCATGGTGCATCCGAAGCCGGCGGACGCCGAACGCGAAGCGCTGTACGCGTGGATCGTCGGGCGGCCGTACGCGGAGGCGTCGTTGCCGCCGGTGCTGCAGGCCTACGAGGCGTTCAAGCGCGAGCCTTCGGGCGCGCTGCCGGAACTGCCGTTCGCGTACTACACGTCACTGGAGCTGACGCGTGACCATTGGAGCACGCTGGCCTTGCGGGCGTCGTGGCAGACGCTGCGCATGAACCTCAACACGTTCGCGCGTCACGGCGTGTTCGATGACGAGGCGATGGTGCAGGCGGTGGCGGCACGGTTGTGTGACCCGGCGGAGATCGCGAGGGCGAGGGTGTTTCCGTACCAGCTGCTGATGGCGTATCGCGCGGCAGCGGCGCTGCCGGTCGCGATCACCGAGGCCTTGCAGGATGCGATGGAGATCGCGACGCGCTCGGTGCCGGTCATCGCCGGCCAGGTGGCGGTCGCGGTCGACGTGTCGGGGTCGATGGCGTCGCCGGTCACCGGTCATCGCCGCGGCTCGACCACGGCGGCGCGCTGCGTCGATGTGGCCGCGCTGGTGGCGGCGTCGCTGCTGCGGATCAATCCGCAGACGCGTGTGCTGCCGTTCGATACCGAGGTGCGTGCCCTCATGCTCGATCCGCACGACAGCGTGATGACGCAGGCGACGCAACTCGCGGCGCTGTGCGGTGGCGGCACCTCGGTGAGTTCGCCGCTGGCGCGGCTCAACGCGGAGAAGGCGAAGATCGACCTGCTGGTGATGGTGTCCGACAACGAGAGCTGGCGCGACACGCGCGGTGGTGCGACGCAGACGATGCGCGAGTGGTCCACGCTGAAGGCACGTTGCCCGCAGGCGCGGATGGTCTGCATCGACCTGCAGCCGACCACGGCCAGCCAGGCGGTGGAGCGCGAGGACGTGCTGCACGTCGGAGGGTTCAGCGATGCGGTGTTCGCACTGCTCGCGGCGTTCGCGGACGGCGACCTGCAAGGGCGCTGGACCGGAAGTATCGAAGAGATTTAAGCGTAGGACGAGGTGCCCGGCCGGCAATGGGGCCGGCCGGGCGTGAAAGGAACGTGTTTTCGGAGAGGGCCGGCTTCCGGCTCGACGGCATCGGGTCCGCAGGGGCGGATCGGAGCGTCGAGCCTCATGTGGACGGTCGTCTCCATCGCATGTCGGCGGCGTGTCCGAATGCCGGTGGAACTACAGCATCTTAAGCTCCAGGTCGCGGGTTCGAATCCCGCCCGTCGCGAGACGGTAGCTCAGCGGTAGAGCAGGATGTTCCATCACGTTCGTCGGGCAGGTCGCCGGCTGCTGCAACACGATGTCCCGGCGCGAATGCCGGGGGAACTCCACGGGTCGCGGGTTCGACTCCCGCCCGCCGCAAGGCGGTAGCTCAGCTGGGAGAGCAGGTTTCCCCATCGCTTGTCGTTCGAGGATGTCGTGGGTGTTGCCGCGAAGGATCGCGGCGCTGTTTTTCGCGGTGAATGCCGATGGAACTCCATGGTTGACCCTGAAAGGGGCTGGGTTCGAATCCCAACGCCGCGAGGCTTCGGCCGAGCGTGCAACGTGTTCCATCACTTTCGTCACCGCACTTTTTTCGAACACCGGTGCGAGTCGCCGGAATCCAGGAGGCAGGAACGCCATGAGCGCCAACCATTACGACGTCATCCACGACCAGGGTGCGGCACCGATCAAGACCTGGACGCGCGGCGTCCCGCTCGAGGATGCCGCGCGCGAGCAGCTGCGCAACATCGCGAAGCTGCCTTTCATCCACAAGCACATCGCGGTGATGCCGGACGTGCATCTCGGCAAGGGCGCGACCGTGGGCTCGGTGGTGCCGACGATCGGCGCGATCATCCCGGCGGCCGTCGGTGTCGACATCGGTTGCGGCATGATCGCCGCGCGCACGACACTCACGGCCGCTGATCTTCCGGATACGCTCATCGGCGTGCGCAGCGCGATCGAGCGTGCGGTGCCGCATGGCCGCACGGCCGGGCGTGGCCAGCGCGACAAGGGCGCGTGGGATACGCCGCCGGAGCGCGCGGTGGAGGGCTGGTCGACGCTGTCGGAGGATTTCGCGCGCATCACGGAGCGCCATCCGCGGCTCAAGACCACCAACAACCTGCATCACCTCGGCACGCTCGGCACGGGCAACCACTTCGTGGAGGTGTGCCTGGACGAGGAGCAGCGCGTGTGGTTCATGCTGCACTCGGGCTCGCGCGGCGTGGGCAACGCGATCGGCACGCACTTCATCGAGCTCGCCAAGAAGGACATGCGGCGCTGGATGATCAACCTGCCGGACGAGGACCTCGCCTATCTTCCGGAGGGTACGGACCACTACGGCGACTACGTGTTCGCGGTGGACTGGGCGCAGCGGTACGCGCGCACCAACCGCCGGATCATGATGCAGCACGTGGTCGATGCGGTGCGTCGCGTGATCGACAAGCCGTTCGAGGCGCAGGCGGAGGCGGTCAACTGCCACCACAATTACGTGAGCCGCGAGCACCACTTCGGCCAGGACATCTTCGTGACCCGCAAGGGTGCGGTGAGCGCGAAGAAGGGCGAGCTCGGCATCATCCCCGGCAGCATGGGGGCGAAGAGCTTCATCGTGCGCGGCCTCGGCAACCCGGACAGCTTCTGCAGCTGCAGCCACGGTGCCGGACGCGTGATGAGCCGCACGCAGGCACGCAAGCTCATCACGGTGGAAGAGCACGCGCAGGCGACCGCGCATGTCGAGTGCCGCAAGGATGCGGACGTGGTGGACGAGTCGCCGCGCGCGTACAAGTCGATTGACGCGGTGATGGCCGCGCAGGCCGACCTCGTGGAGATCGTGCACACGCTGCGTCAGGTGGTGTGCGTGAAGGGCTGAGACGGGGCCGGCATGCGCCGGCCCCTGCACGGCAACGGATACCCCGGGCGGCATGCCGCCCGGGCAGGGGACTTCTTCAGGATGGACATGCTGGAACTCGATGGGGCCGCGGGTGGCGGCCAGTTGCTGCGCTCCGCGCTGACACTCGCGCTGTGCACGGGCACCGGATTCACGATGCGCGGCATCCGTGCCGGGCGCTCGCGTCCCGGCCTGATGCGCCAGCACCTCACGGCCGTGCAGGCCGCGTGCGCGATCAGCGGCGGCCATGCGGACGGTGCCGCGCTCGGCTCGACCGCGTTGACGTTCATGCCGGGCAGCGTGCGGGCAGGCGACTACGCGTTCTCGCTCGGAACGGCCGGCTCGACGATGCTCGTGCTGCAGACGCTGCTGCCGGCGTTCTGGCGCGCGGATGGACGGTCGCGCATCCGTCTGGAGGGCGGTACGCACAATCCGATGGCGCCGAGTGCCGACTTCGTCGAGCACGCCTATCTCGGCGCGTTGCGTCGCATGGGCGTGTGCGTCGATCTCGTGCTCGAGGCGCATGGTTTCCACCCTGCGGGTGGCGGTGCGGTCGTCGCGAGCATCGAGCCTTGCGACGGTCTGCGTGTCGCCGCGTTCCATGAGCGTGGCGAGCGCATTGCGATGCATGCGGTCGCGCTGGTGTCGGGCCTGGCGTCCGGCATCGGGCGGCGTGAACTCGCCGTGCTCGGCAAGCGGCTTGGTCTGGCGGACGATCAGCTGGAACTGCGCAGCGTGCGTCCGGCGATGGGGCCCGGTAACGCGCTGAGCGTGCGTGTCGAGCATGCCCATCACGTCGACTGCTTCGTCGGCTACGGGGAGCGTCGTGTGTCGGCGGAGAGCGTGGCCGAGCGTCTCGCCGCGCAGGTCCGTCACTATCTGGACTCGCAGGCCTGCGTGTCGGAGCACCTGTCCGACCAGTTGCTCGTGCCGATGGCGCTCGCCGGCGGCGGCGAGTTCACGACGTGCGCGGCCAGCGACCACCTGCGCAGCAACGCGGCGCTGATCGAGAAGTTCGTCGCCGTCGACATCAGCTGCGAGGCGATCGGAGCGGATCGCTGGCAGGTGCGCGTCGTGTCCTGACTACGACGCGTGACGGCGGGGGGGCGACGCATCGAGGCGTTCACCCCACGCTTCACGTCAGGCGTAGACAGATGAGCCGACCGGATGCAGCTTCGGATTCGGCAATCGGGCGGTTGCGCCGGCCTGGGTCGCTACAGCGACCTCAGGAAATCCAGCAGATCGTTGCGGTCCTGCGTGCTCAGCTGCTCGAAGTGCTGACGACTCTGCTGCGCTTCGCCGTCGTGCCAGAGGATGGCCTCGGTGATCGTGCGGGCGCGGCCGTCGTGCAGGAAGCGTGCGTTGGAGACCGGGTCGCGCGGCAGTTCGCCGATGTCGAAGCTCGAGGTGAGGATCGTGGACGGATCGGCGGCGGCGATCTGCGCGGCGGTGCGTTGCGTGTAGGCGAGCGAGCCGAGGCCCCACAGCGGTGGTGTGCGCCACATGCGCGCGGTGGCCTGGCCTTCGGTGAGCGTGTCGGCGAGGCCTTCGCCCATGTCGTGCAGCAGCAGGTCGGTATAGGGGCGGATGGTCTGGTTGCGCAGTTCGGCCATCGGGTGGTGGCTGGCCGTGGTCAGCTGCGCGCGGTGGCAGGCGCCGCATTGCGCCTGCGCGAACACGGCTTCGCCGTTGGCGATGCGCGCGGTATCGATGTCGTGCTCGGTCGGCACGCGCTGGCCGGCACCGTAACCGCTGCGCAGGTTGCGTTGCGCGGGCACACCGAGCAGTTCGATGTACTGGGCGAGGCGCAGCAGCTCGTCGTCGTCGACGCCGGACACGGCCTGCGTGGCCGACGTGCACGCCGACGAGGCGGGGTCGTGCTGGCAGGCACGTGAGCGGTACACGGGCGAGGTCACGCCCATGTCGAGCATGAGTGCGCTCGCGACCTGGTGGCGCACGCTGGCCTTGCCGGCTTTCCAGCCGAAGCGGCCGAGGCGCGTGTCGCCGGTCTGCGGATCGGTCACCCAGTTCGGTACGCCGCGCACGCCGTCGCCGTTGGTGTCGCCCGGATCGGCCCAGGCGAGGATCGTCGCCTCGTCGACCGCTTCGAGCAGGCCCATGCCGATCACCTGCGAAGCCTGGCGCACCGAGAACTGCGCCGGCGTGGGACCGCTGAACGCGTACGCCGGCTTGCGCAGTTCGATGATCGTGCCGTCGGCGAGCGTGCGCGTCTGCGCGGTGTGCGAGGCGAGGCGCACCGTGTAATCGGGTGCGCCCGCGGCGGAGGCGCGCTGCTGCACGTTCATGCCGTAGGTCGGATCCGGCGTGGTGCCGGCGGCGGAACTGCTCGTGGCCGTGAACACCGAGAGCGTATCGAGCGGCTGGCCGACACGCGGCGGCAGGCTGCGGCCGTTGAGCTGGTGGCAGCCGAGGCAGCGCTCGGCATTGAAGCGCGGGCCCAGCTGGCCGGCGTGCGCGGTGAACACCGGATTGACGTTGGGACTTTCCGAGTGTTTGCCGTCGGCGAACGAGGTGTGGAACAGGCGCCGTCCTTCGACGAAGCGCTGCATGTTGGTGAAGCCGATGTTGTTGACCGACTGCTGGAAGTTGCGCATCGGCTCGTCGGAATAGTTGTACGAGACGCTGGCCTGACCGCCTAGCAGGGACGCGGCCGGAAGCGGATGCGAATCGAGCAGCGGCGCGACGCCGTACCACGGCGCCATGCCATGGCCGACCACGTAGAGCTGTTCGAACGAGTAGTAGCGGATGCCGCCGCCGTCGATCAGCGCATGCGCGCCGTCGGTGTTGTCGAGGAACTGCGCGGGTGCGACCTCGATCTTGTCGCCGGGTCGCAGCGGCGTACCGCCTTGCGGCGCGCGCCAGTTGTCGAGCACGGGTCCGTCCATGCGGCAGTCGAGGGGCGCGGCGGTATGGGAACAGCGGCGCGTACCGTCGACGACGTTGGTGAAGCCCTGGTTGTTCATCCAGCCGTACTCGCCGACGTTCGGATCGACGCGGCGGAACAGGCTGATGCCGTTGTTGATGAAGGTGCCGTTGCTGACACGCAGGTAGAACGTGACGCGCGAACGCCCGGCCGGCACCTCGTCGCGCACCATGAGGCCGTAGGTGCGGTTCTGGAAATAGAAGGTCGGGAACGTGAAGTAGTTGCCGGGGCCGACGTCGCGTGGATTGAAGGTCTGCGTGCCGGACAGATACCACGGCTCGCCGCGCTCGCGGGCGTGGCGATTGGTCGGACGGAATCCGGCGAGCGTGACCAGCGTGCCGTCGGGTTCCGAGTACTGGATGTCCTCGGTGGCCGGTGTGCCTTCGGCGTAGAGCGGCGCGTAGGTGACGGGCGAGGCGGCTGACGTCGCGCCGGTGCCGGCGGGCGCCGGATCCGTGGCGGACGCCGATCCGGCGGAGAGCATCGTGACGGCGAGCATCGCCGCGGAGGAGGCGGGTCGGAAACGGCGTTCGCTGCGCATGGTCGTGGCGAATGGGCGTGCCGGATCCGGCGGTGGATCGATGGTGCTGCATCGCGTCATGCGTGTACGCGATGGCGGTCACCGAATCGTGATGACAGTCGGTGGTTCGGGCGTCTGGATGGCTGCGTCACGCGATCAACCGCACCGCTGGCAACTCCGAGGATGCCGTGTCGGGTGCCGGGATTCGCTGCGCGATTCAAGGGAGGTGCTGCCACTCCCCGGCCATGATGGTGCCCGACGGCGCATGGCTCGGCGTGCCGCGGCGCGCGACGACACGCCGATCGGGCATCGCGTCGACGGGAGGGGCGATCACGGCGTCACGGCGTGCCGCCCGGACTCCTGTGGAACGCTGGCCTGCGGCGTACCACCCGTCGTGAGCTTCGAGTACCCGACCAGACGATCGACTCCTGGACGACGACGCGCCCTTATTCGAACCCGGAGGCGTAGATGCGATTGCAGCCGGTGCCCTTGAGCGTCACGAGCCCGTTGTTGTAGTCCACGAGCGCGATGTCCGCGCACCCGTCCATGTCGAGGTCCACGACTTCGAACGAGTGCGCGTAGTAATGGGAGGCGTAGGGAAGCGGGAACAGCCGCTCGGGAGCGAGTGAGCCGTTCTCCTGCTGGAGGTAGACGCCGAGGGCCATCCATCCGCCGTGCGCGACGATGATGTCGTCACGGCCGTCTCCGTCGATGTCGGCAACCCTGAGCGTCTGCGGGACGTCACGGCTCGCCAGGTAGATCGGCGCGTCGAAACCACCTTCGCCATCCCCTTGGAAGATCATCACGCAGGACGACGGCGAGTTGCCCCCGCTCGACACGACGATGTCGGCATGGCCGTCACCGTTGACGTCGCCGATTCCGACACCGCCGACACTGCCCCATGAACCTCCGGGACACACGCCGTCCAACGTGGGCAGCGGCATGAGGGTTCCATCGCCCGCATTGAGGTAGGGAAGCACGTACGGCGCCATGCCATAGCCATTGCCGACGACGATGTCGTCATGGCCATCGCCGTTGATATCGCCTTGTCCCATCTTGCCGTATCCGTCGACGGAAGGGCTCCAGGTCGTCGCCTGGAGCGAGCCGTTGCCGAGGTTGCGGTAGAGCCGTCCACCTTCCGACCAGCTGATGGCCGCTACATCTTTCCGGCCGTCGCGATCGAGATCGACAGCGGCCAGCGCCACGGCAGGCTGCGTGGATTCCGGAGCGGAGGCGACAAGCGTGCCTGCGGCCGTGGCGCGGAATCGCGTGAGGCCTGTATCGCCGCCCACGACCACATCGGCACCGAAAGTTCCGTCGAGTTCGAGGACCGCGATGCTGGGGAAGCTCGGCGTCTGGCCGTAGGGATACAGCAGCGGTGGCAGGAACGAAGCGGCACCGTCGGGCCTGAACAGCAGGAGGTGGTAGTCCGTGTCGGGATCGAAATAGTAGGAGGTGGCGACGACGACATCCGGGCGCCGCTGCCCGGTGATGTGCCCCACCGCGACCGCCCTCGGATCCGCGCCCGCGGTGCGGGTCTGGAAGGGGAGAAGCCTCCAGACGGCAGGTGAGCCGGTACCGTCGGGCTCTGGCGTGTCGGACGGGCGCGCCGGAGCGGGTGTTGCCAGACGTGAATCGACGTCGACAGGGCGGCCGAACGCATCCACAGGAACATCGGCGGCGAAAGCGAGGCTGCAGGACAGCGCAAGCGCGCTCGGAACGAGTCGGGCGAGGGACATGGTCTTCCTTGACGGGGTGTGGAAAGCGAGACGCATCGCGCGCGACGCGGACGCGGTCATTATCCCACAGGCGGTGTCGCGCCGAGCGACGGACGTCCACGATACGCGGCTCACGACATGCCAGCCGGCATGGAACGTCGCTCCGGATTCGACACCGGAGGAGACGGCCGAGGGGACATCACGGCAGCTTCGTGTGGCGTATCGGGAGCCGTGCGTGGCCGCACGTCATCGCATCCGGCATTCGTGTCAGAGTTCGCCGCGCCATCCACCTCGCCAAGGATCAGATCCGTGCATCGACGCGCGTCGCGACTCGTTCTCGCTGCCACCATGCTTGCCATCGTCCTGCTTGCCGGCTGCAGCAGCGATCCGCGCAACAACGATGCCGTGCGCTACAGCGGTGCATCGCTGAGGGTCGACGGCAACGACTACCCGCGCGAGCCCACGCCGTCGAGGGTCGCGAAGGGGCGCGTGCTGGTCACGCCGAAGCAGGGCGAGCAGGATGCGGTGGTCAGCCTGCTCGTGCGTTACGGGCTGTCGCTGGCCGGCACCACGGCGCGCGGCGTGCTCGTGGTGATCGTGCCCGAGGGTTTCGAGCTGCAGTGGTCGAGCGTGTTCTCGAACGCTGCATCGGTGACCTTCGCCACGACCGACGACGTCGGCATGCCCGCGGCGCTCGCGTCGGTGCCCGCCGCACCTCCCAAGGCGGCTCCGGTCGCCAAGGGCAAGCCGGTGCCCGAAGGGGGACCTCCGCTCTCCGTGGTGCGCAAGCTCACCTACGCGATGTACGAGGACTTCGAGTCCAGAGGCGGTGTGCCGCTGACGCTGACCGCGACGGGCAAGTCGGCCGTCGTGCACATGGAACTCGCCGACGTGACGGTGGAATCGTGCAAGGTGCGCCGCGCCGAGATCGGGGAGTTCGAATGCGGTGTGCTGCTCAAGGTGCGCTCGTGCCTCGGCGACTGCAACCCGTCCCGCGAAGAAGCGCTCGACGATGCCAAGCGCATGATCGTGCGCTGGGATCCGTCGGGGAAGTGGGTCTATCACTGAGCCGAGGCGTGTCGCGAGGCCGTGGGTCTCGCATGCGGCGGCGCGTGATCGGATCCGGCCTGTCGATGGCGTGATGCGTAGGGCCGTGTGCGGCGCATGCTCGCGGCGGCGGCATGTGTCGCCGGTGATCCTCGTGGCGCGTCACGCGTCCTCGTTCGTGCCCACCACCTCGGCCCGTTCGCCAATCGTTGCCCGGACTTGCGTGGGGGGCGAGGATCTGCGGATGAGCGAGGGGTATCGCCACGTGTGTACACGCGGCGTCGCCGCTCAGCTCGAATCGCTGCGCACCCGCTGCACGCGTTCGCGGAACGCGCGCACGTTGTCGCCGCGGATGCGGGATTCGCGCGTGCCCTTGATGTCGCCGACCTTGCCATCCGAGCCCGTCACGGGCTGCGCCTCGACGGCCGTCTCGCGCTCGAACGCGTGCGACTTGTCGGTGTTGCGGTAGTAGCGGTAGAGGTACCAGTACAGCGCGGACGCGCCGGCCGGACCTGCCGCGAGAAGCCAGAGGCCACCGTCGTCGCTCATGATGAACTCGCCAGTATCCAGAGCACGATGCCTTCGATGACCGTGCCGGTGGTGAGGGCGGCGAGCAGCAGCTTCCATTGCTGCACGGGCACGCTGCCCATGGTCTCGCCGGTGCGGCCGTTGACCGCGATGTAGTGCAGCATGCCGCCGTTGGCGCCGGGCTGGTGGTACGAGTACAGCCACACGGGCAGATACATCGACACCCAGCGCGTGCCGTGCACGTCGAGCTGTTCCTGCTCCCAGCGCACGCCGCGGTCGTAGCGGCGCACGGAGCTTTCGACCTGCGCGCGCGCGATCGACATGAACTGGTCCTCGAGGCGCGGCTGCATCTGCTCGATGTTGCTGTTGCGCTTTTCGGAGGTGAAGCCCGACAGGTACGAGGCGTTCCACTTCACCGCGTTCTTGGTGTCGAACGGCAGGATCGTGTTGATGATGTTGTTGGTGTTGACCTTCGTATCGAGGTTGCCGCGCTCGGTCGAGGATTCCAGCGGCAGGTCGTCGACGGTGAACGAGACCTGGCGCTCGACCTGGTAGATGTCGGCGTCGTAATAGGTGGTCTTGTTCTTGTCGGTGCCGCGCTGGTACTCGCGCGTCTTGATCTCGCCCTTGCCGGAGACCGCCGCGCTGACGTTGCCGTCGACGATCATGTAGGGCAGGTAGACGCCGACGACGTTCTCGGGCGTGAACTCCTCCTTGAACGCCTTGAGCGCGAACATGCGCCGCTTGTCGACGAACTGGCGGATGCGCGCGACGGCGTCGTCCTTCTTGATGTGGAACGGCAGCACCGCATCGGGCACGGCGCCGTTGGGCACCTGTTCGTTGACGCCGAACACGTGGCGGCACCAGTGGCAGCGTGCCGTCATCGACGTGGACGTGTTGACCGTGACCTCGGCGCCGCAGCCCGTGCATTTGAACGTCATGAGCGCGGCGGCGTCGGCGGCGATGTCGCGCGCACCCGACGCGACGACCGTGCCGCGCAGGTCGGCGAGGCCTTCGCCGAGTCCGAACGCCTCCTCGACACGCGCACCGTCCCACTCGTGGCGGCAGTACTGGCAGATCAGCAGGTCGGTGCCGAGCTTGTGGCGGATGTCGGTCGCGCCGCACTTCGGGCAACGGTTGAGGCCGTCGCGAAGTTCGGCGGCCGAGGTGTCGATGGCGAGCGGATCCGGTGCCAGCAGCTCGTCACGGATCGGCTTGGGCAGCGTGGCCGGATCGATCGGATGGCTGCCCGGCACCGGCGGCACGTCGCGCGGCGAGCCGGGACCGATGCCCGGAGGCGGCGGCACCGGCGGGAGGTTGGTGTTGGACATGGTCGCGACGTACCCGGACGGTTACAGGCCGAGCGCCTTGGCCTTGAGCGCGTCGTAGTCGCCCTGCGTGATCAGGCCGAGATCGAGCATCTCCTTGGCCTTCTTGAGCTTGGCCACCGGATCATCCGCCGCGGGCGCGGCCGGCTGCTGCAGGTTGCCGACGCCACCGAGCATGCCCGAGGCCATGCCGATGCCGACCAGACCCGCCGCGCCGCCGGTCTCGCCGGCCGACTGGATGCCCTGCGCGACGCTGGCCTGCAGGTTGGAATTGCCGCGTGCACCGGCGAGCGCATCGGCGCGCTGCACGGTCTTGAGCAGCTCGCGCGTGTTGGCGTCGTACTCGATCGAGACGATCGTGGTCTTGACGATGACGAGGCCGCGATCGGACTTCCACTGGTAGGCCTGCTCGACCGCGTCGGACAGGCTCTTCGCGAAGCCGATCGAATCCTGCTGCAGCTTGGTGATGCGGTTGCCCTTGGCCGGATCGTTCGAGTACAGGCTGAAGGCCGGCGCGAGCGAGCCGACGACCTCGTTGAACAGCTGGCTGGCCGCCGCGTTGTCCATGTCGGTGAAGTCGAACACCTGGCCCGACTGCAGGTACTGCGCCGGCACGAAGTTCTTCACGAACAGGATCGGGTCGACGATCTTGAGCGTGTACGAGCCGCGCGTGACCGCGCCGACCTGGGTGTTGAGGAAGGCGTCGTCCCAGTAGATCTCGGACTGCGTGCCGAAGCGGTTGTCCGGCAGCTCCTTGAGCGAGACGAAGAACGCGGCCTGCTGCGAGCCCGGCTGGCCGCCGAACTTGAGGCGCTCCCAGCTCTGCGTGATCAGCGGGCTGACGAAGCCGTCGCCTGCGAAGATCGACTTGGAGTTGAGGTCGTCCGAACGCCACTCGTAGCCGCCCGGTTCGGCGACGAAGCCGGTGATCGCGCCATCCTGCATGAGCAGCAGGCCGTAGCCTTCCGGCACGACGATCTTCGAGCCGTTGGTGATGATGTTGGACGAACCCTTGGTGTTCGAGCCGCGCCCGGCGTTGGTGCCCTGGGGCACCGCTGCGAACAGCGCCGCCGTCGACGGCAGGCCTGCCGGCACCGTGTAGAAGTCCTTCCACTGGTCCGCGAGCATGCCGCCGACCGCACCCACCGCCGCTTGAATGAGACCCATGACGATTCCTTCACCTTTCGTGTGGCCGGGTGCAGCACCCGGCGTGCCGGCGGACTATACAACCCGCCGATGAGGAAACGTGGAGAGGCGGGGAAGGAGGGCATGGCCCGGTGTGTACTCCCGCGCTTGTGCATGTCGGCTCGGCCATGGAACAACTGGCGCAGACCCGCTGCGGTCAGCAGGCTCGTCATTCCGGCGAAAGCCGGAGGCGCTTCACAACAGCGCGCAGCGCTGGTCATCCCCTTGAGCATCGATCGGCGAGTCACACCTGGTCGATGATCGAGAGTCTGATCGGAATGCGCGTGCTGTGACGTTTTCCGAATCGAGACGATGCGTTCAAGCATCGTTGCCCAACCGAGTTACGCTTCGACGGACGCTCAAGGGGATCCCGGCTTCCGCCGGGATGACGGTGTTCCTGATTGGCGGCGTGATATGGAGATCGGGCTAGAGGAGCCGCCTCGACAGGCCGAGGCGCCGCACCCGCTACACTGCGCATCTTTCCCCGGCTTCACGAAGACCCATGATCCACAACGATGTACTGCGCAGCGTGCGTTACATGCTCGATCTGAGCGAACCCAAGGTGGTCGAGATCGTGCGTCTCGTCGATCCGGCGTTCGTGCTCGAGCGCGACGACGTGCGCGCGATGCTGCTCAAGGAAGAGGATCCCGCGCACGTGCCGTGCAGCGACGCGGTGCTCGCGCGCTTCCTCGACGGCCTCATCGTGCACCGTCGCGGTCGCGACGATCGCCAGCCCGCGCGACCGTTCGAGACGCGCATGACCAACAACCTCGTGCTCAAGAAGCTGCGCATCGCGTTCGAACTCGCCGATGTGGACATGCACGAGGTCTTCGCCGACGCGGGATTCCCGGTGTCCAAGCCGGAGCTGTCGGCGCTGTTTCGCCAGCCCGGCCATCGCAACTACCGTCCCTGCGGCGACCAGATGCTGCGCAATTTCCTCAAGGGGCTGACGCAACGTGTGCGCGATGTTCCGCCGGGTGCGTCATCGCCGAAGCCGGCGGGCGACGCGTGGGCGCGTGCGAAGAACGCCGGTTGATCGGACGTGGCGTAACCGCGCCATGCGTGGCTGAGCGCCGGGCGCTGGCTGCGGTGGGCGTGCAGAAGCCGGCGTGAGGTCCGTGTGGCGTGGGCGCACAGCCACGCAAAACCTGGGGTCAGGTTCATTTGCCTTGAGTTGCGGCGGATTCTTGCCAGGTCATGCGGTCCAACGAACCTGACCCCGGCGGTAAGGTCCTGACGGTCGGATCATCGTGATGTGTCGCGCAAGGCGTCTCGCGCAGTCGCGCCTCGCATGCATGAGGGGCGCGACGGACGGAGCCGTTTCATTGCGCTGACGGGATGGTGCAGCGTCGGTCACGAAAACCCGTCTGCACCCTGCGGCGGCTTCCAGTCGCCCGACGGGATCGTGTTGACCATCCACGGGATACCGAACTTGTCGACGAGCGCGCCGTAGCCCGGTGACCAGAACGTCTCGGCGAACGGCATCACCGCCTTGCCGCCTTCGGACAGCGCGTCGAACCAGCGACGCGCTTCGGCGATGTCGGTCGTGTGCAGGGTCACGTCGAAGCCGTTCTTGGGCTTGCCGATGTTCGGCGCCCAGGCGGTGTCCATGTCGGCGCCCATGATCGACTGGTCGCCGACATCGAGCCACGCGTGCATGAGCCATTGCTTGTACTTGTCGTCGGTGAACGGCATGCCCGGAGGCGCCTCGCCGTACGGGTACGCGGCGGTGATCTTGCCGCCCAGGACCTTGGCGTAGAACTCGAATGCTTCGCGGCATTGGCCCTGGAAGCTCAGGCTGGTCACGATCTTCATGCCTTCTCCTCGGTGGTCGACGCGGGGATACCGTCGTACACCCCCGCAGCTTAGCGGAGCGCGAATGACGGCGAGGGCATGTCCGTACGGTCCGGAAGCGGTGGGGTTGGCCCCTCTCGCCGCGCCTTCGCGTGAGCGTGCACGACCGTCCGCACCGTTCTCGATACCGACCAGGAGGTTTGCATGTTCCCGCGCCGCCTTTCCACCGTGCTCGTGCTCGTCACGATGTCGATCCAAGCGTCCGCCGCGCCAGCCGGTACGGTATCCGGCCAATCCGCCGACGGCGTGTTCAAGCCCACCCATGCGTACGCCTGGAGCGAATCGTCGCGTGCCGGCGCGACCACGACGATCTATCTGTTCGACAGGGCGGTTCCTGCCGATGCGTGGGCCGACGCCGAGGACCGCAACGACGACATCCTCGCATGGCGCCAGAAGGCCAGCGCTCCGCTGCTGCGCTGGTCGATCAAGGCCGATGGAAACGTCGAGGCCATCTACGAATGCGACGCCGGCGGGGCGTGCTCGGTGCGCGGCGTCAACGTGATCAACGACCTCGCCAGCGCGGTGGCCAAGCTCAAGACGAGCGGCACGCGTGTCACCGGAACACTCGAGGAGGGCAGCGGCAGCTGCAACGGCGAGTGGTGCGACGTGCTGGGGAGGTACACCGTCGACGTGCCGCTCGCGCCGCCGTCGCTGGTCGACCGCACGCTGGCGTCTGGCCTCACGACGGGCCCTGATGTCGAGGCGGCACGCGCGGCGCTACTCGCCTACTGGGCGGCCGCCGGGAAGGCGAAATCGTCCAAGGACATCGAGGGCTCGTTCACGGAGACCCGCCGCGCGGATGCCCGGCGCCAGGCCGAGCAGTACGGCGCGGAGGTCGAGCACATGTTCGTGCACATGTTCGTGCCCGCGCACAGCGGAAAGCCTGCTATCGGCACGATGCGAGTGCTCGGCGACGCTGCCGTGGCGCAGCTCAAGGCGCAGGCCGGGAGCGCCGCGGATCGCTACGAGATGCAGTGCGACGTGATGATGCGCAAGGAAGGCGGAAGCTGGAAAGTCGGCATCGAGCGCTGCTGACACGCGCGCACCTGCGGGCAAGGACGCCCGACGCAGCCGTCGTCAGGCCTGATCCAGTTCGTAGTGGATCAGCACGACGCATTGCGAGGCGAACAGCATCGTCGCGCCGAGCGCGAGCTTCTTCGCGCCTAGGCGCTCGAGGCTGTGGAAGGTCTTCTTCGGCATCGGGATGTGGTCGGTGAGCAGGAAACACGGGTTGCCCTCGAACACCTGCTCGCGGATCGGCGTGCCTTTGCGGTCCATCACGTAGAGCTGATGATCCGTGGCGAGGCCCTGCACGAGGCGCTCGAAGCTGATCGTCTGCACGGTGACGCCCGACTGGACCGGTCGGTTTTCTTCCTTGTCCATGCCGCGCGAGACGTCGAGCGCCCTCGCGACCTTGCCGAGCAGGGCGCGTTCGTCGAAGCCGCCGATGTCGTGCATGGCGTTGGCGTCGAAACGGATCGTGCGCGAGAAATCGCGCGTGCTCTCGAGCACGAGGTAGACGACGACATCGGGGCGATGCGACTGCGCCACGAAGATCGCGTTCATGAGCGTGTGCGCGAGGATCTCGGTGTGCGCCTCCTGGCCGACGGAACCCAGCAGGGTCGCGCTGTCGGTGGGGGCTGCGCGGGCGCGGAGGACGAAGGTTCTCATGCGCGCATTGTCGCCTCGAAAGCGGTGCGGGGCGATGCTTTCGAGGTGTGGAGCGCGGACGTATGCACCGCGCGGCATGGTGATGTCGCCGAATGACGGGCACGGCTGCGACGCTTGCGCGCCGTTCCTCATTCCAGGAACCTCTACGTCGGCCTCGGTTACCGCGGTGTGGCCGCGATCCCGACCTTCATCCGCATGCCGGGTTGATGCGCCCCCATGACGACGGAACGACGCGTGCCGAGCGCATGCCGCGATGCAGGGAGTTTTCGATGTCGATGAGCCATTCTTCCGCGCAAAACCCGGCGTCGACGAATGCCGCCGCGTGGGCACGATCCTCGGACGACGTGTTCGGGCGCATCGCGGGGCGTTACGACCTCCTCAGTGACGTCTTCAGCTTCGGGATCCACCGCCTGTGGAAGCGGCGCGTTGCCGAGGTCATCGCCAGCGAGCGCTGGTCGACGCTTCTCGATGGGGCTTCCGGCACGGGGGACATCGTGTTGCGCGTGCTCGCGCACACGTCGGTGCACGGTCGTGACGTCGTGGCTGCGGACATCAGTCCGCGCATGCTGGCGATCGCACAACGGCGCCTGGCACGTCATGGCGGTCGCGTGACGTTCCGTACGCTCGACGCCGAGGACATGGCGGACGTGCCGGACGCGAGCGTCGACGCCTATTCCTTGTCGCTCTGCCTGAAGATCTGCGATCGCCCGCGCGTCATCGCCGAAGCGATGCGCATCCTCAAGCCGGGTGGGCGCGTGATCATCCTCGAAGCCTCGAACATCCGCTCGAAGTGGCTTCACCAGGCGTATCTCGCCTACATGGCGTTGTGCATGCCCATCCTCGGCTGGCTGGCCACGGGCGGCGATGCATCGGCGTATCGGTACCTTCTGCACGGCATCCGCGCGTTCCCGACCGCCGAGGCACTGGCGCGCGAGATGGAAGCGGCAGGGTTCGAGCGCGTGCGATTCGAGCGTCTGAGCCTCGGGATCGTTGCGATCCATATCGCGCGCAAGCCGACCGTGACGGGAGACGCAGCCGGCTGAAGAAGGGCATCTTCGGGTGAGTGAAATGGGGGGGCAGCTTCATTTTCCCCGCGCGGACCACCCGTGTCCCGGTACTCCCGGGAGAGAATCAGCCTGGCTTCATTCTTTTCATCGTGCACGCCCGTTGCCGGGACATGCACGATGAAACCGGTCATCAGAACGCCACGTCGACCGTCACGCGCACGTCGCGGCCCGGTTCTTCGGTGGCGAAGCCGAGTTCGGTGAACGTGGTGAGCGTGCTGTAGCGGCGGTCGAACAGGTTGTTGACGGCCAGGGCGACGCCCCAGTCCTGCGCGCCCGGTGCACGCCAGTTGAGCTGGACGTCGTGCAGCGAGTAGCCGGGGCGCTCGATGAAGACGGTCTGTCCGGCCGGCGGGCTGTCGAGGCCTTCGACGGCCGTGAACGTGTAGCCGACGGTCCATTGCGGCGCGAGCGCGAAGCGCGAATCCCACACGAGCTTGCCCTGCGTCGGCGCGCCGGCTCGGGCGAGGAACTGCGGCTGCATCGCGAGGTTCTTCGCTTCGGCGTCGATCACCGACAGCGAGGTCTCGAAGCGCTCGCCGCGCCAGTGCGTGGTAAGTTCCGTGCCTTCGAAGCGCACTGACGGCTGCAGGTTCGAGAAGCCGCGTACCGGTCGGCCGCCGAGGCCGCCCGTGCCGGGCTGGTCGAACGCGATCACGTCCTGCAGGCGCGTGAGGTAGCGCTTGAGGCCGACCTCGAACGTGCGCGCACCGAGCACGCCTTCGCCGGCCCAGGCGATGCCGACTTCGCTCTGGCGGCCGCGCTCGGGGCGCAGCGTGCCGTCGGGCGTGCCGTTGAACAGCAGGTCCGGCGCGATGTTGCGCGTGAACTGCAGCGGGATCGTGCCGAAGCCGCGGATCGACTCGCCGTAGCCGCCGTGCACGCGCAGGCCGTTCTCGAAGCGCCATTGCGCCTGCAGGTTGAGCGAGGTCTCTTCGCCGTCGCTGCTCGCGGTGCCGTAGTCGCTGTCGTAGGCGTCGCGACGCGCGCCGAGGCTCACGTCCCACTGCGTGCCGTGCACCCGGGCCTGCGCGTAGGCGCCGAGGTTGTCGCTCGCGGTGCGGAAGAACGTCGTACCGGTGCGCTGCTCGGCCGTGCCTTCCTGGTCCACGTACTCGAGGCCGAGGGTGAGGTCGGTGGCGATCGTGCCGGTGTTCCAGCGCATGATGTTGCGCAGGTCGAACGTGCGTCCGTCGCTGATGAAGCGCTCGCCGTTGCTGTCAGGCGCGTGGAAATCGTCACGCGAGTTGGCGAACGTCGCGCGCAGGTCGACGAAATCCGAACCGGGCGAGAAGCGGTAGTTGAGCGTCTGCGCGGTACGCGTGAGCGTCTGGTCCTGCGGCGGACGCGTGCCGACCGGCGGCTGCACCTGCCACGGATAGTCGCCGCGCTGCATGTAGTTGTAGCCCTCGGCACGGTTGCCTTCGAGGCCGACGCGCAATTCGTGGCCTTCGATCGCGAGCAGGCTCAGCTTGACCAGCGCGCTGCGATCTTCGCCACCGGAGTAGGGGATGTAGCTGCCGCTGCCGACACGCAGATCGTCGTAATCCTGCGCGGAGGCATGCACGAGCACGCCGAGCGTGTCACCCGCGAGGCCGTAGGCGGTGGCCGAGGCGCGCTTGGCCTCGGTGGCCGAGGCGTAGCCGAGCTTGGCCGCGGCGCCGAACGTGTCGCCCTCGGCGAGGCGGTCCTGCGCATCCACGGTGGTGAAACGCACGCTGCCGGCGAGGGCGCCGTAGCCGGAGTCGGCCGCAACCGGGCCCGGCGCGATGTCGACGCGCTTGAGGATCTCCGGATCGACGTTGCCTTGGCCGCCACGGTGGTTGTAGAGATTCTGGCCCTGGCGCGCACCGTCGACGGTGACGTTGAGGTTGCTGCCTTCGACGCCGCGCAGATACAGGCGCTGGCCGTTGCGTGTGCCGCCGCCGAAGTCGACACGGGCGTCGAGATCGAACAGGTCGCGCACGGTCGAGGCCTGACCGCGCTGCAGGCGGTCCTTGATGTTGGGCAGCGGACGTTCGCCGATGACCTCGACGACCTCGAGCGTGCGGTCGTCCTTGTCCTTGTCTTGGTCGTCGGGAAGGGCCTGGGCCGAGACGGCGCAGGGACTCAGGGCGACGAGGATCGCCCACGGCAAAGGGCCGACTTTCGGGCGTCGGACCCGCGATGACACGTTCATAGTGGTTCTCCTGGCAGCGCGACCCTTCCGCCGCGCGACCCCCCGGCCGTGCGTGTTGGCGAATGACCCGCGGGGTTGGAGCACCGGCAGGACACCGGCGCGATCACGGGAAGCGCATTGCGCCTCCTCCCTCCAAAGGGATCGCGACTTTAGATGTCGATGCGAATGAGTGTCAATTGCATGTAAGTCGTCTTCGTCTACGTGGGCATGACGCCTGCGCGCTTGTCGACTTCGACAAGCGTCCATGCTTACTCCCTCGTGGATGCCGCGCGAACGCGGGGTCGACTTCGCAGCGCCTTGCAGGCGGCTTGCGTGGGGCTCAAGGGGATCGATCGAACGCTTGCAATGCGGGATCGATGGGGTCCCATGGCCATCCGCCGGCGCGCCAGGTCAGCACGCTCGGAGTGAAACGCGAGGGATCATCGAGGCTGGCCGCGGTGACGGTCATGAGATTCGGCATCGCGGCGAACGTCAGGAAGACCGGTGCTCCGCACGTAGCGCAGAAACGATGTGTCTTGGTTCGGCCGCTGTCACACGTGATCTGCCACTGTGCAGTCTCACCCGTGATCGACATCGCGCTGCGAACAGGAAACGTGATCCAGGAGGCGTGGCCGGTGCCGGCGAGACGTTGGCAGTCGCGACACTGACAATGGTTCTGGAAGACCGGTGCCTGGGCCGTCGTGTAGCGGACCGCACCGCATGCACATCCTCCCGTCCACGGGCCGCTCACGCCGCAACCCCGGCCGTGTCGGCCTTCGGCTTGGCGAAGACATCGATCGCATGACCGGTCTCGAGCAGTGACTTGAGGCTCGAGAGCACGATCGGCCAACCCCGCCGGATGCCCTGGTCCATCGCACTGCCTGCTTCGAGCTCGTCGTGCGTGACGGTTAGCTTGACCATGTCCTCATAAGGCTCGACGTCGAACGTGACGCGGCTGCAGGCGTCCGTATCTGCCGCTCGGGATGGGCTCGCCCACGTGATCACGAGGCGCTTCGGCCGATCGCATTCGACGACCTTGCCGACCACGTTGACGGTTCGCTGTTCGTTGGCGCGCACGTGCTGCCAGGGCGAACCGACGCTCCATTCAGACAGGTTCTCGTGTCCCCAGTAGCGACGGGCGACATCGGGATCGGTAATCGCCTCGAACACCTTGTCGGGCGTCGAGCGGATGTAGGTGACGTAGACGAAGCTGGCGGTGTCCCGGGCCACGGTCATTCTCCTTCGAGTTCGCGTTTGAGATCGTCCAGCAGCTCGAGCCGCCGGTGTTCGAACTTGCGCACCCAGCGCGCGTAGATGTCGTGGAGCGGCACCGGGTTGATGAAGTGCAGCTTCTCGCGGCCACGCCAGACCACGGTGACCAGGTGGGCGGCCTCGAGCAGGGCGATGTGCTGTGTCGCGGACTGACGTGCCATGTCGAGCTGCTCGCAGAGTTCGCCGAGGGTCTGGCCGTTGCGCTCGCACAGCAGGTCGAGGACCTGCCTCCGCGTCGGGTCACCGAGTGCCTTGAAGAGGATGTCGGTGTCCATGGAGCGTCCTTGGGTTCGGAAGGATAATATGCAGGTAAATACCTGCATGTCAACGCGCGCATTCTGGATCCTCGGCGCGTGATGGTTCATCGCGGGCGCGGGTGCGTGTTCGCGAATCGAGGCGGCGCGGGACTATTCGAACCCGTGCGCGAAGATCGCCCCGAGGCCGTCGAGCAGGCCGACGCCTTGCACGGGCGAGTCGGCGGCGAGACGCAGGTCGTCGGCGGGATCGGGTTGCAGCTGCCAGGTCGTGGGATTCTGGTCCGGGCGCTGGCCGCTGTGCGCGGCAGTCGCGATGCTGCGGTAGAGCTTGCCCTGGTAGGTCGCGTAGTCGCCCGGTTGGTAGGTGATCGCCGCACCGGCCGGCGTCTGGCGGCCCCATTGTTCGATGCGGAACCAGTCGAAGCCTTCGGGAAATCCGCTGTCGACGAAGCGCGGTGACGGCATCGTCGTCACGTTGGTGTTGCCGGTCGAGGTGACGTTGCCGACCGTCTGGTTCGGATTGGTCCAGTTGAACACGAACACCTGCGGTCCCTGCCAGCGGTTGTCACGCAGCGCGATCGGGTTGGTGTTGGCCACGCCGGTGCCGCTGCCCATGCGGAACACCTGGTTGTAGTTGGTGGTGCCCGGCGTGAGTTCGGTGTAGGTGAAGACGATGTTCGAGACGCTGTTGCGCTCGAAGCGGTAGTTCGTGACGCCGTCGGTGAGACGTGCGACGTACAGGCCGAAGTGCCTCGAGTGCGACCACACGTTGTCCGAGAGTTCGACGAGGTCGCCGGCCGCATGCGGATCGCCGGTGATGTTGGCGCCGAGCATGTTGAGCAGCGAGCCCGCACCGCCGATCACGATGTTGTTGCGGAAGCGCAGCGAGCCCGCGCGCGGCGAGAGCTGGATCGCGTTGTCCTGGAAACTCTGGAACGGACTCTTCCAGTCCAGCGCACCGAGCATGAAGACGTTGTGGTGGATGTCGCTGCCGCCGCCGGCCTGGCCGAGCTGGAACATCTCGGTGCCGGTGCGCACGACGCGGTTGTTGTAGAACTTGAGGCCCTCGATGCGGTGCTGCGGCTGCGCCTGCGTGCTGCCGATGTAGAAGCCTTCCGAACCGGTATCGTGCACATAGGTGTCGTGGATGCGCACGTTGCGCATGTGCGCATCGCCGTTGTTGTCGGTCTTGAGCACGATGCCGGCGAAGCCGACGCGCGTGACCTCGATGAAGTCGATCTCGAAATCGGTCGCGCCGCCACCGACCGATACACCGCTGTAGCCCGTGTCGGTGCCGTCCTCGTTCTCGATGCGGCCGTCGTCGACGAGGATGCCGTAGCGACCGCGCGAGGTCGCGTAGGCGCCGCCCGCATGGCCCTGGTAGGCCGCATCGCCGGTTGCGGCGGCGGCATCGTAATGACCGGTCAGCCGCCAGTTCGAACCGCCGCCGATCGGGAACACGTAGTAGTGACCGAGGCCGCCGATGCGCACCTGGCCGCCGAGGTTCGTGATCACGAGCGGACGCGAGGCGCTGCGAACGGGCAGGTTGCCGATGCGCAGGAACTTGTATTGACCCGCCGGGAGGTAGAGGCGATCGAGCGTCGCCCATTGCACGCTCGGGAAACTGGCCTGGATGTCCGGGTAGTACGCGCCGTTGGCGGGATTGGTGACCGGCAGCGTGAAGGTCTGCAGGGTCTGTGCGAGGCCCGGGACGGGACACGCGAGGATCAGCAACATCAGGATGCGTGGCAGATGCATGGCGAAACCCTCGACCTTCCGTGGGGACGAGCGCGCAGCCTAGCGTGCCGGATCGCGTGCTTGCGTGACGGCCATCGCCACGCGGAAAGGGTTTTGCGTTGGTGCGTGCCGGGCCGGCGATGGTGGCACGAGGCTGCCGAGGCGTTCTGTCGGTGGGCGGCGGAACGGGAAAGTCGCTTGAGGAGCTTTTGGCTGGCCGGAGAGCGTCGTCGCCGAGGCGCGATCAGCCCAATCTCACGAAGGCTTCGTAACGCTCGGCGAGCCGGTCACGATCAGGTTGGTCCCTGGCCCGGTCGGGCAATCGTATGCAGGAACCCTGCAATTGCTTCATGGCTTCAAGGACCGGACCGTCACGCTGGATCAGGAGGCGCTCGGAGACATGGATGCGGTAGTCCGGATCGATGCCGATCAGATGGGCATCGAATGCGACGTGATGAAGCTTGGTCAGCGGAATACCGTTGGGGACGACGGGTTGACCCATGGTCTCGTGCTTGTCCGACACGATGTGCGCAGCGTCGAGAAGCAGTGGCTCGGGCATGCCGGATAGCGCACAGCGCATGCCGTAAGCCTGGATGACGGCCTGGCGGAACGAGGATTGATGCAGGCGCTGCTGCACCGACCGAATGGCATAGCGACGAGCAGGCGCCGCGTCGGGAAATCTGGCCTCGTCGTACTGAGAGGGATTTCCGAAGCCTACGGAAGCCTTCAGCAGGGTCGGATTCCAATCGGCGATGTACGCAGGAACCACCGCCATGAAGCGGCCGGGCGCAACACCGATGAAGTAGATGATCGGGATGCGCTGTTCGAATGCTTCGCGAAGCCACCGATTGTCGGCGGCCTCCGGCTTGTCGCCCATGAACGCGTAGTCGACGAAATCATGACTGTCATACAGCTGCCGGTGCACGCGGCGCTGATCGTCGTACCAGATCTTCGCACCCGGTCGCGGGAACACCGTCCGGATCGAGAGCAGGTGCTTCAACTGACGGGGTTTGAAGATGCCGCGCTGCGGATTGACCAGTGGAATGCGCTCACCGTCCACGATGAAGCCGGCTGAGAGATCAGACGAGCTCAGGTGGTCGCGGATCACGCTGAGTGCGTTGACATGCGCGAACGCTGCGGTGCGAATGCGGTCGTCGTCCTGGCTCGTCTGCGTTCCCATGCCTGGATCATGGCGCGGGCCTCGGAGGAAGTCGACGTGGTGTAGTGCTCACTGGGTTCGAGTCGCAACGAGCATGGTCTGACGACGCTTCACACCACCACATTCCCACCGCGCTGCTTGGCCCGATAGAGCGCCTTGTCGACGCGTTGGAGCAGACTGTCGAAGCCGTCGCAGGGATCGATCAGGGTGACGCCGAGCGAGGCGCTGATGGCCGGGACGGGCGGGACGACCAGCTCTGCGATCGCGGCGCGCAGGCGCTCCGCCAAGGTGTGCAGGCTCGAGGCGTCGACGCTGGGCACGGCGACGACGAACTCCTCGCCGCCCCAACGCGCGATGCATTCGTCCTTGCGCAGAAGCTCCTGGCAGCGATGGGCGACACGTTGGAGCACCACGTCGCCGACCGGATGGCCGTGGGTGTCGTTGATGGCCTTGAAGCGGTCCATGTCGAACATGATCACGCCGCCCGGCGCCTGTCGGTCGAGCATGTCGCGCAGCACGTGCTCGCCGAAGTGCCTGTTGTAGAGGCCGGTCAGCGGATCGCGGTTGGCCATGATCTCCATGCGCGCATGCTCGGAAACGAGGTGGCGGATGCGTCCGCCCAGCAGGCGCTGCACCGGTAGCAGCACGGCGACGAGGACGAACACCGGACCGTACGCCATGACCAGGTCCGTCCCGCGCGGCGTATGCAGTTCAGCGGGATGGCCGAAGAGGTAGGCGAGCACAGGCAACGCGACGAGCAGCCACCCCGACACCATGACCACGAGCGCGCCGCGCGGCGGCAGGAAGATCATGACCATGACCATGAGCGCGAGAAACAGCGCGGCGACTGGGGGATAGATCGCCACGAGCTGCACCCCGGGGACGTGAATCGCCTGCCACAAGTAGAACCAGGCCGGCGCGACCAGCGCGAGCAGGCCGGCCAGCAGCCCGGCACGCATGATCGTCACGACATGCGTGGGGTGTCGCATCAGCGCGAGCATGAGCCCGACGAAAACCACGCAGACCGTGGGCGGAATGACGAGGTCCATCGGCTGCCGCACGGGCGCGGTCCAGTGGATCAGCGTGGCGATGCCGCCGGCGAGGGCGGTCGACGCCAGGGTGGCCATGCTCGCGCGGTGGACCAGCTGTTCACGTGACGCGGGCAGGGACATGGCGGGGACGTTCCAGGCAAGCCGGAAAGTCTAGCCGAGCAGGAGTGGCGCGAGCGCGTCCGGCACGTGCCGAAGCGTGCGGGGAGCGGACTGTCGAGGGCGCGAGGATCCGCCGCCCGGGTCGTCAGGCTGCCCCGTCCGATCTCTACGGGGCAGCCCGGGCGGAGGTCAGTCGACCGAGAACGACTGCAGTCCGACCGGCACGAGGTTGCAGCCGGTGCCGGTGATCGTCAGGTCGAAGGTTCCGGTGGCCGCATTGAAGCCGTCGACGATCACGAAGTAGGGCGTGCCCGCCACCGCGTTGAACGTGACGGTCTCGGTCGTGTTCGACGCGCCATCGTCGTCCATCGTGACGCACTGCGGATCGGCCAGCGCGGGCAGCTGCGTGCAGGCGGCGGCCGGTGCCTGCAGCACGTACAGCGCCAGATCCCAGTTGGTGCCTGTCGGATCCGCGATCACGGTGACCGAACAATCGGCGTCCGTGACCACACCGTAGGCCACGTCGAGCGACGCGCCGGTACCACCGAACAGCGTCTGGCCGGTGCCGCAGGTCGTGCCGATGTCGTAGTTGTTGGTCGCGCCGACCGTCGTCGAGGAAATGGTGAAGGGATTGACCGGCGCCGGTGCGGGCATCGTGCAGAGATCGCCTTCGACCGGTCCCTTCGGGCGTTCCCAATCCTTGCTTTCGACCGCGAACTGCTCGGCGAGGGCCTCGTCGTAGGCGGCGCGTTCTTCGTTCGAAAGGCGCGGATGCAACGACTTGTAGTCGTCGAGCGTGAGCGTGCTCTGTGCCCACGCCGATGCGGCAGGGCAGGTGATGGCGAGCAGGGCGGAAACCATCGCGACACGATTCATGAGTTTTCCCCGGCAAGATGACGTTCGGATGCCCTAAGGCGGTGATGTCCCCCAGCGGGATGAGCTTACTCTCCGGAGCCGGCCGCGGTACACGATGTCGCGTCTTCCATCCGGACGCCCGGCGCCGGCCGCCGCTTCGGCGGATCATCGGCGAGCCCGGGTATGAGGCGTCACCGGCAGATGTCCTAAGGAATGGCTGTCATGGTCCGCCGTGCCAGCACGTAGAGTGTCAGGACGCGGTCGTGACCACGCCCGTCGGAGGCAATCGCCATGGACCATGCTTTGTATCCCGCCAACGTCGTCGAGGACATCGTGCGCATGCGCCGGCGCATCCAGGCCTCGCGAATCCCGGCGCGGCGCACCGACGCCAATGTCGTCATCGGCACATGGAACCTGCAGAAGTTCGGCGGGCTGCATCCGGAATGGACCGAGAACACGGGCAGTCCGAAGCGCAACATGCGTTCGCTCGCGATCATCGCCGAGGTGATCCGCTGCTTCGACGTGATCGCGCTGCAGGAAGTGCAGCGCGAGACGACCGCGTTGCGCCAGCTCATGGAGCACTTTCTGGGGCCGCACTGGGCCGTGCTGCTGACCGACGTGACCGTCGGCGACAAGGGCAACTCGGAGCGTCTGGCCTACCTTTACGACACGCGGCGCGTGGTGCTGTCCGGCCTGTCGGGCGAGATCGTTCTCGGGCCGACGCCGGACGGCCTGCCCGAGCAGTTCGACCGAACCCCGTACATCGCGGGCTTCCGCGCGGGCAACGAGCATTTCACGCTGCTCACGGCGCATATCCGTTACGGGGATGTGCCGACGGATCGCGTGCAGGAACTGAAGGAAATCGGGCGCTTCACCGCGCACGAGCTGCGCGAACGCACGCGCACGGGCCAGAGCCGCGAGGAGCCGAACCTGCTCGTGCTCGGCGACTTCAACATCGACAAGCGCCAGGGCAACCCGTTGTTCGACGCGTTCGTCGAAACCGGCCTTCGCGTGCCCGAGGCGCTGCAGTCGGTGAAGACGACCACGGGCAAGGAAGCGAAACACTACGACCAGATCGCGTGGTTCCAGGGGCAGGATTTCGGCCTGCGGCCGACCGGCCGGGCCGGCACGATCGACTTCGCCGGCGCGGTCTACAAGGAGCTGACCCAGGCGCAGGTGTCGCCGCGCGTGAGCGACCACCTCCCGTTGTGGATCGAGTTCTCGACCGATCGCAGCGACGAGGGGATGGCGCGCGTGCTCGACGTCGACATCGACATGCCGGACCCGTTCTCGGGCGTGCCGGACTGAGCCGCGGTGGCGGGCGGAGACACCTACCGGCTGCGCCGGACCGATCGGGAACTGTCGTACGACGTCACCTGTCCGAGCCGCGTCCTTGTGACCCGATGCCAGGGAGAAGCCGCATGTCGTCACGTGTCGCGTGGTTCGGTTTGATCGCCCTCAACGTCGGTCTGGCGATGCACGCCGTCGCCGAACCGCCGCAGGAGTCGTTCGAACTGCGTGTGCCGTCGCCTCCGATGCCGCGCGCAGTCGATGGCGGCCGAGAGCTCGTCTACGAGCTGCATCTCGCCAACTTCGCGCGCCGCGACCTGCTGCCCGTCCGCGTCGAGGTGCTCGCGGTGGACGATGGGCGCGTGCTCGCGTCCTACGACGGTACGGCGCTCGACGAGCGTCTCGACCGCTCGGGCCTGCAGTGGAAGGGCGAGTCCTACGAGGCGATCCCTTCGGGGCGCCGCGGGGTCGTGTTCGTCGAACTGACCTTGCCCGGCAAGGTACCGGTCTCGCTGCGCCACCGTGTCGGCTACGTCGACACGGTCGCGGGCAACGACGTGCGCACGATCGAGGGCGGTGTCACGCCGATGGCCGCCACACAGGCGCCGGTGCTGTCGCCACCGCTCGAAGGCGGGCCGTGGGTCGCCATCTACAACCCGCGCTGGGATCGCGGCCATCGTCGTGCCGGCTACGCGGTTGGCGGCACGCTGCGCACGCCCGGTCGCCATGCGGCCGACTGGGTCAAGCTCGACGCCGAAGGGCGCAAGGCGCCGGCAGGCGACGACCTCGCGGCACGGACCTTCAGTCATGGCCAGGCCGTGTTCGCCGTGGGCGATGGGCGCGTCGTGAAGGTCCGCGACACCTCCCCCGAACGCGAGCGGATGTCGGAGGCGATGACCGGCGTCGAAGGCAACGACATCGTGATCGCGCTCGACGGTGGTGGATTCGCGCACTACGGTCATCTGCGACCCGGCAGCGCGGTGGTGCGTGAAGGCGCGCGTGTGAAGGCGAGTCAACGCATCGCCGAGGTCGGCTTCAGCGGCAGCGCGTCGGATCCGCAGCTGCATTTCGCGCTGACCGACGGCGCCGACGAGTACGCGAGCGAAGGCCTCGCCTACACGTTCGACCGCTACCGTGTGCTCGGTCGCTACGACGATGTCGCGCAGATCGGCTCAACGCCGTGGACAGCGCTTCCGAAAGGCGAGGACGCGTCACGAAAGGCGACGATGCCGTCCGGCATGAGCGTGCTGACGTGGGACGTCCGTTCCGGGAAGGATCCGTCCTAGAACCACAGGTCGCGCACGCAGCGGCCATCGGCGGGCAGGTCGTCGAAGCTGTCGAGGCCGTCGAAATGGTCGATCGGCAGGTCGGCGACGGCGTCGGGATCGGCGAGACGCACGTTGACGGCGATGCGGCGTCGGCCGTCCTCGTGAAGGCGCAGGCCGCGCCAGGCGATCACGCCCGCGCAGGTCCGGCAGAAGCGGATCTCGAGCGCCGGATCGTCCTTGCCGATGCGCGTGTAGCGTCCCGTGTCGCCGTCGAGGGTGATGCGCTCGCCCTCGAAGTCGTAGGCCCAGAGTGCACCGTAGCGGCGGCACAAGGTGCAGTTGCACGCGGTGATCGATCCGGGGTCGCCGGTCAGGGTCCAGCCCGTGTCACCGCAATGGCAGCGGCCGATGAGGGTAGGGGTGTCCAAGGCGTCCTCGCGGGCAGGAAAACGTGGCGGCGAGGGTACGTCATCCGCAATCGCTTGCGCGCATCGTCCGGTCGGCCGACGATCCCGTCGTCGAATCGTGGAGGTGGTCCATGCGCATGCCCTTGCTGCTCACCCTCGTGCTGCTGGCGATGTTCGCGGTCCCCGCTGTCGCGGACGAACCCACCGGAGCGGTATTCGACGCGGCGCTGGCCAAGCGCCTCGGCGCCGACGAGCGCGGCATGCGCAAGTACGTGCTCGTGCTGCTCAGGACCGGGCCGACCCGCGTCACCGACGGCGCCGAGCGCGACGCGATGTTCGCGGGCCATTTCGCGAACATGACGCGCTGGTCGAAAGCCGGCCAGCTCGTGCTGGCCGGGCCGTTCTCGAAGGATCCGTCCGGATGGCGCGGCCTCTACGTGTTCGCAGTGGACGACATCGATGCGGCGCGCGCGCTGGCCGAAACCGATCCGGTCATCACCAAGGGCGAGATGGTCGCCGAATACCGCGAGTGGTACGGCACGGCAGCGCTAGGGCTGATACCGGAATCGCACGAGCGCCTCGTGCCGCCTGCCGGCGCAGAGAAGTAGACCGGCGATCTTGCCGCAGGGGCTTGTCGCTTCCTTCGCCACGTCCATCCGGGGATGGGCGTGGCGATGGATGAAGTTACTCCTCGCCGAAGACGATCGGGTTGTCGAGGTCCGCGCAGAAGTTCTGCTTCGTCGCCGGGCTCTTGCTGCCGTCGCTGAACGTGGCGCGGATCCACTGGTCGCACGACTCGGAATCCGTGCTGCTGTCCCACTCGAGCTTGACGGTGTCGCCGCCATCGATGCCGCGGCCGATGTCGAAGTTGCCCCAGTCCTTCTTGTTCTCGGAAACCTCGAGCTTGGTGATGCGCGATTCGGTGTCGTTGGTGACGTTGAAGTACCACTGGCCGGCGAGGCCGATCGACGGAAGCGCAAGCGCCGCGCACGCGAGAGCGGCACGGATCGTGTGGATGGTGAGCATGATGTCCCCTGGTGATGAAGCGAGTGGCCGAGCGCCATGTCTGGCGTCGCCGGCGCGAGCATAGGCGAAATCGGTGGCGGACGGTGAAGTGCGGGGGGCGCGGCGCCGGGACGACTTTCGTGAAGGCGTCACGAAACGGAAAACATGTCCTTGAACACCTCCTTTGCATCGATCGCGTTCATGTTCTAATCCCGCGCCATCCAAGGGGGATGTTTCGCGATGCAAAAGTTCGACGATGCCGAGACCTGGTTCCTCGACTTCACGTCGGACCTTCCGAACGAGGCGGGTGGCATCCCGATCGGCCTGTACTGGGTCTGGGCAGCCGGCGCCGGGCTCGTCGACGACGCGGTGGCCAAGGATATCGAGGCACGTCGTGCGCGCGGCCAGTCGGCCGCCGACATCCTGTTCGATCTCGCCGACGGCAAGCTGACGACCGACGAGCTCAACGAGGAAGGCGCGGCCTTCACCGAGGCCTACTACGCGACCTCGTACATCGCCGACTACCGGCGCTGTTTCCGCATCACCGACGACAGCGGCGACGCCGTGTGTTCGGTGCCCGATACACCGGCCTCGTCGACGCGCCTGAAACCGTTCCTGCATGAGCGATTGATGGCCTGGCGGGCGCAGCCGCGCGTCGATACGCCGACGGTGGCCAAGCCGACTGCCGCCGACCTCTACGCGTTCTTCGAGCGTGAGCTCTTCCCGGAGCTGGTCGCCGACGGTTACACGCTGGTGCCGGAGGGACGCCGCATGATGCGCGCCGAACGGCGCCACGGCGTGATCGAGCAGAAGCTGCTCTACATGGCCAACGACTTTCGCGAGTCCGCGTTTTTCGCGCTGTACGTCTACATCGGCGCCGAGCGCGTACGCGAGGCGTGGCTGAGCCTCTGCGACGCACAGCTGCGCGCATCGCCACCGCCCGCCTACAGCGCCGACGTGCGCAACATGCCCGACGTCGAGGCCGACGATTTCTCGCTCAACCACGTGCACACCACGCTTTCGCCGTACTACAAGAGCATTCCCGAAGGCTTCGACCGGCAGGGGCAGATCGCACTCGCGCATTACCGCGACTGGGTGCGCCCCCGCATGGACGCGTTGCGCACCGTGGCGGAGCTCGGCAAGCAGATCACCTACGAAGGCCAGGTGATCCGGTTGCGCCAGAAGCTCGGCTACATGAAGGGGGCGGAAGTGCTCGCACGCATCGTGCTGCTGTCGGTGTATACGAACCGCCTGCATGGCGGGGAAGGGCCCGAGCTCGTGAAGCAGCTGCACATCCAGATCCAGCGCAACATCCACCGCAAGCCCGAGGACTTCCCGACGGTCGCGGATGTCGATGCGCTGATCGCGGCACTCAAGGACCCGGCCGTGGCGCAACGGGTCAAGACGATGCTTGACGCGTGACGCCCCACGCAACGCTGCATGGTTTCGCGGGGCGGTCGGAAGGACAGGAACGGGGAAGGCTTCGGGGATGACGGACGAGAAAAGGCAACACGCGCAACCACGCGATCGCTCACGTGGTGGGAGGGTCGTGTCGGCGGCACGGTTCCTCGTGAAGAACTGGCCGCTGCTGATCGTGCTGGTCGTGCTGGCCTGGGCACTCAAGGGCTGCCTGCGCGACACGAAGAACTATCCCGAGACGTGGCCGAGCGCGCGCGGCCTCCTGATCGACCGCAAGGGATGGTGGTGCCCGAATCTCGAAGGCGAGTACCGGGACGCGAACTGGGCTTTCGCGTACGTGTTCGGTGTGGGGCCTCGACGTGCCGATTGGGGCAGGCATGTCGCGCGCATCACGCAAGCCGACGATGGTTCGTCGTTACGCCTCGACTTCTCCCTCGGTGCCGAAGGCATGCGTGCGGTGCGAGCAGGCGAGATGTCCATGACGCGTGGCACCAGCTTCACGTTGACGGAGGGCACCGACTACCGTTGCACGATGGGCTGGCTCTACATCCGCAACTTCGACAGGGGCGGGACGGGTGGCTCGGGCTTCGCGCACGAGGAAACCGGCATCGGCAAGGATCGCAGCGGCGCGCTGATCGTCGACGAGACGGTGAGTGACGACCAGAGCATCGGCTGGGGCGACAGCCAGCGCATCCCGCTGGGACGCGGCTCGAGGCATCGCTGGTACCGCTGGGAAGCGCGTGACCCTTCCGATGAAGCGGAGGCGGCGCGGCTCGAGGGCATCACCCTCAGGCGTACGGGTTTCCTCGATGGCGACAAGGTGAAGACCTGGTTCGCGAACTTTCATCGACAAGCCCTCTGCGTGCGCCTCGTGCAACCGGAGGACAGGGTCAGCAACCCGGCCGACCTCACGTCCGACTTCTGGACCCGACAGAAGCCGCTCACGGTCGAACGCAAGCCGGGTGAGTGTCCGGCCGACAGCGACGCTGTCGGTCCGATCAGAGGCACGATGCATGCGATGAGACCGACCGACTACCGCGGTTCGGTTCGTGCCTACCGCGTCGAATGGCAGTACCTCGACCGGGTCGAGGAGCCGTGGCACGTCATCGACATCCCCGACGTCCGCGAGCTGCCGGCACCTGAACCGCGTGAGCCGTCCCTTTGAACGAACGTCGCCGCGCCTGCTCTCCGACGAAGGGCGACGATGCTGTCCCATCCTTCAACATCCCGCTTCTCCAGGACGAGTCCATTTCCATGCTCAACACCCCACCACGTGGTCCTTCGCGCAAGCACGCGATGCTTTCACGTTCGCGCGTGCGCGGGCGACGGAACCGCGTGTTGCAGGCCGGTGTCCTTGTCGCCGCGTCCTGCCTGCTCGCGGGCTGCGGGACGGATGGCTATCCCGACGACTGGGCCTCGCCCAACGGCATGCTCGCCGCGCGCAAGGGCTGGTCGTGCCCGAACCTCGAAGGTGACTACGACGACGTCTCGTACGAACTGTTGCGGATGCTCGGCACCGGCTCGTCGGTCGATCGCTGGCACGATCACCATGCGCGCATCACGCAGGCCGACGACGGCTCGTGGCTGCGCATCGAACCCGCGCTCAACGCGCGCGGCATGCGTGCCGTGCGCGGGGAGCAGGCGAAGGGCGAACGCGCGTACGCGGGACGTGGCAGCGCGGTGACGATCCGCTACGGCGATCACTTCACCTGCAGCAACGGATGGCTCTACAGCCTGGCGCGTCAGCAGGTCGAGGTCGATGGCACGAAGTACGAGGAGTTGCGCTTCGGCCTCGACAAGGGCGGCGCACTGATCGCGGGCACGAAGACCGCGTTCGAAGAGACCATAGGCTGGGGCGATGCGAGCGCGTCGATGGGCGAGTCGAGCCGCATGCACTGGCGCCGCTGGGAGGTGCGCGACGTCGCCGATATCGATGCCGTGACCGCGCTCGAAGGCGTGCGCCTGCAACGCGGGCACTGGATGAACGGTTCGCGTGTGCCGGTGTTCTTCGGCAACTTCCAGGGACGGCCGGTGTGTGCTCGGCTCGTGCAGCCATGGCGTACGTCGAACGAGAAGCCCGTCGTGTCGCGCGCCGACGAGACGACCCGCACCGACGACACCGGCAAGCCCTGGGGATGCCCTGCGGACAGCGGCACGATGGACGCGCTCGCGACGACGCACTGGGACGTGTGGCCCCCCGAGCCCGACGGCTCGTTCGGCGAGCCGCGTGTCGAGTGGCAGTCGGTGGACCATCTCGACGAGCCCTGGCACATCGTGCCGATCACCGACGCGCGCACGTTGCCGGTGCGGCGCCGCTGAGCCCTGTGCTCCACGCGCGGATGAGGGGATCCGGTGCTTCCAGTCGCTAGATGAAGGGAGCGATGCCGACGAGGCCTCAGGTTGAGGCATTCACGCATCGCCGGAGCGTGCCTGCACGGGTACGTCGGCCCCTTCCATCGGAGACGCAGCATGCGCCCATCCCGCCCTTCCACCATCAGCCTCGTCAGGCCGGGTGGCATCATCTCCCTGTGTCGGACAGTGCTCGCGGTCATCGTGTTGTCGACGGCCTCCGACGCCATATCGGCACCGCCGTTCTCGGGCACCGCGTTCATCGCTCCGAATCTCGTGACGTCGGCCGATCCCACCGCGTTCGTCGCGCTCGTCGACAAGGGCATGGGGTCGCGCATGGTGTTCGATCGCCGCGTCGGCGACTACGTGACGATGGACATGTTCCTCTACGACGCGACCTACGCCGATGGTGACGTCATCGAGTTCCAGGTGAATCCGGAGTTCGGTGACGCCGCCGCGTCGCGCGAGCCGGCAGCGTTCTACGCGCCGATCCTCGGACGCATGCCGGCCGTGCTGAGGCGGCATCTCGCCTACACGTGGATCCACCGGGGCGACCAGCCGTTCGGTGGTACGCCGTTCGATGGCGAGCATCCCGCCGTGCTGATCCACACGGGATCGCTGGCGCAGTCCTACATCAACCAGGGCGTGCTCGAGGAGATCCTGATCCACGAGGCGACACATGCAGTGCTCGACGTGCGCGTGCGCGACACGCCGGCGTGGATCGCCGCGCAGGCCGCCGACGGCGAGTTCATCTCGACCTATGCGCGCGACAACCCGACCAGCGAGGATGTCGCCGAGAGTTTCGTGCCGTACCTCGCGGTGTGCTGCGGTCAGGATCGCGTCCCAGCGGCCACGCGCGACACGATCGCCGCGACGATCTCCGCGCGCTTGCGCGCGTTCGACGCGCTGTTGCTCGACGTGCGGCCGTTGCAGGATCCCGCGGTGCTGTTCCGGGAGGGGTTCGATTTCTGACCGGCGGGCACGTGGCGACGCCTGGACGAGACGATCCGGGAGCGGCGCAACCGGGACACGGAGCGGCAGGTCCTGACCATGTCCCGATCGCGTCCCGACTTGCGTACTCCCTGCGCACCGGATTCCCGAGAGGTGTCGCATGCTGGTCCAACCCTGCTTCGCCGCCGTGCGTCGATCGCGCGCGCGTGCCGTCCTGGCTGCTGCGGCGATGGTCGTGGCGGCTTCGGTCGGCGCCCAGGACAAGAACGCCGAGGCCGACGTGATCGCACTCGGGATGCCTTCCGCACCCGTCATGTCGATCGAAGCGCCGCGCGAGGTCGAGGCCTTGCCGGCACAGTACCTGTCCTGCGCGGCCGAAGCCTCGGGCTTCCAGTCCGCGAGCCCCGCGGCGAGCGAAGTCATCGCCTGTTCGATCAACGCGCCGGTCGACGGCGTGCTGCTCGCCTATGGATCCGCCTCGGTCAGCTACAACGACGGCGAGTACGAGCTGCGTGCGGCGATCACGGTCGACAACCCCACCTTCGACACCTTCGGTGACCGCTGGCTCAACATCTACGCCGATGCGGGCGACGGCACCGACAAGTCGCTCGCACTGAACCGTTACAAGGCCGTCACGGCCGGCCTGCACACGGTGCGTTTCCTCGCCTCGCGCTTTGTGGGCCCGGGTTCCATCAACCTGTTCGATCCGCAGCTCGCCGTGGTGTTCGTGCCGGCTCCGCTCGCGCAGCAGACGACGTGCGGCATCACCAGCGGTGGCGTGGTCTCGCTCGGGGTGGATGCGAGCATCGTGACCTGCAGCATCCCGGTGGCCGCCGCCGGCACGGCGTTCGTCTCGGCCTCGGCGTCGGTCGGTTACGGCACGGCGGCGAGCGAGGCGCTCATGGCGCTCGCACTCGATGGCGAGCCGATGTTGGCCACGCAGCGCTGGGTCAACACCTATCCCGACAGCGGCGACGGCACCGACGAGTCGATCGCCACGCAGTACGCGTTCGACGTGGGCGTGGGCACGCGCACGTTCGCCGTACGCGCCAGCCGCTTCTCGGGCACGGGCACCCCCAGGCTCTACGACACCGCGATCAACGTCATCGTCGTGCCGACGACGGCCGGGCTGTTCTGCCAGAGTCAGGGCAACCTCATCTACACGAGCGCCTCGAACACGTTCTCGGCGGCGCGCACCTGCAGCCTGTCGCTGGCGCAGCCGGCGCGCGCGATGATGTTCGGCTCGGCCTCGATGTCGTTCTCGAACCAGCCCTACGAGGCGAATTTCCGCCTCGCGATCGACGATCTCGCAGGCCTCGCGCCGACCGACCGCTGGGTCAACGTGGACACCGACTCGGGCGATGGCACCGATCGCACGATGGCCGTCAACGCGACGCGCGACGTCGGTGCCGGCACGCGCCAGTTCAACCTGGTCGGTCGCCGCTTCTCGGGAGCGGGAACGGCAAGAGCGTTCAACGCGGGACTCGCGGTCCTGCTGCTGCAGAGCGACCGCATCTTCAAGACCGGGTTCGAACCGTAACGGTTCGAGCGCGGCACGCGAGATCCGCCGCCCCATCGGTCCGCGGACCGCGTCGCGCGGCCATCGTCCATACTGTCACCTCCCATGGCGAGGCAGCAGCATGACGACAGGCAGGCGACGCGTACCGGGTGGCGGATCGGCGCGCCCGGCATGGTGGATGGGGTGGTTGTGCGTGTGTTTCTTCGGCGTCCCGTCCTCGGCGCAGGCCGCCGCGGACGTGCCCGCGCATGACCGCTTCGAACTCGCGAGCAAGGCCCTCGGCGAGACGCGCCGCATCAACGTCCACGTGCCGGCCGGCTACGCGGACAGCCAGGCACGGTTCGCGATGCTGGTCATGCCCGACGGCGGCCTCGCCGAGGACTTCCCGCATGTCGCGAAGGCGATCGACGACGGCATCGCGGCCGGCGAGATCGAGTCGGTCCTGCTCGTCGGCATCGAGAACACCGAGCGTCGTCGCGACATGACCGGGCCGACGACCGTGGACGCCGATCGGGCGATTGCGCCGCGCGTCGGCGGATCGGCCGCCTTCCGCGCCTTCATCGCCGACGAGCTCATGCCCGAGGTCGCGCGGCGCTATCGCGTCGACGACCGGCGCGGGATCATCGGCGAATCGCTCGTCGGCCTGTTCGCGGTCGAGGGCTTCCTGCGTGAGCCTGCGCTCTTCGACGTGGTGATCGCGATCAGCCCGAGCCTGTGGTGGAACGATGCCGCACTCGTGCGCGAGGCGCCGGCGCTGCTCGCCGCCGCACCCGCAACGCCGCGCCGGCTCTACCTCACCTCGGCCGACGAGGACACCATCGCGCCGCACGTCGCCGCGCTCGACGCGATCCTCTCGCGTATCGCACCGAAGAACCTCGCGTGGACGTACGTGCCACGCCCGCAGGAGCGCCACGACACGATCTACAAGGCATCCGAGCGCGATGCGCTGCGCTGGGCGTATCCGGCTCGCCCGCGCGCTCCCTGATCACGGTCGTGCGCGTCGCACCCGCGCGCGATCGCCTGCGGCGGACGCAGGGCAGGGAGATGACGCGCACCGTCGCCTGTGCGAGTCTGCGGGCGATCATCATCACTCCTGCGTCGTGCGCATGCTGGCCACGATGTCATCCTTCACCGAGGAGCATTCCCATGCGTCACGGCCTTGCCGCGTTGCTGTCCGGTCTCGTCGTCGCCAGCGCATCCGTACATGCCGCGAAGGCACCTCCGTCACCGCTGATCGGACGCTGGACGCTCGACACGTCGCGCATGACGCAACCGCCCGAGGCACGACCGAAACGCGTGACGATCGCGTTCGCCGCGCCCGAAGCCGGCAAGCTCGGCATGGCGGTCGATATCGTCGACGCGGCCGGCGCGACCACGCATTTCGAATCGACCTCGCCACTCGACGCGACGCCGATCCGTTTCGAGCGCAATGTCGAGGCCGATGCTTCGGCGATGACGATGCCTGCACCGAACGTGCTCGTGCTCGGCCTCGGTCGGCAAGGCATCCCGGCGTCGACGCGCGTCTACACGGTCGCGGCCGACGGCCGTTCGATGACCGAGATCGCGTCCTACGTCGGCCCTGACGGCTTGCCGCTGCTGCGCACGAACCACTTCACGCGCGAGCACTGATCGGCGTGAAGCGCTCGATCCTTGCCGCCATCGTCGCGTTCGCGCTTGCCCTGCTGAGCATGGGCCTGCTCGGCGGCGTGCTCTATTACGCGGTGTATCCCGTGTTCGCGCCGTTCTTCGGCAATCTCGACGACTGGCAAGGCGACAACGTGTGGCCCGCCGTATTGTGCGCGGGCATGCTGTGGTCACCGAGCTTTCTCGCCGCAGGCTGGATCGCGATGCGGCTCGCACGACGCGGCGCGGGCCCATGGCCGCGCCGGGTCACCTACGGCGTGATGCTGTGGCTTGGCGCCGTGCTCGCCTGGGCACTGACGCTCTCGCTCGTGGAGGTGCGCACGGCGTTGGGATGATGCTTCCCGAAGCCGGCGTCATTCCCGACCATCAGGAGTCTTCGTCATCCTCCGGGCCACGCCACCACACGTGCCCCGTCGCGTGTTCGGGAACGGCGACCTCGCGTGTCGAGACGCCGTCGATGCGGCGCCCATCCGAACCCTGTACCCATGCCTCGAGCAGCTTGTCGACCGTATGCCGGCTTTGCGCGGCGATGCCGAGGTTGCGATCCGGTTGCCAACCCGCGTCGGACGCGTCCTCGTGGCTGTGCGGCGTACCGTAGCTGCACCTCATGCAGTAGTAGTGCACGTTGCCGGTCCAGTCCTCCAGGAATCCCAGGCCGGGAGCCGTCGCCTCGAGCAAGGGAGGAAGATCTTCGGGCGTCGGGCAGTGGATGAAGACGACGAAGGTCTCGAAGTCCGAGGGAACGAGTCTCTCCAGTTCATTGAAGACCGGAACCTTGCGCGTGCCGCCATCAAGGCGGTAACCGGTCGGAGCGCCGTCGTGCAACACGATGTCGCCGAAGCGATGCCCGCTTTCGGGAAGGGGGACATTGAGCAGCCTCGCGCGCACCGGATCGATGCGTCGCATGAAGACCGTCTCGCCACCGCTCCATGGATGAAGTCTCACGACGGCCACGCCGTAGTCGCCGTCGATCGGGCCCGTGCCCTCCGGCACCGAAATGCCACAGGCGTCCCACAGGCGCCGCGCCGACGGCCAATCGCCGATGGCCGTCGCCGCGATCGCGGCATTCCAGTGCGCGGCCTCTTCGACCTCGTCGGCGAGATCGATCGCTCGGAGGTTGTGCTCGAGCGACACCGGCCAATCGAACATGTACTTGTGCACGAGGCCGCGCATGTAATGGTAGGAGACATGCTCCGGCGAGAGCTTCAGGAGTGCGTCGAAATCCCTCGAAGCTGCAGCGAGATCGCCCTCGTCCATGGCGGTGTAAGCCTGCTTGTGCAATGCAGTCCGTGCGTCATCCTCGGTCATGTGGCCTCACCCTTGGCTATCCGTTTCGTGATGATGGCACGTACGCGTGGTGATTCCCTGCGCGCGTGATCAGACGGCTCGATGTGCACGAAGGACAACCATGCCGGATACAAGGAAGCCCGCCGAACCTGAAGGGCGCGATCCTGCGAATCCACGGCGCAGGTTGGTCGAAGGCTCGTTGGCGTGCGGTGAAGAACGCCGTGGGTGCGGCGACGGGACGCGACGCATGCATCACGCCTGCGGCTAGAATCGTCGATCCCGCGCATCCTGCGATGCGCCCGCATGCAGGACACTCGATGCCGACACCTCCGTTGTCGCCCGCCGGTCGCTGGTTCGCGATCGCCGCCTTCGCCGAAGGCTTCACCTGGGCCGGCCTGCTCATCGGGATGCTGCTCAAGTACGGCACGCAGACGACCGAGCTCGGTGTATGGCTGTTCGGCCGCCTGCACGGTGCGGCGTTCCTGTTCTACGTCGTGGTCACGGTATTCGTCGGCGTGCGCCTGCGCTGGCCCGCATGGGCGCTGCTGCTCGCGCTGCTCGCCGCGGTGCCGCCGCTCGTGACGGTCCCGCTCGAGATCGCCTATCGCCGCTTCAACCTGCTGGGCGAGCGGCGCGGGTCCTGACACCACGCAGCTGGCCTGCCGTGCGGGATCGACACCCGCTCGCGTGCGGGGCTCGTCGTGCGACGGTGCCGCGGTATGCTCGCTCGTCTGCGCCATCGGTGCTTACGGGATGTTCCGCGATCATGTCGACACGCGCGCTGCTGCGGAGAAACATCATCGAGGCGTGGCAGCGCACGATCGACATCGACTACGCGCGCCAACGCATCAATTCGGAGCGCAGCCTGCAAGCCTCGATGTGGGCGAATCTCTCGTCGATCCTTCCCGACACACGGCGACTCTTCATCGAACCGTGCATGTCGGTGGCGGGCCATGCAAGGCAGCTTCGCTATCCGGATATCGTCGTCTGCAACACGCGTGAAGTGATCGGCATCATCGAACTCAAGTACCAGCCGAGAGCGCGACCGGACTGGACGAAGGATCTGGCCACCTTCCAGTGGACGTTCGACCACCGTGCGGTCGTCACGGTGTCGAACCACCGGTTTCGTGGTATCGAAACGGATTCGCACGTCTATCCCTTGTCGCGCCGGATCCTGTACGTGTGGGCAGGCGTGCATCGCGAGTTCGATGCGTTGCCCTCGCCACAGGTACCCGCTGAACGGCGCGAGGCTTTCCTCGCCTTGCATGCCGCGACGACCGCAGGCAGGCCGGCGCGGATCTATCGAAGCAGTGCCACGCAGCCGCGGCAGTGACCATGGCACGCTTTCAGGATCGTGCCTGACGGGACATGCCGGACCGGCATCACCGACCGGAGCCGAACGTCTCGCGCGTCGTCGCCAGGTCGCGCAGGAGGGCCAGCGCCGCTGTCCGCGAGGCTTCGTCGCCCGCATTCGTGACCGTCGCGACGGCACGGTCGACATCGGGCTGCACGGCGACAAACGCCGAGAAGATGCCGGTGCCGCCTACGTGCACGCTCGCGTTCACGCCGCCGAGTTCATGTCGCCCTCAGCCCATGCCTGCACCGTCCGATCCCTGTGGCGCATGCAGCGCGCGGACCGTCGCGGTGTCGAGCACCCTGGTGCGCTGCCCGCGCAGGCCGCACAGGTGCTCGCGCAGGTAACGGCCGTAGTCGGCGAGCGTGAGCGACACGTCGCCCGCCGCCTGAAGGAACGGCGGGATCACGGGATCGGGGTCGTCGTAGGGCGCGAGTCCACCCTCGCGCATGCGGTGACCCCACGGCTGGCCGACGCCGGGAGGCACCTGCGAGCCGAAACGGGGCGTCATGCCGAGCGGGCGGAAGAGCTTCTCCTGCATGAGCTGGTCGAACGGTTTGCCGCCGACACGCTCGAGCATCGCGCCGGCCACGACATGACCGGCATTGGAGTAGACGAAACCCTTGCCGGGTTCCTGTGCAGGCGGACGCGAGACGACCTGGCGGACGAACGACCTTCGTTGCGCAGACGGCGTGTCGCCTTCTACGACGACCTTGCGCAGTTCGGCGCCCGTGTCGTAGCCCGCGAGTCCCGATCGATGCGACAGCAGCTGCGCGAGCGTGGCGTGGGAGACGGTCGCGTCGAGATCGGGAATATCCTTGCCGAGGACGTCGCCGATCGTCGTCGTCCAGTTGATCCTGCGCTCCTGCACGAGCACGCCGGCAAGGCTCGCGAGCATCGACTTGGCGTTCGAGCCGATGTTGAAGCGCGCATCCTCGCCGAGGTGTCCGTCGCGATCGATGCGCGCCACGCCCTCCACCGCGACGGCCGCATCACCCTTGCACGACACCACGACCGCGCCGAGCGCCGGTGCGCCTGCGCGGGCATCCGCAACGGTCTCGGCGAGGGATCGGGCGTGCACGGGTGTCGCGAGGGTCGCAACGATCGACAAGACCACGAGCAATCGCATCGGCATCTTCACGGCAACGTCCGGCTGGGGAAGGCGGGCGTGGGATGACGGTCGGCGCTGTCGGGTTTACAGGGCGGGGCTATCACCGGCGCGCAGAGCATCGTCCGCGCGCGGCGCCGTCATGGCGCCCGCGCGACCCAGCCCTTGAACGAGAACGCCGCGTAGAACAGCTCGACCTGCCCGAATCCTGCCTCGAGCAGCAGCGCTTCGTCGTGTTCCGGCGACAGCGTCGGCAGGCGCGTGCCGATGCCGGCGATCGCGCTCGCCGTGGTGACGCCGGTGACGCCCGAGGCCGCGGCGAATGCGGCGTAACGCGAGAGCCAGCGCGTCTTGGCGGGCTCGTCCTGCGGGAAGCTGTGGTGCGCGACGACGAGCGGTGCGCCCGGTTTCAGGCGCCGTCGCAGTTCGATCAGCGTGCGCAGGCGTTCCTCGGCGGGAAGGAAATGCAGCGTCAGCAGGCAGGTCGCAGCGTCGAACGGTCCCTCGGGCGCCGTGTCGACATAGCCTTCATGCAGATCGACGCGTGACGCGAGCGGACCGAGCGTCGACTCGGCGAGCCGCAGCATCTCGGCCGAGGGATCGACGCCCGTGAAACGCCAGCCGGTGTGCGCCTCGGCGAATACCTTGAGTTCGAGACCTCCGCCCGCGCCGAGCACGAACACGTGCCCGTCGTCGGGTACCGCCTCGGCGAGCAGCAGCGTCGTCATCACCTGAAGCGCATGGAAGCCCGGGACCTGGCGCACGGGGCCGTCGGCGTAGCGCGCGACGGCCTGCGGATCGTTGAACGACACGTGCGTCTCCGCATGATCGGAGCGTCATGCTAGCGCGCGACGCGGAGCGTCGGGTTCATTTTTCGTCGATCGGCACCTGCCCGGATGCTTCACCGCGCCTCCGGCCCTGGCGCGTTCGATGCGGTCGCGATCACATGATCGGCCCACGTCGAAGCCTCTCGGCGTGACCATCGCCCGCGCACGTGCGGCATGCCATCGGTGGTGTCGACCAGTCCGTCGATCAGCGTGGCTGCGCTGGCGGCATCGAGCCTGCCCTCGACACGCGCACGTGCGAAGCTGTCGATGGCCTCGTGCAAGGCTTGTCGCCGTGACGTGCCGAGCAGCGGTGCGAGCAGGCCTGCGTCGGCGGCGAACAGCAGCTGCGAGGTGAAGGCCGGCGAGCGCGAGATGCCTTCGCGCATCGCACCGAGCTGCTCAGACGGCACCGCGTGCAGGTAACGCCACACATCGCGCGCGATCCGCGTGGTGATCGCGTCGCCCCTGCGCATCGCCGCGTGCACGAGCGGACGGAACAACAGCTCGCCATGGTTGCCGTTGGCCATCACGACGAGCGCCTCGCCATCGTGAGGCGCGAGGTAGACGGCGGTGCGCGTGCCGGGCTCGCGGCCGTCGTGCCACAGCACGGTGCCGTCGCGCAGGCGGGCGAGCTTCCAGCCGAGTCCGAAGACTTCGGCAGGATCGGCATGGCGTGCCTGGGCACGCGCCATGTCCGCGAACAGGCTGCGCGGAAGATCGGCGCCATCGAGTACCCAGCGTGTGAAGCGTGCGTAGTCGCCCGCGGTGGTGATGAGGTTGGCTGCCGCGTTGGGACGACGCGTGGGCAGCTTCATGTCGACCGGCGCACCTTTCGCGTCGTGGCCGGTGACCGTCTCGCCTTCGATCGCGTCGGACCAGCCGAGCGAGGTGCGCGTCATGCCGGCCGGTGCGAACACGAGCCGCTGCGCGAGCGAGGCGAGGTCCTCCTGCGTGATCGCCTCGATCGCACGGCGTGCGTACTCGTAACCCTCGCCCGAGTAGTCGTGCCGAGCCCCCGGAGCGAAGCCCATGGTCATGCGGCCGTCGCGCCAGTTCGGCAGGCCGGTCTGGTGGCTCAGTGCAAGGCGCAGCGTGATGGCGCGATGGCGGGGATCGTCGGCGATGTCCGGATCGACCCAGTGCGACGCGAGCGACGCGTCGAGATCGACCACGTCTTGTGCGGCCAGCCGAAGCACCACCATCGCGAAGACGGGTTTGGTCAGGGATGCTGCATTGAAGCGGTCGTCGGGTGTCATCGCCACGCCGTGCCCGCGCTCTCCGAACGCGAGCACGGCAGGTTCGCCACCGCGTCGCACATGGGCGACGACGACGCCGGGCACGTGGGCGAGCCGGCGCCAGTGTTCGGTCGTCGCGGCGATCTGGGCATCGGGCGTGGCGACCGGGCGTGCCACCGCGTGAAAAGCTGCACCGAGCATGGCGCAACCGGCGAGAAGCATCGGGAATCGTCGCATCGGAACCTCCTGAGTGGCGAGATGGAGGCAGCCGAGGTCCTCCCGCGGGCGCAGGATCACGTCGGTTGCCAGATGGCGTCGCGGGACGCCGCGCCGTAGGCGCGGCGGTGGGGCGTGGTCAGCCCGCGTCGAGTCTTCGGAACAACAGCAGGGCGAGGCCTGCCGCCGTGAACACGAGCGCGTAGCTGTACGGATGATCGGTACCGAGATCGAGTACGCCGATCGCGGCGAAGGCGAACCCGAGCATGACGAGGAACAGGCCCCAGCGCATCGAGCCGCGCCGGCGGTGCTCGTGGCCACTGCCGAGCAGGATCGCCGCGAGGCGCTCGTCGACCGCGTTGTCGACGATATGCCGGCGCAGGCGCGCCTCGGCGACGATGTGCACGATGATCACGATGCACACGGCGAGCACGACGGGGATCAGGATCGCGATGAGATCGAACATGGTGGTGGGCGATACGTGACCATGGGGTGGTGCTGCATCCGAGTACGCGAGAGCGGAACCGGTTGCAGCGCGGATCGGCTGCACGGATGCAACCGGTCGCGCCCCGACCGGCTCTGTTGTCCGGATGACGGACGACCGGCGCCTCGTGGAAGCAGTCCTCGCCGGCGAGCCGACGGCGTTCGCGCGGCTCGTGACGCGTTACGAGCGCATGGTCTGGCACCTGATCCAGCGCATGGTGGATCGCGCCGACGATGTGCCCGACCTCGCCCAGGAGGCTTTCCTGCTCGTGCATCGCCGGCTCGGCCAGTTCCGTTTCGAAGCCACGCTAGGCACGTGGATCGGCCAGATCGCCTTCAGCTGCGCGTCGCGCCACCTGCGGCGACGGCGCCTGCCGGTCACGTCATGGGACGCTGGCGACGAGGGCGCGGACATGCCGATCGCGACGGTCGCCGCACCAGAGGGCGAGGGCTTGTTCGACGACGATCCGGCCCTGCTGCGCGCGCTCGCATCGGCCTTGCGCGGCTTGCCGCCCCTGCAGCGCACGATCGTGATGCTGTACCACCTCGACGACCTCGGCATCGACGCGATCGCCGACATCACGCGTCTTCCACCCGGCACCGTCAAGAGTCACCTGCACCGGTCGCGCAAACGGTTGCGCGACCATCTCGAAGCCCATGCGGGAGTAGGCGATGCGTGACCCGATCGACAGAGAATCCGCAGAGCAGTGCGCCTGGGAAGGAGCGGGGCGTGACCACGCGGCGCAGCGGCGCTGCATCGCGGCATATCGCGACGTGTTCGAAGGGCTTTGCAGACTGCCCCGCATCGAGCCCGACGCACGGTTCGCGCAGCGCGTCGCCGCCGTGGCGCACGAACAGACTCGGCGGCGACGGTGGCGAAAGGCGCTGGCCCGTGTCGCTATCGTGCCGGGCTTCGCGATCGTCGTGTCCGGGTTCGCGCTGACGCCGTGGCCGGCGATGATCGGCGCGGCGGTCGGCGCGCGCTTGCCCGGCATGCCGGTGGATCTACTCGGTGCAACGGTCGTTGCCGCACTCGCGTACACCTTCGCGGCACGGAGGCCTGTTGTACGCGCGACGTGATCGGATCCCTTGCGCGGCGCTTCAACGATCCTACGTTATGGGGCGACGTCGTGTCGTCGCGGAACGTGCGAGACGCGACAGCCGATCTGCTTGCGCACGTACGACATCGCACAGCTCGCGCGGCGACACGATGCGGAAGTCGAACGGCAAGCGCGCAAGCTCGCGCGCGAACCACTCGAGGTCGTCGGTCTGCACGGTGAGCAGCGTGCCGTCGGCATGGGGTTCCAGCGTGCCGATCGTTTCGAACAGCGCGGCGCGTGCGGCTTTCAGGTCAGCGTGGAGCACCACCTCGATGCGATGCGCGCGCGGCAGCGTGGCCAGCGAGCGTGCGAGGTGGGCGAGGGCATCGAAGCCGTCGGGTCGTCCGAAGCTCTGCGGCAAGGCCTGCAGCGCGAGCATGCGGTCGACGCGGAACGTGCGCACGCCGCCGCGCAGATGGCAGTGCCCGACCGCATACCAGCGGCCGCCGCGAAACGCGAGGCCATATACGTCGAGGTCGCGTTCACTGTCCTCGCCTCGCACGCCACGATAGGTCACGCGCAGGCGCTGGCGGGCCTGCGCGGCCTCGCCGAGGCACATGAGCGCTTCGGGATGCCCCGATGCGACGGGCGGATGGGTCAGGTCGAGCGCCACGGTCTCGTCGATCGCGCGCACGCGTCGCCGAAGGCTGGCCGGCATGACCTGCTCGAGCTTGGCCTGTGCGCTCGCGATCGCGGGCGTCGCGTCGGCGAGCCCGAGCGCGCGCGCGGCGAGCAGGCCCAGCGACAGCGCGAGCGCCTCGTCGTTCGTGAACATCATCGGCGGCAGCTTGAAACCCGCAGCGAGCGCATAGCCGCCGTAGCGGCCGCGCTCGCTGAGGATCGGGATGCCGAGGTCCTCGAGCGCGGCGATGTAGCGGCGCAGGGTGCGGCCGTCGACACCGATGCGCGCGGCGAGCTCGGTACCGCCGAGGCGCCGATGCGCCTGCAGCAGCTCGAGGACGGCGAGGATGCGCGTGGCCGGTCGTTCCATGATGCCGAGCATGCCATCGAATCAGGGCGGAATCTGTCCTGATGGTGGCGGATCCTGCGGCTCACCCGATGAGCGGGGCGGAGGACAACGGACATGGCGGCAGGTTGGGGCATGTTGAGCATGGCGATGGCCATGGTGTTGCCGTCGCAGGGCGCGGCGGTCGAGACGACGCACGGAGCAGCCACGAAACACGGCGACGCGTGTTGTACCGTCGTCGAATTGCGGCGCTATACGCTGCATCCGTTCAAGCGCGACGTGCTGATCGACCTGTTCGAGCGCGTGTTCGTCGAACCGCAGGAGGTGCTCGGCATCCGCATCCTCGGTACGTTCCGCGATCTCGACGCACCGGATCGCTTCGTCTGGCTGCGCGGCTTCACCGGCATGCAGGCGCGCACGCAGGCGCTCGAGGCGTTCTACGGCGGCGAGGTGTGGCGCGCGCATCGTGAGGCCGCGAACCGCACGATGATCGATTCCGACGACGTGTTCCTGTTGCGCACGGTGTGGCGCGCCGAGAGCTTCGAAGAGGCCTCGACGTTGCGTCCTCTCGAAAGTGTCGCCGTGCCGCCGGGTCTCGTCGTCGCGCAGATCCGCTTCCTGCCGGCGGGCGGTTTCGATGCCCGCGTGCAGGCCTTCGTCGACGACGCCGTGCCGATGCTGAGGCAACGCGGCGTCGACGTGCTCGCGGTGCTCGCGACCGAGCCGTCGCCGAACGGATTTCCGCGACTGCCGGTCCGCGAGGGCGAACACGCGATCGTCTGGCTCGTGCAGGTTGGGAACATGGAGGCCTTTGCACGCGACGAGGCTGCTCGCGCGGCCGATGCGGCCTGGACGCGTCTCGAGGCAGCGTTCGCCGGGCATGCGACAGCGCCTGCGCAGACGCTGCGCCTGCAGCCGACGCCGCGTTCGCGCCTGCCGCGGGGGCTCTGAGCATGGAGCCGAGCTTGTGGCTGTATGCGGTGATGGTGTTCGGCATCGTGCTGCTGCCGGGTTTGGACATGGCGTTCGTGATGGCGAGTGCCGTGGCGGGTGGGCGACGCAACGGCGTTGCGGCACTCGGCGGCATCGTGCTCGGCGGGGTCTTCCACGTGCTCATGGGTGCGCTCGGCGTGGCGACCGTGCTGCGTATCGTGCCGATGGCGTTCAATCTGGTACTGCTTGCGGGCGCGGTCTACATCGGCTGGATCGGCGTGTCGCTGATACGCAGCGAAGCCGCTTCGACCGGATCCGCGGCGACGGCGACGCCTTCGCGTCGACGCACGTTCTCGCAAGGCCTGTTGACCTGTCTGCTCAATCCCAAGGCTTACCTGTTCACGCTCGCGGTGTTGCCGCCGTTCGTCGTGCCGGGCTCGGGGAGCTTCTGGTGGCGGATCGCGGCGATCGGCGCGATCACGGCGCTCGCGCAGGTCGTCGTGTACGGTGCGATCGCGCTAGCGGGCGATCGCCTTCGCGACACGGCGCGAAGGCGCCCCGGGGCGAGCCTCGTGGCGACGCGTGCGGTCGGTGTGCTGCTCGTCGCGATGGGCGTCTACAGTGCGTTCGTGGGCTGGCGCGGGATGTGAGGCCGTCATGTGGTGCTGGCCGGCGCGCCATGTGAGGGCGCCGAGTTGCGACGGCGAAACGCAACCATTCTCATCCCGTCATCGGCATCCGGGTTCCGGCAGACTGTCGCCGTTTTCCACGGAGCCAGCGCGATGAAGGGCCATCCCGAGATCGTCGATTACCTGATTTTCCTGCTGCGCGGCGAGCTCGCGGCGCGCGACCAGTACTTCATCCATTCGCGCCGTTACGAGGACATGGGCCTCAAGCTGCTGCACGAGCGCATCCATCACGAGATGGAGGAGGAGACCCAGCATGCCGACGCGCTGCTCAAGCGCATCCTGTTCCTCGAGGGCACGCCGGACATGACGCCGGACGCGTTCGAGGCGGGCGACACGGTCGAGACCATGCTGCAGCGCGATCTAGACGTCGAGTACGCGGTGCGCGGCAACCTCGCCAAGGGCGTCGTGCTGTGCGAGAAGCACGGCGACTACGTCACGCGCGACATCCTCGTGGCCCAGCTCAAGGACACCGAGGAAGACCACACGCACTGGCTCGAGCAGCAGCTGCGCCTGATCCGCATGCTCGGCCTGCCGCTCTACCTGCAGAGCCGCATGGGCGGGACCTGATCTCCGGTCCCGCGAGAGGCGCCGTCGCGTACGACGGCGCCCGCACATCCCGTGGTTACGGGATCTCGCACTGCATCGTCGCGTCGACGTAGACCTTGCCGTTCGACAACGGCTTCTCGAACGTCACCTTGAGCGAATCTTCGACGGCGGTGCCACGGAACGAGGTACAGCTCGCCTCGAGATTCTGCTGCGCCTTCGTGATGGCGGCTTCCTTCGTGTCGCCTTCGCCGTTGCCGGTTACGTTGGATACCGCAGCCGAGGCCGCCTGGCTGGCGGCGAGGACGAGCAGGCTGCAGGCGAGCACGGTCGGCTTCGTCATGGTCGATCTCCATCTCATGAAGGGGCGCGAAGCCTAGGCGAACCGACCCGTACGCGAGGTGAAGGCATGCCGTTCGCGCGGGTTCCTGCATGCCGCGTACGCCGACGTCGTCGCTACACTGCGACGCTGTCCTGTCACGAGGGTCCTCGCCATGCGCAGCCTGATCTTTTCGGTTGCCGCCGTATTCGCGCAGACGGCTTCGGCCCAGGCACCTGTGTTCGACGTGCATGTGCACCTGCGCGAGGGCGAGACCTCGCTGCGTGCCTACGAAGCCGACGTCGCTGCGGCGAAACTCGAGCTCGCCGGTGTCGGCGCGATGTGGTTCGGCGGTCCGCACCAGGCCAGGCAGGGCGACACCGCGACGATTCGCGCCGGCAACGACGGCGTCATCGCGCTCGCCGCGAAGCACGCGAAGGTGTTGCCGATCGCGACCGTGCATCCCTACGACGGCCAGGCCGCGCTCGATGAGCTCGCGCGCGTGGCCGCGAAGGGCGTCAAGGTGGTCAAGCTGCACGCGCATACGCAGGGCTTCGATGCTTCCGATGCGCGCGTGCTCGCGACGGTGAAGCATGCGGGAACGCTCGGCATGGTCGTGCTCATGGACAACGCCAACATCCTGCCCGGTGACAGCGAGCGTCTTTTCAACCTCGCCGTGCAGGCGCCGAAGACGCGGTTCGTGTTCGCCCACATCGGTGGGCTGAACTTCCGCTTCTGGAACATCCTCGCGCTCGCGCGCACGGCCGAGGCGTTCTTCGCCGACAACATCCACTTCGACATCTCGGCCACCGTGTTGCTCGCGGCCGACTCGCCGCTCGAAGCGGAGTTCGTGTGGACGCTGCGCAACGTCGGCATCGACCGCGTGCTGCTCGGCTCGGACTACCCGCAGATCACGCTCGGCCGCACGGTCGACGCGTTCGAACGCCTGGACCTCACGAGCGAAGAGAAGGCGAAGATCCGCTCGGAGAATGCCGCGCGGCTGTTCGGGCTGCCCATGGCAGCGTCACCGCGGGACTGAATCGCCTGGAGCGATCCTGCGCGCGTGCGTGAAGGGTGCCCACGCGGCGCTGGCGTCATTCTTCCTGCGTGTACTCGAACCCGTGGTCGTGGATCGTGTCGCCGATGAGACGCATCACCTGCATGTGGTGCTCGTTCGGCGTGGCCGTGTTGACCGATCCGACCAGCACGATCGAGCCGTCGGCTTGCAGCGCGAGCGACGAGGCGCGATTGGTCCGGCCTGACGTCGAGCCGTCGTAGTGCTGGCGGCCGTCGTCGCCGAAACTCGCGTCGACCTGACCGTTGGGCATGAGGCGCACGACGGCGACATCGAACGTCGTCTCGTCCACCGACGCGAAACCCGCGAGCACGATGCGTCCCAACGGATCACGGCGCATCGCGTAGGCCTGGTCCATGCCGCGATTGTCGACATCCAGCGGCACGACGACGGGCGGGAATCCGCTGTCCGGCGTGCCGTTGGCGAGGAACTGCGCACAGATCATGTCGTTGCCGGTCGCCGAGACCTGGGCGGCACCGCAGGCAAGGAACCTGCCGTCGGGCAGTTCGACACCACCGGTGGCCGTTTCGGCGAGATTGCCGCCGATGTCGAACGCGAACGCGAGCGTGCCGTCGCCCGCGAACGAGGGATCGGGTGTGCCGTTGGCGAGCAGGCGCGCGATCGCGATCTGCTGGTTGCCGCCGATCGTCGCCGAGCCGACCGCGTAGAGGCGCTGGCCATCGTTGGCGGGAATGATCGCGTAGGCCAGCGAGGTATCGGTGGGGCCGCCTCCGAAGTCGAGGATGCGCTTGCCGTCGCCGTCGAAACCCGTGTCGAGCGTGCCGTTCGCGTTCAGGCGCGCGAGTGCCATGACCGCGCCCGCACCCGTGTAGGCGAGGCCGCCCACGACGATGCGGCCGTCGGGCAGGGCGAGTCCGCGCACGCCCTGGTCGTTGCGGCTGTCGGGCGTCGCGCCCAGGTCGAACGCGATCGTGACCTTGCCGCCGTTGCCGAAGCTGCCGTCGAGCGTGCCATCGGGCATGAGGCGGGCGACCGCCATGTCGGAGCCACCCGTGGTGCCGGCCGCCTGGCCGAACAGCAGGATGCGTCCATCGGCCTGCACGTCGAGTCCGCGCGCGATGTCGCCGTCGTTGCTGCCGGGACGATCGAATCCGACCAGGCTTACTCCGCCGACGCCGAACGTCGTGTCGAGCGAGCCGTCCGCATTCAGGCGCATGACGGCCATGTCGGTCGAGGCCTGCATGCTGACATTCGCCGTGCCCGACACGAGCAGCTTGCCGTCGGGCAGCACGCGCACGTCCTGGAAGATCTCCTCCGTCGTGTAGCCGCCCGGGAACGGGCGCTCGACGATGCCGTTCGTGCCGAAGCGGCGATCGAGGTCGCCGTCGCGCGCCGCCACCGCGGCGGCTGCGAGGCTCAGGGATGCCGCGACGAGGGACGCGCGCGTGCGCGGGAAGCTGGACGACAGCATGACGGACTCCACGAGGGCCGGGATCGGCTGCCGTCGCACAACGCCGCATGGACGACGATCCTGCCATGCCGATGCGCGTGTGGATCGGATCTCCGCCCTGTGGCTCGCGTGCGGCCCGTGCACGATTAAGGACTGTGCATGGCGCAGCTTCGATCCCGTGCTCGAACGACGAGCAGCGGGACGCGAGTCCATGACTCAGGCATCCGGCATGCGGACCACGAGGTACTTGAGGAAAAGCTGCGTCAGCGGACCGATCGCGAGCGCGAACACGATCGTGCCGACACCTACCGTGCCGCCGAGCAGCACGCCGATCGCGAGCACCGTGAGTTCGATGCCGGTACGCACGCGGCGGATAGGCCAGCCGGTGCGGCGCGCGAGACCGGTCATGAGGCCGTCGCGCGGGCCGGGACCGAGCTGGGCACCGATATAGAGCGCGGTCGCGAACGCGCAGGTCACGACACCGCCGATCAGGAACGCGATGCGCAGCGCCCAGCCTTCGGGCGTCGGCAGCAGGGCGAGGCCGATGTCGGCGAACGGGCCGATCAGCAGCGTGTTGGCGAGCGTGCCGAGGCCCGGCATCTGCCGCAGCGGGATCCAGCCGAGCAGTACGACGACCGCGGCGAGGATCATGACCGTGCCGAACGAGAACGGCAGGTGCAGCGAGGCGCCGAGGTGGAACACGTCCCACGGCGACGCGCCGACCGCGCCTTCGATCATGAGCGCGATTGCGATGCCGTAGAGCCAAAGCCCCGTGACGAGGCGCAACAGGCGTTCGGGCAGGCGGCCGCTGCGCAACTGGGCGAGCGGGCCGAGGTTGGTCAGGCCTTGAGAAGCGGTCGGGGAGGTCGTCGTGTTCATGAGGCCACGATGCGCCCGATTGGCTATTGGCCATAGATCCAATCGTGCGATAGTGGCCTCATGGAGCGCACGATCACGGCCGAACGCCTCGCCACCCTCGTCGGTTCCTTTCATCGCGCGCCGGCCTATCGCGGCCTGTGCCAGGCCTTGCAGGCGCTGATCGGCGACGGCCGCATCACGCTCGGCACGCGGTTGCCGAGCGAGCGCGCGGTCACCGCGGTACTCGATGTGTCGCGCACGACGGTGACGCGCGCCTATGCCGAACTCGTCGCGAGCGGCTTCGCCGTCGCGAAGCAGGGCTCGGGCACCTATGCGGCGGTGCCCGAGGAGCGCCGCCGCGCGCACGATCACGCGCTGCACGGGCTCGGTCCGATCGGGCCGGACGATCCGCGCATCGACCTGTCGTGCGCGGCTGGTTCGGCCTCGGCCGACATCGCCGAAGCCTACGCGCGTGCCCTCACGCTGCTGCCGGCTTATCTGTCGACCGATGGTTACCTGCCGTCCGGCCTGCCGGTGCTGCAGGAACGTGTCGCCGCGTCGTACACGCGGCGCGGCCTGCCGACCGAGCCCGACCAGATCATCGTGACCTCGGGCGCACTCGCCGCGATCGCGGTCGTCGCGCGTGCGCTGTCGCGCTCCGGTGACCGCATCACCGTCGAGACGCCGGGCTACCCGAACGCGATCGAGGCGCTGCGTCTCGGCGGCGCACGCCTCGTCGCGTCGCCGATGGCCGATCCGCTCGGCGGGCAGGGCTGGGACGTCGACGGCATCGAGGCCACGTTGCGGCAGTCGTCCCCGCGTCTCGCTTACCTGATTCCCGATTACCAGAACCCGACCGGTTTCCTCATGGACGATGCGATGCGCGAGCGCCTCGCCGGCCTGTTGCGCTCGACACGCACGGTCGCGATCGTCGACGAGACGCTGCAGTCGACGAGCCTCGTCGACACGCCGATGCCGAAACCGTTCGCCGCGCATGCGGAGGATGCGATCACGGTCGGCAGCGCGTCGAAGCTCTGCTGGGGCGGGCTGCGCGTCGGCTGGATCCGTGCGCCGCGCGACCTTGTCGCGCGTTTCGTCGCCGCGCGCGCGAAGATCGACCTCGGCAGCTCGCTGTTCGACCAGCTCGTCGTGAGCGAGGTGCTGCGCAGCGAGGATCCGTTCGCGGTGCGCCGCGGGCGCGTGCGTGCGCAGCGCGATGCGCTCGTCGGCGCCTTGCGCGAGCACCTGCCGTCGTGGCGCTTCCGCGTGCCCGACGGCGGACTCACGCTGTGGGTACAGATGCCGCACGGCAGCGCGACGCGACTCGCCACCGATGTCGAAAGGGCAGGGCTGCACGTGGTGCCGGGCCCCGTGTTCGGCGTCGAAGGCGGTCTCGATACCTGGATGCGCCTGCCGTACACGAAACCGCAGGAGCAGCTCGTCGCCGTCGTCGAGCGGCTCGCGTCGGCATGGTCCGGGCCGTCGCAGCGATCGGCCGTTCACCACGAGGCCGCGCGCCCGCTGATCGCATGAGCGATGGTGGTCCGTGCGCACGCCGGACATGCGAAGATGAGTCAGCCTCGGCGTGAATGCCGGGGCGGATCCGGGATCCGATCCCGTCGTTCGACGTGATGAGGGGAGTTCGCGATGTTCATGGCCACCGCTATTGCCGTCTCCATGCTTGCCGCCGCCCAGGGCGACAAGGTTCCCGATGCAGGACGCGAGGGACCGGCGAACCCTCCTGTCGTGCGGGCCAGCGAGAACACGATCATCGACTACGCGGGCGGCACGCCCGATACGTTCACCGGTGCGCTCGATGCCGACGACTCGACCTACAACCGTGCGACGACGTGCACCGCGCTCTCCGGAGTGGGTACCGCCGCGGCCTACGACACGATCACGATCACGAACACCAACCCCGGTGTCGCGGATTTCGTCGTCACGTCGAGCCTGCCCGGCGGTGGCACCTGCGGCGACGCGAACGACACGTTTTTCACGCTTTACAGCAGCTTCAATCCGGCGACGCCTCTGGCGAACTGCCTCGCCGTCAACGACGACATCAGTGGATCGGCCAATCGCTGCAGCCGCTTGACCTTCGCGGTGCCGCCGGGCGATACGCGCATCGTGGTCGTGGCAGGTTTCAACAACGCGTCCGCGCCCGCGGGCCTTTTCGACTACGAGATCAATTTCGGCGGCACCGTGCCGGTCGAGTTGATGTCGTTCGGCATCGACTGACGTCGCGCGAGGCTTTCCCCGGGCGAAGGATCGAACAAGGCCGTCCTTCGCCCGCATGCGTCCTCATCGGGCATCGAGCGCCGCCCTGCAATCGCACTGTGACGTGTCGATTTCGGCGTGCCTGCGCGGCATGCGAGGTCGTCATGTGTCGGCCAGCGCTGCGCGGTGCTCGCGCTTCGTGCGATGTGCGGCGAGGCAGCTCAGCACGCCGAGCACGACGAGCGCGAACGCGATGCTCTCGAGCAGCGTCGGCCAGCGGCGTTCCCACACGAGGCCGTAGAGCAGGGCGAATACCGTCTCGAACAGGATCATCTGTCCGACCAGCGTGAGCGGCAGCAGGCGGCTCATGCGGTTCCAGAGTGCATTGCCGACCAGTGACGCGAGCACGGCGACACCGATCGAGACGCCGGCGAGCATCGCCCATGCCTGCGCGGCATGCGGTTCGCGGTACAGCACGAGTGCGACGGGCGCGAGCAGCAAGGCCTGCACGCCGGTCATGACGCCGATCAGCAGGTTCCATTCGTGGGCCGTGATGGCCGGCAGGCGCGCGAGCCAGCGGCGGTTGGACACTGCGAACCACGTCCATGAAATCAGCGCGCCGACGCCGCAGAGCAGGCCGACGAGTCTTCGCGCCGCGTCTCCCGAAGCTGCGCCGGCAAGGGCTTCCCAGCCGATGCACAGCGCGGCAGCCGTACACAGGATGAGCGAGGGTGCGAGCCTGTGCAGCGGGACCGCGCCGGCCTCCCGGCTGCCGATGATCGTGACGGCCACCGGCAGGAAGCCGATCACGAGCGAGGTCATCGCGATGCCGCCGAGTTGCACGGCGCTCGCGAGCAGCACGTAGTAGAGCGCGTTGCCCGCGAACGCGAGCGTGGCGAGCGCTATCCATTCGCGTCGGCCCAGCGAGGCGGAGAGGCGACGCCAGGCCGGGGCGATCAGCAGCAGCGAGAGCAGGCCGTAGAACGCGTAGCGACCGACGGTGAGCTGCAGCGGTGCGAAATCGCTCACCAGTGCGGGTGCGAGGAACACGAGGCCCCAGAGGGCGCCCGCGCCTGCGCCGAAGGCGATGCCGAAGGTGGTGTCGCGGTGGCCCATGATGGTCTCCTGATCGAAGGAGACGATGGGGCCTGGCAGGCTAGGCCGTCTTGACCGGAACTTGCCCGTTCTGGGCCTGGGCTCCAGCGGCGCGTCGGCAGGCGGCCGGCGTGGTGCCGAGTGCCTTGCGCATCGCACGCGTCAGCGCGCTCTGGTCGGCGTAGCCGCAGCGGTAGGCGATCTCGGCGATCGGCACGCGTGTGTGCTCGAGCATGTGACGCGCGCGCTCGAGGCGCCGCGCCGCGAGCCAGGCATGCGGAGTGGTGTCGAGTTCCTCGAGGAAGAGTGCGTGCAGGCGGCTCGCGCCGACGCCGACGCGCGCGGCCATCGCATCGACGCTCCAGTCCTTCGCCGGATCGGCCTCGACGCGGGCGAGCAGGCCGGCGAGACGCGAGCGTGGACGGGGTTCGTCGCCGAGCAGGGCATCCACGAGCAGCGGCAGCCACAGCCGGAAACGGTGCGGGGCGACCTGGCCATGCGACGCGAGCGCGGCCATGTAGTCCGCGAGTCCGGTCGCCTCGGGTGTCAGGGCGACATAGCGCGTGTGCGAAAGCTTTTCGGTGGCGCGCTCGTCGAGGTCGCCGTCATGCAGGTCGACGATGATCGAACGGTTCGGGCCGTCGCCGAGCTGGTCGTGGCGGGCGCCTGTCTCGACGAACGCTCCCTTGCTCCGATCCAGGCGAGCAGCGCGTCCCGCGATGTCCATCGCCAGCGAACCCTCGAGCGGCAGCACGATCTGCGCGAAATCGTGGCGATCGAGCGTGCTCGACGTGCCGTAGGAGCGGATCGCGATCGGGCTGGCGGGACGGGATGTCGACACGGGATGCTGGTGCCATGGCGGAGGCCGGATGCCGCCGCGACGCCGTTCATGCTAGCGCATGGCCGCGTCGTGTGCGGGACTCGTTCCTGCGCCGTGTCGACGCAGGCCCGTTCGTGCCGCAACGCCCCGGCATCGTCAGAGCACCGGTGGAAGGTCGAACCCGTTGCGGAACACCACGTCGTAGGAGGGCACCGCGAAGGGGGCGCCGATGTAGCCCGGATGCAACGTGTCGCCCTCGAGCTCCTGCAGCGGGGCGACATTGCCCGCCGCATCGTCGTTGAAGACGACGACACGGTTGGCATTCAGGCTCGGCGACCATGTCGTGCTGCTCACCATGATCCGGCGCGTGTACGGGTCGTGGGCGATGCCGGTGAAGGCCTGTCCCCAGGGCTGGGTCAGTCGCGTCGCGTTGCCGGTGATCGTATAGAGCGGCATGGCCGCTCCGCTCGCCGTGTCGGCGAACACGGCGACACGGCCTTGCGTGCTGGTGGTCCCCTGATCGATCGACGCGACGACGTAGATCAGGCGAGAGGAGGGGTCGTACGTCATCGCCGCCGCACCCGCCAGGGCGATGCCGGTGATCTTGCGCGTCGGTGCGACATTGCCGGTCGAGGTGCGTGCGTGGAACACGATCTGCGACTGCGACGTGCCCGGAACGTAGTCGAGCACGGCGTACTCGTCGGTGGCGTGAAGGTGGATCAGCGAAGACGGATTCTCGAGTTCGGTCTGCGACCCGCTGCCGCCGCCCCAGCTGATGCTGCGCAGAGCCGCGACGTTGCTGCCGCTGGCGTGCAAGGGGTAGGTCGTGATGCAGCAGTTGCTGGTGATCACGGCGAGTTCCCCGTGATCGGCCATCGGCACGTTGTGACGAGGCTGTCCCATGCCCGGAGGGTTGAGCACACGCACAGGTGCCACGTCGCCGCTTGCGAAGGCCGGCACGACGCGCACGGCCTGGCCGCTGAAATCGGATACGTAGAGGACGCGTTCGACGGGTTCGTACGTGATGCGGCTCGGTGAGACGAACCCCGTCGACGGGCCCTCGATCGAGAAGGCCGCCGTCGCCGTGCCTTGAGCCGAGGGATCGAAGATCCTTATCGGCATGGGAGGAGAGGATGCGTCGCGTGGACTGCCACCGATGCCCATCTCGGCCTGCGCCGTGATGGCGCAGCCGAGTGCGATGGTCGCGAGGGGCAGGCGCAGGGTCGTTGCGGGCATGGCGGTCTCCAGGGGGAAACCAGCCCTACGTGGAACGGTGCGGTAAATCCCAACGTTCCGGGCGACGCCGATCGCCTGGCCTATTCGAAACCCGATGCGAAGATGCGGTCGTCGGGAATGTTGCCCGGCAACTCGTACGCGCCGAGGTCGCAGGTGCCGCCCTGGTTGGGGCGGGTGTGATCCTGACAGCGTGGCACGAGGAACGGGTCGCTGTATTCGAAGGTGACGTCCTCGCGCGCGCAGGCGTCGACCAGTCCGGCGGCGGGGCTCGGGCGGTAGTCGCCACCTGCGGCATTCGCGAACCACGAGGTGAACACGTTGGTGCGGTTGCACGGCCCGAATGCATCGACGCCGCCGCTGATCGTGGGGATCGATCCGGTGGCGATGGTGCCCCGCATCCTCGTCGTCCAGTCGCCGCCCGTGTACAGCATGGAGATCGGTGATGCCGGTTCGGTCGTGTCGTCGGATTTGACCTCGACGTTGTCGGCGAAGGTCGTGAACGCGATGTCGGCCGTGCGCGGCGGATCGCCGGCGCGGTTGCCCAGCGTGATGACCTGGCGGCCCGTGCTGCTCGTGGGGCTTCGCCAGGTCAGGCGATTGCGCGCGAAGAGCACGCCTTCGAGATTCAGGCGTGTTCCCCACGACATGATGGCCGGCGAACCGAACGCGCAGTTCCCGATGAATTCGACCTGGTTGAAGTAGCCCGAGGCGCCATCGAGGTAGACGCCGCCACCGTCACCGCTGGTGCCGGGGCAGCCATCGCCAGCCTGATTGGCTTCGATGCGCGAGCAGTTCGGACCGGTGCAGCGCAGCGCGAACGCATTCGGGTAGTCGCGCGCGAACTGCACCTGTGCGCCGCCCGTCGCGTAGAGGCCACCTCCCATGCTCGCCGCGGTGTTGCCGTAGAGGCGCAGTTCGCGCGCATCGAACAGGGTCTGGTCGTCGACGTAGACGCCGCCACCGCGCGTGGCATGGTTGATGACGATCGCGGCACCGTTGCCGGTGGCCGGCAGCGGCTCGCCGACGGCACCGATGATCACGGTCGAGCGGCGGGCCGCGATGCCGCCGCCCGCGTAGGCGACATTGGCGACGATGTCCGTATTGTCGCTGCGGATGTAGAGGTTCGCGAACTCGGTGCGGATGCCGCCGCCGAAAGACTGTGCCTGGTTGTCGACGATCGAGGTGCGGTCGAGCACCTCGAGCGCCGCAGGCGAGTTCTGCGACTCGCCGCGCAGGTAGATGCCGCCGCCGACGTTGGCGCTGCTGTTGTGCTCGACACGCGAGTCCTGCAGGCGCAGCAGCAAACGCCCGGTTGCGCGGATGCCGCCGCCACCGCCGTCGAGCGCGGTGTCGCGGCCGTCGCTGATCTCCAGCCCGGTCAGGTTCACGGTGATCCAGTTGCCTGCGGGGTTCTCGATCCTGAGCACGCGATTCGGGCCGTAGGATCCGGCGGCAGGGCCGGCGCTCACCACGCTGCGTCCACTGCGTTGCGCACCCGTGCCGCAGGCATTCCAGCCGCCCGAGATCGACAGGTTCTGGCCGGTGATCACGAGACTCTGGTTCACGTACGTGCCCGCACGCACGTTCACGTCGTCCGCGGAAACGCCGTTCGCCGCGGCCGCGTCGATCGCCGTCTGGATCGTGGCGTGCGTGCAGCCTGCACCATTGCCGACCCAGAACGTGGCGGCGTGGACGCTGTCGGTGGAAAGGGCGATCGAGAGCAGGGCGAGCGGAGCGAGGATGGCATGCGGACGATGGCGCATCGGGTTCGGGCCGTGGCGGGAGTTACGGTATTACGTGGTCCGATCACCGATATCCCAACGCTGCCTCGTGCCTTGCGCTCATGAGGTGGCCCTTGCCAGGTCGTCCCGCCGTGGACTCCGACGCGTGGATGTCCACGCCCAGCAGGCACTGCCATGGACAAGCGTTTCGTGCTCGCACTCGGCCTCGGAACAACGGCCGCCATCGGTACCGCCCATGCCCAGCCGGGCAGCGGTACGACCTGGGACACCTTCGGACCCGACCGCGCCAGTGGCGCGTTCGTCAACATCACGCGGGAGCACCTGCGCAGCCAGAATGCGTACGGCATCGCGGTGGATCCGCGCCAGCGCATCCTCGTCCTGAACGAGTGGAGCGAGGCCGGCAACACCAATTTCGACTGTGCCGTCACCCGGCACCTGCCCAACGCGAGACTCCTCGACATGGCCTACACAGGCCCCGAGGAACTCGAGGGCACGCGCCGCGTGGCGGCCGACATGGGCTCGGCGAATGCCGATTTCTGCACGTCGATCGATGTCGATGCGCAGTCGCGTGCCGTCATCGCGGGCTGGGGCACGTCCGATCCCGGGATCAGCGGATTCGTCGTCAGGCTCAACGCGGCGGGTGGCTACGACACGACGTTCTCGACGGACGGCAAGCTCGCCATCAACAACCTCACCCCCTTCCTGAACCTGTCGTCGCGCCTCGAGCACGTGCTCGCCGTCGACGACAAGGTGCTGGCCTGCGGCTGGGTGCAGCGCGGCAGCAGCCGCAACATGATGATCGTGCGCTTCGACGCGGAAGGCCGGCTCGACACGACGTTTCGCGGCACCGGGCACCTCGAAGTCGACTTCAACGTCCCCGGCGATCGCGTCGACGGCTGCTCGCGCCTGCTCGTGCTGCCCGATGGCGGCATCGTCGCCGGCGGCATCGTGACCGGTGCCGATGGCGACCAGGCGTACGGGCTCGCGCGGCTGACGTCGACCGGCGGATTCGTGTCCGCGTTCGGCAACCAGGGCCGACTGCTCATCGATGACGGCAGTGCCATCGCCGCGACGCCGACGCTCTCGGACCTCGCATGGGATCCGGCGCGCCAACGCATCCTCGTCGGCTGCGACCTGAGTTTCGCGGCAGGTCTGGATCGCTCGGGATGCGTGATCGCAGTGCGTGGCGCGAACGGCGCGCTCGACACCACGTTCGACGACGACGGACGCAAGTCGTTCCGATTCTCGTCCTACGGGCTCGGTCCGCCGCGCGGGCAGGGCGGGACGCGCGTCAAGCGCGTACTCATGCGTGACGACGGCAGTTTCAACGTGCTAGGCACGCACGAGAACAGCGCCGCCGATGCGGCACGGTTCGGCAGCCACGACGCGGCGACCCTGCGCATCCAGGCCGACGGCAGCGTCGTGCAGGCCGGCACGAATGCGTACGCGGCCGATGGCGTGCAGTTTCACACGCTCGTCGAAGTGACCCAGCGCGGCGTGGGCGAGGCGATCCGCGAACGTACCAGCGAGGTGCTCGTCGATGCGGTCCGCTACAAGGGGAATCTGCTGTTCATCGCCGATCGCGAGCGCTATCCGCCCAACGTGTTCGATCACGACGGTGACGGCAACCTCGATGAGCCGGGTCCGATCGCGCCGGTGATCGCCTCGATCACCACCGAGCGACTGTTCGACACCGATTTCGAGTTCGACGGCCTCGACACGCCGAGTGCGGCGCCGCCCGTGATCGCGGTCCCGGCGGGCTACGGCCATTACTGCAGCGTGCGCAACCCGAGCGGCGGTGGTTACGGCCTGCTGCGGCAGGGTGTCGGCAGCGATCCCTGCCAGGTGTTCCTCGCCGAGGATCCCTCGCGCACCGTCGAGCGTGCGGGCCTGTATTCGCTGTCGGGCTTCAACTGGGTCATCGGGACGTGTTCCGGCGGTTTCATCACCTTGCGTTCCGGCAACGGTACCCAGCCGTTCGATGTGGCGTTCGCCGACACTGCCGGCCAAAGCAACTGCGTGTTCACGGCGAGTCCGGATGAACTCCAGGTGTTCTCGCGGCCGTACTCGGGGTCGCACACGGGCGTCGGCAACACGCAGTCGTTCAACCACGATCCCTACATGATTCCGTTGAACGTGGCCGACTACGGCCAGCCGTCGGGTGGCGTCGGTGCCTGTGCCATCGACAACCGCGGGCGTCGCCGCAGCGTCGGCGATGCGAATGCCGTGCCCTCGACCTGCGATTTCGACAATTCGGGCGTGGACGAGCCGGCCGTCGACATCGCCGTGACGTCGACGCGCATGGCCACGTCGACCGCGGCGGGACGCGTGTCGATGGCGGTGCCGCGACACGTGCCATCAGGCGCGTGGGCAGGCAACGATCCGTACCAGCGCGAGGTGTTCATCCGCCACCAGATCGGCAGCGGACGCTACGCCGAGGTCTTCACCACCTATTACGCCCACATGCAGGACACCGCGGTGCGGCGCAACCAGGTGGTCGCCGCCGGCGACGTGCTGGGCCGGATCGGTACGACCGGTGCGTCGACGGGCGATCACCTGCACCTGTCGGTGGTGCGCCACCGCAACCTGACGTTCCGTCCGACGTTCGAGTTCGGTTTCGAGGGCGGACGTCACGATCGCGACGCGAGCGTGGCTGCGGTCGATCCCTGGGGCTGGCTGGCGCCGCAAGGCTTCGATCCATGGGCATGGCGGTTCCGTGACCATGCCAATAACCCGTTGCTCGACGACGCAGGCAGCCTCAGTCCGCGGATGTGGATCAGCGGGGAGGCGCCGCCTCTGCAGTAGCGCGACACGGCGGCGGACTACGGTCCGCCGCCGTACTTCGCCAGCGGGAAAGGGATATGTGACGGAAGCGGTACGCCGACGCCCGACGTCCCCTACCATGCGCCATCGTGGACATGTGGACGACAACGGGCGGGGCCGAAGCCGGGTCTGCCTTCGGCAGCCCGCCCGAGGTGACGTTCGCATGCCCCGTGCGTGCTGCCAGGACACGGCGTACCCTTGCCGCGAACCGAAGCGAAGGGCCGGCATGAAGGGGGCCACCCGACCGTTCGAGGCGACGCATCCGGTGGAAGCGCGGCGCAACCGTCGCGCGCTCAACCTGCTGTTCGCCACCGGCGCGATCATGATCGCGCTCGGGATCGGCTGGGCCGTGTTCTTCGTGACGCGCGATGCGCCGCACGTCGCGGCCGTCGAGGTCGCGCTGGCCGTCCTGGGCATCGCCGTGATCACGGCAGCGCGTCGCAGCCGCGTGCGCGTCGCGTCGTGGATGGCCTTCATCGGCCTGTTCGCCTACGTCTGCGTGTTCTCGGCCCGGCTCGATGTGCACACCGCGGACATCCCGCGTACCACGCACCTGTTCCTGCTCGTGCTGGCCGCCTGCGCGCACCATGTCTTCCGCAACGAGCGCCCGCTGGTGCGTTACGGCTGCGTCCTCGTGTTCCTCGTCGCGTTCGTCGTGTTCGCGGCGATGCCGGACGGGTTGCCCGGTGCCTACGCGATCGACGACCGCATGCGCCGGGTCGGCATCTGGATGAACCTCGCGACCGTGGTGGCGAGCCTGCTGATCGTGCTGCACCTGCAGGAGAGCGACCTCGCCGATCATCGCGCCCTGCATCGCGCCCTGCGCGACGCGCTCGCGGCTCGGCAGTTCGAGCTCTTCCTCCAGCCGCAGGTCGATGCCGGCGGACGCATCGTCGGCGCGGAGGCCTTGCTGCGCTGGCGTGACCCGAAGCGTGGCCTGGTGCCGCCGGGCGAGTTCGTGCAGGCCGCCGAGGACACCGGATTCATCCTGCCGCTCGGCCATTGGGTGCTCGCCACGGCATGCCGCCAGCTCGGCGAGTGGCGCGGCCGCGCCGGTCTCGAGGACCTGCGCCTGTCGATCAACGTGAGCGCCTTGCAGCTGCGCCAGCCCGATTTCGTCGCCGAAGTGCTCGACGCGGTGCGCCGCCATGAAACACCGCTGCACCTGCTGACGCTGGAGCTCACCGAGAGCGTGTTCCTCGACGACATGGACGGCGCGATCGCGACGATGCGCGCACTCGATGCGGCCGGCGTGCGCCTGTCGCTCGACGACTTCGGTACCGGCTACTCGTCGTTGTCCTACCTGCGCCAGATGCCGCTCTCGGAACTCAAGATCGACAGTGCATTCGTCGCCGAGGTGACGCGCGACGCCGACGCCGCGAGCATCACGCGCAACCTCCTGCAGCTCGGTCGCGACCTCGCGCTCGAGGTCGTCGCCGAAGGCATCGAGGCGCAGGACCAGTTCGATTTCCTGCGCGAGCACGGCTGCGACGGTTTCCAGGGTTATCACTTCGGCAAACCGATGCCGATCGAGATGTTCGAGTCGTTCGTAGCCGACACGTACACAGCACGCATCGCACGTTGAGGTGATCCGCCGCCCGACTGCGACAGCAGGACGCGGACCGTCGCCACACCGTCATGCGACCATCGCGCCGCCGTCACGCCATGGGGTCCGCCGATGGGCACGCTCTACCTTCCGATCAAGCACCTGCACGTCACGATGGTGGCGCTGTCGGGCCTGCTGTTCCTCGTGCGCGGCCTCGCCGTGCTCGCCGGGAAGGCCTGGGCAACGCGCCCGGCGCTCAACCGCACCACACAGGTCGTCGATACGGTCCTGCTGGCCTCGGCGATCGCCCTGGCCGTGATGCTCGGCCAGTATCCGTTCGTGCACGGCTGGCTCACCGTGAAGGTGCTGCTGCTGGTCGCCTACATCGTGCTCGGCGTGTTCGCGCTGCGGCGCGGCCGCACGACGGCGGTGCGCTCGGCATGCTTCGTCGCTGCGCTGGCCGTGTATGCGACGATCATCGGCGTCGCGCGCCAGCACCATCCGCTGGGCTGGTTCGCCTGAGGGGCAGGGCATGCGCGGCTCGACGGTTCTGGCGGCAGGGCATCGCGACGGTTAGGATCGACGCTCACGACAGGGAAGGCGCGCGTGATCGAGATCGGGGGATTGAGGTTCGGCTACGGCCGCAAGGCGCTGTACGACGGCTTCGACCTGCGTGTCGACACGCCGGGGCTCTACGGCCTGTTCGGCCGAAACGGCAGCGGCAAGTCCACGCTGCTCAAACTGCTGGCGGGCTTGCTGTTTCCGCGCGGCGGACGCATCCGCGTGTCCGGCCACGAGCCGCGCCTGCGGCATCCGGACTTCCTCGCCGGCGTCACGATCGTGCCCGAGGAGTTCCATCTTCCCAACCTCAGCTGCGAACGACTCGTGCGCCACCAGGCCGGGTTCTATCCGCGCTTCGACCGCGCCGTGCTCGACGAGGCGCTCGCAACGTTCGAGGTCGACGCCGGCGCACCGTTCGACAGCATGAGCCTCGGCGGCCGCAAGAAGGCCGTGCTTTCGTTTGCGCTCGCGACGCGCACGCCGCTGCTGCTGCTCGACGAGCCGACCAACGGCCTCGACATCGTCGGTCGCGACCGCTTCCGCGACCTGATCCGGCGTCCGCAGCAGGCCGACCGCATCGTCGTCATCAGCACGCACCAGGCCCACGACCTCGAGCAGGTCATCGCACGCGTCATGTTCGTCGAGGACGGCAGGCTCGCGCTGTCGGCCTCGATGGATGCGCTCGCCAGGCGCCTGCGTATGGGCGTGGTCGACCAGGCCACGCTCGCGGGCGTCGACGGCGTCGTCTACCAGGAGGCGATCGGCGCGCAGGTCGCCTTCATCGCCACGCGCGAGAATGGCGTGATCGAACCGGTCCAGCTCGAACTGCTCTACCGCGCGTTGTGCCGTGCGCCCGACACGGTGCTCGCCGCGCTGCGCAACAAGGAGGTGGAGCATGTTTGATCTTCGGCGCTTCGGACGCCTCGCCGCCGTGCAGTGGGCCGAGCGCGGGCGCGAATACCTGTGGTTCCTCGCCATCGGGATTGGAGTCCATACGTGCACGTGGCTGGTCATCACTCAGGCCGGTCGGCACATGGACCACTATGAGCAGGACACCCAGTCGGTCCTGTACTGGCTCGGCTACGCGATCACTGCACTCATCTTCGCGGGACGGCATTTCACGATGCTGGCGCAAAGGGATGCCGCGTTGACCTGGCTCATGCGTCCGGCGTCGGCCTTCGAGAAATGCCTGCTCACGTTCCTCGTGGTGGCGGTGGCATATCCGTTGGCGTACACCCTCGCTTTCCAGGTCTGCAACCTGCCCGGGGCGGCGCTCGCGATCGGCGCGGAATCGGCGAGGCAGGAGTGGCAGAGCGCGCGCGAGATGGGGCCTTATCTTCCCTTCGCGAATGCCGAAAAGCGCTTCGCTCAAATGGGATGCGTGCTGGGCATCGCCACGCTGCAGTCGCTCGTTCTCGTGGGCATGCTGTACTTCCGCCGTCTCTCGTGGCTCAAGACGCTCGTCGCGGTGTTTGTGCTCCTCATGATAGTCCTTCCCCTGCTGACCATCGTGGCCGACGCGAGTGTCGAGAAGCTGTTTCCAGGATATCCGGTCGTACCGGTAGGGTGGGGCGTGCGTGCGTGGCTGTGGACGCTGTGGATCGGCACGCCGGGGATGTTCTGGATCAGTGTCTACGGGTTCCTGCGCGACAGGGAGCTCTCGTGATGCGTCTCGGGCCTGCGACCTTTGCCGCCGGTCTCGCGCTCGTCGTCGTGGGCATCTTCACCAGCGCAGCTGATCTGTGGGAGCCCGAAACGGCGGAGCGCACGCTCGCGATCGACCTGCAAGGTGTCGAGGCACTCGATCTCGGCGCGTCGAGGGTCGACGCGATCGTCATCGCCGATCGCATCGATGGCGTGTTGACCTTCACCGAGAGAGGTACCGTCGAGGGCGTCGAGAACGCGACGTGGCAGGTACGCGACGACGTACTCGTGCTGGATGCCAGCATGTCCCATGGCGCGGTCGACACGCCGACCTTGACACTGCCGCCGACGTTGCGCAGGTTGACCGGAGGCAGCGTCTACGTCTCCAGCACGGTGACCGCTCCCGCCATGCGCATCGACGCCAGGCGCGCGTCGTGGAAAGGTGATGCGGAGTCGCTGGACGTGCAGGTGCGACCGGAAGCGAGATCGCTGTGCGACGGACGATACGAGCTGGTTTCGGACTTCCGCTTCACGAGTGGCGCTGTCGGCACGTTGCGGATCACGATGGAGGGCGGAAGTATCGTCCTCGGCGATCTTTCGAAGGTCGGCGAGATGGAGTTGCACGTCGGCGACAGCGTGAAGATCGAGCTCGAGCGCGCCACCGACATGGCGCGCATCCGGATGCTGCCGTTCGAGGGCGAGCCCACCGTGATCACGGACGACGCACGGCCCTCACCCTACGCATCGGCGTGCGCGCAGATTCCATGAACAGCATGAGGGGATAGCCGTCGTTCGCGGATTTTCCACTCGTACGATGCGATCGTGCGCCTTGGTCGGAACGGGAATCAGGCGAGCTCGTCCGACCTGATCACGTGCTCGCCCGCGCGCGCCTCGATCGCGGCCTCGAGCATGCGCCGCGCGATCGTGCTGGCGGGATTGATGCGCCACGCGCGCGGCAGCAAGGGGCCGAGCAGGCCGAGTACGCGCGAGGCCCAGCGTTCGGCGGGGCGGTGTTCGTCGCGCTGGCCGCCGATGAGCCCCGGGCGCGCGAACACGAGCGAACGGAAGCCGACCTCGCGCAAGGCTTCCTCCACCTCGCCCTTGACGCGGTTGTAGAACACGCTCGATCCCGCATCGGCGCCCATCGCCGAATTGAGCACGTAGCTCGGCGTGCCGTTCGCGTGGGCGAGGCGCGCGATCGCGAGTGGATAGTCGTGGTCGACGCGCTTGAATGCTTCGCGCGAACCGGCCGTGCGCATCGTCGTGCCGAGCGCGCAGATCACCGCGTCGACGTCCCACCACGCGGCATCGGCGGGAAGCGCGTCGAAATCCACCTCGGGCGCGAGCAGCTTCGGATGCGCGGGCAGGGCGCGGCGCGTCGGCGCGACCACGTGTTCGACGCGCGGATCGTCGAGTGCGAGTGCGAGGACGTGGCGGCCGACGAGGCCGGTCGCGCCGGCGATCAGGAGCTTCATGACAGGTCTTCCGGCAACTGCAGGGTGCGGGTCGGTGGCAGGCCGCGAGGCCGCGACATCGATCGTGTCGCGCTCATGCCGAGCGCCTGCGTCGCGGGCGCGAGGTGGTGGCCGCGGGCGCCGCACGTTCGGCGAGCACACGGGCCTCGTGACGCGCGGCGAGTGTGTCGCGTACGGGCGGCATGCCGAAGAAGCGTCCGTACTCGCGCGTGAACTGCGGCACGCTCTCGTAGCCGACCGCGAATGCGGCGCTGCTAGCGGACACGCCTTCGGCGAGCAGCAGGCGGCGTGCCTCGATGAGGCGCAGCTGCTTCTGGAACTGCAGCGGCGACAGCGAGGTGACGCTGCGGAAATGCTGGTGGAACGACGACGGGCTCATGCCCGCGATCGCGGCGAGCCGCTCGATCGGCAACGCCTGCGTGAAGTCGCGGCGCAGCACCGCGACTGCGCGCGCGACGCGCTGGGCATGCGTGTCGGGACCGCCGAGGCGGCGCATCGCGGCGCCGTGCCGGCCCGCGAGCAGCCAGTAATGCAGCTCGCGTACGAGCGGTGCGTGCAGGAACGGGATCGCTTCGGGACGGTCGAGCAGGCGCACGAGGCGCAGCGCGACATCGGCGACTTCGGTATCGGTGGCGTGCACGCGCACCGGCACCGGGTCGACGGCGCGCGGCTCGTGCATCTGCGCGGCGAGTTCGGCGATCACGGCGAGATCGAGGTCGAGGCCGATCGAGAGGTAGGGCTCGGCCGCGCTGGCGCGCGTGATCTGGTTGACGGTCGGCACGTCGGCCGTGATCAGCAGCGAATCGCCGGCCGAGAACGCGAACGTGCGCGTGCCGGCCGTGACGGCCTTGGCGCCTTGCACGACGAGGCTGACCATCGGTTTCGAGATCGCGTGCAGCAAGCCGCTCGGCACGGTCGCGCGTACGGTCCACAGTCCCGGCACCGCGCTCGGCACGGGGCCTTCGTCGGCGGCGTGGGTCATCGCGTGGCGGCGTACCGCCTCGAGCAGGGTCGTCATGTCAGCGATCGTACGGCTCGTACGGAGCCGGGAGCTGCCAGTCTGGAGGATCAGGCAAGGAAGGTCGAGTTTCCGGCAACCCGCCGGGGCGTCGCGGGACGACACTGCGCTCCCCACTCGAGGAGCACGTCCATGAGCACGATTTCCCTTGTCACCGGCGGCAGCCGCGGCCTCGGCCGCAACATGGCGCTCGCGATCGCTCATCGCGGCGGCGACGTCGTCATCACCTACCAGAGCCGCGCCGACGACGCACAGGCCGTCGTCGCCGAGATCGAGGCGATCGGCCGCAAGGCCGTCGCGTTCCAGCTCGACAGCGGTGACGTCGGCGGCTTCGACGCGTTCGCCACGCGACTGCGCGAGAGCCTGCGCACACACTGGAGCCGCGTGAGTTTCGACCACCTCGTCAACAACGCCGGCCACGGCGACTACGCGGCGTTCGACGCGACGACGACGGCGCAGTTCGACCGCCTCGTCGACGTGCACTTCAAGGGCGTGTTCTTCCTGACCCAGGCGCTGCTGCCGCTGATCGCCGAAGGAGGCCGCATCGTCAACCTGTCCTCGGGCCTCACGCGCATGTCGTTGCCCGGCTACGCCGCCTACGCGGCGACCAAGGGTGCGGTCGAAGTACTCACGCGCTACCTCGCCAAGGAACTCGGCCCGCGCGGTATCGCCGTCAATACGGTCGCGCCTGGTGCGATCGAGACCGATTTCGGTGGCGGCGTCGTGCGCGACAACGCGGAACTCAACGCGCATATCGCCTCGGTGACCGCACTCGGCCGCGTCGGCGTCGCCGACGACATCGGCCCGATGGTGGCCAGCCTGCTCGGCACCGACAACCGCTGGGTCAACGCGCAGCGCATCGAAGTGTCGGGCGGGCAGGGGCTCTGACGCCGGGGTGCGATCAGCCGCCCCGCGTCGAGGCGAGACGGCTGATCCGGATGTCGTGCATGCCGCTGTGCTGCTCGCACCGCTAGTATCGGCGGCATGACGACGGTTCGCGCTGCCGTGGCGCGGCCGTCGCGCATCCGATCTTACGGCCGACACGGACGACGCCTGCATGCTCCGACGCCTCGCGCGCCTGTTCCTTCCCGCCGCCGCGACGGCGTCGCCATCCGCCGCGCCGGATCGCGTTCCGGTCACGATGCACTGGTTCGACGGCACGAGCATGCCGATCCCCGACTGGCAACGCATCGGCGACTCGGCGCCGACCGATTCCGGTGAGGCGGGACTCCACGCGTACTGGGACTCGACCGCACAGGCTTGGCTCGATGCCGGCGTCGCGCGGCTCGGTGAGGGTTATCGCGTACGCGGTTCCGAAGATTTCCTGTTGTTGTCGACCCTGGACACGCGCCAGGGCGATCTCTTCCTCGCGACCTGCCAGCGCATGCTCGCGCGCATCCGACGCAGCCTTGGCGAACTCGCCGACGACGGCGGCCATGGCCGGCACGTGGTCATGGTGTTCGAGAATCCCGACGACTATTACGCCTACATCGGCCACTACTACCCGGAGGACGGCGAGTACGCGATGTCCTCGGGCATGTTCCTGCAGTTCGGCTACGGGCATTTCGTGATGCCGCTCGAGGCGATCGACGCGATGGAACCGGTCATCGCGCACGAGCTCACGCATCGTCTCGTATCACACCTGCCGATCCCGGCCTGGCTCAACGAGGGGCTGGCCGTGAACACCGAGCACGCGATGTTCCCGCACCTCGCATCGCCGCATGCGCAGCTGTATTCGCAACGCGAGATCACCGCCCAGCACGCGGCGTACTGGAACGCCGACAGCATCCAGGCGTTCTGGTCCGGCAAGTCGTTCCTCGCCACGGACGACGGCAACCGACTGTCCTACGACCTCGCCAAGCGGATCACCGCGCTCGCGGCACGTGACGAGGCGGCGTTCCGGGCGTTCGTTCGGCATGCCGACCTGCGTGACGGCGGGGTGGAGGCCGAGCACCACCTCGGTGTGTCGATCGGGGATCTCGCGCATGCCGTGCTCGGTGACGGGACGTGGCAACCGCGTCCCGAGGCGTGGCAGGACGGCATCGAGCGAGGGCAGTTCCACTTCGTCGAATGATTCGTGTCGTGAACGTCTAGATCAGCTCCTCTTGAATACCTACCTATTGGTAGGTAGATTATGCGACGACATCCTTCGAGGTCTCGCCATGGGCATTTCTTCCCTGGGCTGGCTGCACACGCTGGGCAGCCTTCCCGCCATTCCACTCGCGATCGTGATGCTGTTCCGGCACGGCAGGATCGTGCCGACCACGAGGGCCGGTCTGGCGTACTTCGGCTTCATGCTGCTCGGCGTGCTGACCGTGTTCCCGATCGCCCATCAGGCCGTCAGCACGGTCATCGCCGCGGTCACGCTGGTCGCGTTGCTGGTCGGTTTCGGTGTGTCGCGCTGGGCTTCCGCGACGCGCTGGGGACCGTATGTCGAGACGGTGGCACTGAGCCTCAGCGTGTTCCTGTTGTTCCTTCCTGCGGTGAGCGAGACGCTGCGCAGGCTGCCGGCCGGTGATCCGATCGCGAAGTCGATGACCGACCCGCTGCTCGTCGGCGTGCAGGGCGCGCTGCTGCTCGCGCTCGTGATCGGCGTGCCGCTGCAGCTGCGGGCGGTGTACCTGCGTCGACGCGCGCCGGGAAGGATGAACGCCTGATGCCACGACACGATGCGGAAATGCCGGCGGCGTATTCGCCGAAAGCCCTCGAAATCATCGCGCACGCGAACGAGCTGATCGCGAGTGGCGGCTACAACGGTTTCAGCTACGCCGACATCGCCGAACGCGTCGCGGTGAGGAAGGCGAGCATCCACCACCATTTCCCGGCCAAGGCGGATCTCGTCAAGGCGACCGTCGCACTGCATCGCGAGGCGACGCGACATGGACTCGGTGCGCTCGATGAGGCCGTGCCCGATGCGATGGCCCGACTCGAGGCGTACGCAGGCTTCTGGGCCCAGTGCATCGAGGCGTCGAATCCGCCCATCTGCATCTGCGCGTTGCTTGCGGCAGAGTTGCCGTCGCTGCCCGTCGAGGTGGCTGACGAGGTCAGGGCCCATTTCGAGGGGCTGCACGCATGGGTGGCGTCGGTGATGGAGGAGGGCAACTCGCGCGGGTCGTTGCAGCTGGGTGGCACGCCTGCGGCGGAAGCGACCGCGTTCGTCGCCTCGATCCACGGTGCGATGCTCGGTGCGCGGGCCGTCGGCGATGCGGCGTTGTTCGGCACGATCACCCACCAGGCGCTGGAGCGTTTCAGGCCGCGCTGAGCCCCTTGACGGTCGTCCCGGAAGCGGCTCCGGGCATGAAGTTCCGGATCGGCGCTTGATGAAATAGAACGACCGTGCTATTTATCGCGCTATGTCCCCGCTGACCGCCACGAACAAGGGCACCGCGACGCGCGAGATGATCCTCTCGCGTGCCTACGCGATCGCGTGCCGGCAAGGCGTCGAAGGCTTGTCGATCGGCGATCTCGCGACGGCGGCCGGCATGTCCAAGAGCGGCGTGTTCGCGCATTTCGGTTCGCGCGAGGACCTGCAGATCGCGGTGCTCGACTGGGCGGCGGGGCGCTTCACCGAAGTGGCCGTGCGGCCGGCGCTGGCGCGTCCGCGCGGCCTCGCGCGTCTGCGCGGCATGATGCAGGGCTGGTTCGCCTGGGTACGCGACAACCCCGAGGGCTGCATCATGCTCAGTGCCGCGCACGAGTACGACGCGCGCCCCGGCGTGCTGCGCGACCGCATCACCGACTGGTTCATGCAATGGCATCGCCAGCTCGGCAAGGCGATCGGCCTGTGTATCGACGCGGGCGAACTCGCGGCCGACACCGATCGCGACCTGCTCGCGTTCGAACTGTTCGCGGTCACCGAAGGGCTGCACAACGCCCGCATCTATCTTCCGGATCGCGCCGCCGAACTCGCCGACCGCGCGCTCGATCGCCTGCTCGCCTCGTACGGCGAGCGTCCCACCTCGTCCACCCACTGACCCTCGACTGGAGCTGGCCATGGCCGCCGTTCTCACCGCACGAAATAGCACGATCGTTCGCAAAATGCCGTGGCGCACGAAGCTCGGCTTCGGCGCGCTGCGGGCGCGCTTCGCACTGGGCAGCTGGCTCATGCCCGAGGCCACGCTCGAGCGAGCGTTCCGGCTGTTCTGCACGCCGATGCCCGGGGCCCGTCGCAGGGCGCAACGCGCCGACGACGGCGGTGCGCATCGCCACGCGATCGACTTCGGGCGCGAGCGGCTCGCCGTCTACACCTGGGGCGACCCGGCGACACAGCCGACCGTGCTGCTCGCGCACGGCTGGTCGAGCTTCGGCCTGCGCTTCCTGCCGTGGGTGCAGCCGTTGCGCGACGCCGGCTACGCGGTCGTCACGTTCGATCAGCCCGCGCACGGCTTCAGCACGGGGCGCCGCGCGACGATGCCGATGTTCGCGCAGGCCGTGCAACGCGTCGCCGAACATGTCGGCCCGCTCGCCGCGGTGATCGGCCACTCGCTCGGCGGCGGTGCCGTGGCGGTCGCGCTCGCGCAGGGCATGCGGGCCGAGCGCGTGGTCCTGCTCGCGCCGGCGGCCGATCCGATCGACGCGGCGCGCCGCTTCGGTCGCATCGTCGGGCTCGCCGGGCATCTCTCGCGCCGCATCTTCGACGAGTACGAGGCGATCACGGCGTTCCGTGCCGCGTCGCTACATGCGCATGCGACAGCGCCGGCCATCGCGACGCCCGCGCTGATCGTGCACGACCTCGAAGACCGCGACGTGCCCTGGGACGAAGGCGAGCGTTACGCACGCTACTGGCCGCAGGCGCGGCTGCTGAGCACGTCGGGGCTCGGCCACCATCGCGTCGTCGATGCCCCCGGGACGCTCGCGGCCGGACTCGGATTCCTGCGCGGCGAGGCGATCGGGCAGCGCGTCGTGTCGACGCTGGCCCTGCCGTTCGGCGTCTGCTGAGCGCGACGCCGACGCGCTGATAGTTCCGCCGCGTCGCCGACGCTTGGTTCGTTGACGGCATCCGATCGCGTCGCGATCGGGCAGGGCCGTCGATGGGCAGCAGGGGTTCGGCATGGCGAGCGTGACGGGATTGCGCGTGTGGCGCACGACGAGGGCATGGGCACTCGCGGGGCTGGCGACCCTGCTCTCGGCCTGCGGTGCGAGTGGGCCAATGTGGGTGCCGGCCGTGCTCGAAGCCGATGCCTCGCGCTCTACCGCCTCGGGGCCATATCAGCCGTTCGAGGAGACGCTCGCGGTCGGGCCTGATCGCGTCGCCGACCTGCGCTTCTCGCTCGCGACGTTGCCGAGCGGGACCTTGAGCCGGCTGGTCATCGAGAACAACACGGCGACGGTCTCGTCGAGCACCTACAACCTCACCGCGGAGAAGGTGTTTCGCGCGCGCCTCGTGCTCTACGCCGACGAGGTGATCGAACCGGGCTACGTCCGTGTGGACGGCCTGCACACCGCCGGTGGCGATTGCTTCGCGAACGAGGCCACGCCTTCGAACTGCGCCTCGACACTCGCCGGCCCCGTGCGTGCCGGCAACTCCGACGATCCCGCGCAGGCATGGCGCATCGCCGAGCGCGGTTACCACAGCCTCGACGTGACCGAAGTGGTCAAGGATCGCATCCGCCAGGGCTATGCCGGCGTGCTGCGCGTGGTGTCGGCGCCGGACCCCTCCACCGGGTCTTTCGGCCGTTTCGCGTTCGCGAGTAAGGAGAAGGTGATGGGTCAGACCCACACCCGCCACGCGCCGCAGCTGCTGATCACGCTGACCGACGCGGCGACGATGGCCTCGAGCACGCTCTTCGCGACCAGCGTGCAGAACGTGCTCGCTGATCCCTCGATCGCCGATCGCGACTTCTCGCTCGATCCCAACCTGCTCATGAACGGCCATCCTGCCGAGCGTGCCTACGCGCTGATCCGACCGCGCAGCATCCAGACCGGCGGCGCGACGATGCGCAGCTTCCTCAACCAGGCCGGCACGCGCAGCTACAAGATGTCGATGATCACGTCGGTGAACTCCGCTTTTCCCTCGGCGGGTGCCGCGACGGAGACGGTGACCTGGTATCGCACGCCCGCGTTCAACAGCGGCAATGCACGCATCACCTGGAACAACGGCTGGAGCGTGCCGGAACCGTCCGCGCTGCTGGCTACCAACACGGTGCGTCCGGATCGTGCCTCGCAGGTTCTCGCGAGCGACATCACCCGCGGTTACGTCGACGCGTTGCGCGAGGCTTACGTCGCTGACAGCAGCACCGCGAATTTCGCGGTCGCCGGGACGACGTCGGTCGCCGGCCCCGTCACGCTCGAGGGCATCCGCGCGACCGGTGACGGTGCGATGGGCGGTGCGCCGAAGTTCCTCGCCGTGCTCACGCCCGTGCCGACGAACCTTCCGTACGCGTTCGACATCAACGACAGCACGCGCCGGATCGAGCTGTGCATGCGCCACATGAACTCGGAAGATTGCGCAGGTTCGATCTCGATGCGCGCGCGCATCGGCCAGAGCTTCAATCCGTCCGCCTACGCCATCAACATCCGTTCGATCCTCGACAATACGAATCCCGAGTACGTCAGCCCGGTCAACATCGCGGTGCCGCGCTCGGGGCCCAGTGTCGATCTCGATAGCGACCCTGATCCCGACTCGCAGTCGCTCGCCGCGGGCTTCGGCTCGACCGGCTATCAGCCCTACGTGCGCCGCGCGAACCGTGAGGTCGGTGCCTACAAGGCGATCGTGAGCATCCCGGGACACAACGTGCGCGCCGAGATCGCGTTCGAGAACCTGCCGCTGCCGTCGGCGGCGCTGTCGGGTCCGGTGCGCGTCGCGATTCCGGCCGGCGCCACGTCGGTCACGATCCCGGCCGATGCCGCGCAGCCGTTCGTGCTCGCGGTCGACGATGCTGTCGTCAACGCGAACATCGACGACACGACCCTGTGGCGCTTCACGAGCAGCGATCCCTCCGACGCGATGCCCGGCGACGTGCGTCAGTCGCACGGCAGCGTGCCGGTTGCGCTCGGCTTCGGCTCGTCCGGCCCGCGCACGATCACGGTGACGAGCCGTGGCGACGCGACGATCACGGCGACCTTCGAGGTCACGGTCGATCTGCAGGGCACGACCACGCTCGAGCCGCAGGGCGCGATCCCCGTCTACGGCCAGCCGCTGACGATCACGGCGCACGTCGCCGATCATGCCGGTGTGGCCATCGACTCGGGTCAGGTCGAGTTCCTGTCCGGCGCGACGGTGTTGTCGACCGCCACGATTTCGCAAGGTCTCGCAACGTGGACGACGTCCTCACTCGGTGTCGGTGTGCACGCGATCACGGCACGCCACACGGGATCGCCGGGCGATCTCGTCGCGGGTTCATCGACCACAGGCTCGTTCGCCGTCGACCGCGCGGGCAGTGTCGTCGAGCTGACCTCACCTGTGTCGGTGCTCGTCGGTGACGGCCTCGAGATCGGCGTGTCGGTCACGGCGCGTGCGCCGGGAGCGGGCACACCGCTCGGCATCGTCACGATCGGCGACGGAACCACATCGTGCACGGTCGATCTCGACTCGGCGAGCGCCTGCGCGTTGACGCCCACGGTTTCCGGGGTGCGCACGCTGACGGCGATCTACGCCGGCGACGGCAACTTCATGCCCTCCGAGGCCCACGCTCCGCTCGCCGTGCTCGAGCGCGCCGTGCTCGCACCGAGCCTCGACGACGGGCGTGACTACGTCACCTACGGGCGTGTCGTCGACTATGCCGTGACCTTGCGCAACGATGGCCTCGGCGAGGCGACCGCATTCCCGGTCGCGGCGACACTGTCGGCCGCGTTCGATGGCGACTTCGCGCGCTGGCAGTGCTTCGGTGCGGGGGCCGGTGCAACCTGCGCGGCGAGCGGCGACGGAGTGCTCGACGATCTCGCGACGATTCCGCCGGGTCGCAGCCTGACCTGGCTCGTCCGTGTGCTGGTTCGCCACGACACCACGGAAACGTCGGCGACGCTCGGAGTCGACGTCGGCGGCCATGACCCGCATGCGCTCGTCGACACGAATACGATCGTGATCCTGCGTGAAGGCTTCGACGATGCCTATCCGACGTCGGCACCGATCTTCGGCGACGAGGCAGAGGCGATCCTGGACGGCCGCTCCGTGCATGCGTTCGTGATGCCGCCCGCGTCGGATCGTCGATTCGACGACGGGCTGCTGCTGCGCAGCAGCGGTCGCGAGATCCGCGTGCAGCGCGCATGGCTCGATGCGCAGGCCAGCGTCGTGCGGCTGTCGGTGCGCGATGCGACGGGCCTCGAGCAGGTGTCGCCATGGGTGCGCGCGCAGGCGTCGTCGACGCTGGCGATCTCGGGTCTTCGCTTCGACGACGGCGTGACCACGCTGCTGCTCGAAGGCGCCGAGGTGCCGACGGCGATGACGTTCCGCGAACGGGACTGATTCCACACGATGCCACAGCGGAATCGATATCGCCAGCGGACGAACGGTATCCGACGCAACCTTCTTGGGGCGCGCGTTCTGGCTGCACCGCAGCGTGATGTCGCCGGACTTCCGTGCGACCGTGCGCGCCCGGGAAGATTTCCCGGTTCCCGTTCCCGAACCCCTGTGGAGAAACGCATGAAGCTGTCGATCGCGTTGGCCGCCGTCGTGGCGGCCGGCTTGTCCGTCGTGGCCCAGGCCGCGGCGCCCGAACTGAAGGTGAGCAAGAGCGTCACCGTCGCGGTGCCGGCCGAGAAGGCCTGGAACGCGGTCAAGGATTTCGACGGCCTGCACACCTGGCATCCGGCCGTGGCCAAGGACGAGATCACCAAGGGCAAGAACAACGAGGTCGGCGCGGAGCGCAAGCTCACGCTCGGCGACGGCGGCACGATCCACGAGAAGCTGCTCGAGTGGAACGCCGCGTCGCACACGTTCCGCTACTCGATTCTCGAGGGTGTGCTGCCGGTCAGCCACTACACGTCGACCGTGAGCATCAAGGCCGACGGCGCGAACCAGTCCACGGTGACGTGGAGCGGCACGTTCAAGCGCAAGGACACGGGCGACAAGCCTGCCGCCGACGCCAACGACGAGACCGCGACGACGACGATGTCCAACGTCTACCAGGCCGGCCTCGACAACCTCAAGAAGAAGCTCGAAGCCAAGTGACCGCCACGGCGCGGCGGCCTCGCCGCCGCGCTACTTCTCAAGCATCACGGCCCAGTTCTGCAGGCTCTCGATGCGGCTGCAGACGATCTTGACGCTGACCAGGATCGGCACCGCGAGCAGCAGGCCGAGGATGCCCCACAGCCAGCCCCAGACCATCAGCGACAGGATGATCGCGAGCGGATTGAGGTTGATCGTGCGGCCGAGCACGAGCGGCGTCGCGATCTGGCTCTCGACCGTGTGCAGGCCGAGGTAGCCGATCGCGGGCAGCGCGGCTGCGGTCAGTGTCGGAAACTGCGCGAGGCCGATCAGCATGAGCAGCGCGGCCATGACCATCGGGCCGACGTACGGCGTGAGGTTGAGCAGTGCCGCGAGCGCGCCCCACAGCAGCGGCGTCTCGACACCGAGCATCCAGAGGTAGCCCGCCGTCACCGCGCCGAGGCCGATGCTGGTCAGACACACGGTGAGGAAGTAGCGCGACACGTCGTACTGGATCGAGCGCACGATATCGACCGTGAGCCGTTTCGCCGACCAGGTCGGCCGCAGCAGCAGGAAGCGCCGCAGCAGCGTTTCGCCGTACAGCAGGAAGAAGTACGTCAGCAGCACGACCGCGAGCGCCGCCGCGAGCACGCGAGGCGTCGTCGCGAGCAGGCTCAGGCGCGACGGCGCCTGCATGACGTAGCGCGTGGTCTTGTTCTCCTCGCCGGTGATCTCGCCGAGCGAGGCCGACATGCGGCTCGCCTCGAGCAGCGGGCGCGTCAGCGCCTTGATCTTCGGCGTCGCGTCGCGCAGCACCTGCGGTGCGCGCGAGGCCCATTCGGCCGCCGAGGGATACAGCGCGTTGACGATGCCCGCGAACGTCGCGAGCGTGAGACTCATGAGCAGCAGTGCGGCGATCCAGCGCGGCAGCCAGCGCCGCACCAGGTGTTTCATGAGCGGGCTCAGCAGCAGTGCGAAGAATGCCGCGAGCAGGATCGGCAGGATCAGCTCGCTGGCGAAGTAGAGCGTGTAGAGCAGGGCGCCGACGACGATGATGCCGAGCAGGCGATGGATGCGTGCGTTGAGGTCGAGTGCGGCTTCGTGCGAGGCACGGCGCATGGCGGCCCCTGCGTGCGGGGAGCGGTACGGAGCTTGCGCAGGCTCGACGGCCGTGATGTCGGCGGCGGGCAGGGGCTCGGGATCCGCAGGCGGGATCCCGGGGGACGTCGTGGTCATCGGGATCGGGCTCGCGTCGAAGGTGGCGCATTGTGCCCGTGCGTCGCAACGCGTGGCGGGGGCGATCCGCAGGGCATTCACGTTTGGTTGCGAAAGCAACGGTGGTGGCGGCTGCCGAGGCGTGTTATCAAGCACGCCATGAACCGTCCCTGCCGCCGATTTTATTGCTGGTATCGCCACGACCGCGCGCGGCACGCGGAGGACGGACGGCGGTCGTAACGATCGCACGCACACACCGGATCCCCCACGAAAGCCGCCCCATACGAGGCGGCTTTTTTCATGGCCGCCCGGACACGACAAGCCCCGGAGAACGACCATGCACCGCCCCACCGACGACCTGCGCATCCAGGCCATCCAGACCGTCAGCACGCCCGCCGAGGTCATCCACGAGATTCCCGCCGACGACCGCACCGCCGCGGTCGTGAGCGCCGCGCGCCAGGCCGTGCACGCGAGCCTCGCCGGCAGCGACGATCGCCTTGTCGTGGTGATGGGGCCGTGCTCGATTCACGACACGACGGCCGCACTCGACTACGCGCGACGTCTGCTCGCGCAGCGCGAACGCTTCGGCGACGACCTCGAGATCGTCATGCGCGTGTACTTCGAGAAGCCGCGCACGACGGTCGGCTGGAAGGGCCTCATCAACGACCCGGATCTCGACGGCAGCTTCCGTATCGACAAGGGCCTGCGCCTCGCGCGCGGCCTGCTGCGCGACATCAACGCGATGGGCCTGCCGGCCGGCTGCGAGTTCCTCGACATGATCACGCCGCAGTACATCGCCGACCTCGTCGCCTGGGGCGCGATCGGCGCGCGCACGACGGAGAGCCAGGTGCATCGCGAGATGGCCTCTGGCCTGTCGTGCCCGGTCGGCTTCAAGAACGGCACCGATGGCGGCGTCGGCATCGCGGTCGACGCGATCCAGGCTGCGGCCTCGCCGCATCATTTCATGGCGGTCACGAAGGATGGCCGTTCGGCGATCGCGACGACGACGGGCAACCGCGACTGCCACGTGATCCTGCGTGGTGGCCGCACGCCGAATTACGACGCCGCGAGCGTCGACGCCGCGGTCGCGCTGCTCGCGAAGGCCGGCCGTACGCCGCGCCTCATGATCGACGCGAGCCACGCCAACAGCGCGAAGGATCCGGCCAACCAGCCGCGTGTCGTCGCCGACGTCGCCTCGCGCATCGCGGCGGGCGACACGCGCATCTTCGGCCTCATGGTCGAGAGCCATCTCGTCGCGGGCCGCCAGGACCTCGTCGCGGGTCGTGCGGCGACCTACGGGCAGAGCATCACCGACGGCTGCATCGGCTGGGACGACTCGGTGCGCGTGCTCGAGGTGCTCGCCGCCGCGGTACGTGAACGCCGCGCTGCGGCGAGGAGCGTCGCTGCCGCGTGAGGCCGCGTGTTCATGTGACGGTCGGAACCGCGTGACTAGAGTCGTCGCCATCCCCAACGGAGGATGGCCATGCGCAAGCACTGGGATTTCTTCAAGGAATCGGACACCTCGATGGGGGTGTTCTACCCGCTGCACTACGTCGTCGCGGCGTTCGAAAGCGAGGAGCGCGCGAAGATCGTCGAAATCCGTTTCCTCGATGCGGGCTTCGCGCGCGAGGACGTCGCGGTCGCCGACGGTCGTTTCGTCGTCGACCTGCTCGAGACGACCGAGGGCTCGAACCTGATCGAGAAGGCCCAGCAGACCGTCGTGCGCGCGGTCGGCACCGAATTCGGCTATCTCGACGACGACCGCAAGATCGCCGACAAGGGCGGCGCGTTCGTGTTCGCCTACGCGCCCGACGACGAGACCACCGCGCGTGCCACGGACGTACTGACATTCGCGCATCCGATCTACGCGCGTCGCTACAACGCGATGGGCATCCACCGCATCCACTATCCGCGCCAGTCGGTGCTGTGAAGATGCCGGGCATGACTTTGCAGAGATCGCTGCTGCACGCGTCGATCGTGGGCGCGTGGGATGAAAGCCGAGGCATCGAAGCCGGGGCAGGCCGATGAGACCTGTCGTGCGCCTCGGTACATGGTTCGTCGTGATCCTCGTGCTGCTCGTCGCGGGTGCGATCGTGTTCGTGGCGCTGTACGACTGGAACCGTGCGCGGCCTTGGATCGGCGAGCGTGTCTCGGCGGTCATCAAGCGACCGTTCGCGATCCGCGGCGACCTCAGCGTCGACTGGCGGCGCGTCGAGCGCGAGGACGGAACCAAGGGCTGGATACCTTGGCCGCATGTGACCGCGCGCGAACTCGCGGTGGGCCAACCCGACTGGAAGACCACGGGCGAGATGGCCGAAGTCGACGAGGTCGCGTTCGCGGTGTCGCCGTGGCCGCTGCTCAAGCGCACCGTCAAGGTGCCGCACGTGCGCGTTTCGGGCGCCGATGTCGACCTGCAGCGCCTCGCGGATGGCCGCAACAACTGGACGTTCGAGCTCGATCCGTCCGACGACGGCCCGGGCTGGACCATGGACCTCGGCAGCATCTCGCTCGATCGCGCGCACATCGTGCTCGACGACGCGATCGAGCGCGCGAAGATCGACATCGAACTCGAGCCGCTCGGCGCGCCGATGTCGTTCGAGCAGATCCTCGACGAGCAGAAGAACGAGGAGCGCGCCGAATCGGCCAAGGCGATCGGCGAAGCCGGCGCGAAACGCTTCCGCGACGATGCCGCGAAGCAGCAGACGCGCCGTGAGCGCGATGCCGTGCGTGGCTACGAATTCGCCTGGCGCGCGAGCGGCTCGTTCCGTGGCATGCCGTTCACAGGCCGGGGGCGTTCGGGCGGGCTGCTCGCGATCCGTGCGCCCGACGATCCGTTCCCGATCCAGGCGCGCCTGCAGGTCGGCACGACGCGCATCGCGTTCGTCGGCACGCTGACCGATCCGGCCGAACTCGCCGCACTCGACCTGCGCCTCTGGCTGTCGGGCAAGAGCATGGCCGACCTGTTCCCGCTGACCGGCGTGGCACTGCCCGAGACGCCGCCGTTCGCGACCGAAGGCCACCTCACCGCGACGCTGCGCGAGAAGGGCAGCCTCTACGAGTACGAGGATTTCACGGGCCGCGTCGGCAACAGCGACCTGTCGGGTTCAGCGACCTATATCGACCGCGAGCCGCGTCCGCTGCTGGTCGGCGCGCTGACCTCGGACCTGCTGCAGTTCTCCGATCTCGGCCCGCTGGTCGGTGCCGACGACGGTTCGGACGGCGGCAAGGCCGCGCCTGCGCCGCCCGCAGGCAAGGTGCTGCCGGTCGAGGCGTTCGAGACGGATCGCTGGTCGGTCATGGACGCCGACGTCGATTTCGCCGGCAAGCGCGTCGTGCAGACCAAGGACCTGCCGGTCGACGACGTGCACGCGCGCATCCTGCTCGAGGACGGACGCCTGCAGCTCGTGCCGCTGCGCTTCGGCCTCGCCGGTGGGCGCGTGCAGTCGCGCATCGCGCTCGACGGCAACGCGAGACCGATGAACGGCCACGTCGACGTGACGCTGCGTGGCCTGCGCCTCAAGGAGATGTTCCCCGATTTCGCGCCGATGCAGACGAGCTTCGGCGAGATCAACGGCTCGATCGCGCTCGGCGCGAAAGGCAACTCGATCGCCGCGCTGCTCGGCACCGCGACGGGCGAGGTCAAGCTGCTCGTCAACGACGGCGCGATCAGCAAGAGCCTGCTCGAGATGGCCGGCCTCAATCTCGCCAACATCGTCATCACGCGCCTGTTCGGCGACAAGGACGTGGCCATCCATTGTGCGGCCACGCATCTCGTCGCGAAGGATGGCCTCATGGAGTCGCAGCTGTTCGTGCTCGACACGGAAGACGCGATCATCAACGTCGAAGGCTCGGTCGATTTCGGCGAAGAGGCACTCGCGCTCGACGTGCGCCCGCACACGCGTGGCCTGCGCATCCTGTCGCTGCGTTCGCCGCTGTACGTGAAGGGCACGTTCGCCTCGCCCGATGTCGGGGTGAAAAAGGGGCCGCTGATCGCGCGTGGTGGCGGCGCGCTCGTGCTCGGCATCTTCGCGGCGCCTGCGGCCGCGCTGATCCCGCTCATCGCGCCGAGCCACGGCGAGCCGGACCGCTGCGGCGAACTGCTCGAGGAGATGCAGGGGCGCGCGAAGGCGGGCAAGCCCGAGGCGCCGCCGATGCCGGCCGTGAAGGCGAAGTAGTGCTGCGTTACGCGGCGATTCCGTGGCCGCGAGGTCTACTGTCGTCGACGCTCCAGGAGAACCGCCATGCCCACCGTGCACCTGCGCCTCACCGGCAGCGACGATGCCGCCCGCACCATGATCAACCTGATCGGCTCGATCGAAGGCATCGAGCACGTCGAGGAAGTCGACGACCTCATGCCGCACATGGATGACGACGATTCCAGTTCGGCGGGATTGCCGGACGATGTCGGTCCCGGCTTCCACGCGATCGAGGTCGAGGCGCCCAACGACTACACGGCGCGCCGCGTGCGCGATGCCGCCGAAGCGCTCGCCGAGGATCTCGGCGTCGCGCTCGAGATCATCGACGACGAATGATTTGCACTCCTCTCAGATGGTTGCGCAGGCCGTTTGAAGTAAGTGCTAGACCTGCGCATCAGGCCTTCGTTTATCAGCTACTGCATCCATTCGATCACAGAGCTCTCCGATAAGTTCTCTGAGCGCATCCATACAGGCAAGCGCTTTGTGATGCTCCATGAGGTTCGCGCTGCGTGTTTCATCCAGCTCCAGTGGCGGGATTTGATGCATGGCATACTGAACCGCAGTTTCCGTTGGATGAGGCTTCTCTAGGAAGGTCCCATCATTCTGCGCAACCATCTGAGTGCGAGGAACTACAGCTCGAAAAGCTCTAATGAGCTGCCCGGACATGAGCCGAGGTGGCAATGAGTGCGCGGAAAGGTCTCTAAAATTTTTGGTTTTCTCGTTGTATTCCTTGTTATTAATTTTTTGCAGGGAATTGTAGAGTGCTTCGAACTTCTTCCATTTTGCGCCTAGGCGTCGTAGTTGAGCAAGTCGATCGGATCGCCGCAAAATCCCTTTGCTGCTGCGATCTTGATCAAGACTATCTTTATAGTCGGCTACAGCATTTCGGTTTGCTTGATGAAGGAGGTTCTCGGATACCAAAATTATTCTATCAGTGAAACCGCTCGGCTGGTTCATGCAGAAGAACGATACTGGCTCAACAAAGTGCAAGAAAATGTCCCACTTGTCATCATCGCATCCATGACTCTCAATGACCATATTCCATGCCCCCCATTCATGAAGTCGAGTTGCCCATGAATTAAGTATGTTTATGGTCTCACGCACCTCTGCTGCAGCGCTCCACCACCACGCAAATGTTCCTTGTGTCTTATCGATTCGGTCTACTATTTTAAATTCTGCAAGTCTCGGAAAGTGTTCTTTGTTGCCAAGGAGCTTGTCGTGGAATTTTGAGTAAGCGCCGGTCATCAGGGATCGCCATTCAGGCCACGAATTTTCGTCAGGCTCAGCAATTTCTGATCTGATATCTTCAGGTGGATCGGATTCAATCATCATGGTTGGGGCTTAATTATGAATTTGGATAGGGCGCGGAGAGTTATGGGGAATTATAATTAAGGCATAAGGATGGTATGTTTTTATGTGACATCCCTTCCCTAAGGACCGTTCCCTTGTTGCGTGCTCTCCTCGCGGATGAAAGCGAGCATGTCGGCGAGCGTCGGCGCGAGGCGCGGATAGCGCAAGGCGAGTGCGATCCGGAAGTGGCCGACACCGGGATAGGTTCTGTACGTCGCCGATGCGCCGTGCGCGCGCAGGCTCGCCTCGAGCGACGCACTGTTGGCCGGCAGGACCACGCGATCTGCAAGACCGTGCAGGAGCAGGACAGGCGGTTCGTCACCATCGACGAAAGCGACGGGCTGCGTCGACGGCCAGACCGATGCATCGGCGCCGAAGACGTCGACGAGGTCGGGATCGGTGATCGGCAGGAAGTCGTAGGGTCCGGCAATGCCGATGGCTCCCGCGAGGTCACGAGGCACCAGGCCGACCGACACGAGGTAGCGTGGATCGGTCGCGAGAAGCACCGCGATGTGTGCGCCGGCCGAGTGACCGGCGACGAACAGCGCACCGGGATCGCCACCATGCTCGGCCGCGTGGTCGTGCACCCAGCGCAGGGCTTCGGCACCGTCGTAGGCGAAATCGGGGAAGCGTCCGGTCGGCCACGTGCGGTAGTCGGCGACGATGGCCAGCACGCCCGAACGCGCGAGAGCCTTGCCGACGAACGCGTAGTCCTCGCGGCGACCCCCGCGCCAGCTGCCGCCGTAGAAGAACACGACGACCGGTGCGGCGCGTGACGATGCCGCCGGACGATACACGTCCAGCGAAAGGCCGTGCGAAGGCGAGTACACCAACGATTCGACGGGCTGGGGCGACCGCACGCCGGCGTTGATCGCGCCGAAGAACGTGCCACGACAACCGGTGAGCGCGGTGGCGGCGAGGAGCAGGGCCAGCGTGACGATTCGACGGAACGCGGGAGGGGTAGGCATGGCAATACGATACGTCGCACGCTGCCGCCCGGTTGCATCCGGTGCGCAAGACCGTCGCGCCCCATTCAGCCGCGACGGGGCGGCTTCCGTTCCGCTCAGCCGACCAGCTCGCGCTCGCGCAGCACCGTGATGATGCGCTCGGCGGCGTCCTCGATCGACTGCCGCGTCGTCTCGACGTGCACCTCGGGGGATTCGGGCGCCTCGTACGGCGAGTCGATTCCGGTGAAGTTCTTGAGCTCGCCGGCACGCGCCTTGCGGTACAGGCCCTTGGGATCACGCTGCTCGACGATCGCGAGCGGCGTGTCGACGAACACCTCGATGAATTCGCCGTCCGCGACGAGGCGGCGCGCCATCTCGCGCTCGGAGCGGAACGGCGAGATGAACGCGGTGACGACGACGAGGCCGGCGTCGACCATGAGCTTCGCCACCTCGCCGATGCGGCGGATGTTCTCGACACGGTCGGCGGCCGTGAAGCCGAGATCCTTGTTGAGGCCGTGGCGGACGTTGTCGCCGTCGAGCAGGTAGGTGCGCGTGCCGAGCGCGTGCAGGCGGCGCTCAAGCTCGTTGGCGATCGTCGACTTGCCCGATCCCGACAGGCCGGTCAGCCAGACGACGCAGGGCTTGTGGCCGTTGAGGCGCGCGCGCGCAGCCTTGTCGACCTCGACCGCCTGCCAGTGCACGTTCTGCGAGCGGCGCAGCGCGAAGTGCAACAGGCCGGCGCCGACCGTGTGCTGGGTCATGCGGTCGATGACGATGAAGCTGCCGGTGTCGCGGTTGTCGGTGTAGGCGTCGAACGGCACGGCGCGGTCGAGCGTGAGCGTGCACACGCCGATGTCGTTGAGCTGCAGCGTCTTCGCGGCGTGGTGCTCGAGCGTGTTGACCTCGATCTGGTACTTCGGCGTGCCGAGCGAACCGTTCACCGTCGTCGCCCCGAGCTTGACGAGGTAGGTGCGTCCCGGAAGCAGCGGCGCCTCGTCCATCCAGACGATGGTCGCCTCGAACTGGTCGGCGACCGCGGGCGGCGCATCGGCCGCGGCGATGACGTCGCCACGGCTGACGTCGATCTCGTCCTCGAGCGTGAGCGTCACCGAACGGCCGTAGGCGGCCTGATCGAGATCGCCGTCGAACGTGACGACGCGCGCGACACGGCTCGTGCGACCCGACGGCAGCACGCGCACGGCGTCGCCGGGCTTCACGCCGCCACCGAGCACGCGGCCGGAAAAACCGCGGAAATCGGCGTCGGGCCGGTTGACCCATTGCACCGGGAAGCGCAGCGGACCTTGCGCGGCCGCGGCCGTGACCTCGACCGTCTCGAGGTGGCCGAGCAGGCTCGGTCCGCGGTACCAGGGCGTGTTCGCGCTCGGCGCCTCGGTCATGTTGTCGCCGCGCAGGGCCGACAGCGGGATCGAGGTGATCGTGGCGAAGCCGAGCTTCGCGGCGAATGCGCGGTAGTCCGCATCGATGCGTTCGAACACTTCGCGCGAATAGTCCACGGCGTCGAGCTTGTTGATCGCGAGCACGACGTGGCGGATGCCGACCAGCGAGACGATCGTGCTGTGTCGGCGCGTCTGTGCGAGCAGGCCCTTGCGCGCGTCGACGAGGATCACCGCGACGTCGGCGGTCGAGGCGCCGGTGACCATGTTGCGCGTGTACTGCTCGTGGCCCGGCGTGTCGGCGACGATGAAACGGCGCGCCGGTGTCGCGAAGAAACGGTAGGCCACGTCGATCGTGATGCCTTGCTCGCGCTCGGCGCTGAGGCCGTCGAGCAGCAGCGCGAAGTCGAGCGCGTCGCCCTGCGTGCCGTAGCGGCGCGAATCGGCCTCGAGCGTGCCGAGCTGGTCCTCGAGCAGCGACTTGGAGTCGTACAGCAGGCGGCCGATCAGCGTGCTCTTGCCGTCGTCGACGCTACCGCAGGTGATGAAGCGCAGCAGCGAGCCGTCGGCGGCGGGCGTGTCGCGCGGGGTGTCGTCGAGGCGCGCGTTCATCAGAAATAGCCCTCGGTCTTCTTCTTCTCCATCGAACCGCTCACGTCGCGGTCGATGAGGCGGCCCTGGCGTTCGCTGGTGCGCGTGGCGAGCATCTCGTCGACGATGGCCTCGAGGGTCGAGGCTTCCGACTCGACCGCCGCGGTCAGCGGCCAGCAGCCGAGCGTGCGGAAGCGCACCGTGCGCGTCTGCGGCACCTCGCCGTCGCGCAGCGGCATGCGGTCGTCGTCGACGACGATCCACTGGCCGTCGCGCGCGACCACCGGGCGCGGCGCGGCGAAGTACAGCGGCACGATCGCGATGTGCTCCTGCGCGATGTACTGCCAGATGTCGAGCTCGGTCCAGTTCGACAGCGGGAACACGCGGATGCTCTCGCCGGGATTGCGGCGTGCGTTGTAGAGACGCCACAGCTCGGGACGCTGCGCCTTGGGATCCCAGCGCTGCTGGGCCGAGCGGAACGAGAACACGCGCTCCTTCGCGCGCGACTTCTCCTCGTCGCGGCGCGCGCCACCGAATGCGATGTCGAAACCGTGCGCCTCGAGGGCCTGCTTGAGGCCCTGGGTCTTCCACAGGTCCGTGTGCAGCGAGGAACCGTGCTCGAACGGGTTGATGCCGCGCGCGAGCGCCTCCGGGTTGCGGTGCACGAGCAGGCTCATGCCGGCCTCCTGCGCGGCGCGGTCGCGCAGCTCGTACATCGCGCGGAACTTCCACGTCGTGTCGACGTGCAGCAGCGGGAACGGTGGCCGCGACGGGAAGAACGCCTTGCGCGCGAGGTGCAGCATGACCGCGCTGTCCTTGCCGATCGAGTACAGCATGACCGGATTGTCGGCTTCGGCGACGGCCTCGCGAAGGATGTCGATGCTCTCGGCTTCGAGGCGTTGCAGGTGGGTCAGCGTGGTCATCGCGGGCCGGGCAGGGCGTTCCATGGCAGGGAGGATCGGCGCGCCGGCACTCGCCGGGCAGGCTCCGAGCCCGCTATTCGATCCGAAGCGCGCGCCGGGCGCAAATGCGCAGCGCGCATGCCGCGATGCGCCGAGGCCATAACCGGCGCCCGGGCGTGCGTCAGCCGGTCACATGCGGGCGTCGGCGCGGCGCGCTATCGTCCGCCGTTTGCCGCTCCGGGATCCGTCGCCATGCTCCGTCCGTCCATCGTTCCGACCGTCCTCGCCGCCCTGGCCTTGTCCGTCGCCATGCCGGCCGCGGCCTGCGACCTCACGCTCGAGCAGGGCTGGGTGCGTACGGCGCCGCCCGGGGCACCGGTCATGGCCGGCTACGGCGTGCTCAAGGCCGAGGGTGCGGCGACCGTCGCCCTCGGGACGATGACCTCGCCGCAGTTCGGAGCCGTCGAGCTGCACGAGACCCGCGAGCAGGATGGCGTCGCGCGCATGCGCCGCGTCGACGCCGCCGAAGTGCCGGGACGCGGCGAGCTGCGCCTCGAGCCGTCGGGCGGGCACCTCATGCTCATGCGCCCCGTGAAGCCGCTCGCGGCGGGCGACAAGGTCGAACTCCTGGTGGCGGGCTGCACGTTCACGCTCGACGTGCGTGACGACGCGGCCGGCGCCGACGAAGGGCATCACCACCACCATTGAGGCTCAGCGCGGAGCATTGGACCCCACGGCTTCCGGCGCAGCCGCCGGCCCGCATACGGCGACCCGCCGCGTGCGCGGATCGATCATGACCACCGCGTCCTGCAACGCGTGTGCGCCGACCAGCGGTGCCGGGAATCGTTCCGGCACGCGCACCTCGACGTCGGTCAGCGTCAGCGTGCCGATGCGGAGAGGGCCGTGCATGCGCGTGCGCCGGCTCTCGACATCGCCGTTCGTCAGCGTGAGCGTGTCGGCGTTGAGCGCCGCTGTGGGCGTGATCGCATCGTGCACCGCCTTCGGCAGCACGATCGCGACGTTCGCGCCGGTGTCGAGCTGGGCCTCGACCTCGTGCCCGCCGATCGATATCGGAATGCGGAACGGCTTGTCGTAGGCGAGCGTGTCGCGAAACTCATGGCTGAGCGATGCCATGCGCGTGTAGGCGAGCCTGCGCTTCGGGTAGTCGATCACGAGCAGGCCGTCGGCGAAGAACTCGCGTGCGAGGATACCGTCGAACGCTGCCTCGCTCGATTGCCTTGCGTTGTAGTCGCGCGTGATCGCGACCACGTCGTCGCGCCGCAGGCCTTGCAGCGACAGCGTGCCCAGCCGCACGGTCTCCGAGGTCGTCGAGGCCACGCCGTCGCTGTTGGCCGCTTGCCCTTGGCGGGGCAGGTCCAGGGCCTCGACGAGGCGTGCGTCCGCTCGCGCCGTGCCGCTCGCGCCGGTGTCGACCGCGAACCGGAACAGGCCGCGGCCGTCCACATCCGCCTGCACGTAGAGGCGCCCGTCGAGGAGCTCGAACGGCATGTCGACGAGCGCGCCTGCGCGTAGAGCGTCGATGTCGGTACAGGCCTCGCGTGCGGCATGCGACGGCATCGCGGCCATCAGCGCGCAGACGTACGACGCGACGCGGATCGCACGCCGGACGGAAGCGCCGGGCGCGTGTCGATGTTCGGGAACCATGGATCACCTTCGATGCGAGTGGCGGAGTCACCGCGTCCATGGCGGACGAGGGCTCGCATCGGGATGCCATGGGCGTGCGCGCGGTTGCATGAGCTAAGCCAAGCGCACGCTTCATCGCAAGCACGGAACGTCTCACGCTCGTCTATCGAGACAGGGTCGGTCTGCGCGACGACGTACCGCTTCCTGCCGCACCGTGTGACGCGACGCTTATCCCTTCTCCCTCCGGGAGAAGGTGGCCCGAAGGGCCGGATGAGGGTCCGGTCTTGCGACGAAGCGTCGGATCGCATCGCGTAGTCGCACCCTCTCCCCAACCCCTATCCCGGAGGGAGAGGGGCTCAACGCCGACCCGCTCGCCGTGGAATCAGAAGACGACGATGGGACGAGCGTCAGTACAGCACGCGCGTGCGCAGCGTGCCCGGGATCGCCGCGAGCGCCTCGCGCAGCCGCGAGGCCTGTTCCTCGGAGCTCGACACGTCGACGACGACGTAGCCGATCGCCGGCGTGGTCTGCAGGTACTGGCCGTCGATGTTGACGTTCTCGTGCGAGAACACCTCGTTGATGCGCGACAGCACGCCCGGCACGTTGCGGTGGATGTGCAGCAGACGACGGCTGCGCGGATGCTCGGGCAGGGTGACCTCGGGGAAGTTCACGGCCGACAGCGTCGTGCCGTTGTCGCTGTAGCGCACGAGTTTGGCGGCGACCTCGATGCCGATGTTGTCCTGCGCCTCGAGCGTGCTGCCGCCGACGTGCGGGGTCAGGATCACGTTGTCCATGCCGAGCAGCGGCGACACGAACGCGTCGTCGTTGCCCTTGGGTTCGACCGGGAACACGTCGATCGCCGCACCGGCGATGTGTCCGCTGCGCAGCGCCTCGGCGAGCGCGTCGATGTCGACGACCGTGCCGCGCGAGGCATTGATCAGCGAGGCGCCTGGCTTCATGAGCGCGAGCTGTTCCGCGCCTATCAGGTTGGCGGTCTGCGGCGTCTCCGGCACATGCAGCGTGACGATGTCCGCGCGGCGCAGCAGGTCGTCGAGGCTGGTCGACGGACGCGCGTTGCCGAGCGTGAGCTTGCTCTCGACGTCGTGGAAGATCACGCGCATGCCGAGGCCTTCGGCAAGCAGGCCGACCTGCGTGCCGATGTGGCCGTAGCCGACGATGCCGAGGGTCTTGTCGCGCACCTCGAAACTGCCTGCGGCACTCTTGGACCAGCCGCCGCGATGGCACTCGGCGTTCTTCTGCGGGATGCGGCGCATGAGCAGGATCGCCTCGGCGAGCACGAGTTCGGCGACGCTGCGCGTGTTCGAGTACGGCGCGTTGAACACGGGCACACCGGCGGCCTGCGCGGCACCGAGGTCGACCTGGTTGGTGCCGATGCAGAAGCAGCCGACCGCGATGAGGCGCTTGGCCTCGGCGAGCACCTCGGCGCTGAGCTGGGTGCGCGAGCGGATGCCGACCAGGTGCGCGTCGGCGATGCGGCGGCGCAGCTCGTCTTCGGGCAGCGATTTCGCGTGCAGTTCGATCTGCGAATAACCGGCCGCCTTGAACGTCTCCACGGCGCTCGGGCTGACGCCTTCGAGCAGCAGCACGCGGATGTCCTGCTTCGGAAACGAGGTCTTCTTCATGGGGCGCTCACGGCGGTAACGTTGCACCCGAAACCGATGCGCGGCCGGGCGGGGGCGTGACTATGCCAGAAGCGCCGAGGGGCGCGGCATCGCGCCAGTGGACGGGTTGCCGCATCGCTGGCAGGCTGCCGCGACGCCACCGCCGGGTGGCCTCTGGCCTTCACGCACCTGCCCACGATGACCGACGCCTGCCTCGCCGACCTCGCCACGCGCCTGCCTGCGCTCACGCTGCGCACCGACGCTGCCGACCTCGAGCATTACGGTCGCGACTGGACGCGCCGCTGGACGCCGGCACCGCTCGCGATCGCGTTGCCGTCGAACGCCGACGAGGTGGTCGCGATCGTGCGCTGGGCGCGCGAGCATCGCGTCGCGATCGTGCCGTCGGGCGGTCGCACCGGCTTGTCGGGCGGCGCGGTCGCGGCGAACGGCGAGATCGTCGTGAGCTTCGAGCGCATGAACAAGGTGCTCACCTTCGATGCGGCCGACCGCACGCTCACGGTACAGCCAGGCCTCCCCCTCGAGGCGTTGCAGCGTGCTGCACGCGAACACGACCTGATCTATCCGGTCGATTTCGCGGCGCGCGGCTCGTGCGCGATCGGCGGCAACATCGCGACCAACGCGGGCGGCATCCGCGTGATCCGCTACGGCAACACGCGCGAGTGGATCGCGGGCCTCAAGGTCGTCACGGGCACGGGCGAGCTGCTCGATCTCAACCGCGGCCTCGTCAAGAACTCGAGCGGTTACGACCTGCGTCACCTCGTGATCGGTTCGGAGGGCACGCTCGGTCTCGTCGTCGAGGCCACCGTGCGCCTGACCGATCCGCCGCCGGCGTCGAATGTCATGGTGTTCGCGCTGCCGGCGATGGATGCGCTCATGCAGGTGTTCGAGGCCTGCCGGCGCCGTCTCGTGCTCAGCGCGTTCGAGTTCTTCACCGACCGCGCGTTGCGCCACGTCGTCGCGCACGGTGCGCAGGATCCGTTCGCCCAGGTCTCGCCGTTCTATGTCGTGACCGAATTCGACGCCGCCGACGAGGCTCAGCAGACCGCTGCACTCGAGGTGTTCGAGTACTGCGCGGAGCAGGGCTGGGTCGACGACGGCGTGATCAGCCAGAGCGATGCGCAGGCCGCGGCGCTGTGGCGCCTGCGCGAAGGCATCACCGAAAGCCTCGCGCCGCATCGCCCGTACAAGAACGACATCTCGGTGCGCATCGGCGCGATCCCGGCCTTCATGCGCGAGATGGAGGCGCTGTTCGAGCGCGAGTATCCGCACTTCGACGTGGTCTGGTTCGGCCACATCGGCGACGGCAACCTGCACATCAACGTGGTCCGGCCCGAAGGCATGGCCGACGACGCGTTCGTCGCCCAGTGCGAGCATGTGACCGCCGCACTCAGCGACACGCTCGCACGTTTCGGCGGCAGCATCTCGGCCGAGCACGGCATCGGCCTGGTCAAGAAGAAGTACCTCGAGGGCACCCGCAGCGCCGCCGAAATCGCGGTCATGCGCGGCATCAAGGGCGTGCTCGATCCGGACGGCCTGCTCAATCCGGGCAAGGTCTTCGAGGGCTGACGTGGTAAGGTCGTTTTATATCAATGGCTTGAGCATCTTGTCTCAAGCTGTTTCGATGTTCGTGCGCGTGCGCTAGCGAACGATGGCACCCGATCCCGTCATTCACTTGAAATCACCCGTTAAGCGGGCGTTTAATAACCCTGCGTGCCGGCCGGGGACGCCGCGTTGCGGCGGCGTCGCGCGCTCATGCGGCACGTGTCCAGCTCAGGGGAACGACGTCGATGCTCACGGGTACGGTGAAGTGGTTCAACGATGCCAAGGGATTCGGGTTCATCTCGCCGGCCGACGGCGGCGAGGATGTGTTCGTGCATTTCTCGGCGATCAACGCGCAGGGGTTCCGATCGCTGCAGGAAGGCCAGCAGGTCAGCTACGAGGTGGTGAAGGGCCCCAAAGGCTCGCAGGCCTCGGGCGTGCAGGTCGTCGGATGACCGACACCTGCACCTGAAGCACGACCCGCCGTCGAGCACGCGGATCGGGGAGATCCGCGTGCTCCGGCGGGGCGTCAGCTGACGAATTGCAGTCTTGCGAGCTCGGCGTAGAGGCCGTCCTCGCGCAGCAGTTCCGCGTGCGTGCCCTGGGCGACGATGCGGCCCTGGTCGAGCACGACGATGCGATCGGCGCGCTGCACGGTCGCGAGGCGGTGCGCGATCACGAGCGTCGTGCGCGTCGCCATGAGGTTCTCGAGCGCGTGCTGGACCAGCCGCTCCGACTGCGCGTCGAGGCTCGAGGTGGCTTCGTCGAGCAGCAGGATCGGGGCGTCGCGCAGCACCGCGCGCGCGATCGCGACGCGTTGCTGCTGGCCACCCGAGAGGCGCACGCCGCGCTGGCCGAGGTCGGTGTCGTAACGATCGGGCAGGGCGGCGAGGAACTCGTGCGCCTCGGCCGCGCGCGCCGCGGCTTCGACCTGAGCCTCGTCGGCATCGAGCCGGCCGAAGCGGATGTTGTCGGCCGCACTGGCGCCGAACAGCACGGGATCCTGCGGCACGAGCGCGAAGCAGCCACGCAGCTCGGCCAGCTCCAGTGCGCGCAGGTCGATGCCGTCGAGCGTGATGCGGCCGTGCTGCGGATCATGGAAGCGCAGCAGCAGCTGGAACAGCGTGGTCTTGCCGGCGCCGGACGGGCCGACCAGCGCGATCGTCTCGCCCGGTGCGACGACGAGATCGAGGCCGTCGATCGCGGCACGGTCGGGACGGGTCGGATAGCGGAAGCCGACGTTCTCGAAACGCAGCTCGCCACGCAACGGACTTGGCAGTGCGACAGGCTCGGCCGGCGAGGCGATCGTGGCCGGCGTGTCGAGCAGCTCGCCGATGCGGCCGAGCGCACCCGCGCAGCGCAGCAGTTCGCCCCACACCTCGGTGAGGCCGCCGACCGACCCGGCCGCGACTACGGCGTAGAGCACGAACTGGGCGAGCACGCCGGCGTCCATCGTGCCGCGCAGCACGTCGTGCGCGCCGGCCCAGAGCACGAGCGTGATCGCGCCGAAGCTCAGCAGGATCACCATCGCGGTCAGCGAGGCCGTCGTGGTGATGCGGCGACGTGCGGTGCCGAGTGCGCGGGTGACCGCATCGGCATAGCGGCGCGATTCGTAAGGCTCTCGCGTGTAGGCCTGCACCGTGTGCACGGCGTTGAGCGATTCGGCGGCGACTGCAGAGGCATCGGCGATGCGGTCCTGGCTCTCGCGCGACAGGCGCTCGACGCGGCGGCCGAGGAACACGATCGGCAGGATCACGGCCGGGATCACCAGCGCGGTGAGGCCGGCCAGGCCAGGACTCGTCACGACGAGCATCGTCGTCGAGCCGATCAGCATGACGACGCTGCGCACCGACAGCGACAGCGTCGAGCCGACCACGGTCTGCACGAGCTCGGTATCGGCGGCGAGGCGCGAGACGAGTTCGCCCGAGCGCGTGCGCTCGAAGAATGCCTGGTCGAGCGTGAGCAGGTGCGCATACAGGCGCGTGCGCAGCGCGGCGGCGACGCGTTCGCCGAGCAGCGTCACGCAGAAATAGCGTGCCGCGCCCGCGAAGGCCATGACCACGGCGACCGCGAACAAGCCGATGAAGCCCGCATTGAGTTGCTCCGGATCGGTCTGGCCGAAGCCGCGGTCGATCATGAAGCGCGCCGCGGCCGGCAGCGCGAGCGTCGCCGCCGAGGAGATCGCGAGGAACACGAGCCAACCCGCGATGAGCGCACGCTGGTCGCGCAGATAGGGCAGCAGGCGACGGTAGGCGCCGAGCCGGCGCGGGGTATCGGGGGCCGGATCGGCCATGCAGGTCGTCGTGGAAGCGTCGGGAATCCCGAGCAGTGCAGGCGACCGCGACGGGATTCAAGAGGCGTCGAGCACCTCGTAGCGCCCGCGACCCCGCGTGAGGTCGCGCACGACCTCGGCAAGCGCCTCGACGTGCTCGCGCGGCAGGCTCAGCACGAGGTCGGCGCCGTCGCCGTCGAAACGCTCCTCGACGACCTCGGCCGCGAACTCGCGCAGGCGTGCACGCAGCACCTGCAGCGTTGCGAACGCGCAGTGCACACGCACGCCGGCCTTGTCGACGATGGCCACGCGCGGCGCCGTGCGCAGGCACTCGGCCGCACATCCGCCATAGGCGCGCACGAGTCCGCCGGCGCCGAGCTTGGTTCCGCCGTACCAGCGCGTGACCACCACGACGACGCGATCGAAACCCTGGCCTTCGATCGCCTGCAGGATCGGGCGCCCGGCAGTGCCGCCGGGCTCGCCGTCGTCGGAGAAGCGATAGGCCTGGCCGATGCGGTAGGCCCAGCAGTTATGGGTGGCGAGCGGATCGGACACGCGCGCGAGCACGGCGAGTGCGCCGCGCGCATCGTCGACCGGTTCGGCCTGGGCGAAGAAGCGGCTCTTGCGGATCTCCTGCAGCAGGCTCGCCGGCCGTTCCAGCGTGTGCGACGCCGTCATTCCTGCAGGTGCTTGAGCGACTCGGGCAGTTCCCAGTCCGGATGCAGGCGGCGGAACAGGCTCAGGTTCTCGCGTGCCTGCTGGTGCCGGCCCGCGCGTTCGAGGCGCACGATCTCGGCGAGCCAGGTCTCGGGCGCGAGCTGCATGTTGCGACGCAGCTGCACCGATGCGCTCGGCGCACGTGCGGGCAGGGCGCGTACGCCGTCGTCCCTGGTGCGCGAGCCCGTGGCGTTGCCGCCGAGTTCGGCCTCGGCCTCGGCGGCAGCCCCGGCCTTGGCTTCGTCGGCATAGCGGGACGACGCGGCATCGGCGGCATCGGTCGAGGCACGCGATGCGGCTTCGGGCGCCGTCTCGACAGGGGCGGCTTCGATGCGGCGCTGCATGACCGCGGGCTCGGGCGGGGCCGAAGCCGCGGGTGCCGGCGGAGGCGGCGGAGCGGGCGCAGGCTTCGCAGCCTGCTGCTTCTGACGGGGTGCTTCCTTCTTCGCCTCGGGCTCGGCCTTGCGCGCCATCACTTCGGCCGCCGGAGCGGCCTGGCGTGAAGCGGCATCGCTCGTGGTGTCCGGGATCGAGATCGTCTGGATCTGGATGACCTCGCGTGGCGCCGCGGCGGGCGCGCTCGCCGGTGCGGGCGCCTGCGCGCCACCCGGGGCTTCGTTCTGCATGCGCTCGCCGACCTGCCAGGCGATACCGGCCGCGAGCACGACGCCTGCGACCGAACCGAATCCGACCAGCCAGCGTGGGCCGCGCGGACGCTGCGCCCGCACGGCACGCGCCGCTTCGGCGAGCACCATGCGATCGAGGCGGCGCGGCGGCTCGGCACGCGAGAGGCGGCGATACACGCCGCCGATGTCGCCGCCGTCGCCGTCGATCAGGCGATCGAGTTCGGACTCGTGGTCGCGGGGCGTGGTCATGCGTCGAACCTCGCGCGGATGCGCGCGAATGCGTAGCGCAGCCGCGACTTGACCGTCTCGCGGCCCGCGCCGGTCACGTCGGCGATCTCCTCGAGGCCGAGGCCGTTCTCCATGCGCAGCAGGAACGCGACGCGCTGCTCCTCGGGCAGCTCCTCGAGCGCGAGCTGCAGGCGGCGGCGCTGCTCGAATTCACTGAGCACGCGTTCGGGGCGTTCCTCTTCGGGGGCATCGAGGCCGCGGAACACCGCTTCGGTCTCCTCCTCGGAGGCCTGCGGGCGGGCGCGGCGAAAGCGGTCGACCACGAGGTTGTGGGCGATCTGCAGCAGCCAGGTGGTGAATTTCGCGTCGGGACGGTAGCGCCCGCGGGCCGCGATCGCGCGGCTCCAGGTCTCCTGGAACACCTCGTCGGCATCGGCGCGCTGACGCAGGGAGCGCATCAGGAACCGGTACAGCGTGCCGCGATGGCGTCGATAGAGCGTCTCGAAGGCGATCATGTCGCCTCCGGCATACGCGAGCATCAGGTCTTCGTCCGTTCGTTCTTCCCCCATGGGCCTGAGGGTAAGGCAATCCGCGCTGGGCGTGTTGATCATGCGGGGAGCATGCAACGCACGCGGCTGTGCGCCGGGGTTCGCGGCGCAGGAACTCGGCGCGCGTGACGCGCCGTTATATCAATCAGAACAATCGATTGCGGTGAATTCTTGAAGTGAAATCACGCCGTGCGGCAGGGCGCCGCGGAGTTCACTCCAGCTGTTCGCGCGCCCACGCCGCGTCGAGCGCCTCCATCGCGTCGCGCGGCTTGAGCTTGCCGGCCTTGTCCCAGGCCTCGGCGACCTCGTCGTCGCGGCTGTCGCCGTGCAGCAGCTGCAGGCCGTTGCCGTACTCGATCCACGCGATCGGCGAGTCGGGCGTGAGCTTGAGGGCGTGCTTGAGGTTCTTCTCGGCATCGGCGGCGTTGGCGCCGTAGGTCAGCCGCGCGAGCATGCCGCCGACCTTGCCGACGATCTCGGCATGGTAGAGGCCGAGCGCCGTGGCGGCTTCTGCGTGCTTCGGGGCGAGCTCGAGCGTGCGGTCGAGCGACTCGCGGACCTTGCCGGCGAGCCCTTGGGCGAGCGCCTTGGTGATCGAGATGGTCTGGCTCAGGCGGCCGATCGCGAACGCGCGCCGGTAGTGGCTGTTGGCCAGGCCGGGCAGCGCCGCGACGGCCTCGTCGGCGAGGCGCATGAGCTCCTCGTAGCGCGCGGTCTTGGCGGCCTCGTCGTCGAGCAGGTGCGAGGCGTGGATGCCGGACGCCTTGATCGCGACCGATGCGCCGATCGCCTTGAGCGCGACACCGGCCTCGTAGGCCTTCTGGAAGTCGCCCTTGTGGAACGCGCGCCAGGCGTCCTGGAGCTGGGTCGCGATCGCGGCCGCGTCCTTGCCGAGCTTCGGATTGGCCTCGAGCAGCGCGGCGACGTGTGCCTCGTCGGGGAACGGTTCGAGATCGCCCGCGTGCAGCTTCGGCCAGGCCTTGGCGAGTGCGGCACCCGCGTAGTCGAACGCCTTGTCGGGGTAGGGGAACGCGGTCCACGCCTTCTTCGCCATCGATGCCTCCGCCACGGTTGCCGGCGCGCATCGTGCACCGCATCGCGCCGCGGCGGCAAGGCGCCGCGCAGCATGTGCCGCCGCTACACTCGCGGACCTCGCGCTCTCGACGACGCCCTCGCGCTCCTGCCATGACCGACACGCCATCGCCCGCCGCCCGCGCCGCCGACCTGCGCGCGCGACTCGAGGACGCCAACCACCGCTACCACGTGCTCGACGAGCCCGACATCACCGATGCCGAGTACGACCGTCTCATGCGCGAGCTCGAGGCGCTCGAGGCCGCACATCCCGAACTCGCCGATCCGGCGTCGCCGACGCGTCGCGTCGGCGCGGCGCCGTCGCGCGCGTTCGACGAGGTGCGCCACGTGATCCCGATGCTGTCGCTCGGCAACGCGTTCGCCGACGAGGAAGTCGCCGACTTCGTCGCGCGCATCGAGGAGCGCCTCGACCTGCGTGCGCCGGTGTTCTCGGTCGAGCCCAAGTTCGACGGCCTCGCGATCAGCCTGCGCTACGAGGACGGCGTGTTCGTGCGCGGCGCGACGCGCGGGGACGGCGCGACCGGCGAGGACGTCACCGTGAACCTGCGCGTCGTGCGTGCCGTGCCGCTGCGCCTGCGCGGCGAGGGCGTGCCGCGCGTGCTCGAGGTGCGCGGCGAGGTCTACATGCCGCGCGCCGCGTTCGAGGCGTACAACGCCAGGGCACGCGAGCACGGCGGCAAGGTGCTCGCCAACCCGCGCAACGGTGCAGCCGGCTCGCTGCGTCAGCTCGATCCCGCCGTGACGGCGTCGCGACCGCTGGCGTTCTACGCCTACGCGCTCGGTGTCGTCGAAGGCGGCGACCTGCCGGCGACGCACTCGGCCACGCTCGCGCGCCTGCGCGACTGGGGTTTCCCGGTCAGCCCACTCGTGTCGACCGCACGAGGCGTCGACGGCTGCCTCGACTACTACCGGTCGATCGGTGCGCAGCGCGACGCGCTGCCGTTCGACATCGACGGCGTCGTCTACAAGCTCGACGATCTCGCGGGGCAGCGCGAGCTCGGCTTCGTAGGCCGTACGCCGCGCTGGGCGATCGCGCACAAGTTCCCGGCCCAGGAGCAGACCACGCGCCTCGTCGCGATCGACATCAACATCGGCCGCACCGGCGCGGCGACGCCGATCGCGCGCCTCGAGCCCGTGCAGGTCGGCGGTGTCGTCGTGACCAACGCGACGCTGCACAACGCCGACCAGATCGCCCGCCTCGACGTGCGCGTCGGCGATACGGTGATCGTGCGCCGCGCCGGCGACGTGATCCCCGAGGTCGTGCGTGTCGTGGACGACGCACGCGTCGCCGACGCCCCGGTCTGGCAGATGCCGACGAACTGCCCGATCTGTGGCTCCGAACTCGTGCGCGAGGACGGCGAGGTGGTCTGGCGCTGCTCGGGCGAGCTCGTCTGCCCGGCCCAGCGCAAGGAGGCCGTGATCCACTTCGCCTCGCGGCGTGCGATGGACGTCGAAGGCCTCGGCGGCCGCCTCATCGAGGACTTGTGCGATCTCGGCTTCGTCACTTCTGTGGCCGACCTCTACAAGCTGACGGTCGAGGATTTCGTCGAGATGCGGCGCCAGGCCGACGCGCGCGACGGCACCACGCCCGAGACGGTCAAGGCCGGCAAGGTCGCGACGAAATGGGCCGAGAACCTCGTCGAGGCCATCGAGGCCAGCCGTGCGGCGACCCTCGAGCGCTTCCTGTTCGCGCTCGGCATCGAGCACGTCGGCGAAAGCACCGCCAAGGCGCTGGCGACGTGGTTCGGCAGCCTCGAACGCGTGCGTCGCATGCCGTGGCCGTTGCTGACGCTGGTGCCGGACATCGGCGGTGAGGTCGCCCATTCGATCGGCCACTTCTTCGAACAGGACGGCAACCAGACCGTCATCGACGGCCTGCTCGCACGCGGCGTGCGCATCGGCGACGAGCATGGCGTGTCGCCGAAGTTCGCGATCACGCTCAATGTCGCGAGCGCGCTCGCCGCGATCGGCATCCCGAAGCTCACCGCCAAGCGCGCCGAGCAGCTCGCCGCGGCGTTCGCGGCCGACGCGATCGCCGAAGCGCCCGAGCACCAGCTCGTCACCGCGGGCCTGCCGGCCGATACCGCGGCCGCCTTCGTCGCCTGGCGTGCCGAGCCCTTCCACACGCGCCTGCTCGCCGACACGCTGGCCGCGCTCGCGGCTCTGCGCGCGGATCTCGACGCGTCGGGCGCCGCCGTCGCGTCGCTGCCGCTCGACGGGCAGACCTTCGTGCTCACGGGCACGCTGGCCTCGCTGACGCGCGATGCGGCCAAGGCGCGCCTCGAAGCGCTCGGCGCGAAGGTCGCAGGCAGCGTCTCGAAGAAGACCAGCGTCGTCGTCGCGGGCACCGAGGCCGGCTCCAAGCTCGACAAGGCGCAGGAGCTCGGCGTCGAGATCTGGGACGAGGAGCGCCTCGTCGCGTTGTTCGCGGAGCACGCGTAAGGGAAAAGCCGAAGGGGGTCAGGTTCATTTTTCCCGCGATGCCGCAGATTGGACGGCTGGGGTCAGGTTCATTTGTCGGGCAACGTCACACGATGGCATGCGAGCCTTCGTGGACAAATGAACCTGACCCCATTCCCGGAAAAGTGAACCTGACCCCAGCTATACAACGTGGCATGACTAACATGCTTCGTCATACAACCACTTGATCAGGACATGAACGGGTTGCGATAACGCCGCGCGCGGACTACGATGCCGCGCCTTTTCGGGACGGGGGTCCCGAAACATCCCACGCCAGCTGTTCCGGGCCCGTGCGCCCGATGCCTCGCCAGCGATCTCTCACGCTATCAGCGAGGAAACCATGCAGAAGACATTGCTGTTCTCGGCCATCGCCCTGTGCCTGTCGTCGGGCGCGTTCGCGCAGGACGACGCCACCGATTCCCCGTTCTCGTCCACCTCGGACAGCGAGAAGAAGAGCGCCGAAGGCAAGACCACGTCGCTCGAGCAGATCACCGTGACCGCGCGCCGCATCAAGGGCGACGCACTGTCGTATCCGGGCGCGGTCAGCGTGCTCTCGCCCGAGGTGATCGAGCGCGAGCAGGCGACCAACATGATCGACCTGCTCAATCTCGTGCCGGGCTTCAACCTCGATTACGACGTCGGCCGCGACATCGGCCGCAACTTCACGCTGCGCGGTTTCGGCTTCGCCGACGAGGACCGCGTCATCGTCAAGGTCGACGGTGCGCGCCGTTCGTTCAACTTCGCGAACCAGATCAGCACGTTCGGCGTCGACCCGGAAATGCTGCGCGAGGTCGAGGTGGTGCGCGGCTCGTCGAGCGTCGTGCACGGCGGCGGCGCGTTCGGCGGCGTCATGGAGATGCGCACCAAGGACGCGCGCGACCTGCTGCGCGACGGCGAATCGTTCGGCACGCGACTCAAGCTCGGCTACAACGACAACAACCGCAGCCATGTCGCTGCGCACGTGTTCGGCACCAACGAGGCACGCAACTTCGACTACCTCGTGAGCGCGCTCGGCACCAATGCGCGCACGCACGAGCTCGCCGGCGGCCTCGAGGTGCCGACCAGGAACGACAAGCGCGAAGGCATGCTCAAGCTGCGCTACGCGCCGGCCAAGGACCACGAGCTGCACCTCAAGCTGCAGAGCTCGAAGATGGACGTGCAGAACCCGTGGAACACGCTCTGGCACCTGACCGAGTGGACCGACACCGAGATCACCGGCACGCACACCCAGCAGGATCTCACCGCGACCTGGTACTACACGCCGGCCGACTCGTGGATCAACCTCGCCGTCGACGTGTTCGCCAACCGCACCGAATACGACCGCAAGATCTGGGACCTGCCGCCGATCGACGAGTACAGCGGCCTCATCGACAAGAATCGCTACAGCGGTGTCAACGCGCAGAACCTCACGCGCTTCACGACCGGCAGCGTGCAGCACACGGTGCAGTTCGGTTTCGACGCGACCGCGCGCAAGGAAGACCAGGTCGACAAGTACACGCGTGAATACGCGTTGCTCGCCTCGGCCGATTCGCGCGACTACGGTCTCTACGTGCAGGACAGCATGACGTTCGGCGCGCGTCAGCAGTGGGAACTGCTCGCCGCCGCGCGCTACGACCGCTTCGAGCGCGAGGCCGACCGCCTGACCAACCCGCTGCCCGAGGAATCGACGGCCACGTACTCGAGCCATCGCCTGTCGCCGCGCCTCGGCCTCGGCTGGCAGGCCAACGACGTGCTTCGCCTGTTCGCGAATTACTCGGAAGTGTTCCGCGCGCCGTCCGCGTTCGAGCTGTACGCGACCGGCGCCGGCAATCCGTGGACGTACTGGGTGCCGAACCTCGGCCTCGAGGCCGAGACCGGTCGCGAGCTCGAGGGCGGCATCGCACTCGATTTCAGCGCGATGGCCGGCGTCGACGCGCTGCTGGTCAAGATCAACGCGTTCACGGGCGACTTCGAGGACTTCATCAGCCTGGTGGACATCGATCCGCGCACGCCGATCGCCGGCGACACGGGCATCGGTGGCACGCTGCGCAACCGCCTCAACCAGTACCAGAACCTCGATGCGGTCGAGCGCAAGGGCGTCGAGATCGAGGCCGCGTTCCGCCAGGGCAACTGGAGCGGCAACCTCGTCTACTCGCAGCTCGAGGTGCGTGACGAGGCGACCGGCGAGGACGTGCCGCACGCGTTCGCCGACAAGCTGCTGCTGACCGCCGGCTACCGCATCGCGCCGATCGACGTGCAGCTCGACTGGCGCCTCAACTGGTACTTCGCCGCGCCGAACAACCCCGCCCGCAACGCGTCGGGCCAGGTGCTCATCGACAAGAGCTTCAAGACCCACGACGTGTTCATCGGCTGGCGCCCGAAGGCGTTCCCGGACATCACGCTCGGCGGCGGCGTGCGCAACGTGTTCGATCAGCGTGTGATCCGCCCGGGCTACACGGGCACGACGGCCCAGGTCGGCATCGGTCGCAGCGTGTTCGGCGAGTTCGGCTGGCAGTTCTGATCGCCCGAAAAGGGAAGGGCCCGGCGTGCTCGCGCATACCGGGCCCTTCGGATCGTCGCGGCAGTGGGAGGGAGGGCGCTGCCGCGACGGTCGGGTGGCGGGCCGCCTAGGCGGCCTTCGCTTCCTTCGTTTCCGGTGCCGACGACCGGATCAGGTGGTCGAACGCGCTCAGCGCGGCCTTGGAACCTTCGCCCATCGCGATGACGATCTGCTTGTACGGCACGGTCGTGCAGTCGCCGGCCGCGAACACGCCGGCCACCGACGTCTCGCCGCGTGCATCGACCTCGATCTCGCCGCGGTTCGACAGCGCGAGCGTGCCCTTGAGCCATTCCGTGTTCGGCAGCAGGCCGATCTGCACGAAGATGCCCTCGAGCTCGACGCGATGCAGCTCGCCGCCGTGGCGGTCCTTGTAGACGAGGCCGTTCACGCGCTGGCCGTCGCCGGTGACCTCGGTGGTCTGCGCCGACACGATGACCTTGACGTTCGGCAGGCTGCGCAGCTTGCGCTGCAGCACCTCGTCCGCACGCAGCTGGCTGTCGAACTCGATCAGCGTCACGTGGCTGACGATGCCGGCGAGGTCGATCGCGGCCTCGACGCCCGAGTTGCCGCCGCCGATCACGGCGACGCGCTTGCCCTTGAACAGCGGACCGTCGCAGTGCGGGCAGTACGCCACGCCCTTGTTGCGGTACTCGTTCTCGCCCGGCACGTTCATCTGGCGCCAGCGCGCACCGGTCGAGATCACGACGGTCTTGGACTTGAGCGTCGCGCCGCTGGCGAGCTTGACCTCGATGAAGTCCTCGCCCGGGATCAGTTTCTCGGCGCGCTGCAGGTTCATGATGTCGACGTCGTACTGGCGCACGTGCTGCTCGAGCGCGGCGGCGAGCTTCGGGCCCTCGGTCTCCTTGACCGAGATGAAGTTCTCGATGCCGAGCGTGTCGAGCACCTGGCCGCCGAAACGCTCGGCCGCGATGCCGGTGACGATGCCCTTGCGTGCGGCATAGATCGCCGCCGCGGCGCCCGCGGGGCCGCCGCCGACGACGAGCACGTCGAATGCGGCCTTGGCGTCGATCTTCTCGGCTTCGCGTGCCACGGCACCGGTGTCGAGCTTGGCCACGATCTCGGCGAGGCCCATGCGGCCCTGGCCGAACGGCTCGCCGTTGAGAAACACGGTCGGCACGGCCATGACCTGGCGCTGCTCGACCTCGTCCTGGAACAGCGCGCCGTCGATCGCGACATGCTCGATGCGCGGGTTCAGCACGGCCATGAGGTTGAGCGCCTGCACGACGTCCGGGCAGTTCTGGCAGCTCAGCGAGAAGTACGTCTCGAAGCGGTAGTCGCCGTCGAGTCCGCGCACCTGCTCGAGCAGGTCGGCCGCTTCCTTGGACGGATGGCCGCCAACCTGCAGCAGGGCGAGCACGAGCGAGGTGAACTCGTGGCCGAGCGGGATGCTCGCGAAGCGCAGGTGCACGCTGCCGTCCGGACGTGCGATCGCGAACGACGGGCGGCGCACGCCTTCTTCGGCACGCTCGACGAGCGTGATGCGGTCCGACAGCGAGACGATCTGCTCGAGCAGGTCGCGCATCTGGCGCGCGGTGTCACTGTCGTCGAGCGCGGCGACGAGCTCGATCGGCTGCGTCACGCGCTCGAGGTAGGCCTTGAGCTGGGTCTTGAGGGCGTCGTCCAACATGGGAGGCTCCAGCAGGTGAAGAGGGGAGTCGGCGGCACGCCGTGGGCGTGCGGGGCGGAGGCAGAACGCAAGCGGCCGGCCGGCGGCTTCCGGTCTGCCGCCGCGACCTTCCCCGTGCGGGGAAGGCCGAAGCGGCGGGTACGTCAGATCTTGCCGACGAGGTCGAGCGACGGCGCGATGGTCTGCGCGCCTTCCTTCCACTTGGCCGGGCACACTTCGCCCGGGTGGCTCGCGACGTACTGCGCGGCCTTGAGCTTGCGCAGCGTCTCGGTCACGTCACGCGCGATCGCGTTGTCGTGGATCTCGAGCGTCTTGACGATGCCTTCCGGGTTGATGATGAAGGTGCCGCGCAGGGCCAGGCCTTCCTCGTCGATGTGCACGTCGAACGCGCGCGTCAGCTGGTGGGTCGGGTCGCCGACGAGCGGGAACTGCGCCTTGCCGACAGCCGGCGAGGTCTCGTGCCACACCTTGTGCGAGAAGTGCGTGTCGGTCGTGACGATGTACACCTCGGCGCCGGCCTTCTGGAACTCGGCGTAGTGCGTCGCGGCGTCCTCGACTTCGGTCGGGCAGTTGAAGGTGAACGCGGCCGGCATGAAGATCAGCACGGACCACTTGCCCTTCAGCGACTCGTTGCTGACCTCGACGAACTTGCCGTTGTGGAACGCCTGCGCCTTGAACGGCTTGACGGCGGTGTTGATCAGGGACATTCGATGCTTCCTTGGTGGGTGAAAGGAGGTGGAGCAGCCCGTGTAGCCTACGCATCGGGCGGCGGTTGGTAAAATCAATTGATGGGATGGCTGCGATTGATGGTGTCTATGATGACCGATGCCGGCGGTGAAACGCGATGAGCGCCGGCCTCGCCGCCCTGCGCCTGCGCGCCGACCTCTACGCGCGCCTGCGTGCCTTCTTCGCCGCCCGTGGCGTGCTCGAGGTCGAGACGCCGGTGCTCTCGCGTGCCGGCAACACGGAACCGAACATCGAGAGTTTCTCGACCGTGTTCAAGGGCCATGTCGACGCGGGCCCGGCCGAGCGCTGGCTGCGCACCTCGCCCGAGCACGCGCTCAAGCGCATGCTTGCGGCCGGCATCGGCGACTGCTACGAACTCGGCCGCGTGTTCCGCAACGGCGAGGCCGGGCGGCGCCACAACCCCGAGTTCACGATGCTCGAGTGGTACCGCGTCGGCTGGGACGATCGCCGCCTCGCCGGCGAGGTGGTCGAACTCGTGCAGGCGACGCTCGGCGCGGTCGGCCGACGTGCCGACGTGCACGTCACGACGTACCGCGGGGCCTTCCTCGACGCGGTCGGCCTCGATCCGTTCACGGCACCGGTCGAGGCGCTGCGCGGCGTACTCGGCGACACCGCGATCGATCCCGCGGGCCTCGAGCGCGACGACTGGCTCGACCTGATCGTCACGCACCGCATCCAGGACGCGTTCCCGCGCGACCGCATCACCGTGATCCACGACTGGCCGGCCAGCCAGTGCGCACTCGCGAAGCTGCGGCCCGGCGATCCGCCCGTGGCCGAACGCTTCGAGCTGTACCTCGGGCCTTACGAGCTCGCCAACGGCTACCACGAGCTCACCGATGCGGCCGAGCAGCGTGCGCGCTTCGAGCGCGACCACGTTCGCCGACACGCGCGGGGGCAGGTCGTGCCGCCGATCGACGAGGCCTTGCTCGATGCCCTCGCGACCGGGTTGCCCGACTGCGCCGGCGTCGCACTCGGCATCGAGCGCCTGCTCATGGTGCTGGCTGCCACCGACGACCTGCGCGAGCTCCTCGCGTTCCCGTTCCATGAGGCCTGAGCACGAGGCCTGAGCGTGTGCTCAGGCCTGCGTGCGCGGCGCGCGCAGCCACGCCAGCGTGATGACGATCGCGACCGCTGCCGTACCCGCGGCGAGCAGGAATGCGGTCTCGCCGCCCGCGTGCTTCCACACCCAGCCCGACAACAGTGCGCCGAGCACGCCGCCGACGCCCGACGAGAAGCCGTAGAACACGCCCTGACCGTGGCCATTCATGCGTCCGGGGAAGAAGCGCGCGAGGAACTGCATGCTCGCCGCAAAGAAGCCCGCGAAGCTGATCGCATGGGTCGCCTGCGCGCAGGCCATGAGCACGGCGCTGTCGGGCCACAGCGCAGTCGTGGCCCAGCGCAGGCTCGCCGCGACGAGCGAGGCGACGAGCACGGTGGTCGCACTCCAGCGCGTGAAGATGCGCGCGGCGAGGAAGAACACCGCGATCTCGAGCACCACACCGACCGACCAGAACAGGCCGAGCGCCGACGGCGAGTAGCCGTGCTCGTCGAGGTAGATCGAGTAGAACGTGTTGTACGGCCCGAACGAGAGCTGCATGAGCAGCGCGACGACGAAGAACGCGATCACCTCGGGACGCTTGAGGCGCGCGACGAAGCCGCTGTCGTCGACCGCAGCCGGGCCGGTCGGCGGGCGTCCATAGTCGTTGAGGCACGAAGCCGCGAACAGGCCTGCGAACAGCGGCAGCATGAGCCAGGGCAGCGCCGTGACGGGCACGTGGTCGAACAGCGCGCCGAATCCGGCCACCACCGCGACGAAACCGATCGATCCCCACACGCGGATGCGCCCGTAGCGCTCGCTCTTGCCGGGCAGGTGCGACAGCGTGATCGCCTCGAACTGCGGCATCACCGCGTTGTAGAGGAAGCAGAACACGCACATCGCGATGAACAGCGCGGTGAAGTCCATCGGCACGACGAACACCGCGAAGCTCGCCAGCGTCAACGCACAGCCGGCGCGCAACCACAGGATCGGTCGCGTCGACCGCGCGGCGAGCCAACTCCAGCTGCTCGGTGCGACGATGCGCGTCGCGTACCACAGGCTCATGAGCACGCTGATCGCGGCGACGTCTTGGCCGCGGGCCTTGAGGAAGAGGCCCCAGAACGGGTTGAACGCACCGAGCGCGGCGTAGTACGCGAAGTAGAAGCTCGACAGGCGCGCGGCGGGAACCGTCACCGGTGTTGCGGCATCGGCCGCCCCGGCCATGTCAGAACTCCAGGTCGAGCGCGGCGCAGAGGTAGTCGACGAGCGGCGACAGGCGGCGGAAGCGGTCGACGAGGAAGGGCTTGAGCTCGTCGGAGGTCGCCATCGCATCCGGGAAGGTTTCCCAGGCCGTGAAGTCCTTGCGCTTGATGTCGTCGATGAGCTCGTGGTCGGCTGGGTAACCGCGCGGCGGACGCACGAGCGAGGCACCCCCGAGCGCGAAATGCGCAAGGAACGCCTTCGATCGCGTCGCCTTCTTCCACGTATCGGGATTGTCGACGAGGAAATCGCGGATGCGCCGCGTGGTCTCGGGCCCCGGATGCCAGATGCCCGCGCCGGCGAAGCACGAGCCGTGCTCGAGGTGCATGTAGAACGACGGCGCCTCGACCTGCTTGGCGCGCTCGTGGAACAGGCGCGCGCCGGACCACGTCTTGTACGGCGTCTTGTCGTGGGCGAAGCGCGTGTCGCGGTGGATGCGGAACAGCGAGCCGCCCTGCGCGCGCGGATCGGCGCAGTAGTGTTCGCTGATCGTGGCGAGCGGCGCCTGCAGGTCGGCGATGAGCTGCAGGTACGGCTGGCGCAGCACGTCCTCGTAGCGCGCCTTGTTGGCGATGAACCATTCGCGGTTGTTGTTGCGGCCGAGGTCGCGCAGGAAGCGGAACGTGGCGGCGCTGAAATACGTCGTGCCCATGGAGCCTCAGGGATGGTCGATCGCCCACGCCTCGAGCGCGTCGAGCAGGGGCTGGCGTTCCGGCGGCACCTCGCCGCGGAGGCGCGCGATTGTCGCGGAATACTGCTCGCGCGTCAGCGTGGTCAGCGTGGTTTCGGTGTCGAGGCGACGCGCACGGAACACCTCCCAGCGCTCGCGCTCGGCCGCATCGAGCGTATGTGGCCAGTTGCGGGCGCGGTAGCGGAACAGCAGTTCCGCGTAGCGCGGGTCGCGGAATGCGAACGCGACCTGTCCGAGCTGCTCGGGCGGCGTGCGCCGCACCTCGCGCAGCAGGCGCTTGTCCGCATCGGGCAGGAAGCCCGAGTAGAGCGCGAGTTCCGGATCGGGCGTGCCGCCGTCGTCGCCGCGCCGCGCGAACACCTGCTGCAGCTTCGCGGCGAGGCCCGGCACGCCTTTCAGGCGTTCGGCGTGGGCGAGGGCGCGCGCAGGATCGAGCGCGATGCGGTCGAGGTCGACGCCCTTCTTGAGCACCGACAGCGGCGCGAGCGCCGGCGAACGGTTGGCGTGCACGAGCTTGAGCGGGATGCGCTCGACGCCTTCGGGCAGGTCCTCGCGCGAGGCGAACACGCGGTCGGCGATGTCGTCGGCGCCGAGCTCGAGCAGCGGGGCAGGGTCCACGTCGAGGTCGTAGACGATGACGCCGTTGGCGTTGTCGGGGTGCATCGCCAGCGGTGCCACGACCGCGATGCAGCCGCGGCTCGCCGGGTAGCGCGACGACACGTGCAGCACCGGTGTCGCACGCGCGACGTCGAGCAGTTCGAACGCGCGCTGCTTGCGGCGCAGCGCGAAATGGAAGTCGAACAGCTTGTCCTGCTTGTCGCGGATCAGGCGCGCGAGCGCGACGAGCGCCTCGACATCGGACAAGGCGTCGTGGGCACGCGTCTGCTTGAGGTCGTTGGCGCGCGCGAGGTCCTCGAGGCGGAAGCTCGGCGTGCCGTCCTCGCGCCGCGGCCATTCGATGCCGTCGGGACGCAGCGCGTAGCACATGCGCACGAGGTCGATGAGGTCCCAGCGCGAGTTGCCGTCCTTCCACTCGCGCTCGTAGGGATCATGGAAGTTGCGGTAGAGCAGGTGGCGCGTGATCTCGTCGTCGAAGCGCAGCGAGTTGTAGCCGACGCCACAGGTGCCCGGTGCGCCGAGTTCCTCCTGCACGATCGCGGCGAACTCGGCCTCGTTGACGCCTTCGCGCTCGGCCTGCTGCGGCGTGATGCCGGTGATCAGGCAGGCCTCGGGGTGCATGAGCACGTCGGGGGCGGGCTTGCAGAACAGCATGACCGGATCGCCGATCGGCTCGAGGTCGAGCGTCGTGCGCAGGCCCGCGAACTGGGTCGGGCGATCGCGGCGCGTGTCGGCGCCGGAGGTCTCGTAGTCGTGCCAGAAGAGTGTCGTCGCGACCATCGTCGTGCCGGAAAGGGGACGCGCGCATCGTAGCCGATGGCCGTCTCATGGCCTGCGCGGCTTGGCGTATCGTCACCGGCCGGCAATAATCACCGGATCCTCGTCCTGGAGCAGCGAATGTCGTCACCACGCGCGGGCCTCGCCCACGAGGACAACCTCGTCTGGATCGATCTCGAGATGACCGGTCTGGACACCGACAACGATTCGATCCTCGAGATCGCGACCGCGGTGACCGACCGCGACCTCAACCTCCTCGCCGAAGGTCCCGAGTTCGCGATCCGTCACGACGAGGCGCGCCTGCTCGCGATGGACGACTGGAACCGCAACCAGCATCGCAAGTCGGGGCTGTGGCAGCGCGTGCTCGATTCGACGGTCGACATGGCCACGGCCGAGGCGCTCACGGTCGAGTTCCTCGCGCAATGGGTGCCGGCCGGCAAGTCGCCGATGTCGGGCAACTCGATCTGTCAGGACCGTCGCTTCATGCATAGGCTCATGCCACGGCTCGAGCGCTTCTTCCACTACCGCAATCTCGACGTCTCCACGCTCAAGGAGCTCGCGCGCCGCTGGGCGCCCGAGGTCTCGCGCGGCTTCTCGAAGGAATCCGCGCACACGGCGCTCAGCGACGTGCGCGATTCGATCGCGGAGCTGCGTCACTACCGCGTGTTCATGGGACGACTCGGCGGCCACACCTGAACGGAGCACCGTGCGACCTTCGTCGCAGCCCCGTTGATATCGGCGGGATGCGCCTCCATGCGTGAGGCGCGCAACGATGTACAAGCCGCCACCGCATCGCGACGCGATCATCTTCCTGAACAGGATCACGCCATGCCGATGCGTTTCCCACCGATCTCCCGTTGCCTCGCCGCCGGCGTCGTCCTCGCCTGCGGACTCGCCACAGGCCATGCGCACGCCACCGGCTACAGCATCAGCGGCGGTGCGAGCGTCACCGCCTCGAGGGACTTCACGCCGGCGGTGTCGTTCGACATCAACGGCGCTTCGCGCCAGTGGGGGCCGGTCACATGGCAGCCGGTCGCCTCGATCGGCTGGGTCGGAGCACGCGACGTGCGTCCGTCACTCGACGAGGATGTCGCCGTGCTCGGCGCCGGCGTGCGGCTCGTCGACTGGTGGAAGCAGGCCTTCTTCTCGTTCCAGGTCGGTTATGCGAGCGAGCGCACCGACGCGCTGAGCAGCCACGGCCAGTTCATCAGCTCGCTGGGCTGGGAAGGCGATCGTTTCATCTGGACGATCCGTCACATTTCGAACGCCAACTTCTTCGGCGGCAAGAACCTCGGCGAGACGATGCTGCTCGCGGGCGTGAGGTTCTGATCGAGGCGGCGTGCGTATTCCGCGCGTGCGTCAATCGGACGCTCGCGGAGGCGCGACGAATGCGTGTCGGTGGCATACAATCCCCGCGCATTTCGCCGCCGCAAATGTCGAGAAATCGGATCTCGCGCGACTGCGTCGAAGGTCCGTCCACATCTTATCGGAGGAACTTCACATGATCCGCACGCTCGCATTCGCTTCGCTCCTCGCGTTCGCCGCCCCGGCCGCTTTCGCCGCGACCTGCTCGGTCGACATCGAAGGCAACGACGCCATGCAGTTCAATGTCACCGAGATCAGCGTCAGCAAGACCTGTAAGGATTTCACGGTCAACCTCACGCATCCCGGCACGCTGGCCAAGAACATCATGGGCCACAACTGGGTGCTGACGACGACGGCCGATTTCCAGCCCGCCGCGACCGACGGCATGGCCGCGGGCCTCGAGAACGAATACGTCAAGAAGGACGATGCACGCGTCATCGCCCACACCAAGGTGATCGGTGCCGGCGAGAAGACCTCGGTCACGTTCCCGGTCAGCAAGCTCAAGGCCGGCGAGGCCTACACCTTCTTCTGCTCGTTCCCGGGCCACTGGTCGATGATGAAGGGCACGCTCAAGCTCGTCGACTGACCGCCTCGCTCCATCGCGTCACCGGAAAGCCGGCCTCGTGCCGGCTTTCTTCGTTTCGGATGCGGGTACCAGGCGTTCTCGAACGATCGCGCCGAACGCCGTGACATGCGTTATCGTCCCGAGGAGCCAGGGCAGGGGACGGCATGAAACTCGGGAAGGTGAAGGACGCGCGTGGACGCGTGAAGGAGGTCCCATCGGCGCCCGGCGAGCAGCGCTCACAGGTGTCGGAAAACGCTTCATCGCGTGCTGGGCAGCGGAAGGCGGGAAAGGCGGTAGGCGACCAGGTGATCGGCCCCGCCTTCGAAGCACAGATGGCCGCGCGACACAGGCTCTTCACCAGCATGTATGTCGCGATCATCGCCATCTGGATGATCGTGATGGTGGTCTACGGCTGGGTGAGCGGATTCTTCGCGCGCGTCTGCTGAGTCGGCCCCTCCGCGTCGTTCGTGTACGGACGGTGCGGCGACCGTGGCATCGCGACGCCTCAACAAGGCACCGGCTTGCCGCCGCGCTGGCGCATCGTCACCACCGTCGTGCCGTTGTGATCGCGTGTCGTTCGATACTCGAACCCGCCGACGCATCGCCATTGCGCATCGGGTTCGATCGTCAGGCCGTCGCGACGCGTCCAGCGCATCGTTCCGCCGTCGTCCGTTTCACGCTCCAGCGACGTCACCGGCGACTCGCGTGATACCGGCGGCCGCGGATTCCGTTGTGGCGCGGACTATGACCGTGCGGGTGGGCGTGCATCCACGGGCAGTGGCGCCGTCATCGCAGGCGAAGGCTGGTTGCTGCGCCAGATCGTCCATCCGACGTAGCCGATCGCGACATTGACGCCCACGAAGGCGAGCACGAAGACGAGGTTGCCCACATGGCTTCGCCACGAGGCCCTCCGGTGCCTCGTCGCTGTACTGGCGATCCGTGCCGATCGCCAGTCGTCGCTGCCGGACGTCGAGGCGTCCGAGGTCGTGTGCTCCTGCATGCACACACTGTACGGCGCGCGCGGCGACAGTGCCAAACCCAGCGCATCGATGCCACGATCCGCGGAACCGCGACGTCCGGCCTGCGCCACGCGTGCTGTCGTCAGGAAACGACGTCCTCGTCGGGCGATGCCGCGCAGGCGATGCACACGCCTTGCACGACCACCCGAGCCTCAGCGGTCACGAATCCGCGCGAGGCCGCGACCATGGCCAGCGCGGCCGACGCATGCTCGTCGTCGCAGGCCTCGACGAAGCCGCATCGACGACAGGCCAGATGGACGGAATGTCCGCTGCGATGCAGGGCGAAGACCGACGGACCTCGACCCAGCACGTGGCGATCGAGGATGCGCGCACCCGCGAGTTCGGCGAGCACCCGGTAGATGGTCGCCATGCTGATGCCGGACGCCGCACCCGCGAGCAGGCGGTAGACGTCCTCGCCCGTCAGCGTGTCGTGGGCGTCGAAGGCCCGCAGCACCTCGAGCCTTGGCCGCGTCACCCTGAGGCCGTGCCGCACCAGCAACGCCACCCCGTCGCGGTTCGCCTGTGTCACCGCTCGATCCTTCGTACGGACCGGGCCGGTGGCCGATCGCGGCCACCGGCCCATGGCCTCAGAACTGCGCCGTCAGTGACAACCGGACCGCACGCGGGGAGCCCGGCGTGATGTTGGTGTTGCTGTGTGCGTTCGGGTAGTAGCGCTTGTCGAGCAGGTTCTCGATGTTGAGCTGGGTCTGCAGGCGCGGGCTGATCGTGTAGTACACCGCGCCGTCGAAGCGGCTGAAGCCCGGCAACTCGACGAGGTTGTCGGTCGAGGCGTAGATGCTGCTGCGGTGGATCGCGCCGAGGCCGACGCCCCAGGTCGGCGAGAAGTCGTAGCGGTTCCACAGCGACACGCTGTGACGCGGCACCTGGGCGAGCGTCTTGCCGCGCGTGACGGTGGCCGACTGCGTGGCCGTGATCGTGCCGTCCTGCCAGGCGTAACCGGCCATCACGCTCCAGTTCTCGGTGAGGTTGCCGGCGAGGCCGAGCTCGACGCCTTCGACGCGCTGGCCGTCGACGAGGATCGACAGCGTCGGATCGTTCGGATCCGGCACCACGACATTGGTGCGGTCGAGGCGGTAGGCGGCTGCCGTGAACGCGAGATCCTGCATGACGTCCCACTTCAGGCCGATCTCGAGGTTCTTGAACTTCTCGGGATCGAACGCCGCGTTGGTCGGCGACAGAGAGGACAGCTGCTCGCCCGCACGCGGCACGTAGGCGATGCTGTAGCTGCCGTAGAGCGACACCGCCTCGACCGGCTTGTAGATGAGACCCGCGCGCGGCGACAGCAGGCTGTCGCTCGTGCTCGTCTCGACGCCGTTGCGGCGGTTCGTGAAATCGACGTCGAAGCTGTCGTGGCGGACGCCGACGATGGCGCTCCACTGCGGAGAGAATTCGATCTGGTCCTGCAGGTAGATCGCCTTCGTCTCGGCGATGCCGTGGTTCTGCGCATCGGTCGCGCTCTGGCGGAACTCGAGCGGAAGCGAAATCCGCGGCGACGCGAGCGGCGCATTGAACGTGGTCACGTTCGGACCGATGCCGGTGAAGTAGCCGGTCAGGCGCAGGTTGTCGGTCTCCTGTCGCGCAAGCTCGATGCCGCCGAGCAGCGTGTGCTGGACCGACCCGGTCGAGGCGACCCAGGTGAGGTCGGTCTGGTTGATCGTGTTGCGACGGTCGGTCTGGTTGTTGTACGCGGCGATGGCCACGGTACCGGCGGCCACGTTGATCGCACCCGGAAACACGTTCTGGTAGAACTTGTCGTAGTCGGCCACGCGCGTGCTGTTGCGCAGTTCCAGCCCGTTGTCGAAGCGGTGTTCGACGAGCGCATTGAACGCATGGATCGTCACGCCGGTCGGGCTCTGGTCCGGATCGCCGTAGAACGTCGAGGTGCCGGTGCGGTAGGGGCGACCGGCCAGCGAGGGAATGCCGCGATCGGCGACGCGATCGTCGTCGAAGTACTCGTAGCCGAGCACGATGCGCGTCGCGTCGCCGGGCTTGAACGCGACCGTCGGGTTGATGCCGCGGCGCTCGATCGAGACGCCGTCGCGGTAGGTGTCGGAATCCTCGTAGACGCCGGTCACGCGGAACGCGACGCGGTCGTTGATCGCGTGGTTGGTGTCGCCGGTCAGGCGCAGGTTGCGCCACGAGCCAGCCAGGAACGACAGCTCGTTGCCGTCGTCGAAGTCGGCGACCTTGGTCACGCGGTTGATGAGGCCGCCCGAGCCGCCGCGACCGAAGATCATCGCGATCGGGCCCTTGAGGCCTTCGACGCGCTCGATGTTGTACAGATCGCGGAAGTATTGCGTGTCGTCGCGCAGGCCGTCGACGAAGAAGTCCGCGGTCGACGGCGTGCCGCGCAGCACGGGGGCATCGCGGTTGCCTTCGCCTTGCGCCATGCCGAAGCCCGGGATGTTGCGCACGACGTCGGCCATGCTCTGCATCGCCTGATCGCGGATGAGCTGCTGGCCCACGACCGTCACGGATTGCGGCACGTCGCGCAGCGGCGTGTCGGTCTTGGTCGCGCTGCTCGTGCGCTCGGTCGCGTAACCGACGCGGCTGCTGTTGACCTCGACCTTGTCCAGTGCGGTCGCGCGATCACCGGAGATCGCGAAGCCGTCGGGGCCTTGCACCACGCGCAGGCCGGTGCCCTGGACGAGGGCGGCGAGGGCTTCACCCGCGCTGTAGTGGCCGTGGACGGGTGACGACGTCACGCCAGCCAAGGTGCGGGCATCGGCCTCGACGCGGACACCGGTCTGCTGCGACCAGCGCTCGACGGCGAGCTTGAGCGGCTCGGCCTGCAGGTCGAAGCGCTGGACGGCGGTGGCCTCCGCGGACCAGGCGGCCGGCGCCAGCGCCGCACCGGCGAGCAGGGTCGCGATCGTGAGCGCGAGAAGATGACGGGAAGGGTTGCGACGGAGCGGAACGGGGAAACGCGGGTTCACGGCGTGGATCTCCACAAGGGACGAATCGTCGAAGGAAGGCGGGGAATGAGAATCAATCCCAACTGCATTCGCGATGGTCCCGTGCCAGACGTGAAAGAAATGTCCGAACGGTCGGCGCCCCGGCAACGACGTGGCGAGGGAAAGATCGCTGTCCGCGCCCGGAACGCGCCTCACGTTGGAGGCTTAAGGGGATGACCAGCGCTCCGCGCTGTTGTGAAGCGCCTCCGGCTTCCGCCGGGATGACGTCGGGCAAGGGGGCTCGATCATGCAGCGCGTCGGCATCCGAAGTTCTTCGGGTGCAGGACATGACAGGCCATGCATCAATCGCCGGCCATACGGATCATCCTGATGAAACGTCATCCCGGCGGAAGCCGGAGGCGCTTCACAACAGCGCGAAGCGCTGGTCATCCCCTCGAGCGTCGGTGATGCGATGACATCGGAGAGATGGTGGCGGTCAACGGAGCGCCTGAGGTGAAACCGCGATCCACCGTGGATCAGCGCCGCAGCGAAGCGCCGAAATCCAGCGTGACCCTGCTGCCGACACCGAGGCTCGAATCGATCGCGAGCGTCCAGCCGAGATGAGCGCACAGGCGGCCGATGAGCTGCAGGCCGATGCCGGTGCCACGTCGCCAGGTTCCTCGGGCCAGGCGTGCGTAGATGCGACTCACCTCTTCGGCCGACATGCCGTGTCCCGGATCCTCGATCGTGACGAGGCCTGTGCTGTCAAGCGTGATCGAGATCGTGCCGCGATCGCTGTTCTCGATCGCGTTGCGCAGCACGTTGCCGATCGCCGCCGGGACCACGTGCAGGGGCGCGAGCACGCGGCAGGCCTCGACGCGATCCAGCGACAGCACGAGGTCCTTGTCGGCGCAGAGGTGCCGGTGCGCCTCCACGATCTCGGGCAGCAGCGCGTCGAGCGCGACCTCCTCGTGGTGCGTGGCGAGGCGCTGCGGATCCTTGGCGAGGATAAGCAGCAGGGTGATCAGGTGGTCGACGTCGGCGGCGGTATCGGCGATGCGCACGAGATGCCTGCGCGAAGCCTCGCCGAGCTGCACGTCCTCGAGGGCCAGCGACGCCGCCCCCGCGATGATCGCGATCGGCGTGCGCAGCTCGTGGCTGGTCGTGTCGATGAACGCGCGCTCGCGCTGCGCGAACTGCTCGTGGCGCGCGAGGTAGTCGTTGAGCGCGCGCGTCACGGTCACGACCTCGCTCGAGGCGTGGTCGTCGACGTCGAGACGCTCGTGGCCGGCCTGCGGACGCAGCGCGCCGATGCCTTGGCTGAGCCTGGTCAGCGGTCGCGTGAGCCTGCCCGCACTCCACGCCGCGAGGCCTCCCATGAGCAGCACGACCACGAACGCGAGGCAGGCGAATGCGAGGCTGCCGTGTAACTCGGCGGCTTCGAGCCGGGTGACGTCGAGCGTCATGTAGTAGCGATGCAGGCCGACGTCTCGCACGAGCACGATGCGCAGCCGCCCGTCGACGGGCACCTCGTCGTGCACCCCTTCGGGCAGCGCCGCCAGCGCATCGGGCACGTGTGTCCCGGGTCGGGAGAACAGCGACAGCGTCTCGGTCTCGGGCCATGCGTAAGCGGGATCCTGCGCGCGACGCTGCAGGAAATGGTCGAGCTCCGCATCGAGAAGCGATGCCCACACGAGCCGCTCCGCGTGCTCGTTGAACACGAAACCGCCGACGCCGATCACCACCGTGATCACGAGCAGGTAGCCGACGAGGCCGAGGGTCAGTCGGGTGCGGAGACTGGGCCTACGGTCCATGCGGATCCACGTCTTCGGCCAGGCCGATCCGGTAGCCGATCCGCGGCAGCGTGTGCACGAGCTTGGTCTCGCCGGCTGCGTCGACGTTGCGGCGCAGGGCATACAGGTGTGCGCGCAACGCGTCCTTCGGCGGGGGCCGATCGCCCCACAAGGCCTCTTCGAGCCGCTCTCGCGGAACTGCGGCGGGACTCGCGCGCATCAGTACCTCGAGGATCTTGCGGCACAGCGGATACAGCGTGACCACGCGGCCCGCGCGTTCGATCATCAGCGTCTGCAGGTCGTAGACGAGTGTGTCGACGCGGAGGCGCGCCGGCTGTGCGCGGCCGCGCGTGCGCTGCACGATCGCCTCGATGCGCGCCTCGAGCTCGCCTAGCGCGAACGGCTTGGTGAGGTAGTCGTCCGCACCCGCGCGGAAACCGGCGATCTTGTCGACGAGTTCGGCACGCGCCGTCAGCATGATGACGGGCACCGTCGACCCCATGTCCTCGCGCAGCATGCGCAGGATCTCCGGACCTTCGCGTCGCGGCAGCATCCAGTCGAGGACCACGAGGTCGTAGTCGTGCGACGCCACGAGTTGCAGGCCGATCTCGCCGTCGGGAGCGGCATCGAGCACATGGCCGCGCCGTTCGAAGTGATCGAGCAGGTTCGCGACGAGCGCCATGTTGTCGTCAATGACGAGGATGCGCATGCGCGGTCTCCGTGGCGCGGATCGGCGACGCCGGGCGCACCGCCGCGGGGTCACTCATCGGGCTGGCGTGCGCGGGCATCGTCGGGCGCGTGCGGATCGGCAGGGCAGGACTGCAAGGCGTCGGCATCGAGCAGGCGCCAGTCCTCGCGTGACGAGCCGACCTCCCGGCCAGGGCCGGCACACGCGGGAAGCGATTCGGCCGCCGCGAGCACGCGCCGCGAAGCGGGAGCGGTGCGCAGCCACGCCAGCGCGTCGCGCCACTGCGTGCGCAGCTCCGCCTTGAAGCCGAACTCCTCCACGGGCCCGCGGGCCTGCAGCAGCATGTCCTCGGACCAGCCCACGAGCCCGATCGTGGCGTCCGTGTCCGCTGCCGCGCGTGCACGCGTCATGAGGCCGCGTCCCGAGCTTTCGGTATCGAGTGCGGGCGCGATGCCGACGGCGTAGCCGGACCAGAGGATGAAGACCGACAGCGCAGTGGCGGCCAACGCACGCTTCGAGCGCAGCACGGCCAGGCCGACCAGCATGGTGCAGCCCATCGTCGCGAGCACCTTCCACGCCCGCAGCGTCTCGTCGTCGGTGATCCCTCTCGACAGCTGGAGCTTCGCGGCGAACGAGGGCGTGCCGAGCAATGCCCACAGCCCCGCCACCGCGAACAATGCGCCGAGCAGGCCGAAGAACGCGACCAGGGCACGGCGGGGGCCACGACGTTCGAGGATCGCCGGCAGGAACGGCGCGGCGGCCAGCGCGAGCATCGGAAGCGCGGGCAGGATGTACATGTCGCGCTTGCCCGGACTCGCGCTGAAGAACGCGATCACGATGAACACCCAGGCCAGCGGAAGCACGACACGCGCATCGCGTCGCCGCCATGCGTCGCGCCAGGGGCTGGCGAGCCACGGCAGCATCAGCGAGAACGGCAGCCAGAAGAACACGACGACTTCGGCGAAGTACCAGACGGGCTGGGTGTGGTGCCAGGCATCGAGGTAACGCGTCGCGGTCTGCCGGTAGAGCAACTCGTGCAGGTAGGCGGCATGCTCGGGATCGCCGCTGGTCAGCGCCGTCGCGAGCATCGGCACGAACCACAGGCCGACGCCTGCGAGTAAGGCGAGCACGCCCCATGCCGACGTGCGCATGCTCCCGCCGGAGGTCGCCACAAGCCCGTTCCATGCGCGCCTACGCATCCACGCGTAAGGCACGAGCATGAGCAGCGGCAGGAAGCCGACGCCTTTCGTCGCGACACCGAGTCCCGCGGCGAAGCAGCCCGCTGCGAACCAGCGCCGGCTCGACGCGACGAGCAGATGCCGCAGCAGGCCGTAGCACGACAACGTGACGAGGAAGACCAGCACCGGATCGATCTGCGCACGCTTGGACTGGTACGTGAACTGCACCGCACACAGTACGGCCGCCGCCGCGAACAGGCCGGCGCGCGGCGTCCACAGCCTGCGTGCGAGATCGGCGGTCAGCAGCAGGGTGCCGAGCGCGGCCAGCAGCGACGGCAGCAGGAAGGCGATGCCCCAGTCGCGAACGCCGGCGTAGGCGAGGTTGAGCAGCCAGAAGTAGACCGGCGGCTTGTCCGCGTAGAGTTCGTGGCCGCGGTGCGGGAACAGCCAGTCGCCCGATGCCCACATCTGCTGCGCCACGAGCACGAAGCGCGGTTCGTCGGACGGCCACGGTGCCCGAAAACCGATGCCGACCGCGAGCACGGCGAACGCGAAGAGCAGGAACAGCGCGAGCTCGCGCCTATCGATGCTGGAAAGCGGAGTACTCATGAGGTCGATCAAAGGCGCACGGCGGGCGCGCAGGCGCCGGATCGTCGATTGGACGATCCGGCATGTAGGGAATTTGTCGTCCCCCTGCGTCCGTTCGGCGTCGCCGTGGAGGTGTGCCGCTCCGACCGCGCTTTGACATCGCGCCGCGCATGCTGCGGCGATTCGCGGCATGCCGCCCGCACATCACACGACATGACTTCAACGCACGTCCCGACGAGTACCGATCCCTGGCCCGAACTGAGCGTCGTCATCCCGGTTCACGACGAAGCCGACGCGATCGCGGCCCTGATCGACGAAGTCGTCGCGGCCTTGCGCAGACGCACGACGTTCGAGGTCATCGTCGTCGACGACGCGAGCACGGACGGGACCGCAGCGGTCCTCGCCTCGCTCAAGGCGCGCGTTCCCGAACTGCGGGTCCTGCGCCACAGCCGCAACGCGGGCCAGAGCATGGCGATCCGCTCGGGCGTACTCACCGCGCGCGCCGAATGGATCGCCACGCTCGACGGTGATGGCCAGAACGATCCGGCCGATATCCCGCGCATGCTCGACCAGCGGGATGCCTTGCCGGCGTTCGTGCGCCTCGTGGCGGGCGTGCGCACGCGCCGGCGCGACGGCGTCGCCAAGCGCTGGGGCTCGAAGATCGCCAACGGCGTCCGCGGCTGGCTGCTCGACGACCTCACGCCCGACAGCGGCTGCGGCCTCAAGCTGTTCACGCGCAGCGTGTTCATCGAGCTGCCGTACTTCGACCACATGCATCGCTTCCTTCCCGCGCTCGTGCGCAGGACCGGTGCCGAAGTCATGCATGTGCCGGTCCACCATCGGCCGCGCGCGGCCGGCCGTTCCAAGTACGGCACGCTGGACCGGCTCTGGGTCGGCATCCGCGACCTGCGCGGCGTGATGTGGCTGCAGAAGCGCTACCGCGGTACGCGCGTGACCGAGTCCTGAGGTCGCTACACCGCAGCGCATCGGCTGCGGCAGCGCGCCATGTCAGCCGTCGACGTCGGTGCTGGCCACGCCGTCGTTCTCGACGCGGAAGATCACGCGTCCGTGGAACGGTTCGCCGAGCACCGTCGTCGTGTAGCCGTGCGAGGCGATGCGTGCGTTGATCGCCTCCCAGGCGTCGGTCTTGCAGACGAACACGACGCCGTCCTCGCTGTCGGCGAGCTCGGTCTCGAGGCCTTCGTCGAACTCGGGATTGAAGCGGCGGCCGTCACGCACGTCGATCGACACCTTCTCGATCTCGGCGCCGAGGTGCAGGTGCAGCCCGTAGCGGGCCATGTCCTCGACGAACACGACTTCGTGCACGGGCCATGGCGCCCGTCCGGCGATCACGGTGGCCCACTCGTCGGCATTCTTGTGCGTGGACCACGACGCCGCGATCGCCTTGAGCGCGAACAGGCCGACCAGCCATGCCACGAGCACGCGCCTCGAAGGTGTCGGCGCGGCGCGACGCTGGCGTTCCATCGCGACGACGAGCGCCAGCGGAACGAACAGCGGCAGCAGGTACAGCGGCAGCCTCGATCGCGCGAGGCAGAACACCGCGAGCGGGACCAGGATCCACAGCGCGAGGAACAGCCGATGCGCATCGTCGCGGCGTGAAGCCGCATCGCGCCATCGACCGAAGCCCGAGGGCAGCGTCGCGCACCATCGCGCGACATCGGCGATCCAGGGCATCGTGCCGATCACGAGCGTCGGCACGTAGACCTGCAGCCAGCCGTACCACTCGGGATGACGTCCCGACCCGCTGCCGGCGATGCGCTCGACCACCTCGGTGCCGAGGAAGTAGTCCAGCAGGCCTGGCGTCGTGGTCACCACCGTGACGTACCAGGGCAGGGCGGTCGCGAGGAAGACGAGCAGACCCCACGGCGACCACATGCCGGGCCGTTCGGACTCGCGAACGAGGCGTTCGTACACCGCGATCGCCAGCAGCGCGAGCAGCGCCGGCGGCCCCTTGGTGAGGAAGGCGAGCCCGAACGCGAACCACATCGCGACGATCCAGAGACGTGCGTGCCTTGGCTGCGCGTGCCGCGATTCCACGTACGCGGTGACGGCGAGCGTCTGCAGCGCGGCGAGGATGAAGTCCGTCGTGATGAGCTGCGAGGCACCGACCGGCAGCAGCATCGTCGCGTAGACCATCGCGGCGAGACGTTCCTGGCCCGGCGCGAGCCGTCGTGCGAGCCGGGCGACGAGGAGGATGCAGGCCAGGTAGGACAATGCCGCCGGCAGGCGTGCCGCGAACGCATGCTCGCCGAGCGCCGAGACGCTTGCCGCGATGGCCCAGTACGCCAGCGGCGGCTTGGTCCAGTGCCCCGTGTCCTCGTTGCGCTTGGGATGGATCCAGTCGCCGCTGTCGAGCATCGTGAGCGCGACGTTCGTGTAACGCCCTTCGTCCGGATCCCAGATCCCGCGCGTGCCGAGCATGGCGAACACGAGGCAGGCCGCCGCGACCGTGACCCACAGGGCGCGCTCGCGCAGGATCGCGGCGATCATCGCGATGTCGCCGCGGTGCCGCCGGTCGTTCCGGTGACCTCGTTCCGGGTGGGCGTCGTCGCGGCGATGCGGCCTGCCGCGTCGAGGCCGTGCGCATCGGGGCGCCGCACGTTGCCCGGTCGCGTGCAGGCCGCGAACAGATCGTGGCTTTCGTCGCGTACCGCGGTGCGTACCTGTAGGAGGCCGAGCACCGACGGGAACAGGTTGTCGTGGCTCGCGGGTCGTGCCGCGGCCTCGCGCACGCAGGCCGTGTCGAGCCCTTGTGCAGCCGCGAACGCCGGCGAGAACCACGCGAGCATCGGCACGCGTGTCTGCGTGTCCGGCGCGATCGCGTACGGCACGCCGTGCAGGTACAAGCCGTTCTCGCCGAGCGACTCGCCGTGATCCGAGACGTAGAACAGCGCCGTGTCGCGATCGTTCCAGGTCGACAGCAGCGCGATCGTGCGCGCGAGGAGGTCGTCCGTCGCGAGGATCGCGTTGTCGTAGGCATTGGTGATCGACTCGCGCGTGCAGCGGCCGAGCTCGGGCGTCTCGCAGGCCGGCGTGAAGCGTCGCATGTCGTCGGGATAGCGTCGGTAGTAGCTCGGCCCGTGGTTGCCGAGCTGGTGCAGCACCACGACGACATCGCCGGCATGCGCCGAGACGGCCGCCTTCAGGTCGTCGAGCAGCACGGTGTCGAGGCAGCGCTCGTCGTCGCAGAACGCGGGATCGGTCGCGTGCTCGTACGACGCGAACGCGAGCCCTTCGCAGACGCCCTTGCAGCCGGTCTGGTTGTCGCGCCACAGCGTGGCGACGCCGGCGCGCTCGAGCACGTGCAGCAGCGATTCGGAATGCTTGATGCGGTCCGCGTCGTAGTCGCGGCGGCCGTACGGCGAGAACATGCACGGCAGCGAGACTTCGGTGCTCGATCCGCACGCGGTCACGTCCGGGAAGTTGATCACGTCGTCGCGCGCGGCGAGCTGTGGCGTGGTCTGGCGCGCATAGCCGTTGAGGCCCCAGTTCTGCGCGCGCACGGTCTCGCCGATCACGAGCACGAGCAGCCGCGGCTTCGCTCCCGCCGGCCGCGCGGCGAGCACGGCATCGATACCGACGGGCTCCTTCGTGCGCTGGATCGTCTTGCCCTCGTCCAGGGCCACATTGGCGAGCGAGACCATGTAGTTCGCCGGCGTCACGAGGTAGCGCACCGGCTTGTGGTTGCGCATGAGCGCCGAGAGATCCTGGAACGAGACGAGTCCGGCGATCGCCGCGACCGCGAACGATCCGGCCAGCCACAGGCTGCGGGCGAGCGCCGCGCGCGCGAACGGGCGCTTGCGCAGGCGCACGCGCCAGACTGCGATCGAAGGCAGCACGCCGAACAGCAGGACGGGACCGACCAGCCCCCAAGTCACGAGCTCCGACGACTCCTTGCCGTCCGTGTGCAGGATGTTGCGGAGCATGTCGGTGTCGAGGTAGATCGTGTACGCGCCCATGAAGTGCACGGCGAGCGCCGTCGCGATGAGGATCGCGGTGAGCGCGGGCTTGGCCAGCGGACGGCTCAGCACGAGGCAGAGCAGGAGCTGGTTGATCGCCGCGATCGCGACGAACAGGCAACCCATGAACAACAGGCCGCGCGGACCGTCGAGCGCGCCGGTGCCGTTGACCGCGCGGAAGAACGTCGCGTTGCAGAACAGCGCGAAATAGACGCTGACCAGCAGCGCGAGCTGTTCGAGCGACAGTTCGGGGCGCCAGGCGAGGCGCGAGACCAGCGCTTTCCACGGGCTCGGCATGCGGTTCGGCTCCGATTCGATCCAGGCGCTCACGAGCGGACCTCCTCGCGACGCGGCCACGCGAAGCGCCACGCCAGCGCCGCCACGCACCAGCACAGCGCCGCGGTGACGAGGTCGTGGGAGAGGAAATGCGCACCACGCAGCTGCTGCGCGATGCCGAAGACGAGCCCGGCCGCGACGACGAGGGCGAGCCCGGCGGCCTGCCAGCGCGGTCGCATCTCGCCGAGGAAGAACACGAGCGACAGCCACGCATAGCCGCTGCTCGCGTGCCCGGCCGGGAAGCACACGCCGCGCGGCATGCCTTCGGGACGCGCCGTGAACAGGCCGATGAACGGCCGATCCCCGCCGTAGCGGATCAGGTCCCAGGGGCAGTCCATGTTGGTCAGCGACTTGGTCCACGCGACGAGCAGGGACGCGGCCAGCGTCGTCAGCAGCAGCCACATCAGCGGGGCGCGCAGGTGGCGCATGCCGGCACGCCACCACGTCGAAAGCCATGCGACGAACACGCCGAGCCACGCGAGCGTGCTGAGGTCACGCCCGGCTTCGTGGGCGATGCGCGAGGTCAGGAACGCGTCGCGCAGCGCCCAGGTACCGCCTTGCCAGGCGTAGAGCTGGTCGGCGACCCACGTGTCGAGGCCGGAACCCGCCGTCGCTGCGGCCCCCGCGAGCAGCAGCATCGTCGGTGCCACGATGAGCATCGACGAAGTCTTCGCCTGCGCGCGCGGGACGCGCACGTCGAGGCCACGGGGAACGGCCGCGACGGGCTCGGGAAGGGGAAGGGACGTCATCGGCGCGCCGTGGGCCTGCGGGAATGGCGCGCATCCTCGTCAGGCGACCGTCGGAGAACGGTGGGAGCGGTGTTGCGCACGCGTTAAGACAGCGCTCGATCGGCTCGCCGCGGCGATCGAGGTGATACCCGGGCCGGACTTCGACCATCTTCCGACCTCACCTGGTGCAGACTGGCGTCCCGTTCCTTCCGAGATGCGCGATGCGCCTGCTCGTCGTCGAAGACAACCGCAGCCTGGTGGCCAACCTCTTCGAGTACTTCGAGGCACGCGGCCACGTGCTCGATGCCGCGCCGGATGGCCGCACCGGCCTGCACCTCGCGACGACGCAGGCCTACGACGCGATCGTGCTCGACTGGATGCTCCCGCGCATGGACGGGCCGCAGGTGCTGCATGCGCTGCGCGAGGCCGGGCAGGGCGTGCCCGTGCTCATGCTGACCGCGCGCGACGAGCTGCCCGACAAGATCGCCGGATTCCGCGCCGGCGCGGACGATTACCTGACCAAGCCTTTCGATCTTCCCGAGCTCGAGGTGCGCCTCGAAGCGATCGTCGCACGCGCGACCGGACGTGGCCGCTCGCGCGTGCTCGAAGTCGCCGACCTGCGCCTGGACCTCTCATCGCTCGAGGCCAGCCGTGCGGGACGGCGTCTTCATCTGTATCCGGCGTGTCGCAAGCTGCTCGAGGTGCTCATGCAGGCGAGCCCTGCCGCGGTCACGCGCGAGCGCATGGAACATGCGCTGTGGGGCGATTCGCCGCCCGACGGCGACATGCTGCGTTCGCATGTCTACGAACTGCGGCAGAGTGTCGACGGTCCCTTTCCGGTCAAGCTGATCCAGACCCTGCCGCGCGTCGGCTACCGCATCGCCCCGCCCGCCGACTCCGGGGCGGTTTCGTGAGCTCGGTACCGAGCCTGCGCAGGCGCCTGATCGGTGGCCTGCTGGCCTACGTCGCGTTGCTGTCGCTCGCGGTCGGCATCCACGGTTTCGTCGTCAACGAACATGCCGAGGCGCTGGTCTGGACGACGCTGCTCGATTCCGAACTCGATTTCGTGCTCGAGCGCATGGCGCGCGAGCCCGACTACCACTGGGACAACACGAGCACGCTCGCCTACTACGACGAGCGCGATCCCGCCGGCATCCCGGTGGAACTGCGTGGCCTGTCGCCCGGCGTGCACGACGAGATCATGGTCGGCGGCGTGCAGCAGGTCGTGCTCCTGCGCGACATCGACGGCCGACGCGTGGGCCTCGCGCTCGACATCACCGATCTCGAGCAGAACGAGATGGACCTCGGCTTCGGCGTGCTCGTCTCCGCGCTCGCGATGATCGTCCTGCTCGGCATCGCGGTCGCCTACAGCGCGAACCGGCTCGTGCAGCCCGTCACCGAACTCGCACAGAAGATCGGCGAGCTGCGCCCGCATGCGGCGGGCCAGCGCATCCAGGTGGACGGCCCGACCAGCGCCGAGATCGAGACGATCACGGGGGCGCTCAACGATTACCTGCAGCGCCACGATCGCTTCGTCGAGCGCGAACGCGCGTTCATCGACAGCGCCAGTCACGAGCTGCGCACGCCGATCGCGGTCATCGCCGGCGCGAGCTCGATCGCGCTCCAGCAGGCCGACGTACCGCCCGCGGTACATGGCCAGCTGTCACGCATCCAGCGCACGAGTCGCGAGGTCGAGCAGCTCATCACGTTGCTGCTCGTGCTCGCCAAGGATCCGGCGCGCCTGGCCAGGACCCACGATCGCGTCGTCGTGTCGGAGCTGATCCCCGAGATCATCGAGGATCATCGCCACCTCATGCGCGACAAGGATCTGTCGATCACGTTCGTGGCCAGCGGCGACGAGGCCGTCGTCGCTCCGCTGGCGATCGTGCAATCGGCGATCGGCAACCTGCTGCGCAACGCGATCGAGAACAGCGATCGCGGCACGATCACGATCACCGTGCAGGCGCCTGCGACGGTCGTGATCGAGGATCCCGGGCACGGCATGTCGCCCGAGGAGATCGCGGCCGTGTACGCGCGCCTCGCGCGCGGCTCCAGCCGCGACGGCGCCGGCATCGGCCTGTCGTTCCTGTCGCGGCTCTGCGAACACCTCGACTGGAAGCTCGACGTGACCTCGACCCGGGGACAGGGGACCGTCGCGACGCTCGCGATGCGGAGCGCGGTGTCCTAACCGGATCCCGGCCATCGCTGCGCCGGCATGCGGGCAGGGAGCGTGGCAAGGTCCTGCCACATCCGTCCCGACGGCGGGCCGGGCGGTCAGCTAGACTGTGCGGCTTTCCCCCACCAAGGTCCCCCGCTTCATGAGCAAGCCCACCCTCGACTCCCTCGCCGCCGCGAAGTCCAAGCTCGCCGAGGAGCTCCGCCAGCTCGAGCAGCAGGAAGCCGAACTGCGCCAGAGTCACGCTGCCGACGCTTTCCTCGAGGTGATGGAGCGCATCAACGCGTTCGGTCCGCACTTCACGGCCAAGCAGAAGGCCGAGATCGTCGCCGCGGTGCGCCCCGAATCCGCCAGCAGCGCCAAGCCGGCCGCCGCCGACAAGAAGTCGGTCGCCCCGAAGTACTGGCTGCCGCACAACGGCGAGACCTGGACCGGCCGCGGCCGCACCCCGCGCGCGTTCGCCGCCTGGGAAGGCACCGCCGCCTACAACCAGTGGAAGGCCACGCACCCGGACGAGAAGTTCCCGAAGTTCCCGGGCTGAAGATGATGCCGTGTGGCGCGCCGGCCGGGTTCTTCCGGGCGGCGCCTCGCACGTCGACGCCTCCGCACGCGACGGCCGCTGCGGATGTCGCGGGAGTGTGAAGGCATCCGGTCCAGGCCTGTACCCGTGCGCCCGGTGACAACAGCGCGCTTCAACGGACTGACGGCGACGCGCCCTCGGCGCTCTCGACAGTGCGAATGCCGACGTCGCGCAGGTAGGCCCAATCGCAGTCGCCATTGCCCGCCGGTCCCGGGGCGACATCGAGGAACAGCTCGCCGTCGGGACCGCTGTCCACGGGACCCAGCTCGAAACGGTGCGCGGGGCGCAGCGAGGCATCGCCGAACGGGTCGTACGCGTAGTCGAACGACGCGCCCGGAACGCCCGAGACCTTGATCTCCACGCCGTCGCCGGCCGCGCACTCGGGCGTCGTGAACGCATTGGGGACGATGCCGATCTCGCCCGAGACGACATGACGGCCCGCGCCGGGCTTGAAGGCGAGACGCGCCGGGCTGTGCATGAACAGGGCACGCCGCCCCTCCACGTCGAGCACGTGGGCCTCGCGCGGCCAGGCCTCCGGCCAGTGCGAGAAGCCCGGGAACAGCGCGTCGACCATCGTCGCGGGCGGCTCGACACTCGGTCGACGTGGCAACGATGTCACGCTCCATTGGACGTCGTCCGCGAACATGGAGCGCAGCGCATCGCTCTGCGGCTGCATGCGGAAACGTCGGACGGCGGGCAGTTCGGCACCGACGAACAGGCGCGCGTAGTCGTCGAGCGACTGCACCAGCGGCGACACGAGGACACCGCCCGGCGCCACACCGCGTCCGAGCCGGAAGCGTCGGGTCGTGCCGTCGGTCAGTTCCAGCTCGATGAACTGCAGCGGCTCACGCAGCAGGGTCGCCATCGCGCGGCCGGCCAGCGAGAGTTCGGAACGCAGCGCCAGGATCGACATGGTATCGGTGGCCTGCGGCAGGTCGATCCACTGATCCCAGGTGGCGTCCTGCCAGTCCGGCTCGTCCGCCGGTCCGGGTGGTGAAGCGTCCGCGTCCTTCTCCAACAGCAGGAAGGACCTCTCCACGAGCACGGGACGGTAGCCGGCGTACAGCGTCGTGAACGCGAGGGCGTTCTCGCTGGTGGGCAGGTTGCCGTCGATCGGCGAATACGCGAGCAGCACGAAGTCGGTCCGTTCAGGACCACGGAACGCCGCCGCGTTGAGTTGCTGCAGGTGGGGCGTGTAGGCGGCGTAGCCCTGAAACACCGGCGCGGGCCGATAGGTGAAGCCGTTGACGACGACCACGCCTTGCTGTGTACCGAGCAGATCGATGCTGCGCGTGCCGACCACGGCGCGCGTGCGCGGGAGATCGAGCCGCGCGCGCTCGTCGGCCCACGCCGTGTGGAGGGCGGGCGCGTACATGAGCGGACGCGTGAGCAGCACCGCGTTGTTCGCCATGAAGCCGGGACTCGCCATGGCGAGGTCGCCGGGCCGGTGATCGACGCCGGCGTTGTAGGTGCGGTCGGCGATCGGGGCCACCGCGAGCGCGAGGCCCAGGCTCGCGACACGCAGCCAGGCCGTCGGTGCCGGCGCCATCGCCGGCAGCAAGGGCAACACGAGCAGGACGGTGAGCGCGAAGATCGCCACGTGCGAGTCCGCGCGCGTGAAGCCCGCCCTCCACGCGACGAACAGCGCGAGGCCGCACAGCACGATGCATGCGAACCGGGCTGCGTCGCGGCGCGCCTGCCACACCGTCCACAGCCCGAGGATGCCGATGCCGCCGAGCACGGCCAGTCCGTAAAGGTCGAACCGCAGCGGGGGTGGAATGCCCATCGCCGCGGTGTAGCCGCGCGACATCTCGAGCACGCCGTCGACGAAGGGCAGGAGGTGGCCGACACGTTGTCCGCTCCACGTCCACAGCCCGAGCGAGCACAGCGGCACGAGCAGCAGCCACGCGACCGCGTGCAACCCTCTTCGCGCGGCGAGCAGCACCACGATCCCGGCCAGCCACCAGGCCGCGATGAGCAGCACGGTGCTCATCTTGATCAGCAGCAGGGTCGAGGCGTACGCCGCCGCGACGACGAGCAGCAGCCACAGTGCGCGGCTTCGTCCCGCCACGGCGTGCGCATGCAGGCCGACGATCGCGAACACCGGCATGGCCAGCCAGACCGGATCGGCCGCGAGCAGCGGCGCGTTGAAGACGACGGCGGCGAGCATCACGATGCGTTCGGGCCAGCGCTGCACGAACCAGCCGTTCGCGAACAGGAAGGCGGCGGCCGCGGCGAGCGCGATCTGGATAGCGACATACGTGCCGTAACGGTCCGGCTCGCCGGCGTTCAGCGGGTAGAGGTAGCCGAGCGGCCCGTAGGTGAAGACGATGTCGCGGCCCCAGTGCAGGCCGTGGCTGCTCGCCCAGCTCAGCACCATGCCCCAGGCGGGATCGAGCTCGTCGCCGACCACGCGGCCGCCGAAACGGACGCTCGCGACGAGGAACAGCAGACCCGCGATCGTCGCGACGATGAGCGCCATGGCGGTCACGCCACGGCTGCGCGACGAACGCCGGACAGGCAAGGCCCTCATGCGGCGCACGCCATCGCAGCGCCGTGACGAGGCGCGCACCGACGAGGCGTGCTCACGCGACGTCGGTCTTGTGCGCGACGACGAGCGCCTGCTTGCCGAGCACGCGCCACGCCAACGGGAACCGCAGATAGGCCGCGACCAGCCATGGCGCCTGCGGCAGGAGGCTCTTCGTCGTGTACGGCAGGAAGCGCGGAATGACCGTGGTCGGCTCGAGGCCGGCCAGCTGCAGGCCTTCCACCACGCTGCGTTCGGTCAGCGGCATGTGGTGGTCGAAATAATCCCAGTAGGCGCCGCCGACGAAGCGGATGTTCGGCTGCATCACGATCACGCGCCCGCCGCGTCGCAGGATGCGACGGCACTCGCGGAACGTGTCGAGGATCAGGGCCTTGCTCGCGAGGTGCTCGAGGAAGTTGCTCATGAACACCACGTCCACGCTGTCGTGTTCGAGCTCGCCGATGGCCGTGCACGACGCATGGATCACCTGCACATCGGCGTTCGCGAAGCGGCGCACGTCCGGATTCAGATCGACCGCGATCCTGTGCCGGGCCTCGATGTTGTTGATGAACTCGCAGGAGCCCGCGCCGAGGTCCACGACCGTATCGGTCGGCTTCACGTGGCGATGGAAGTAGTGCCTGCACAGCACCTTCCAGATGGCGTGCTTGCGGGCCAGCGCGTGGTCGTCGAAGCGCGTGCGGTAGAGCTTGTCGAGTTCGATGTCGTCGGCCATGGCGGTGTCAGGCGAGCGCGGCGCGGGCGAGGGCCTTGGCCACCTTGACGCTCTCGCAGATGGAGCGGTCCTCGGGGTAATGGTATGCCGTGTCGGCCACGCACAGGCCCGCGATCGGCGTCTGCATGGGCGGCAGCATTGCGTAGAAGCCGGGCGGGCACACCGTCTGAGCGTACTCGTAGCGATGGCAATGGGTGGCGAGCACCCAGTCGCGCGTGAACGCGGGATTGAGCTTGCCGAGATAGCCGATGACCTCCTCGATGAACGCCGCGTTGTCGCGCGCGTACCGGGGATGGTCCTTCGGCATGTAGAACGGCGCGTACACGATGGCCGGACCGCTGCCCGGATTGAGGTTGGAGTACTCGACCACGCCCGGAATCTCGATGCTCGGGTCGCAGATGTTGAGCCAGAAGTTGCCGGTCAGCTGCTGCGAGAGCTTGAGCACCACGCACACCACGGGAATGTTCTCGATCGCGCGGATGCGCGCGACGAAGTCGGCCGGGAGGTCGGGGACCAGTTGCGGCAGGTACGGGATCGGTGCCGTGGTGACGACGCCGTCGACCGGAATGTCCTCGCCACGCACGCGGATGCTGTTCACGCGCCCGGCCTGCGTGTCGACGCGCTCGATGCCGGCCTGCAGGTGGATGCGTCCACCGCGCGACAGGATCGCCTCACGCATGCGCTCGAGCAGGGTTTCCGATCCGCCCTCGATGAAGCCGAGGGTTTCCTGCAGCGGATTGCGCCGCGACAGCGCGATGCGGCGGATGCGCGTGCCGAGCCAGGCCGCCGAGAGGCGATCCATGTGCTGGTGGAACTTGAGCCGGAACAGCGGCTCCCACAGTACCTCGTAGCACCGCATGCCGAGCCATTTCTTCAGCCACGCCGTGGCTTCGAGGCGATCCAGCGCTCGCCAGTCGCGCGTGCCCTTGGTCTTGAGCACCAGGAGCACGTAACGCAGCTTGTCGATCCAGCCGAGCTTGTCGAAGCGGAGCAGGGCGCCCGGCGTTCCCCATGGATACAGGCGGCCGTCGCAGTACAGGCCCATCGCCGTGTCGGTCCACTTCAGCTTGTCGGCGATGCCCATCTCGTCGAGAAGATCGAACAAGGCCTCGTCGGTCCTGCACACGAAGTGGTAATAGCGCTCGATGCGCAGCCCGTCGAAATCGAAGCTCGCCGACATGCCGCCGATGCGGTCGTCGCGCTCGTAGAGATCCACCTCGTGGCCGGCCTTGAGCAGCTCGATGGCCGTCATCAAGCCCATCGGGCCTGCGCCGAGCACCGCATAGCGTCGTCGCGTCGCGGGCATGCGGTCAGCGCTCCAGCAGCACGTGGGCGTAGCGCTCGTCGCAGTAGCTCTCGCGCACCGCCTCTTCGAAAGGCATCTGTTCGACGCCGAATACCTCCCGCGTATCCACGCCGCTGAAGCGGTCGCCGGCCATGAGCGCATCGAGCTGGTCGGCGGTGAACGGCGGCTTGCGGCTGAAGACCGCGTAGAGCCTGAGCAGCCCGCGGAACAGCCCGACCGGAATGTGCACGAGCGGCGTTTTGAGACCCTTCACGCGCTTGATCGTACGGATGATGTCGACGTAGTCGATGGGCGTGTCGCCGCAGATGTCGTAGACGGCGGACTCGGGCTGCGTCCGCATGCAATGCACGATGCAGCGGCAGAAGTCGCGCTCGTACAGCGGCTGGCGAAGGTAACGGCCGTCGCCGGGGACCGGGAACACCGGGACCTTCTCCATGAAGCGCGCGAGCCAGCCCAGATGCTTGGGATCGAACCAGCCGAACATGAGGGTAGGGCGCAGCACGACATGGCGCAGCCCGCTTTCGACCACGATCCTTTCCTGCGCCTTCTTCGTACGTGTGTAGTCGTCGGCGGCGACGGAGTTCACGACCGAGGAGCTGATGTGCACGAGATAAGGCACATCATGCTTACGGCACGCGTCGATCACGTGCCGCGTGGCCTCCTCGTTGTTGCGCACGAACTCCTCGGGGTACTTGCCCGTGATCTGGGCGTGCAGCTGCACGACGCAGGCGGCACCTGCGAACGCGTCCTGCCAGGTGCCGGGTTCGGCGAGGTCGGCCTCGATCGCGGTGACGTCCGGATGCAGGGCACGCAGCACGTCGAGATTGCGCGTGTGCTTGTCGATCGCCACGAGCTGCGTATAACCCTGCCGCTCGAGCTCGACGACGAGGTTCTGGCCGACGAGCCCCGCCGCGCCCGTGAGGACGATCCTGTCGTGTGGGCTGATCCGGTCGTGCTGCACGTGTGATGTCCGTGGTGCGCGGAGCTTGCGTCGGACGATAGAGTATCTGCGGGACCGCCGCTCGAGCCTGTTCGAATGCGCGCGTGATGAATCGTGCGGAGCACTGCAACGGATGGACTTGAGCTTCGGATGGCGTACGGCGGTGCTGACGGTCGCGATCATGCAGACCCTCGCGATCGCCGTCGCGCTGACACGCCCGATCGTGAACCGCCACGCCAACCGGACTCTGGCGCTGCTGCTGCTCGTGCTCGCAGGCATCGTCACGCCTTGGGCGATCGGGTTCGCCGGCTTCTACGACCGCTGGCGCTGGCTGACGTTCGCGCCGTTCGCGATCACGCTCGCGGTGGCGCCGCTGCTCTGGCTGTACGCGACCGCCTTGGTCGACAGGCGATGGCCGTCCCGGGCTTGGTGCCATCTGCTGCCGGCCGCCGCGCAGTTCCTGTTCCTCGCCGCCGGCTTCCTGCTGCCGATGCCGCTCAAGGAAGCCTGGGCGGACCGCGCGATGCCCACCTACGGCGTCATCGCCGGCATCGGCACCGTGGCAGGATTGGCCTGGTACGGTCTGGCCTCGCTGAGGCTGTTGAGGCGCTACCGCGAATCGCTGGCCGGACAGCGCAGCGACGACACCCGCTTCGCGGCGGCCTGGCTCAGCCGTGCCATCGGCGCCGCCCTCGTCCTGCTGCCGATCTGGGCGACCTACGCGGTGTGGGACGCGATCGCGCCACTCGGCTACATCAACCTGATGGGGCTGCACCTCGCCATCGCCGCGTTCGCGCTCTACCTCGCGGTGGAAGGCTGGCGTCATGCCGCGCTGCGGTTCCCGGTTCTCGACGACACGCCTGCCGAGCCGATCCCGGCCCGCGACTGGAAGGTGCTTGGCGAAGAATGGGCCGCGCGGGTGAGGGCGGAAGGCTGGGCCCGTGACCCCGACCTCAGCCTGGCCACGATGGCACGCCATCTCGGCACCAACACGAGCTATCTCTCGCGTGCGCTCAACGAAGGCCTGGGCACGGGCTTCTCGGCCTTCGTCAACGCGATCCGCAGCGAAACGGTCGCAGCGGCCCTGCGCGCCGGCGACCGCCGGCCGGTACTCGATCTCGCCCTCGACGCAGGGTTTGCCTCCAAGGCCAGCTTCAACCGGGCCTTCCAGGCGCGCTTCGGCCAGAGCCCGACGGCGTATCGCCGCGTCTCACATCCTGAATAATCCTCGTTTTTCGTGATCCGGGACGCGTCGTCGCGCGCCGCCGACTAGGCTGGCCGCATGAACAGACGACGCTTCCTCGCCACACTCGCGGCACTCGGTGCCTACGCCACCTGCTCGGCACAGTCCGCCACCGCAGCCGATCTCAAAGGCGACATCGCGATCCTGCGACAAGCCCTCGCGCTGCATCCCGGTCTGTACCGGTATGCGAGTCCACGCCAAGTGGAGGCACGCCTCGATCGTCTCGAACGCGCGTTCGTCGCGGCGGCGACGTCGACCCAGCGCTACCTCGTGCTGTCGCGATTCCTCGCCACGATCCTGTGCGGACACAGCTACGCCAACTTCTTCAACCAGAAGAAGGCCGTCGTGGCCGACCTGTTCGCGGGTCAGACCCGGTTGCCGTTCCTTTTCCGGTGGATCGGCGACCGCATGATCGTGACCGGCGACCCGGGCGGTCATGGCCTCGCGCCGGGAACCGAGGTCACGGCGATCAACGGCGTGCGCGCCGGGCGCATGCTCGCCGACCTGATGCCGTACGCCCGTGCCGACGGGCACAACGATGCCAAGCGCGTCTCGCTGCTCGGCGTGTCCGGTGGCGATACGATCGAAACCTTCGATGTGTTTCACGGCCTCGTCTACGGTGCTCCCTCAAGCGGCGTGCATCGCCTCGCCCTGCGCACACCCGATGGACGCGAGCACTCACGCGAGCTGCCCGCGATCGATCTGGCCGCGCGCCAGGCTCAGATGACACCGCGCGACTACCGCGGCGACCAGCCCGTGTGGACGTGGACGATGCGCCCGGACGGCATCGCGCTGCTGACCATGCCGGGCTGGGCGCTCTACGACAGCACCTGGGACTGGCGACGCTGGCTCGACGACCGTCTCGCAAGCCTGGGCGGCGCGAAAGGCCTGATCATCGACCTGCGCGACAACGAGGGCGGCCAGGATTGCGGTGATCCGATCCTCGCGCGGCTCATCGACCGTCCGCTTGTGGAGGAGGGCGCCGATCGCCGCGTGCGCTTCACGAAGACGCCCGCCGCGATCGATCGCCACCTCGACACCTGGGACGACAGCTTCCGCACCCTCGGTGTCGGCGCCGAACCGATCGGCGGCGGCTTCCTGCGCCTCGCCGCCAAACGCGGCAACGACGCGATCCAGCCGATCGCACCACGCCTGACCCTGCCGGTCGCGGCACTGATCGGCCCCGTCAACAGCTCGGCCACGTTCCAGTTCGCCTCCAAGGCCAAACTCAGCGGCCGCATCCGCCTGTTCGGCGAACCCACCGGCGGCAACCGCCGCGGCATCAACGGCGGCTGCTTCTTCTTCGTCCGGCTTCCCGCGAGCGGCCTCGAGTTCGATCTGCCGCTGATCGGCTATTTCCCGCCAGGGAGCCCGCCGGACGCGGGCATCGTTCCCGATGTGCGCGCGACGGCGACGGCTGCCGACATCGCTGGCGGGTTCGATCGGCCGATGAGCGCTGCGGCGGAATGGATCACGGCTGGTAGCTAAAGGGGGCTGCTGGCAACCGCCCGAAGCGAGACGACTTCCCGCGCGCCGAAAAGGGCCGTTGCACGACAGCAGGGAAGGCCGGCGCGGTCTGGAAGGTCTACTAGCGGCGTACCCATATGTCGCACGGCCTTCGAAGCGGCTTTTGCCGGGGAGGTAGACGAAGGCTACGATTGACGTTTTTGGCTAGCCCGCAGCTTCGTGTAGTGGCGATTAGTGGGCGTTCGGGGGCACGCAGGACCAGCGAAGAGCGATTTCAGGTCTGAGAGCGACAGCAGGCATCATTGGGGGGGCAACTCGACGCTGAACCGCTGCCGTGTGCCTATCGGTTGGAGTCGTCAGTCAGTGAATAGACAGTGCACTAATGAGCACGCTCATAGATGAGGGGGCTTGCCCTAGATGCTCCTCTGTCTGATTAGCTGGCCAACCGTGAACCAGCTTCTGTTGGGCGAGCCAAGCGATGATTGGGCCCGGAAACTCGACGCTGACTAGACCGCACCGGGGGCCTGCTTTCGGTGGGCTTCAAGGCTACGATCCGAACTCAGGGAAGATCTAAGCACAGTCGCAGGGGGCGGCATGAAACCACAGCTTTACGCAAGCGCATATGAGCGACTTCGGGGAGAGGCGGCTTGGTCGCTGCTCACTGCGCATTTGGCACCTGTTGTGTTGGCGCTATTGCAGCACTTGCTCTATGCCAATGAACGTGTGCTGCCCGCATCGGTTCTGATTGAGCGTTTGCACGCGGAACTCGGAGAGCTGCGCGACGTCCCCCCACCTTTGAGTAGCACGCGGATCTGGAGTCCAATCCTTGGCGAA